>Ga0326727_10007804_pt1 | contig 27820 bp, 22 predicted proteins | sample MB2enrmetagenome_FD_207643 | JGI IMG/M metagenome (GOLD analysis project Ga0326727, IMG submission 207643) | Lab enriched peat soil microbial communities from McLean, Ithaca, NY, United States - MB29MY | ecosystem: Environmental > Terrestrial > Soil > Wetlands > Peat | place: USA: New York...
CAGAACGCCAACGACGCCGCAAAAGCTGGCCGGCTGGCGAATGGAACCGCCGGTGTCACTGCCGAGCGTGGCGACCGCCATGTTGGCCGCAACTGCCGCGGCCGATCCGCCGCTCGATCCGCCCGGAACCCGCTCCGTATCGACGGGATTGCGGACCGGACCGTAGGCTGAGTTCTCGTTGGAGGAGCCCATGGCAAACTCGTCGCAGTTGAGCTTGCCCAGCAGCACCGCGCCGGCCGCTTCGAGCTTCGAGACCACGGTTGCGTCGTAGGGCGGATGGTAGCCCTCAAGAATCTTTGAACCGGCGGTCGCGGGCGCGCCCTTCACCACCAGCACGTCTTTGATGCCCACCGGGATTCCGGCCAGCACAGGCAGCGGGTCGCCTTTCGAAGCAAGAGCATCGACGCGCGCAGCCTGGGCCATCGCGCGTTGCCTGGTAAAGCTCAGGTAGACGTTGAGGTGCGGATTTTTCTGCTCGATGCGGGCGAAATATTCGGCGGCCAGATCGGCGGCCTTCACCTGGCCTGCGGCGATCTGCTCGCGCAGAGACGCGATGCTTTTCGGCGTCTCAACAAAACTCCCGGCTGCCTTCTCCACGCTTGCCAATCGCTTCCCCTCGAATACCGCTAGTCCCTAGCCCCTAGTCCCTATCTCTCAATCACCTTCGGCACCTTGAAGAAGACCCCATCGGTTTCGGGCGCCTCGGGCATCACCACCGCGCGCGGCAGCGACGGCTCATGCGCGTCGGGCCGGGGCTCACTGATAAAGCCCTCCAGTTCGCTCACCTGGGCCAGCGGCTCAACGCCGGAGGTGTCGAGTTCGTTGAGCTCGGCCACGTAATCCAGAATTGCGTTCAGATCGGTGAGCATGCGCGCGGTCTCTTCGGGCTTGAGCTCCAGATGAGCCAGCTCGGCCACGCGCTCCACGTCTTCCACGGTTACTTTTGCGGTCATACGCTTAAGTGGTTCCCGATCCGGAGGCGCAAAAAAAAACCGCGCGCGCCCGGAATGTGCTGAAGCTCAAGTATACCGGCGATCGCAATGCCCCGCCGCCCTGCTCAGTCCACCGTCAGCGTAAGCGAGACCGACTGCGACATTCCGTCTGCCGTCGCGGTAACCGGGATGGTGTAGGTCCCGGGCGGGGTCGTGGTTTGATTCTGGCCCCCACCAACGGAACCGCCGGTTCCGCCGCCGGAGCTGGTGCAGGCTGTTATGCCGGCGGTGAGTACGCAGACGAGAACGGCGAACAACAGAGCGCTGCGCCGCCGCGCAAGAGCAAGTGGGATCAGAAGCAGTCCGCACAGAAGCGGCGCGGCGCCCCAGCCTGCGGCCGGTGGTTCCACGCGCGCGCTTGCGGCCTGGCCAGTGGAAATGCCCACCGCGATATTGCCCGCGACGCCTGAATTCAGCGTCTCGGTGGCGGGGCTGAAGGTGCAGGCAGCGTACTTGGGCAGCAAGCCGCAGGCAAGGCTGAACGTTGCCTGGGCGCCGCTGGGAGTGATGGCAAGCGTGTAACCAGCGGTCTGGCCGGCGGCGACGGTCTGGCTTGAAGCGGCTGTAGCGGTGAAGGTGAAGTTAAAGCCGGTTCCGGTAAGCGCAACCGTGACAGGCGAAGCAAGCGCCGCTGACGTAATGGTGAGAGTGCCTGAAACGGGGCCGGTGGCAGTGGGAGAAAAGACGACCGGCGCTGTGCAGTTGGCGCCGGGTGCGAGGCTGCCCGTGCAGGAATTTGTGGCCAGCGAGAAGGGTGAGGAAACAGCAAGCGAAACCGAGGGGATGGTGCTGGTGGTTGAGTTGGTAAGCGTGACGGATTGCGCGGTGCTCGATTGGCCCACGCCGGCCACGCCAAAGGCAATCAACGATGGACTGACCGTGAGGCTGCCGGAGACAGTGCCGGAGCCGTTGAGCGGAACCGCGACCGCCTGGACGCCGAGCGTCGAAGAAGAGATGTTGAGCGCGGCTGAGACCGGCCCCGTTCCCGAGGGCGTAAAGATCACCTGTGCGGTGCAGCTTGCGCCGGCGGCGAGTGTTGCGCCGCAGGTGACCGCGCCGAGCGAGTAGCTGGCCGCGGCCGCGCCGGTGAATGCGAAGTCGAGATTGGCGATGGGCGCGCCGCCCGTGTTGGTGATGGTGAGGGTTTGTGGAGGGCTGGCCACGCCGGGCTGCTGGTTCAAAAAGCTCAGGCTCGAGGGAGAGACGCTGATGACTCCCGGCGCCAGGCCGGCGCCCGCGAGAGCCACGGTCTGCGTGCGGAGAATGTCGGAGACAGTGAGCGCCCCGTTCTGGCTGCCCGCGGAGACGGGCGCGAACTGCACCTGCAGCGAGCAGGAGGAGTTTGCCGCAAGCTGCGTGGTGCAATTGTTCGAGACTTCAAAACCGCTCGAAACCGAAACGGAGATCGAGGTCAATGGAACCCCGCCGGAGTTGGTGAGCGTAACGGTTTGCGGACTCGATGCCTGGCCAACCACCGTGGCGGCAAAGTTGAGCGAAGTGGGGCTGAGCGCGTCGGTTGGTGCGCCGAGACCGGTTCCGGAAAGCTGAATGCTTTGCGTTCCTGCGCCGTCGACGAGGGTAAGCACTCCCGTGGCTGGGCCGGCTGAGGTGGGATTGAACGAAACCTGTATCTGGCAGTCGGCGTTGGCGGCCAGTGCCGTTGTACCGCACGAGTTTGTGGCGATCGCGAATGGTCCGGTAATAGTGAGGCTGGCGATGGGCACTGACGTGGAAAAGGCGTTGGCGGCGGTGACTGAGAGCAGAAGCGAGGAGCCGGCCTCGACCTGGCCGAAGCTGAGCGGGTTGGGCGAGAGCGTGACTGCGCCGTTCGCCACTCCGGTTCCGCTCAGGTCGATCTGCATTTGGCCGCCTTGAATATTGGCGTAGAAAGTCAGCGTCCCGCTTCGCGCTCCAATTGCCGATGGAACGAACTGCAACTGGATCGCACAACTGCTGCCGGCCGGAATCGACTGATTGACGCAGTTGTCGGTCTCGGTAAAGTCGCCGGTCACGGCGATCGAAGTGGGAGCGAGGGCGAGAGTGCCGGTGTTTTCGATGGTCACCGATTGCGCCGAGCTGGATGTGCCCACTGCCTGGCTGCCGAAGGTCAGGCTGGTGGGCGCTACGCTTACGCTGGTGATTCCGGTGCTCGCCGAATAGAGAGGGGTGGCGAAGATTCCGCGGCCGTAAGTGGCCGCTGCCAGAACCGGTGTGGCGCTGCCCAGGGGCGCGGCGGACAAGGCCACAACCGGCGCGCCGGGAAGTCCCGATCCGAAAGGCGACCAGCAGACCGAGGGGGCCTGCGCGCAGCCGGCTACCGCAGCGGTGAAGAAGACGCCCTGATCCGTGGCAAGGTAGACCGTGTTGGCGCTGTTGGGATCGACGACGACGCTGTTGACCGGCACATCCGGCAGGTTCGACATGAGGTCGCTCCAGTGGGCTCCGCCGTCGGTCGAGCGATAGACGGTCTGCACAGGCTCGCCGGTGGATTGGAAGGCCGCCACCGTGGCGTAGACAGTGTTTCCCGTTGCATCGTGGGGATCGATGAAGAGGCTCGATATGTCGTAATCAAATTGGTTGAGCGAATTGCTGTCGTTCACGACCGGGTTGAGGGTGAGGTCGGTGAGGACCGCGGGCACGCTTGAGGACGGATTGATTAGAACGCTCAAAACGTGGCCGGGCAGATTCGAACCGCCGTTAGCCGAGCCGTACATGCCCAGGTAGACAATCTCACTGCCGCCCGGAAGAGCCATCGCCGCCATCGAGCGAACGAGCGCGTCGCCGGCGCAGGGAAAGGCGTCGACGCCGCTGTCCAGAATCGGAGTAACGGCATTCGATGTGCTCCAGCCGGCGCCTGATGCCGGACCGCGCCATAAGCGGCAGGTGGCGATGAGCAGTTGCGTTGAATCGAGCGGATCGACCAGGAACGGAGCCGGCGAGCTCATGCCTTCGCCGTCCTGGCTCACGTCGACGTCATCGATCACTGGGCTCGTGCCAAAACTTGCTGGCGTACACGGCGCCGATTGAGAGCAGAGATAAATGTCAACGCCGGAACTCGCGTTTACATACCAGTTCTCAGGATTGGTGGTGTCGATGGCAACAGGACCACCGTAGCCGGAGAGAATCTGCGGCCAGTCAGCGACCGCGGAACCACCCTTCACCCCGGCGGTTCCATTCACGCCCAGGCCGGCCATCATGGTGTAAGGAGAGCTGCCGATCTCCGACATGCTCTCCACCTCGGCCAGCGAGCCCAGGCCGCCGTTCAGGTTCTGGAAGTGGCTCGCATCCGACGAGCTGCACGCCTCCCCGCTTTCGCCGATCGCGTCCATCGAACGCCAGAGCCCGCCATCGTTGCCAATCAGAATCTCTTCGGGGTTGGCGGCGTTCCAGGCCAGCGCATGCTGGTACCCGGCCACCTGCGCGCTCATGCAGGTGGTGGAATTGGTGGTATTGCGCCATTGGCAGCCAAGGGCCAGGCTGCACTTCCACAGGTCGTTGTCGCCGGCCAGCACCAGCGTGTCCTGCTCGGAGGGCACAGCCGCCAGCACCAGGTCGTAGTTGCCGTTGACGATGGTCGCTGCGCCCTCAATGGTGCTGGTCTCAAGAGCCGCGGTATTCCATTGCGTCGCAAACGCAAGGGTGGCATTGCCGCAGGAGGTCCCGCTGATTTGGCACTTGTCCTGCCACAGCCCCTGGTCCTGGTTGTTCGCGTCTACGCTCCACGCAAAGGTGTCGCCCGATACCGGATTCACGGCCAGCGCGGCGCGGTAGATCGGGCAGTCGATCGATCCTGTCTGCCCGGCGTTGTTCGGGCAAAGGAATGTGCCGATTCCAGTTGAGGGTTGATTGACGAGCCGGGTCCACGTTACTCCGTCTGCCGACTGATAAAAGCCGTGGAATCGCACCTCGGCAACAAATAACTGCCGCACCGGGTTCCATACCACGGCCGTGGCGGCGTTGCCGTCGGGCGAATCGAAAGCATCGAGCGGGCCCTGCACATCCTGGCCCGAGCCATCGGTAATCGTGGCCAGGTGCCACGTGGCGCCCGCATCCTGCGAGTAGTAGAGCCCCTCGTAGCTGTAGGAGGGCTGATCGGCGTTCACCAGCGTGCCTTCATATGCCTGCGAGACCGCGGCCACAACCAGCTCGGTGCTCGTTGTGCTCCACGCGAACCCGGCAAAGCCCTCGCCGACGAATTTGTAATCCTGCGTGCTCAAGTTGTCTTCCAGGTCATGCGTCTGCTGGATCAGCGTCCACGTCGTTCCGCCGTCAGTGGAGCGCAGAATTCCGGCGCCGTAGTAGGAGTCGAGCACATCGTTGGGGTCGCCCGTGCCGGCCAGGATCACGCCGGTGCCTCCGGGCTGCACTGCCACCGCGCCGATGTTGATGGAAGCATCGTCGGCGTAGGCGAGGGCGCTCACAAAGTCGGTGAGCGGCGTAAACGAGATGAGAGACGGGTTCGATGCGGCGGCGTTGGCCGTCACCCACACACCTCCGCCGGTGGTTCCGATGTAGACATGATTCCCGGTGGGGTCGCTGGGGTCGAGTGCAATGGATGAGATGCGGCCCGTGACCAGGCCGTAGCTGGGCGTGAGGACCGCGGTGGGGCCAAGCAGCTGCCACGTGGCGGTCGACGAGGAAGAGCCGGTGAGAAGCGGAAGACCCTGCTTTGCCGCGCTACCAAGCCGGCCGCGCTGGATTCGCGGGGCAAATCGCTGGCCGGGCTTGAGGCCGCGCCGGGCCAGAAATCTTTCGGCCTGCGCCACGCCGGGCGGCACAGGCTCGGCCGCGTGAGCCTGGGACGCGGGCAACGCCCGGGCCGTTCCTCCGGCTTCGGACTGTGCGGCTGCCCGATTGCACATCATCGCCGGCACACACGCCGCAACCAACGCAAACGACCGCACCCATCCACGCATTGATCGGGACGCTGATCGAGTTTTCTCGCTGGCCCTGGAACCTGGCCCGCCTGAAATCTGCCTTGCCATCACAATAGTCGCCCGCATCCGAATCTCCGCTTGCGGCCTCCACCTTCGTGAAAATCTTCCAATGAAGGTCCGCAGGGATTCCATGGGATTGCGCTCAAACCGACGCTCAGATTCCGGGAATGAAATTGCTGCCCATTATAGGAACCACAGATTCTGCGTCGAAGTGTGATTCATCACACGTATTAGAAAGGCACAATTTGCCGGTTTTCTTGAGCATTGTGCGGAGTCAGCTGCGCTTGAACCGGGAGATATATGCGGCAGAGTTGAATTTCTTCGCGATTGAGGCGCCGGCCATCGGTCGCACCAGCCCGTATACGGGACGGTTGAACCAGGGGCGGTCGAGCCTGCCTACGATGGCCCACGCAATGCCGGCGTAGCCGTTGGGGTCGCGGCCGTCGAGTTCGTACCGGTCGTTCAGAATCACGGCCCAGTCAAAGGCCGCGGCGGGGTCGGGCGCCCATTCCAGGATCTTCTTCGCCCAGTACATGCGCATGTAGTTGTGCATCCAGCCGGTGGTGGTCATCTGCGTCTGGGCTGCGTTCCAAAGGTCGTCGTGGGTCTGGGCGCGCTCCAGTTGCTCAAAACTATAGCGGTGCGGACGCGGGTCCGCTGCGTGCTCGAGCAGTGTCTTACGCGCCCAGGGAGCAGCACATTCCCAGTTGTCGTAGTTGGGTTCGTGGCGCACGAAAAGAACGGCCAGCTCGCGCCAGCCGATGAGCTGCTCCAAAAACCGCTCTACGGATGCCGCAGGGATTTTCTGCTGTGCCGCGGCCTTTTTGACGGCCGAGGCGATGGTTAGAGGCCCGATGTTGCCGAAGTGCAGATAGGGCGACAGACGGCTCGTGCCATCGGTCTCGGGATGGTTGCGGGTCTCGTCGTATGCGGCCAGTTTATGTTGGACGAATTCGTCGAGAAGCTTGAGCGCGGCGTGCGTGCCGCCGGTGAACGTGTCCACGGGCCTTACGGTGCGGTCGGGAGTCTTGAAGCCGGCCGTGATGTCGTTGGCGAGATCGTAGTTGCGCGGATTTGCAGACTTCCAGGGGTGGAGGGGTTTGGCCGTTGCGGGCTCGACAAGAAACTTAGGCAGCTCAGCCTTGAGATGCGGCCTGAAGTGATGCAGCAGCGCAAAGCTGCGATTGAAGACGCGCGACGGTACAACGACGTCGGCATCGACGGTCCAGTAGGGGATCTTGAGGCGCTTGGCCAGCACCTGCCTCCAGCGCTCGGGTTCGCGGCACGGGTTCTCGTCGCCGACGAGCATCGCGGCCTGGACTTCTTCGAGGAATGTCTCAAGCGTGTCGGGTGCGCGGCGGACTACGAAGGCAACCTCGAGTTCTGCGGCGTCTTCTGCAACGTCGCGCAGGCCCTGCTTGAGAAAGTGATAGTGCCGCAGGTTTGCGTTGGGGTAGTTGGGAATCACGGCGAAGTAAATGGCCACAGGCAGGCCAAGAATGTTGGCGGCTTCAATGGCTACGTTGAGCGCGGGATTGTCGATGACACGAACCGCGCGCTGCATCCAGTAGACGACGCACCGCGCGTCAGGACGCAAGGTAGCGGCGCGGCGAATGAGGACGCGGGGCTGGTCGGCGAGCGCGGCAAGTTCGTCAAAAACTTGTGCGGTTGGGGCTGGAGAATTCATCCCAGCCAAAGCGTATACCATTGCTCCATGAAATCGCCCTCCGCAATCCACTCTGCCCTTTTATTGACTGCAGCGAAAAAGTACCTCCGCCCTCTTGGCGTGTTCCAGAAGGGTCGCTCGCGAACATGGACGGCGGATCAGGGTTGGTGGACAGTCGTAGTTGAATTCCAACCCAGCGGGTGGTCAAAGGGCTCGTATCTTAATGTAGGCTGCATGTGGCTATGGAATATGAAACCGTACATCTCATTCGACGAGGGGAGTCGCGTGAGCGGATTTCACAGATTTGAGAGCGCGGAACAATTTGGCTCCGTTGCCGAAGAACTCGCGCAGAATGCAGCGAGCGAGGTGATGCGTTACCGCAAACTCTTTCCGAACATACGAAGCGTCTCGGGCTATTACAGCAGAAAGACTCTGCCAACAGGCTGGGCGAGTTTCAATGCTGCCGTAGCTCATGGCTTAGCTGGTCGTATCGAGGAGGCAGCGAGGTTGTTTAACCATTGGGGGAACGTCGGCGAAAACGCTCCTGAATGGCTGAAGGCGGCTCAACTAGACGGGAATCAGCTTTCAGCAATAGTTGGCGATCAGGTGCAATTTCGGAAGTTGATCTCTGAACGAGTCGCGATGACGAGAGAGTTGCACAAACTCCCTGCTATTGAGAGGGTCAATTTTGATGGAAGCCAATGATGCGATGAATGGACGATTGGACCCCAAATTTACTGCATCAAATAGGGCCGCAAGGCCGCCCTCAGGCGGCCCTATCTGATCCCTGAAGCCTGATACCTGACCCCTGCTTCTCTACCACTGTCCCCAAGCCCGGCTCACATAATCTGACAGCGTCATGCCGATCAGTGCGAGTAACATGAACAGCCCCGAAAGAACGGTCAGCTTGGTCAGCTTGGTTGAGTACTTTACGTGCATGAAGAACAGCACCACGCAGAGCATCTTGGCGGTGGCAATCACCAGCGCCACCACCGGATTCCAGAAGAGAGTGAAACCGGTATCGAAATGCCCAATGGCAAGGCGCGTCTCGCCCAGGTCGAAATAGGATGCCAACACCGTAAGCGCCGTGCCGACCAGCAGCACCAGCAGGATAATGACGTAGACCATCGGGCTTACGATGTGATGCTCTTGTTGGTGTTGCGCGTTTGCTTCGCTCATGGAATTACTCCCGCGTGCCTTCTGTCCTTCAGGGGCTAAAGCCCCGAAATATCTCTGCTCGTTTATCGGCAGTCAGGGCTGAAGCCCTGACCTACCAGTCGTGCCCTTTCAAGACCGGACCCGCATCAGCGCCGGTCAATGCCTGCTGATCAGATACAGCAGGGCGAAGAGATAGATCCAGATAATGTCGACAAAGTGCCAGTACAAGCCGAAGTTCTCAACATAGGTGACGTGTCCCGTGGTGTAGGCCCCGGCTCGGGCTCTGGCAATCATGAATCCCAAAATCGCAATGCCGATGATCATGTGCAGCGCGTGCATTCCGGTCATGGCGAAGTAGAGAAAGAAGTACAGCTCGGTCTTCGCAGCCATGTCGCCTTGCAACGCCTGGTCGTGGTACTCCTTGTAGACCTCGGGGTCCGACTGCGGATTGGTGAAATTCTCGGTGCTGTAGCGGATGCCCGGGATGTGGTGCTTCTCCCACTTCTCGTGGTATTCGATGCTTTTGATTCCCAAAAACACAAGACCAAGCACAAAGGTGAGCGAGAGAAACAGAACCAGCAGGCCTTTGCGGCGCGTCTCGGCAGACCACACGCCCATGGCCATGGTGAAGCTGGAAAGAATCAGCGTCACCGTATTGGCAGTGCCCCAGCGCACATCCAGCTGGTGCGAAGCGGCCACAAAGGCCGGATAGTACCAGTTGCGCATAAGCAGGTACGACATGAAGAGCCCGCCGAAGAACATGACCTCAGTGAGCAGAAAGAGCCACATGGCAAAGTTGGTGGTGTCGGCCTGCTGTTCGACGGATTCGAAGTGATGGCGCTGATACGGCGGATGCTCCTCATGATGAGAATGGGCGGAGCCGGCCGATTCGTGCGCGATGGCAGTGCTATCAGACACTGGCTACCTCTTTCCGTTGCTGGGCTTCCAGCCACTCGTAGTCGTAGGCTTCGTGGTCCATCACGGGAATCTCGGGGAAGTTCTCAGTGAGCGGCGGCGACTGCACCTGCCACTCGAGGCCGGTTGCCTGCCAGGGATTGTTGCCCGCAACTTCGCCGTATTTGAGCGACCAGGTCAGGTAGAGGATAGGCAGCAGATACCCCACGCCCAGGATCGACGCACCGGCCGTCGAAAACACGTTCAGCACCTGGAACTCAGGCGGGTACGCAGCGTAGCGTCGCGGCATGCCCAGCATTCCCAGGATGAACTGCGGGAAGAACGTGAAGTTGAAGCCGATGAAGGTGACCACCGCGGCCAGTTGCGAGATCTTTTCCGGATACATGCGGCCGGTCCACTTGGGCCACCAGAAGTGGATGCCAGCAAGGAAGGCCATCAACATGCCGCCCACCATCACGAAGTGGAAGTGAGCCACGATGAAGTAGGTCTCGGTCAGGTGGATGTCGGTTCCCGTTGTGCCGAGGAAGACGCCGGTAAGCCCACCGATGGTGAACAGCCCCATGAAGCCGAAAGCGTAGAGTATCGGCGTCTCGAAGGTGATCGATCCCTTGTAGAGGGTGAACGCCCAGTTGAAGATCTTGATGGCCGAGGGCACGGCAACGAGCATCGTGAGCAGCGAGAAGACCAGCGCCGCGTAGTTCGAGATGCCCATAATGAACATGTGGTGGGCCCACACAAAGAAGCCGAAAACCGCAATGGCCACCGATGAGAAGGCTACGGCGGTATAACCAAACACGCGTTTGCGGCTGAAAGTCGAAATCACCTCGCTGATCACGCCCATGCCGGGCAGAATCATGATGTAGACGGCGGGGTGCGAGTAGAACCAGAACAGATGTTGAAAGAGGAGCGGGTCGCCGCCCTTAGCCGGGTCGAAGACGCCGATGCCCACTGTGCGCTCAAGCATGATGAGCACCAGCGTGATGGCCAGAACGGGCGTAGCCAGCACCATCAGCACGCTGGCCGCATAATTCGACCATACGAACAGCGGCAGCCGGAACCACGTCATGCCCGGGCAGCGCATCTTGTGGATGGTCACAATGAAGTTCAGCCCCGTGAACACCGAGCTGAAGCCGGCGATGAACGCCGCCATCGCCGTTGAGATTACGTGGGTATTCAGGTAATGGGTCGAAAGCGGCGTGGTGAAGGTCCAGCCCGTGTCCACGCCGCCCGCGGCCATCACGTAGACGCCCATGCAGCCGCCGATGACATACAGATACCAGCTCAGCAGGTTGACCTTGGGCAACGCCAGGTCCTTGGCGCCAATCATCATCGGGATGAGGAAATTGCCCAGCGTCGCCGGCACCGACGGCACCAGGAAGAAGAAGATCATGATGACGCCATGCATGGTGAACACCTTGTTGTAGGTGTCGGTCGCCATCAGGCTGCTCTGCGGCGTCAGCAGCTCAAGCCGGATGAGGCCGGCCAGCGCGCCGCCAATGAAAAAGAAGAAAGTGATCGATATCAGGTAGAGCGTGGCAATGCGCTTGTGGTCGCCCGTAAGCAGCCAGCTCAGCAAGCCGTTCTCTTTGGTCAGGAAGTTCATCTTCGGAACCCTGGCCGTCGACTGGTTGGGAAGACTGACGATGGTGGCCGCGCTCATTGCTTTACCCCCCCTGCCGCGGCAGTAGCCTTGCCCGGCGTGGTTGCGCCCTCTTTTTCAGGGAGCAGTTCGGTGGTGTTGGTGGTTTGCTGCACACGGTAGTCGGTGTCGAGATGCTTCAGATACTCAACCAGCGCAATCACCCCGTCTTCGCTGATCTGGCCCTGGTAGGTGGGCATGATCGGCGCATAGCCCTGGGTGATGTGCTGCGAAGGATTGAGGATCGCCGAGCGCAGATACTCGTCGTCGGCGGTGATGGTCTGGCCGCTTGAGAGCGTGAGGTGCGAGCCGTAAACCCCGGCCAGACTCGGCCCTCTCGCATCGGGCCGCGTATTGTGGCAGGCCGTGCAGCTAAGGCTGGCGAAGAGCCGCTCGCCGTTCTGCGCCAGCGAATTGCCGCTGGTCGAGCTGGCCAGCCATTGCTTGAAATCCTCGGGCGTCATCACCACCACGTCGCCGATCATTTGCGAGTGGTTGGTGCCGCAGTACTGCGTGCAGAACAGGTGATACGTGCCGGTAGCGGTGGCCTCGAACCAGACCGTCGTGTAGCGCCCGGGAATCGCCTCGCGCTTCACGCGGAAAGCGGGAATCGAAAAGCTGTGGAAGACATCCTGCGAGATGATGGTGAGCTGCACCGGCTGATTGATGGGCACGTGCAGCGAGTTGATCTCGTGCTGGCCGCCGGGATGCTCGGCCTTCCACATCCACTGCTTGCCCACCACGTAGATGTTCATGGCGTTGGCCGGCGGCGTGTACACGCGGAAGTAGATCAGCGCGCCCCACACAAACATCACCAGGAAAAGTCCGAGAGGAATAATCGTCCAGGTGGCCTCAAGCAGCGTCGAGCCTTCGATCTGGGTGGCCACCGGGTGGCGCTTCTTGTTGTACAGAATCGAAAAACTCACCACCAGCAAAATCACCAGCGTCAGCCCGATCAGGCTCACCAGGACCATGAAGAAAAACAATGCGTCCATCTGCGGCGCGATCTTCGACGCTTCCGGCGGGAACAGCGCGAAGTTCGTCAACCACTTGACGAGAAACTGCCAGAGTACTGGGCTGATGTGGCTCATTCCTTTATCCGTTCACCTTTTTCCTGTCCCATGTTGCTCTGAATCCCCCTGATGAGCCAGCGTGTAATCGCGGCGGAACATCAGGAACATGAAGCCACCCAGCATGCTCAACGTGACCACCCCACCGAGCTGCACCACCCGCGCAACGATCAGCGAATGCGTGTTGGTCTTGGGATCGTAGTGGTAGCAGTAGGTCAGAATGTTGTCGACCGGCGATCCGATGCGATTCGACGAAGCCTCGTCCAGGCCGAGCAGCAGATCCTTGGGGCTGTACTCGACGCCCATGTAATACTGCGCCAGCTTGCCGGAGGGGGTAACAATCTGAATCGCGCTTGCGTGCGCAAACTGGGTAAGCTTGCCGTCGGGGCCGGGAATCCTGACATATTTAAAGCCAACGGCGTCGGTCAGCGCGTCGATGTTGGCCTGCGTCCCGGTCATGAAGTGCCAGCCCGAGGCCGTCTCAGGATGACCGTAGCGCTTGAGGTAGCTGCGCTTCTTGGCGGCGGCCAGGTCGGTCCCCTCGCTGGGATCGATGCTGACCACGATGATGTCGAAGTCCTTGCCAGGAACGTACTTCACCATCTCCAGCGCGCTGGTAAGGCCGTTCAGCTCCTCGCTGCACAGCATCGGGCACTGGTAGTAGACGAGTGCGAGAATGGCCGGCCGCTTGCCGAAGTAGCTCGAGAGCGGCACAACCTTGCCGGCGTCGTCGGTGAAAGTGAGGTTCAGCGGCAGCTGCGTGTTCAGATGCTGCTCCACGCCCACGCCCTTGAGCACGGTCGGCGTGCTGTCGGCGGTTTGACCGGCGGCCTTGTCGCCGTAGCCTGAAACCTGGGCAGTGAGCGGCGTAGCGGCAACCAGAGCCAGCACAACGGCGCCGGCCGTGGAGATACCCACGCCCCGCCAGCTTCTCCGAATTGTGCCCCTGCTGCTCATCTTTACTGCTCCTTCTTTCCCTCAGTCCCTCAATCCCTCAGTCCCTTAGTCCCTAAGTCCCTAGTCCTTAGTCCCTGCCTTCAGCTCCTGCTCGTAGCTGGTGCGGGCGAATCCATTGGTCAACGGCATGGTGACCACGGGCTTCGAGTCGCCGGTCATCAACTGCGGTCCCTCTTGAGCCTGCGCCACCGGCAATCCTCTCTGCGCGATGATCTGCATGGCCTGCTCGATCGGGATTCTCACTGTCCCCTTCTTGGGGTCGATCCACGTGTAGTTGTCGAGCAGAATGTCTTCGCGCGCGTGCAGTTCGGCTACATCGATGTTCCCGTCGTCAATCTGTACGCGGGGCTGCGGGAAGCTCTTGGTAATCTCGGCTACCTTGTTCTGCATCTCGGGGTTCGAAGGCATATTGCCCAGGTCGCGAATCTGAACGGTCTTGGTCCACTTGCTGTTGGGGCCGTCTTGTTTGTTCATGTGCGCGTTCAGCACCTTTCCGATGCCGTAGCAGACGAGGCCCGTGACCGCGACAAAGATGCCCAGCGAAACCAGGAAGACAAGAATCCCGGTGACCTTGACGTCGGTACCTTCGTAGCCGAGCGAAGTATCAATCGCCTCGGGCTCGCGGTTCTCGTGCGGATTGTCGTTATGCGTGGGCATGTTCGGGCTCCAGAATTTCGGCCAGATGCGGATCGTTGACCTGCACGAGCGGCTTGGTTTGCAACCGGTTCGCGAAGAACGCCACCCACAGGGAAGCCATGGCTACCGGCAGCGTTGCGTACTCCAGAATTCCCCAGCTGAAGTGCAGGTTGCGTGCAGCGTCTTTGAAGTTCGGCTCAATGAGCCAGAAAAGATCGAAGGCCTTGGCGAAGATCATCCACTGGCACACGCGGGTCAGGCGCTTCTTATTGCGCTTGATGTCGCGCGAGAGCAGCAGGCTGAACGGAATCAGCCAATGGAAGATGAAGTCGAGAGTGATGATGACGCCCCAGTGGCCGCGAATGCGGTCCAGGTACCAGGGAATCTCCTCGGGCAGGTTGCCTGACCAGATGATGAGGAACTGCGCGAAGGCGAGGTAGATGTTCAGCATGACAAAGGCAAACGTGAGCTTGCCCAGGTCGTGCTGCTCGGTCTGGCGCAGGATGGTCTTGAAGGGCTCGGCCTTGCTGAGCGCGATGGAGACGATGATCGAGAACGCGAGCACCGAGTAGCCCTGGCCCACCAGGAAGAGCAGGCCGTAGACCGACGAGTACCACGTCGGGTCCATCGACATCACCCAGTAGATGACCGCGGCGGTCATGGTGAGCGCATAAACCACAATGCCGGGTCCCGCGAAGTTCTCGAGTCTCTTGATCCAGTATGGAGTCGTCTCAGGGCCCTGCGCATCGCGCTGTGCGGCCATTTTGTTCAGCCGCCACATATACAGGAACCAGATGATGAAGCACGCGAAGCCGGCCACAACAAACGTCTCGGGATTCAGCATCGGGCGCTTGAAATCGATGCAATGCTTCTGCGCCTCGGTGATGATTCCCGCCTTGAGCGCATCCGCGGTCGCCGCGTCGGTGGGATACTGCGCCCACAAGTAGAGCCGCTTGAGGTAGATGACCGGAACCAGCCAGTAGACGAAGATGAGCGGCAGCGTGCGGCTCATGGCTTCAAGCGGCCGGCGCAGCAGCAATCCCCATTTGCCGCCCGAGCAGTACTGCACCATCAGCAACGCCAATCCGCCCACGCACCAGCCGAAGGTGAGCATGAGGCCCAGAACCCATGCGCGCAGAAAGTGATCCCAGCCCAGTTGATCCTGCGCCTGGCCCAGGAACGCCAGAATCACTGTAAGGATCGCAAAGACCGCGGCGACCATCAGAGCCCGCGACTTCCACGCGCCCACAAACGCGGGCGCGCTCAGGTCCGCCGGAAGTATCTTTGCGTGTGATGATGCGTGAGAATCGTGAGCCATTCTGTTCGTCCTACTTTTGAGCTGCGGGCTGTCGGCCCACGGGGGCCGGTTTCGTTACTGGAATCTTGATCGCCGGGTCGGCCGGATTCGCCGGAGCCATCCCCGGCGTTCCTTCGCTGCCGACCGGCTTATATGCTTGCACCGCGGTTGCCGGCAGCGACCACGGCTGCGCGTACTCCGGATGTCCCTCTTCCTCGGCTACGCTCTTCAGGCTGCGGACCTGAACTCCTGCGGGAACGTCCGCCGGGGTGCCCTTCGCCTGGCTCAGCTGCAGCGCGCGAATGTAGGCGGCAACCGCCCAGCGGTCAACGGGAGCCAGTTGCGCCGAGTAGTCGGGCATCGAGCCGTAGCCGTGCGTCATCACGTAAAAGTAGTGCGAGATGGGCTGCGAGAGCCTTACCTGGTCCATCAGGTTGGCGGCGGGCTTGAAGCCGCGGTCCACAATCTCGCCCAGGCCGTTGCCCACCCGCGAGTGGCAGGGCGTGCAGTAGATGTTGAACCGCTCCTGCCCGCGCTTCAACACTTCCATCGTCACCGGGAAAGGCATTTCGTCGCGCTCTTCGCGGTAGCCGTTGGCGCCCTGCACCACGCCGGTGTAGAAGTAGCTGTCTGCGTGCAACTGGCCGCGCGCCACGGTGTCCTGAACCTGGGGCCTCGCGCTGCGATGGTCGGCGAAGAAGTCGGACCCGCGCTGCGGAATCATCTTGGGCTGGTTCTGCATGTCCTGCCTGCATCCGGCCATTAACAAAGCCAAGGCCATTAACCCCAGCGAGACTGGCCTCCCAGGTCCCCAAATGCGAGGGACCCGGGGCACCCACAGTCCACGATCCACGAACCACGAACTACGATTCACGACCCTCTGATCCCTGATCCCTGATCCCTGCTCCCTGTAGAGGCTCATCAGTACTCCACCTCCACCACTGAAACCGGGCCCATGGATTCGAGATAGGTCTTGGTCTCGGATAGTTCGAACTTGGGATCGAGCGCCTCAAGGCATAGGAAAAACTTATCGGTCGTCGCTCCGTCGCGGAAGTTGGGCGCGTTGAAGAGCGGATGATAGAGCGACGGTAGCCCGTTCAGCGCCAGCATTCCGAAGGCGGCCGAAAGCCCGGCCCACAGAATGGTCCACTCGTACGCGGGCACAATAAACGCGGGCCACGAGTACGTCGGCCGTCCGCCAATGTTGAGCGGATACGCGAGCGTCGAGATCCAGGTCTCCAATGCAAACATGGCCGCGCAGCCCATCAGGCCGCCAACGAGTGTCACAAGCGGCACTTTGTTGCGATGGAATCCGATCGCTTCGGCCGCCTCCTCAACCGGATAGGGCGTATAGCAATCCAGCCGCCTCCAGCCGTCCTGCCGCGCCTTCTGCGCCGCGCGCACCAGGTCGCCCGGCGTTTCGAATTCAGCCAACAATCCGTAAGTTCCTTCGCGTGGTGGCATTAGTCACCTGCCTCCGCCGTCACCTTGGGCTTGATCTTTGCCTGCGGCAAAATCATGCGGATTTCGTTCATGGGAATCATGGGCAAGATGCGCACAAACAACAGGAAGAGGAACGTGAACAGCCCCAGCGTGCCAACGTAGGTCATGTAATCCCACTTGGTGGCGCGGTACGTGCCCCACGAGGAGGGCAGGAAGTCGCGGTACAGGCTGGTTACAACAATCACGAACCGCTCGAACCACATGCCCGTGTTCACCACAATCGAGATGAAGAACATGAAGCCGATGTTGGTGCGCAGCTTGCGGCTCCACAGCGTGGTGAGCGGAATCGCCAGATTGCAGGTGATCAGCACCCAGTACGACCAGCCCATGGGCCCGAAGACGCGGTTCCAGAACATGAACGATTCCCAGTGCGAGGCCGAGTACCAGGCCATGAAGGCTTCCATGCCGTAGCCGTAGGCCACGATGAAGCCGGTGGCCAGCATCACCTTGCCCATGTTGTCGATGTGCCGCTCGGTCACCAGCCTCTCAAGCCCGTAGAACTTGCGCAACGGAATGGCCAGCGTGAGCACCATGGCGAATCCGGAGTAGATGGCGCCGGCGACGAAGTAGGGCGGGAAGATGGTGGTGTGCCAGCCAGGCAACACCGCAACTGCGAAGTCGAAGCTGATGACCGTGTGCACGCTCAGCACCAGCGGCGTTGCCAGGCCGGCCAGCAGCAGCGAAGCGGTCTCGTAGCGCATCCAATGCCGCACCGATCCGCGCCAGCCCAGCGAGAGCAGACCGTAGAAGTACTGGCCGATCTTCGACTGCGAGCGATCGCGGAAGGTGGCAAGATCGGGCACCATGCCGATATACCAGAAGACCAGCGAGATGGTCGCGTAGGTCGAAACCGCGAAGACGTCCCACATCAGTGGCGAACGGAACTGCGGCCAAACTGTCATGGTGAGCGGAACCGGCAGCATCCAGTAAGCCACCCACGGGCGGCCGACGTGAATGAGCGGGAACATGCCGGCGCAAACCACGGCAAAGATGGTCATGGCCTCGGCAAACCGGCTGATGGAGTTGCGCCAGCTTTGCTTGAAGAGCAGCAGAATCGCCGAGATCAGCGTTCCGGCGTGGCCGATGCCGATCCACCAGACGAAGTTGATAATCGCGAAGCCCCAGGCGACGGGCTGCGTAATGGCCCAGATGCCCGTGCCCTTGAGGAACAGCCACGTCACCGCGACCAGCAGCATGGTGGCGCCGCCGCCGGCCAGGGTAAACAGCGCAAACCAGCCCAGCGGCGTATGCGGCGTGAGCACAATGCTCGAGATCTTCTCGGTAATCGACCGGAAGGTCTCTCCCCGCCCAATGACCCGGAATTCTCCAGTCGCGGGATCGATGCCAGGATTTTTCGTCTTCAGTTCGCTGGTTGCCATTGGTCGCCTGTGTTCCTCTGCTCCCTCGTTCCCTTAGTCCCTCAGTCCCCGCCTCTATCCCTTCGCCGGATCATGTTCGACCGGCGCTTCTTCGAGTTCCTGGTTCAGATTCAGAACTTCGGCCACGTAAGTGGTTCGCGGGCGCGTGTTCTGGTCGGCGATTACCTGGTAGCTGCGCTCAAGCGCGCGCTGTTTCGATACGCGGCTCTCTTTGTCGTTGATGTTGCCGAAGGTGATGGCCGATGCCGGGCAGGCCTGCTGGCACGCGGTCACAATCTCGCCATCGCGCACGTTGCGGTTTTCCTTGTCGGCGTGAATCTTGGCTTCCTGGATGCGCTGCACGCAGTAGCTGCACTTTTCCATCACGCCGCGCGAGCGCACGCTCACGTCGGGGTTGCGCATCAGTTTCAGGCTCTCGGTCTCGTAGTCGCTGTAGAGCAGGAAGTTGAACCGCCGCACCTTGTACGGACAGTTGTTGGAGCAGTAGCGGGTGCCCACGCAGCGGTTGTAGACCATCATGTTGAGGCCTTCGGGCGTGTGCACCGTCGCGCCTACCGGGCAAACCTGCTCGCAGGGAGCGTTTTCGCAGTGCTGGCACGCCATGGGCTGGAAGTGCGCTCGCGGCGCGGCCAGATCGCCCTCGTAATAGGTGTCGATGCGCAGCCACTGCAGGTCGCGGCCGATCCTCACCTGCTGCTTGCCCACCACCGGGATGTTGTTCTCGGCATAACAGCTCACGATGCAGGCATTGCATCCGGTGCAGCTGTTCATGTCCACTGACATGCCCCACGCGTTGGCCTCGTTGTAGGCCCAGTTGGGGAAGAGCGACGTGCCCATGTCGGGCGTGTCGCGGCCCTCGCCCTCGTGCGCAAAGTTGGGGTTGGCCTTGAACTCCTCGAGCGTGGCGTAGCGGATGATGCCGCGCGGTCCCAGCGCCTCAACGCCCTCGAGCGACCAGTTCTGGTTGCCGTGCTCGGTCAGGGTCCTGGCGCGCTGATCCTGGTAGTGGCTCTTGGTGATGGCCACGCCCCACTTGCCGTCGATCTTCTTCTGCCCCCCGATGGCGTAGAACGGGCCCCACGAGTTGCGAATCAGATACGCGTTGAATCCCTGCCCCGAACCCACGCGCCCCGCGAACTCGCGGCCGTAGCCGAGATACACGGTGATCGAGTTGTCAGGATGCCCGGGAGCCACGATCACCGGCGCCTTCACACGGCCCGAGCCCACGCTGATCTCGATAATGTCGTCTTCTTCCAGGCCCCACTTGGTCAGCGTCGCGCCCGAAACGATCGCCGCGTTGTCCCACGCCAGATTCGTCACCGGCTTGGGCAGCTCCTGCAGCCAGCCCACGTTGTTCCAGCGGCCGTCGTAGATGGTCGGATCGGGCCGGAAGATCACTTCGATCGAGTCCTTCGCAATCGGCGCCGGCACGCCGTGAATCGAAACCTTCGCCGAGCTCGCCGCCGTGTACGCCGTTCCTTCGATCCATCCGTCGTGCAAAACCTTGCGCCAGCCCTTTTCGAAATCACCGCCCGGCGCGGACTTCGTAATCACGTCTTTCCAGGTGGTGCGCACCGCTTCATACGGGCTCACCAGCGGATTATCGAGCAGCGTCTGCAGAACGTGATGCGCGCTGCGTCCGCCGTAGAGCGGTTCAATCAGCGGCTGCACCACTGAGACCGTGCCGTCATACGCACGGGCATCCGACCACGACTCAAGATAATGCGCCGCGGGAATGTGCCAGTGCGAAATCTGCCCCGTCTCATCCACATGCGAGCCCAGATGCGCAACAATATTGGCCTTGTTGAAGGCCGAGGCGAAATCCAGATCGGCAGGCGCGTCGTAGATGGGATTCACATTCAGAATCACCAGCCAGTCAACCTTGCCCGCATTCAAATCGGCCACCAGCGCCTTCAGGTCGCCAAGCTGATCGCTCGGCAGCGGAATCGCAGGCTCGCTTGAAACCGTCACAGTCTTGCCCACGTTGCCAAGAGCCGTGTTGATGGCAACGGCGAGCGCCGCAACCGAAGGATCCTGATAGAGGCCCGGAATCACCGCGCTCTTGCCGGCGTTGGCCTTCAGATCCTTCGCCAGCGCGGCGAGATATTTCTGCTGATCGGCGGTCCACGCATAGCTCGGAACGCTCACACCGGGAGCGCCAACAGCCTGCGCCAGCGCTGCTGTGAAGCTCGGAATCTCGCTTGCCCGCAGACCCAGGCGATGCTCGGCTTTCATGCCGGTTGTGGTGGTCGAGCTCTCGACCGCGTACAGCCGGTTCATGCCGTTCTCGGGCTGCTTGCGCCGGTCGGCGTAATCGCGCACCAGCTTATGGAAGCCCGGATAGCTCGCGCCCGAAAGAAAATCCGCATCGAGCGAGACGATCACGTCGGCCCCGCTCAGGTCGTATTGAATATTCAGGCCGTTCGCGAGGAACGTTCCGGCGATGGCCGGGTCATACTGCACCAGCTTCGCCTTGGGATACGTCTTCTGCACCTCGCTCCACTGTCGCGCCAGCGTGGGCGAATTAATCGTTGCGCTCAGGAAGTAAACTCCCGTGCCGTCTTTTGTCGACTGCGCCTTGTTGCGAAACTCCTGGGCAAACTCCGCCCATTCGCGATTCTCGCCGCGATAGGTCACGTGCTGCGAGCGATCGGGATCGTACAGCTCCAGCAGCGTGCCCTGCGTGTAAGGGTCCGATCCGCCGCGGTTGTACTTGTGCTCGGGATTGCCGTCGACCTTGATGGGCCGGAACTCGCTCGATTTGACCAGCAGCGGCACCGCGCCCGTCACAAACGGATGCGCCGTGGCAAAGTACATCGACTTGCCCAGCACCAGGTCTTCAGGCGCCTTGACGTACGGATAGATCGGCTCGTCGGGCTGCTTGGTGCAACCGGCCAGGCCGGCCAGCGCCATCGACGCGCCCATCAGTTTGAGGAAGCCGCGGCGCGAAACCGGATCGACCCACTCCTGCGCGGCCGTAGGAAATTCCTTTTCAACGGCCGCGCGAAACTCGGCCGTATCAGCCAGCTCATCCAGCGACCGCCAGAACCTTTTACCCCTGATTCCCTTCAGCTTCAAGCGCACCTGGTCGAGCGTCATCGGCTCACTGGAGGCTACGGGCTTTAGCCCGTACATCGATTCGCCGGAAGAAAGATCTTCGGGCTTTAGCCCCTGAGGGCTCCTGACCGCCCCGTTCATTGCCGTGCTCTTTTCGTTCTTCTTCATCTCGCTGCTCATCGGTGGCACACCTCGCAGCTCATCAGGTCCTTCGGGGTGCGAATGTCGTAGTGCTCAACCAGGTAGTGCCCAAGCTCATCCTGGCTGGTGAACTTCTGGTATTGAATCGCCCGGCTGGCCGCCAAGCTTCCCGTGGACAGCGCAACCGGCCTCAGCAGGGACGCGGGCGCAAGCGCCGCCTGTGCCGCCACATTTCCCGTCGGATCGCTCCGCGTGCAGCTCACGCTCTGCGCCGTCGGCACACCCGTTGCATCGGGAGCCGCCGCACACCACACCGGCTTATCCTCGGCCGGCTTCTCCCAGGCCATGTTGTAGATCTCGCTCGTTGGCCGCAGATTTTTTGCCGGGTTGCGATGGCAGTCCAGGCACCACTCCATCTGCAGAGTGTTCTGCGCATACATCAGCGGCATCTCGTCCACCTTGCCGTGGCAGCTCTCGCAGCCGATGCCCTTGTTCACATGGATTTCGTGGCTGAAGTAAACAAAGTCGGGCAGGTCGTGCACTTTGATCCAGGGGATGGACTGGCCCGTATACCAGCTGTCGCGCACTGGCTGGAGGAGTTGCGCATTCGTCCAGATCTGCGCATGGCAGTTCATGCAGGTGCGCGTGGGGGGAATGCCTGCATAGCTCGACTTCTCAACTGTGGTATGACAGTACTGGCACTGCAGGCCGAGACCCTGCACATGGTGCTTGTGGCTGAACGGAACCGGCTGGTCGGGCCTTTGCCCCTGCCGCGTGACCCAGGGGGAGCGCTGGAGTTGATCGAGCGTGACCCCCAAGGCGATCACGATCAGCCCCGTCAACACCAAGCTCATGCGTGCCAGGGCATTGGAGCTGCGGTCGAAGATTTGCGGCATCGATTGTACCCTGCTTGGTTTTCGTGTCTGGATGCGACCGCTTGTGCCGGCGGTCACACAAGTTGTGTACAAAAGCCTAATTTGGGCAAAACAATACAGGAAGGCGGAGAAGCCCGAAAGACCAATATATCAGTCGTAAGCGCCGCTGCAAACCTGCCAGCGCGCAAAACTTATAAAAAATTTACGAGGATTTCGGCTTCGTAAGCCTCACATAAGAAAACTGTTTGTGATAAGAGCGATTTTTTTGTAACCACCCACGTTTCTCCGGTGGCGTGCGTACCAGAGATTGGGATTTCTCCACCAAAATACCACGCCGAAACCCGCAAGCGCCAGATGCGCTTTCACCGCGCCCTGCTGAAGCGCATGATGACTTGCCGAACCAACCTCCGCGCCCCATCTTTCCCGCGTCTCTTGCGGAAAGAATGGGAAACCTCAGAGGCCCAATTCGCAAGCCCGCTCAATCCCCGCCGGTTTCACCAAACGAGCTGTCCTGCGACGCCGCCGGCCAGCCCACAATGACCAGAAATACGTCCAACACAAAGAGCGCGATGGCAATGTCGTTGAACAGCGTGGCCCGCGGAGAATTGGGCCAGAACTGATTCGCCGCCCAGAAAAGAAAGGCAGAGGCCAGCATAATCGCCTTGACAAACTCCGCTGCGGCAGGCCGGCGCTCCAACTGGTAGACCAGATAGGCCACAGCAATCAAAGCGAGTGAAACTGCCCCGAGAACATCATGGCTCCCGGCTGGGAATATCCCCGGAAATGCGTCCCAAACCAACAGAACTACAACATCTGCCAGGGTGACAGCGCCGAGAATAACGGCGGGCGTTCTGTGTTTGCAGTCGAGCCGGATGCGCATACGCCATTATGAATTCCGGTGCGAAAAGAAACCGTAAGGGCCTCTGCGCGACGCACCGCACTCTGCACAGGCTCGGTTTCGCGCCAAACTCTCTGCCGATCGTAACAACCCGGTGATTTAAAATTCATAAAGGCGCGCAGCCGGATAGAAATCTCCATCCGGACTGTCTCACGAGACAAATAGAGCAAACTGCGGAAACGAGGGGCATTCAGCCCGCAAACGGGGAGGTCCACTCGACCCGCCCAATCTCTGCACTTCTCCGCGAGAGGCACGAAAGAAGGCCATGAAATATGCCGGATTGCTGGTGATGCCAGCCGGTTTTTTTCTCACGGTTGCCGCGCTGGTGCTGTTTTCCCAGCCCGCCCAGCGGGGAGTGTTCGTAGTCTGCGGCCTGGTGGTTGAGTGCCTGGGGCTGGTGGTTGCCGTTCGCGGCCACATGCCCGCCAGGGGGGAAAGCCGCCTATGAACCCCGCCGCTACGATTCCGATTCCGGCAAGCTCCGACGCATATTACGGTCTCGCCCTCGTGCTTTTGCTGCTGGCGCCGCTGGCCATCGCCGGCCTGGCGCTGGTGAACACCGGCCTGGGCCGTTCGCGATCGGCCGCGCAGGCCATTCTCGGCAATCTCGCCGTCGTTTCTGTGGCCGCCATCGCCTTCGCATTGTTTGGAGCCGCAATCGCCGGGGTTCTGCCCGGAACCGCCGGCGGCGCGGGGCACGCATTCCACGCGGCCGGCCACACCTGGAACTGGATCGGCTCGGGCTCGTTTCTGCTCTCGGGATTCTCGTCGGCTCCGGTTCCCGCGCAGCTTGCGCTGCTGTTTGAAATGGCGGGCGTCGCTTTTGCGGCCGTCATTCCCTGGGGCAGCGGCGCCGACCGCTGGCGGCTCGCGGCCGGTTGCGCCGCGACAGCCATCGTCGCCGGCATTGTCTGCCCGCTGATGATGCACTGGGTTTGGGGCGGCGGTTGGCTGGCCGCGCTCGGCCCGGATTTTTCGCTGGGCGCGGGATTCCTCGACCCCGGGGGCGCGGCAACCGTGCAGGTGGTTGGCGGTTTAAGCGCCCTGGCGTTGATCTGGCTCCTGGGCCCGCGCGCCGGTAAATATCCCAGAACCGGAATCTCAACCGCCATGCCCGGTCACAACGCGGTTTACGTGCTCTTTGGCTGTCTGCTCGGCCTGGTGGGATGGCTGGCATGGAATGCCGCCGGAGCGATCCTGTGGATGAACGCGCCTCTCGCGGCCCTGCCCATCGTCGCGGTCAACACCGTGCTCTCAGCGGCAGCGGCCCTTGGCGCAACGCTGGCCATTACCCGCTACCGCTTCGGCAAGCCCGATGCCAGCCTCTGCGCCAACGGATGGCTGGCGGGCCTCGTCACTTCGAGCGCATGCGCCGCTGTGGCCACGCCGGTGGAATCGATCTTCGCCGGCCTGGTCGCCGGCATCATCACGCCTTTGCTGGTTGAACTGCTTGAGCTCGCGCTCTCCATCGACGATCCCTCCGGCGCCATTGCCGCACACGCCGCAGCGGGGCTCTGGGGTCTGTTCGCTGTCGGCTTCTTTGCGCCAAAGCCCGGGCAACTGATCGCGCAGCTCGTGGGCATCGCCACGCTGTTAGGAATTGTGCTGCCGCTGGTCTACCTGCTCTTCGCCCTGCTCAACAGGATCGTTCCATTCCGCGTCGATCCCGACGGCGAACGCATGGGAATGGATCTGCACGAGCTCGGCGGCGGCGCCTATCCCGAGTTCGTCATCCACCGCGACGAGTCGTACCGGTAAACGAGGGCCGGCGTATCATCGGAATATAGCGACGGCCCGCATCCCCGAGACACCCATTCCTGCGGTTGCTCCCTTCATTGCCGGGCACCAATCTGAGTTGGCGGCGCTTTGCAGGCAGTTCCATGTCCAGCGTCTGGAACTCTTCGGCTCAGCCTTGGGCGGCGGATTCGATCCCTGCCTCAGCGATCTCGATTTTCTGGCGGAGTTCGCTCCGCTCGCCCCTGGCGAATACGCCGCCGCCTTTTTCGGTTTCAAAGAAGCATTGGAGCATCTCTTTAAGCGGACCGTCGACCTCGTCGTGCCCTCGGCCATCCGAAACCCATACTTCCGCCGTAACATCGAGCAAAGCAAGGCCCTCCTTTATGCTGCTTGAGGCACGCAAATACCTCTTCGACGCGTCTACAATGGTCCCTTCGGCCTATTCTGGCCCGGCTCCTTCCATTCGATAGGCCTGGATTTCGGGCTTCCAGCAATAAGTTCGGTGGACCGTGATCCTCCTTTTGCCAACGGTCTCCACGCGTGTTTCCTCTATGGCCTTGAGTCCTGCGGCGTTAGGTTCCTTTTCAACAAATTTAAACGTACTCTCCTGATATTCGTCATAGGTATCCGGCGGGTTCAGCACTGTAAAAAAATGCAAGTGCTCCGGTTGATCAAAGATGATCCGCATAGCTCCGTCGATCAATTTGTAGATGGTAAGATTCGTCTGCTGGACGCCGGTCCCGTGATCGACCCAGAGGTGCGACACAACAATCTCCTGCTCTCCTTTGCGAACCAGGCTGTCGAGAGTTATCGTTGGCGCTTCATAGTGCGTCGAGAGCGGCACTGCTGGCAGCGTTTGCCAATCGCCATCCGGCCTGATCATGGGCACCAGGTACATCGTCCATCCAATGTCAGCTCCCTTGACAACCAACAGCCTTGACCCGACATTCCGCAGAAATGCAGCAGGCTTGTCCTCCAGCTTCAGTCCGTCATCCGAAATGAGGTCGTCAAGACCCAACTTCAGCACCCACTGCTTGCGAACGTCACTATCTGACGACGTCAACTGCCGCACGATCTCTTCCGGCGCCGCGCGGACCGAGGGCGGGTGGCTTGGGGTCTTGCCCCACTGCCCCCAGACCGGCAATCCGACGGAGAGCGGCAGAATAACCAGCCCCAATTTCACATTCATGGATGTGCATTCCTAGCAGGTTGCAGCGGATAGGCCTTATCCACCGCCTCTTCAAACTGCTCAAGCAACATCACCTGCGGAGCCCGCAACCCGTCCGGCATCGAGTGCTGCCACAGCGGGCTGCTGAGCTTGCCGTCGGTGTTCACCGTACACACCTCGAGAAGATCCTCGGCCGGCCCCACGTCCGCGCCCACCTGGGCTCCCGAGCCGAGCGGCCCACTCGGGCTGGGCTGGCCTGCCCCATTCGGCAACTGCCCATGGTGCGGGGTAAAACCCACATTCCCGCTCTCCGCGCGCCCCTTGCGCACCACAATTACCAGGTTCGCCTCACTCCTGCTGGTCGTGAGCACGTATCGCTTCCAGTTGTCCAGCGCATCGCGTACGTCGGCAATCGCGATCCTGTCGTCGGGGTTCAGATTCGGATCGAACTCCTGCCCATCGATCGCCTCGACGTAAACATACCGGGCCTGGCCAAAAACCGCCGGCACTTTCTCAGGCTTCTTGTCCTTGGCGTGGAGAAACAGAACGGCCGGAATCAGGAGGGTAAGGGCAATGGCTTTTTGGAGCTTCATGGGGCGCCTCGCACGGGTCGGCGCGAAGTGGAGCTGGCTCTCGCCGTCCCGGATTCGCGCCTTCGCACATAAGACTACGCTCTCCGCGCACCGTGAGCCGCGGTTTGCGAAAAACCTGTCTCTGAATCCAGCCGCCTCGGGCAAATGTTCATGTTTCCCTGCCCTCTGCACCTATAATCTCGATAATCTCGCACGAATAAAGACATGGGACTTCTTACTCACCTCTTCTATCTCGGCCCGTGGGGACTGCTGTTGCAGGCTGCGGCCATTGTTCACTTTATCCGCCGCCGGCCCGACACATACTGGCTCTGGATCATCCTCTTCCTCGGCCCCATCGGCGCGCTGGTCTACATCTTCGCTGAGGTGCTGCCCGATTTCGGTCTGCTGAACCAGTCGTTCAAGGCTTTCCCGCGCCGCAAACGCATCCGCCAGCTCGAAACTGCCATCCTCGACAACCCTTCATCCGGCAACTACGAGGAACTGGGCGACCTGTACCTCGACGACGGCAAGCTCGGGCCGGCGCGGGCCGCCTACGACAAGGCCATCGCCGCCCGCTCCACCACGCCCGACTGCTTCTACCGCCGCGGCATGTGCGCGCTGCTGCTCGGCGATGCCCAGGCCGCGCTGCCCGACTTCGAACGTGTCGTAAACCTGGACCCCGGCCACGACTTTCATCGCGCCGCCGGCCTCATGGCCGCGGCCTACGCGCGCACCGGCCAGCCCGAAAAGGCCGATGAGTGGTTCCGGCGCGCAATCGAAAAGTCGACCCTCTCAGAGACGTACCTGAACTACGCCGATTTTCTGATCTCGCAGGGACGCAACCAGGAAGCCCGAGAATGGGCTCTCAAGGTTTTGGCCAAGAAGCCCACCATGCCCAGCTACCTGCGCCGCCGCGAGCGCCCGTTATTTGCCCGCGCTCGCAAAACACTCAAACGCGCGCCCGCGTAAGCGACCGGAGGGAGCAGGGGCCTTCAGGCCCCTGAACTGAGCAGGTGAGAAATTCGTGGGCTTCAGCCCCGAGGTGTTTTCGCGGGCATGCCGAGTCTCAGGTCTCGCTTCTGGGACCCGGGAAAGTATGGGGTGAACCCCTTGATTGAGACAGCCTGCTGAAGACACAGTTGCCGTTTAATGTGATTGTCTGTTCAAGGCGTTGCTTCTCCTTGAGGATAGTCGATAGCCGGTGAAGCGGAGGCGGGCTCTGC
>Ga0326727_10007809_pt1 | contig 27807 bp, 19 predicted proteins | sample MB2enrmetagenome_FD_207643 | JGI IMG/M metagenome (GOLD analysis project Ga0326727, IMG submission 207643) | Lab enriched peat soil microbial communities from McLean, Ithaca, NY, United States - MB29MY | ecosystem: Environmental > Terrestrial > Soil > Wetlands > Peat | place: USA: New York...
ATTTCTGCTCGTGCCGGGCCGCCCTGTTGAACGGACTGGCCGCGGTGCGCGCGCGCAGCCCGAAGATGCTGATGAGAACCATCCAGACCGTCCGCAAGGAGGATCCGTATTGGACCAACTTCCTGCGCCTGCCATTGTTTGCCATCCGGGAGATTGCCGCGTCCCTTTTCCCGCCCAAGCTGCCGCCGGCGCGGCAGTGATTCCATCATCCGCCGCCGCCAAAATCTTCGGCGACCAGCCCCGCGATTTCACCCCCGATGGCCAGGGAAGCGGTCGCGCCGGGACTGGGGGCGTTGAGAACATGCAGGGCGCGCGGACGGCGAACCAGGCAAAAATCCTGCAATAACTCCCCATCGGGCGACATCGCCTGGGCGCGGACGCCGGCGCCGCCGCGTTCAAGGTCTTCGACGCGGATTTCCGGGACGAGCCGTTGCAGCGCCCGGCAAAATAATTTGCGGCTGAACGACCGCTTGATCTCCTCCCAGCTCATTCGCTTGTGTTTGCCCATGAAGCGCCACAGGCCGGCAAAGCTCAAGGCGTCGCAGAGGTCCAGCAGGTTGATGTCGGTTTTGTGGTAGCCTTCGCGCGCGCCGGCCAGCACGGCATTGGGGCCGGCTTCGACGCCGCCGCCGATCAAGCGCGTGAAATGAACACCCAGAAAGGGGAATTGGGGGTCGGGCACCGGATAAATCAAGTGGCGCACCAGATGCTGCCGCGCCAGGTTGATTTTAAAATACTCGCCGCGGAAGGGGACGATGCGGACCTGGCGCTTTTCACCGGCCATGACGGCCACCCGGTCGCAGTGCAGGCCGGCGCAATTGACGACGTAATCCGCCTCCCAATCGCCGGCGGCGGTCCGCGCCAGCCAGCCTCCGTTTTGCGGTTTAATCTTGTTGACGCAGGCGCGGGTCACGACGCGTCCGCCCGCCTCCCCGATTTTTTTCACCATGGCGTGGCAGACCTGGACGTAGTCCACGATGCCTTCCTGGGGGACGTGGACGGCGGCGATGCCCGCCACATGCGGCTCGATTTCGAGCATGTGCGGGCGGTCCAGGAGGCGGAGGCCTTGCAGGCCGTTTTTTTGGCCGCGATCGAAGAGGTTGCGCAGGCGGTCCAATTCGGATTCGTCCACTGCCACCACGAGCTTGCCGCAGATTTCATGCCGGACGCCGTTGTCTTTGCAGAAGGCGACCATTTCCCGGATGCCGGAAACCGCCAGGCGGGCTTTGAGCGAACCGGGCTTGTAGTACAATCCGGCGTGAAGAACGCCGCTGTTGTTGCCAGACTGGTGGCGGGCGACGTCGTCTTCCTTTTCAAGGACAATGATTTGCGCGGAGGGAAAGCGGCCGGACAGTTTCAAGGCGGTGGCCAGGCCGACTATTCCGCCGCCAACAACGAGGATTCGCTTTTGTCTCACGTTATAAAAATCCCCCCGGAAAGATTGCCAGTCAATTTTAATTGGGGGCGGGTCATGGACTTGAGTTTGCGCCGTCAAGTGAAATGCCTGATGAACATCTCCACGTAGCCCTCGGGCGTGAACAGGCGCGCGACCGGGCTGCGCAGATACGCCCCGGCGGCTTCGAGATAGCCGTTGTACTCGCGCTCCGGCATGTGCGAGATGTAGCGGTACAACTCCTCATAAGTGAACTTGCCCTTGTCAATGAAAGTGCTGGCCGGAATGTAGTCCGTGACATTGGGCGCCCCGAGATAAATCGGCACGCAGCCGGCATAAAAGCAATCCGAGAGCTTGTCCGCGATGAAATCCTTCTCCACCGCGCACTCATAGGAGAAGCAGAAACGGTAATCCAGCAGCGTCCGGTGCTTGCCTTTGACGTTGGGGCCGATGTAGGAGGGGAAACGGTGGAACTTGATCCTGGTCAACGGCCACACTTTCCGATAGGCGGCGCGCAGGGCAAAATTCAAGAATTGAAACCGGCCCGGCAACAGAATCCGGTCCCAGTCCGTTCCCATCAAATCGAAATCCCGCGGCGCGTTGGCCTCGAACCATCGGACGGTGCGCACCCGCTCGGAGAACAGCGCGGCGGGTTTGCTCGACACCATGTAGCTTTGGATCATGCAGCACAGTTTCCGTTGGCCAAAGGGGGGCGGCTCCATCCTTGGCTCCGGCACGCAGGGCAGATGGTAATGCACGTATTTGGACGGGTCCGCCGCGCACAAATCCTTCTTGTACGTCAGCACCCGTCGAAACAGCTTGTGCACTTTGGGGTTGTAGTTGTCGGGCCGCACCGTGAACGGCTCGCAGATAATGAGGTTAACGTCCGGGTGGCCGGCCCGCAGCAGGGCGCGAAAGTAGCGGTTGAGGCGCGTGGGGTAATCAAGAAAAAACACCTTGTCGAACCATTCCAAAGGCTGCATGTCCAGCGTGGCCACCTGGTGTCCCATGGACTGCAAGGTCTTGCCCAAAAGCCGCGAGGGGGCGGAATAATCGTGCCCCTGCGCCTGGACGGTTTGGGTAAACATCCGGTTCTTGTTGAAGGCCGGATAGAAATTCCAGAAGCCGAAGTTCATGTCGGGAGACGCCGCGCCACGGAGCCGAAGCCAAAGTTGCGGCGCGCGGCCGGACCTGTATTGGGCGTCATGATCATCTTCTTTTTCGGAGCGAAAAATCGCCCGGGACCGCGGATTTGTCCATTTCTTTTTTGTGTCAAAGCAGGGTCATCGGCAAATTTACCAGTTGGCTTCACCGGTTTTTTGCGTATCCTGTCGCCGATGGCTATGAGTGGAGATCAGTCCGCCGCAAAACAAAACAAGCGGAAGGGCAGTTTGCTGGTGCTGCTGATTGCGCTGGGCGGCGCTTTGGCGGCGTTGTGTCATCAAGGATTTTTGCCGCACCAGGTTCTTTGGGCCAACGACGTGCCGCTGGGTGCGATGCTGGACCCATCCAATCGCCTGCCCGGAACCTTTGCCGGCCATTGGGGCACCCTCTACTGGATTGGCCTGCCGGCCCCAAGCTCCTCGCCGTCGTTTTCGACGCTTTTGCAATTGATTTTCCCGCCGGAAATTTATCTCAAGATTTTCGCGCCGCTGACCATGCTGATTCTGGGCGTTGGAGCGTGGCTGTTTTTCAGGGGGTTGGGATTTGCGCCTCCGGTTTGTGTGGTCGGCGGGCTGGGCGCGGGTTTGAACATGCACTATTTTTCCAACGCGTGCTGGGGCCTGGGGCAATGGAACATATCCGCCGCCATGGTTTTCGTCACCCTGGCCGTTTTGGTTTCCTCTTCCGTTCGTCCGCTCTGGGTCAAAGCCGCCATTGCCGGGCTGTCCGTGGGAATGGTGGTGATGGAGGGATTCGATGTGGGAGCCATTCTCAGCCTTTATGTGGGACTTTTCATTGTCTTTCATTTCCTGAGAGACGCGCCCAGCCCCGCGGCGGGGATTCCCAAGACCATCGGCATGGGGACTGTGGTGGTGCTGTTTGCGCTCTTGATTTCTGGCAGCACCCTTTACACGCTGGTGGGGACGCAAATCAAGGGAACGGCGGGAAAAAAAGCCGGCTGGGACTTCACCACCCAATGGAGTTTTCCGAAGCTGGAAACGTTGCGGCTGGTGATTCCGGGCGTGTTTGGATACCGCCTGCAGGATTACATAACGGACACCAACAGAGCCAGCGCCTACTGGGGCAGGATTGCCGAAGACCCTCATGTGGATGAATTGGAAAGCAGCAATCCGGAGACCCGCGCCCATTCCGCCAGATCCCTCGGATTGCAGCCCGAAATTCAAAACATCATGGCGGGCGACAACCTGTCCACCCGCGAACAGATCGTGGATCAGATCAAGGGAAACCTGCAACGGCGACACACCGGCTCGGGCGATTATACCGGGGTGCTGGTTTGTCTGCTGGCCCTTTTCGGCCTGTTCAATTCCTGGCGGAAACTCAATTCCCCCTACTCGAATACTGAGCGGCAGGAGGTCTGGTTTTGGGGCGTTGCGGCGCTGATCTCACTGCTGGCGGCGTGGGGCCGGCATGGAGTGTTGTATCGATTCATCTACCAATTGCCCTTCCTCGGCAACATCCGCAACCCGATTAAATTTCTGCACCCCTTGAACATCTGCCTGATCATTTTGTCGGGCTACGGTTTGGAGGCCCTTTATCGCGGCTATATGCGCGGCGCGGCCGGCCGCGCCGGGAGCCTGCCGCAATTTGTCAGGCGCTGGTGGCCCAAAGCGACCGGGTTTGACAAGAAATGGACCACCGGAACCCTGCTGGTTCTGGCGGCTTCGGTCCTGGGTCTTTTGATCTTGAGTTCCTCCAAGAGCGACTTGGATCACTATTTGGCACACAGCGGATTTTCCTCCGAACAGGCCCCGCAGATTGCGGCCTTCTGCATTCGGGAAGTGGTTTTGTTCATCGTCTTTTATGCCGCTTCGGCGGGAGTTGTCATTGGCATCCTCAGCGGGGCGTGGAGCGGAAGCCGCGCGACTTGGGCGTGGGTGTTCCTCGGCGGCATCATGATATTGGATCTCAGCCGTGCCGACGCGCCGTGGGTCCGTTACTACGACTACAAGTACAAGTACAGCATGAATCCGGTGGTCGATTTTCTGAGGCACGAACCTTGGGAACACCGTGTCATGTCACGGTTCTCGCCCACGGGGGGTTACATTCCCGGGGAGGGCAATCTTGGCGCGCTCTGCCATTGGTGGCTGGAGAATGATTACCTGGCCAACAACATCGAATCGCTGGAAATGGACCAGGCGCCGCGCCTGCCGGACCTCGACAGGAACTACATCGACACGTTTGGCGGCTGGTCCCAACAAGATTTGTCGTCCCCGGTGCGCATGTGGCGCCTGACCAACACGCGATATATTCTGGCTGACGCGCGCGTCACGCCCGCACTCAACCAGTTGGCCGAACCCAGAAACAGCTTCCGCAATGTGATGCTCATGGATATCGTCCCCAAACACGAGGCGGAGACCATCGAAGACGCCGGTGATTTGACGGTCCAGACCAATGACAACGGCCATGTCGCGCTGATCGAATTCACCCTGGCCCTGCCGCGCGCCAGGCTCTTTTCCAATTGGCAAATGGCCGATGACTCCGCCGCGCTCGCGCAGTTGAATACCCCGACATTTGATCCGACGAAAACAGTGCTCATCGCCCCTGACACCCCGGTTCCGCAGAAACCGGCCCGGCCTGAAGCGGACCCGGGCACGGTCATCATTGCCAGTTACCAACCCAGGGATGTCAAACTGGAGGCCGACGCGAAAACGCCGGCGGTCTTGTTGCTCAATGATCGAAGCGGAGAGTATTGGAACGTCTGGGTGGATCAAAAGTCGGCCGGCATCCTTCGTTGCAACTATATCATGCGCGGGGTGTTCGTGCCGCCGGGGCGGCACACCATTGAATTTCGCTTCCGGGCGCCTTTGCAATGGCTTTATGTCAGCATGTCCGCTTTGGCCATTGGCATGTTGTTGGTCGGTTATGTGGCTGTCACCCGCTTCACGCGCCCTCCGGAATCCGCCTCCGCCCCCGCGAGACCTTGACCGTTTTGTTTCTTTCTTTATTCCCAGCGCGGCTTTGCTAGATTAGGCCGCGCGCCATGCCGCAATTATGAATGTCTGCGATAAAATAAAATTCAATTCCGACGGACTGGTCCCCGCGATCATTCAAGACAAGGCCTCGGGCCGCGTCCTGATGATGGCCTGGATGAACCGCGCCTCGCTCGAGGCCACCATTGCCACGGGCAAAACCCATTTCTGGAGCCGGTCGCGCCAAAAATTCTGGATGAAAGGGGAAACCAGCGGGCACATCCAAACGGTCCGGGACATCGCTTTCGATTGCGACGGCGACACGCTTTTGATCCAGGTCGAACAAATCGGGGCCGCCTGTCACGAAGGCTATCGCTCCTGTTTCTTCCGGTCCGTGACGGAGGGCGGGGCGGGCGACGTCATCACCGAACCCCGGCTGCAAACACCCGCGGAAATGTACGGCAAGACATGACCGCCGTCTTTCTTCCATTCGCCAGCCGGAGCTATTGCGCGATGCTGGCGCTGCTGCTCTTTGCGCGGAGCATGGATTTTCTGAGCACCTGGCTGGCCACGCCCAACCTCGTGCTGGAAGGCAATCCGCTGGCCAAAAAACTGGGCTGGAAACTCGGTGGCCTGGCCAACGCGGTGTTGTGCCTGGCCTTCGCGTTTTGGCCGCTGACCGCCATTATCATCATCACCGCCGGTTTGCTGGTGGCGGCCCATAATTTCCATTCAGCCTGGCTGATGCGTTCCATGGGCGAGGAGGCCTACCGGCAGTGGTTCCTGGAACAGATTTCCCGCGCGCGGCTCCCCCTCTATTTTCTCTGTCTGCTGGGCGAAACCGCCCTCACCGCCCTGGTCGGCGCGGCCTTGCTGTGCTTCAGCGGGACGGAGTCCGTGCCCTTTGCCATCGGCTGGGGCATCCTGGCTTACGCCGTCATTGTCCTGTTCTACACCGCCCTTTCCTTATGGCGCTTGCGCCGTCGAATGGGGTAAACCTTGATGCAGTGGAAGCCGTGTACCATCCAACGCAAACGGAATTTCTGAAACTGGCCGGACAGGGCAACCTCATCCCGGTCACGCGCCGGATTCTGGCTGATTTGGAAACGCCTCTCTCGGCCTATCGCAAGATTCGCGGGCAGGGCGAATCCTTTCTTTTCGAATCCGTCGAAGGCGGCGAACACGTTGGCCGTTATTCCTTCGTGGGCTGCAATCCCCGCGCCGTCATCCGCCAGCACGGCCCGCGCGTCGATGTCATCGAAAACGGCAAAATCACCGCGCAATTCGCCGTCCAGGCCGGCCCCGCGGCCAATGGTGCCCCGACCGTCCGGGACGGGCTGGAGGCGGTGGAAAAGGTCATGCGGCGGTTCAAGGCCGTCGCGCTCCCCGGTTTGCCGCGCTTTACCGGCGGGGCCGTCGGTTTCATCGGCTACGAGTTTATACATGACATCGAACCGGTTGTGCCCCGTCCGCCGCGGGACGAGCTGAAGACGCCGGTGATGTATTTTCTGATTGCGGACGAGTTGTTGATTTTCGACCGCGTGGCCCAAACCATCACCATCCTGGTCAGCGCGGTTCTGGACGGAAGCCCCGACCCGGCGGAGGCCTATGAGGAGGCGGTGGGGGAGATCGACCGTTTGGTGTCCCTGCTCGAACAACCGTCCAAACACCTGCCGGTGGACATGGTGCAGGAGGTGCCGGACGTGCCCTTTTCCTCCAACGTGCCCAGGGAGGTGTTTCTGGACAACGTGGTCCGCGCCAAAAACTACATCACGGCGGGCGACATCATCCAGGTCGTCGGCTCGCAGCGATTTTCCACGGCGGTCAAGGCGGCGCCGCTGGACATTTATCGGGCGGCCCGATCCATCAATCCTTCCCCCTACATGTTTTTGCTGGAGCTGGAGGGATTCGCGCTGGTCGGCGCTTCGCCGGAAATTCACGTCCGTTGCGAAGACCGCCGCGTGGAAATCCGGCCCATCGCCGGAACGCGGCGGCGCGGCAAAACGCCGGAAGAGGACGACGCGCTGCAAAAGGAACTATTGGCCGACCCGAAGGAGCGGGCCGAACACGTCATGCTGGTCGATCTGGCGCGCAACGACCTGGGCCGGGTCTGCGATTTCGGCAGCGTGCAGGTGAAGGATTTGATGACCGTCGAGCGTTACAGCCACGTCATGCACATCGTCACCCAAGTGGAAGGGAAGCTCTCGGCGCAACGGACCCCTTATGACCTGATCCGGGCGACTTTCCCCGCCGGCACATTGAGCGGCGCGCCCAAGATTCGCGCGATGCAGATCATTGCCGAATTGGAACAAACGGCGCGCGGCCCATATGGCGGGTGCGTGGGTTATTTCTCATTCAACGGCAACCTGGACTGCTGCATCACCATCCGCACGGCGCTGATCAAGGATGGCACCGCTTACGTGCAGGCGGGCGGCGGCTGGGTCAACGACTCCACGCCCGAGGCGGAATTTCAGGAAACCGTCAACAAGGCCAAAGCGATGCTCAAAGCCGTGGCCATGGCCGAAAACTTTTTGAAGACAGGCTGAGTTCCACCTACGTCCTCGGCAGCCATGATTTTAATTCTTCCGGGGAATGCGAATGCTCGCGTTTGTTCCTTGAACGTGAATCTCATCTTGCGTCCAGAAAAGGTGAATGGCTTCTGGCCCAGTGTCTTCGTGTTTCGCCATCTCAGTCAACGGCGGGCGAATGTAGCGTTCGAGAAAAACCGCCATTGTCTTGCCCGCCTTGGATTCCATGTGCGCCCAAGCATCTGCACCGACGTAATGCTTGCCATTGTTCGCCTTGAACGCCCCAATCAGGTCGTTGAGCCGGGGTGACGGCGTTGGGTCGAGAACGATGAGCACGGGCGTCAGACCAGCAGCACGGGCTTCGCGTGGAAAGGAAATTTCCTCGCCAAAACGGCCTTGCCCGCTGGCGGCGATAGTGACGCGCAGTTTGAATTCGTAAGCGAGTTGGCTCTCGCCATCATAGCAATCAATTTGGCGACCTTCGCCGGTCGGTTCGCCACGTTCGTTCAGGCGTTTTACGGGCGAATTCTTCGAGCCGACCGCCTCACCGCCGAGACAACTTGCCAGCACTGGCTCGAACAAATAGCCTGTCTCCTGTGCCGCGCGGTTGTCCACGTCGAAGATCCATTTGCGCCAGACAAGCCACGACGCGAGCAAGCCGTCATTGACGCTGCCGAACTCCAGCAGGCTGCGCGGACCAATCTGGTTCATCGTTGGCTTTGGCTGGCATGAAAGGATGCGCTGATACTTGAGCCGCCGCTTGTGAAGCGTTGCAAGGTTCTCGAAATAGAGCCGAAAGTCAGTTTCGCGGGAAATGCATGCGGCAAGAATCTCGACAAGTGCAGAAGCAGAAGGGCACGCGGCTTGTGGCGTTTGAAACCACGCCAGCGGAATTCGGTAATAGTCCTCACTGGCTGGCGCGACCGAAAGCTTCGGCAGCTTCGAAATAGCTGCCGGCATCGCCAAGTCGCGGCAGCATTGCGCCAGCAGGCAGAACAACTCCGTCTCCGAAAGTGTCACGCGGTCGTCGCCATTGCCGAGGATTCGTGCGGCGCTGAACGATTTTTTGATTTCGACGGGCGTGGGCATGGTCATTTCCCCGGGTGTTCCAACAGCACCAGTTGTTTGTCTTTCTCGTTAACCAGTTCAGCAAGCAAAGACTCTGTCAGGGCGAGCGCGGGACTGATCCCTTCCGAACGCGTCAGACAGAATCGAAGCGGCGGACGACCGATGCTGTTGTATGGCGCGCCGAAGCCGTAGTTCCGCGCAATGTGTTCCGCGACAGTTCGCGCGAGCATCGGCGGAATGGCATTCCCAATTTGCCGGATTCGGCTGGCTGCATTGCCGCAAAACTCAAACCTGTCGGGAAACGTCTGTAACCGCGCACACTCCCGAAGCGTGAGCAATCGGTCTTCCGTCGGATGCACGAATTCGCGCGTGGCCGCGCTCGTAATGGTCAGACTCGGCTCGTCGGCAAACAGCCGCTTCAAGCCGGAAGGCGCGCCCCCGCGTTTCTCGACGGGCATTCCGTCCATGACACGGCGAAAAGCGCGGCGACGGAACGAGTCGTGCTGCAAATGCTCCGGTAAATCCTTCATCGTCTGGCCGGGCTGCAATCCACGCACGCGCTCAACCTGAAAATCCGACAGCGCCACCGAATAGTGATCGGTCACAGTTCTGGCTTCGCCGCGCAGATAGGCTTGGAGTTCGTTTTGCGGCGGCTCAGAAAACGCAAGCGGTTCGCCGGCTTCCGTTGATGCGGGCGGAAGATCGCCCACGGCGGTCGCGAAGGTGATTTCTCCTTTGCGAAAGATGCTGCCCGAAAAGCGGGTCACCGGTTCGGGGAACAAAAAGTCGTGTCCGAGTCTGTTCCCGATAATGAAGACGCGCTTGCGCCGCTGTGGAATGCCGTAGCCTTGGGCATAGACTTTTTCCAAGTTAATCGAGTATCCCGCCTTCAAAAAGGCCGCCACCGTGTCCCGAACGGGCGAGCCGCCGCCGTTGGTTAGAAGTCCTTCGACGTTTTCCATCACGAACCATTTCGGACGGATGCCTTCGAGCAGCCGTACGTAATGGCTCAACAACGAATTGCGCGGGTCATCATCCGCCTTGACCCCCGCGCTGCTGAAACCCTGGCACGGCGGCCCACCCAGGAGCACGTCGAGTTCGCCGGGATTCAGCCCGATCCGTTGAAGCACGGCATCGGCGGTGAGTTGGCGAATGTCCGCTGCCGCGCACGGAGTTCGGGGAAAATTGCGGCGGTAGGATTTCACCGCGTCCGCGTCAATGTCGGTGGCAAATCGGATGTCATAACCCGCTTGGCCGAAACCGAGAGAACACCCGCCCGATCCGGCGAACAGGCTGACGGCCGTTGGCTTAAACGGAATGGCGGAAGCATCTTTGTCCTGTTGGTCAATCACCACATCAGATGTTTTACTCCATTCATGGGTCCCTGTAAATGTCGCTCAAGGAACTGCGCGCGAACCGCCTGCGCCATTCCGGCAAGGATGGACTGCTGCATCACCATCCGCACAGCGCTGATCAAGGATGGCACCGCTTATGTGCAGGCGGGCGGCGGCTGGGTCAACGACTCCACGCCCGAGGCGGAATTTCAGGAAACCGTCAACAAGGCCAAAGCGATGCTCAAAGCCGTGGCCATGGCCGAGAACTTTTTGAAGACGGGTTGAAGGATGAAGGCGCCCTGCGTGGCGCGGCAAAGAATTCCAACCAGGTTGTTTTCTCCTTTATAAGCGATTGCGCGGGAGCCGTTTACAACCCGCCAGAACTGAGTCCGGTTTTGACCTTCCCCTTATTGTCCTTCGGCGCGCAAAAATGGTGGATTGACAAAAGCATAAAATGGGTAGCTAATGGTGAGTAGTGTGAAAACTTTTGTTTAAAACCAAATGGACCCGCCCCGCCCAACATCAATTGCCCGGCAGTCAGGTGTCAGACGACACCTTGCCGCGGCGTGCGCGATGGTGTTCTTGCTGTGCGCGCCGGCCGGCCAGGGGGCGGGGAGCCAGACGTTGCGCGGTCAGTTGCCCGCAGCGGCGGCGAATTTGCAGCCGATGGGACTCCTTGCGGGCACAAATCGTTTGAACCTGGCCATTGGGTTCCCGTTGCGCAACCGGGTGGCGCTCACCAATCTGCTCCGGCAGATCTACGACCCGGCCAGTCCCCAATACCATCATTATCTGACGCCGGCGCAATTCACGGAACAGTTCGGGCCGGCCGGGGCGGATTATCAGGCGGTGATTGCGTTTGCGAAGGCGCACGGGTTGAAGGTCAGCGGCACGCATCCCAACCGCCTGTTGCTGGATGTCAGCGGCGCGGTGGCGGACATTGAGCGGGCATTGCATGTGAAGATGCAGGTCTATCAGCATCCGACGGAAGCGCGCACTTTTTATGCGCCGGACAGCGAGCCGTCGCTTGACCTGGCAACACCGCTTTCGGGCATCAGTGGCCTCGACAATTATGTCGTGCCGCATCCTTGTTTGAGGCCGATGCGCCTCGAACAAGCGGAGCCTGGCCAGGCGGGTTCGGGGCCGGGCGGGGCTTACCTGGGAAATGATTTTCGGGCGGCCTACACTCCGGATGTGATGATGACTGGAGCCGGCCAAACCGTCGGGCTTTTGGAATTTGACTCCGGCTACTACCAAAGCGACATCACGGCCTACGAAACCCTGGCTGGTTTGCCCAACGTGCCTGTGAGCGCGGTGTTGTTGGACGGCTACGACGGGGGTCCGGGCGATGTGCTTAGTGGCAATGCCGAAGTGTCCCTGGACATTGAGATGGCGATTTCCATGGCGCCCGGACTGACAGGCGTGCTTGTTTATGAAGGCTCCATACCCGATGACATTTTGAACCGCATGGCCACCGACAATCTGGCCAGGCAGATCGGGGCTTCGTGGGATTATCCCACAGACACAAACACCGACCCCATTTTCCTGGAATTTGCCGCCCAAGGCCAGTCTTTCTTCAACGCTTCCGGCGATGGCGATGCTTATTCCGGGGCCGTCACCACGCCTTCGGATGACCCGAACATCACGATTGTGGGCGGGACGACATTGACAACCAGCGGTCCGGGAGGCGTGTGGGTGTCGGAAACAGTCTGGAATTGGGGTGTTGAGTTCGGCCCGGACTACAATGGGCAAGGAAGCGGCGGCGGGATCAGCACCGTCCATCCCATTCCAAGCTGGCAAACCAACATCCCCATGACCGCCAATCGGGGATCCGCCACGATGCGGAACCTTCCGGACGTTGCGCTGACGGCCGATAACATTTACGTCATTTACGGTGGCGGCCAGACACACGCCTTCGGCGGCACCAGTTGTGCAACACAGTTGTGGGCGGCCTTCACTGCGCTGGTCAATCAGCAAGCCTTGATCAGCGGCCAACCGACGGTGGGTTTTATCAATCCGGCCCTTGACGCGATCGGCTCCGGGCAAAATTACACGTCGTGCTTTCATGACATCACGAATGGAAACAACACCTGGAGCGGCAGTCCGACCCGGTTTTACGCCGTGGCTGGCTACGATCTCTGCACCGGGTGGGGCACGCCCAACGGTCGAAGCCTGATCAACGCGCTGGCGAACCCTGAAGGTTTTCTCATAACACCGGCGACAGGCTTTGCTTCGTCGGGATTTGTTGGCGGGCCCTTCAACATAACCAACGAGACTTTCTCTTTGATCAACATAGGGACGAATTCACTGAACTGGTCCCTGGCTGACACTTCAGCCTGGCTCGATGCCTCGCCTCGCGGCGGCACATTGTCCGGCGGGGCTGCGACCAACGTGACCGTGAGTCTGAATTCCAATGACTACTCCCTGACATCAGGAACTTATACCGCGACTGTATGGTTTACCGATCTCAATGACGGTGTTGTGCAAAGCCGCCAGTTTAGTTTAAGCCTCGTCAGTCCGACCGTGATCACAGCCGAGCCGACCAACCAGACACTCATGGCGGGAGGCACGGCGACATTCAGCGTGGCGGTTTCCGGCGCCGGCCCTTTGACTTACCAATGGCAGTTGAACGGCGCCAATTTGCCCAACGGCATTATTACGACCGTGGCGGGCAACTACAGCACAGGCGGAAGCTATGGGGGCAATGGCGGCCCGGCCACTAATGCCAGCCTTAACAGTCCTTCCGGCGCAGCCTTTGATGCCTCCGGCAATCTGTTCATTGCGGACACGGACAACAACGTCATCCGCGAAGTGGACACCGACGGCCTGATTACGACTGTGGCGGGCAACTACAACACAGGCGGAACCTATGGCGGCAACGGCGGCCCGGCCACCATGGCCAGCCTGAATTACCCTTGGGATGTGGCCGTGGACGCCTATGGCGACCTGTTCATCGCGGACACATACAACAACGTCATCCGCGAAGTGGACACCGACGGCTTTAATACGACTGTGGCGGGCAATGGCGCCAGCAGATATTCCGGCGACAATGGCCTGGCCACCAATGCCAGCCTGAGCTACCCATGCGGCGTAGCCGTGGACGCCTGCGGCAACCTGTTCATCGCGGACACAGTCAACAACCTCATCCGCAAAGTGGACACCAACGGCATTATTACGACGGTGGCGGGCAACTACAGCACAGGCGGAACCTATGGAGGCGACGGCGGCCCGGCCACCAATGCCAGCCTCAACTACCCTTCCGTTGCGGTCGTGGATGCCTCTGGCAATCTGGTCATCGCGGACGCCGGCAACAACGTCATGCGCGAAGTGGGCACCAACGGCATCATTACGACGGTGGCGGGCAATGGCAGTTGTGGTTATTCGGGCGATGGCGGCCTGGCCGCCAATGCCAGCTTGAATTACCCATGCGGTGCAGCCTTGGACGCCTTCGGCAACCTGTTCATTGCGGACACGGGCAACAACGTCATCCGCGAAGTGGACAGCTACGGCTTTATTACGACTGTGGCGGGCAATGGCACTCAAGGTTATTCCGGCCACAATGGCATGGCCACCAATGCCGGGCTGAATTACCCATCCGGTGTGGCTCTGGACGCCTCCGGCAACCTGTTCATCGCGGACACAGGCAACAACGTCATCCGGGAGGTTGTGCTCATTGCCAGTCATCCCACCCTTACGCTCTACAACGTCACCACGAGCAATGCGGGCAATTACACCGTCATCATCACGGGTCCCTACGGGAGCGTCACCAGCATTGTGGCCGGTTTGGCAGTCGTTTTGCCGCCCGAGCCGGCCAACCAGGCGGTCTGGTCGGGCGGCACGGCCTCATTCAGCGTGGCGGTTTCCGGCGCCGGCCCCTTCACTTACCAATGGCAGTTGAACGGCGCCGATTTGCCCAACGACACTAACATTTCCGGTGCGACCAATGCGACCCTGGTTTTGAGCTCCACAACAACCAACGACAGCGGCAATTATACCGTCATCATCACGAGTCCCGACGGCAGCATCACCAGCAGCATCGTCAAGTTGACGGTGGCTTCGTCGCCCATGATTTATCAAATCGTTTGCAATGCGGATGGTGGTGTGACGCTCAATCTTTTAACCCCTCCGATGATCAGCAGCCGTCTCCTGGCGGCCACGAATCTGGCGCCGGCGGACTGGCAGCCCGTCTGCACCAACGTTGCCGGGGAGAATGGCACATGGCAGTTCACTGAGACAAACACGGATCAGTATCCAATTCGCTTCTATCGTTCCTCCACGCCCTAAATCGGGCCGTGCCACACCGGGTCAAACCGAATCCCAACTACTGCGTGTAGATTTCCCCGCCCTGTTCGACGAACTGCCTGGCCTTCTCCGCCAGGCCCAGGCGGAGGGCCTCGTCTTCGGCGACTCCCTGCTCTTCGGCATACTTGCGCACGTCTTCGGTGATCTTCATGCTGCAAAAGTGCGGGCCGCACATGGAACAGAAGTGCGCCGTCTTGGCCCCTTCCTGCGGCAGGGTTTCGTCGTGAAATTCGCGCGCGGTCGGCGGATCGAGCGAGAGGTTGAATTGATCCTCCCAGCGAAATTCAAACCGCGCCTTGCTCAAGGCGTTGTCGCGATATTGCGCGCCGGGATGGCCCTTGGCCAGATCGGCGGCGTGGGCCGCGATTTTGTAGGCGATCACGCCGTCCTTGACATCCTTCTTGTTCGGCAGGCCCAGGTGTTCCTTGGGCGTGACGTAACAGAGCATCGCGCAGCCGTGCCAGCCGATCATCGCCGCCCCAATCGCGCTGGTGATGTGATCGTAACCGGGGGCAATGTCCGTGGTCAGCGGTCCCAGCGTGTAAAAGGGGGCTTCATGGCACCATTCCAGTTGTTTGGTCATGTTCTCCCGGATCATGTGCATCGGGATGTGGCCCGGACCCTCGTTCATCACCTGGACACCGAAGGCCCAGGCGCGCCGGGTCAGGTCGCCTTGCGTCGCCAGCTCGGCGAATTGCGCCTCGTCATTGGCGTCGGCAATGGAGCCGGGGCGGAGGCCGTCGCCGATCGAAAAACTCACATCGTAGGCCGCCATGATTTCGCAAATCTCGTCCCAGTGCGTGTAGGTGAAATTCTCGCGGTGATGAGCCAGGCACCACTTGGCCAGAATCGATCCGCCGCGGCTGACAATCCCGGTGGCGCGACGGGCCGTCAGCGGGATGTGGCGCAGCAGGACGCCGGCATGAATGGTGAAATAATCCACGCCCTGCTCGCATTGTTCGATCAAGGTGTCGCGGTAAATTTCCCAAGTCAGCTCCTCGGCTTTTCCGCCGGCTTTTTCCAACGCCTGATAAATCGGCACGGTGCCGACCGGCACGGGCGAATTGCGCAGAATCCATTCGCGCGTCGCGTGAATGTTTTTGCCGGTGGACAAATCCATCACGGTGTCGGCCCCCCACTGGATCGCCCACCGCATTTTTTCGACCTCCTCCTCGATGCTCGAGGCCACGGCGGAATTGCCGATGTTGGCGTTGATCTTCACCAGGAAATTCCGCCCGATGATCATCGGCTCCAGTTCCGGATGGTTGATGTTGCACGGAATGATGGCCCGGCCGCGCGCCACTTCATCGCGCACGAACTCCGGCGTGATGTGCGCGGGAATCGCCGCGCCGAACGATTGGCCCGGATGCTGCCGCCACAGTTCGCCGCCGCCCGGCGGTTCCTCCCGTCCCATGTTCTCGCGAATGGCGATGAACTCCATCTCCGGCGTGATGATGCCCTGGCGGGCGTAATGCAATTGCGTGACGACCTTCCCGGCCCTGGCCCGCAACGGCCGCGGCCGCGGCTGGTTGGACATGGCCTGGCCGTTGTCCGGCGCCTCAGCGCGGCGTCCTTCGCAGGCCTCGACATCCCCCCGGCGCGCGATCCACTCCCGGCGCAAGCCAGGCAGACCCTCCCGCACCGTTCCGGCGAACGCCTCGTCGCCCCACGGACCGCTGCAATCATAGACCCGGACGGGCTCGTTGACCGCGCTCCGGCCCTCGCGCGTTTGGGTTGGGTTGAGGGTGATTTCGCGGAAAGGAACGCGAATATCAGGATGCCGTTTGCCGGGCAGAAAGACCTTTTTGGAATGGGGCAGCGCCTCACTGCTGTGAGGTTCGAAGAACTCTTTCGTCGCGATCATAATCAATATTTGGCACGAAACATGGGCGGAGAGAAACGCATGGCAGGCTGCTTCCCTTCGCCAGCATTACCTGGATCAGGTTCAACGGGTCTTTTGCATCCGCAAAACTCTCAGCCATTCGGCTCCCCGCACAAGGGGAAAACTACGCCCAAGCCCCCGCAGGGCGCAAGTCCGATTTTGCGCCAACCTCATTTTCTTGACCCTCACCCTTTATTTTCTCAAGAAAAGCTTTCAAACGGCAGTGCTTTAAATTTCTCAAGAGCAATCTGCCCTGCCAAAAACCGGAATTTGGTCAGAGGGGATTACAAAGACAATTTGGTTAAACCGACAGCCCGTCCGCGGAAACCATTTGACTTTCCAGAGCATCTGCGCTTAAATAAGGATAGCTTAGTATCCCAAGCGGATAACTTATGATTAATACGGACACTCCACCGCAGCTTTCGCGCAACGAACTGCTGAAGGCAAACAATCCGATCTTGTCGGGCACGATCAGCCAAACGCTGGCCGACCCCTCCAAAGACCGGTTTTCAGATGACGACTACGAGTTTCTAAAGTTCCACGGCATTTATCAGCAGGATGATCGTGATAAACGCAAAACCGGCAAACAATACATCTACATGGTGCGCGGACGCCTGCCGGGCGGCGTTGTCAAGCCGTCCGTTTACCTCGCCTTCGACCGGCTTTCCAGCCAATACGCCAATAATACCCTGCGCATCACCACCCGCCAGGGCTTCCAGTTTCATGGCGTGACCAAAGGCAACCTCGGCAAATTCATGAAGGGCCTCAACGACGCCACCGCCACTACTCTGGCCGCTTGCGGCGACGTCCTCCGCAATGTCATGGCCGCGCCGACGCCCGCCACAAGCCCCGTGGTCGATGAAATCCAGCGCCAGGCGGCGATCGTTTCCGACGCCCTGCTCCCCAAAACCCGCGCTTACCATCAAATCTGGGTCGAAGGCGTGGAATTGAAGCTGACGGAGGAGGACGCCCATTTCGCAGACCCCCTTTACGGCAAGTCTTATTTGCCGCGAAAATTCAAGATCGCCTTCGCCATCCCTCCGCTCAATGACATCGATGTTTTCACCAACGATTGCGGCTTCATCGCCATCGTCGAAAACGGCAAACTGGCCGGCTACAACCTCATCGCCGGTGGCGGGATGGGGATGAGCCACGGCAACGCCCAGACCTTTCCGCGCCTGGCCGATCTGATCGGGTTCATCGGGCCGGAGCATGTGATTGACACCGCCAGGGCAACGGTGACCATCCACCGTGATTTCGGGGACCGCGCCAACCGCAAGCACGCCCGTCTCAAGTACGTCATTCAAGAGCGCGGCGCGGCGTGGTTTCGCGCGGAGTTGGAAAAGCGCCTCGGCTTCAAACTGGAAACCGCGCGCCCCTTCCAATTCACCCGGCAGGGCGACCTTTACGGCTGGCACCGCCAATTCGACGGAAAATGGTTCCTGGGCCTCTTCGTCGAGAATGGCCGGATCAAGGACGCGGGCGATTACCGCCTGAAAACCGGATTGCGGCGGGTGGTCGAACAATTCCAGCCCCAGCTCCGCCTGACCCCTTCGCAAAACATCCTCCTCATTAACGTCAATACTAATGACAAGCACCCCATCACCCGCCTGCTCGCCGAACATGGCGTGGCAGTGGACAACCAGGCCGGCATCGTGCGGCTTGCCTCCATGGCCTGCCCGGCCCTGCCCACCTGCGGCCTGGCCCTGGCCGAATCCGAGCGGGTCATGCCCGACGTCATCACCCGCATCGAACGTTTGCTGGCGGAAATCGGACTGGCCAATGAAGAAATCATCGTCCGCATGACCGGCTGCCCCAACGGCTGCGCCCGTCCCTACACCGCGGAACTGGCGCTGGTGGGCCGCGCCCCGGGCAAATATCAGCTTTACCTGGGCGGCAATGTATCCAGCACCCGTCTCGCCCGGCTCTACAGGGAAAGTGTCAAGAATGAGGACCTGGCGGCGGAATTGCGTCCCTTGTTCACCCGGTTCGCCAAAGAGCGTCTCGGCGCGGAACGGTTTGGCGATTTTTGCCAGCGCGTGCTTCTGCCGGCCGCCGACGCGACCGCGCCCAACCCGCCTCCCGCGCAAAGCTGATGTAGTGTGACAATGAAACCTAAACCCCTCTCCCGGCCTGCGGCCACCCTCTCCCCGCTTTGCGGGGAGAGGGCAGAGCATACCTCCCATTCATCCCATTCCTCCCCTACCACCCTCTCCCCGCTTTGCGGGGAGAGGGCAGGGAGAGGGGTTCATTGTCTGTAACAGCAAACTGAGACCTCCAATGGCTGGCCCCATCACAGTCCGTGAAGTGTCCGAGTTGAACGGCCAATTTACCGGGCAAAGCTCCGAGGAAATTCTGGCCTGGGCCGCGCACCGTTTTGGCCAGCGCGCCAGCATCGGGACCAGTTTCCAGGGGTCGGGCTTGGTCATGCTGCATCTGGCCAAACAGGCCGGCCTCTCCTTCCCGATTTTCACCCTCGACACCGGTTTGCTTTTTCCTGAAACAATCAAATTGCAAAAGCGGTTGGAAGATTTCTTTGGCTGGAAGATGGAATCGCTCCATCCCGACCTGACCGTGGAACAGCAAGCCGAAGCCCAGGGGCCGGAGCTGTGGAACCGCGATCCGGACCTCTGCTGCACCATCCGCAAAGTCCTGCCCCTCCAATCCAAGTTGCACGACCTGGATTGCTGGATCACCGGTCTGCGCCGCCATCAATCCGAAACGCGCGCCAAAATCGGGATCATCGAGCTGTACACCCTCGACCAAAACTCCGGCGCCGAAATCGTCAAATTAAATCCGATGGCCCGGTGGACGCGTGAAGCCATCTGGGACTACATCCGCCAGCACAACATCCCGTACAACCCATTGCACGATCAAGGCTACCGTTCGATAGGCTGCATGACCTGCACCCGCAAAACCGGCGATGGCGAAGGCGAACGAGCGGGCCGCTGGACGGGTTTCAAAAAGGTGGAGTGCGGCATCCACACCTTCATGTCCAAAAAAGCCGATTTCCAGATTTGAGTCTGGCGCCGCATTGAACCGTTTTCCCGGCTTGCATTCCTGCCCGCAGTCTTTATCTCTGGACGCGCCAACTTTTATCGGACATGGCTTATAAAGACATAACTCCTCCCGCCGGCGGCAAGATCACCACCGCCCAGGGCAAACTCCACGTTCCTGACAATCCCGTCATCCCGTTCATTCGCGGCGACGGCACCGGCCCCGATATTTGGGCGGCCAGTGTGCGCGTGTTCGACGCGGCGGTGCAAAAATCCTCCGGCGGCAAACGCAAGGTCTCGTGGTTCGAGGTTTATGCCGGCGAAACGGCCTTCAAAAAATTCAACAACTGGCTGCCCGACGACACAGTCCAGGCTTTCAAGGAGTATCTGGTCGGCATCAAAGGCCCCCTGACCACGCCGGTGGGCGGAGGCATCCGCTCGCTCAACGTCGCCTTGCGCCAGATGCTGGATCTCTACGTCTGCCTGCGGCCCGTGCAATACTTTCAAGGCGTCCCATCGCCTGTCAAACACCCGGGAAAAGTCGCCATGGTCATCTTCCGGGAGAACACCGAGGACATCTACGCGGGCATCGAATTTGCCGGCGGAACGCCGGAGAGCCAAAAGGTTTTGGACTTTCTGGCCGCGAATTTTCCCAGGGAATTCGCTAAAATCCGTTTTGGGACCAAAGAGTCCGCGGCACAGTGGCTCAAACAACTTCAAGAGATGGGCGCTCCCCAACGCCCCGCGGCGGTGGATGTCGGCATCGGGTTCAAGCCGGTCAGCTACCTTGGAACGATCCGCCTGATTCACGCCGCCATCCTGTACGCCATCGCCAACAAACGCAAAAGCGTCACGATTGTCCACAAGGGCAACATCATGAAATTCACCGAGGGCGCGTTTCGCGACTGGGGCTATAAAATCGCCAGGGAGCGTTACGGCGCGGTGGAAATGGACGGCGGGCCGTGGTGCAAAATCCCCGAGGGCAAACCGGGCGCGGGCCTGGTCATCAAAGATTCCATCGCCGACATCACCCTTCAGCAAGTGCTGACGCGGCCCGAGGACTTTGACGTCATTGCGACGTTGAATTTGAACGGCGATTACCTCAGCGACGCGCTGGCCGCGCAAGTGGGCGGCATCGGCATCGCACCCGGCGGCAACATCAATTACATCACCGGCCACGCCATCTTCGAGGCCACGCACGGCACGGCCCCCAAGTACGCCAACCAGGACCGCGTCAACCCGGGCAGCGTAGTGCTCAGCGGCGAGATGATGTTCCGCCATTTGGGATGGACCGGCGCGGCCGATCTGATTCTGAAGGGACTCAACGGGGCGATCGCCTCCAAGCGCGTCACCTACGATTTCGCCCGGCAGATGACCGGCGCCACGGAGATTAAATGCTCGGAATTCGGGGACAACATCATCGCGCACATGCAACCTTGATTGACTTGTGTCGCACGACCTTCGAGTCGCATCCCCGCCCTCCAAACCGCTGTTGGTCTATGATGGCGACTGTCACTTTTGCCGCCGCTGGATCGCGCGCTGGCAAAACGCCACCGGCGACGCCATCAGCTATCTCCCCTTTCAGAATGAGAGCATTGCCGCGAGATTTCCCGAGATTCCGCGGGAGGAATTCGACCGCGCCTTCCGGTTGATCCTGCCCGACGGCTCCGTGTGCAGCGGGGCGGAGGCGGCCTTCCGCTCCCTGGCGGAGGCGGGAAAAGAACGGTGGCTCCTCCGTTTATACCGAAGATTTCCCGCCTTCGCCGACCTGGCGGAACTGGCCTACGAAGAGGTGGCCACGCACCGTTCATTCCTTTCCAAATTGGATAAGATTTATTCCGGCCCCGGTCTTCTGCCGCTGAGTTATGTCCGGGTTCGTTTCATTTTTCTGCGCGGATTGGCGTTGATCTACCTCATCGCGTTTGCGTCGCTTATGGGTCAAATCCAGGGGCTTTCTGGCAGCCGCGGCATCGTCCCGGCGCAGTCGGTCATGGAGATGCTCAAAGTTGAGGCGGCCAATCATCATATCGGGCTGGAACGATTTCATGCCGTGCCCACGCTGGCCTGGTGGAGCGCGAGTGATCGCGCGTTGAATTGGCAATGCGGCGCCGGGGTGGCCCTGTCGCTGCTGTTGCTCTTTGGCATTGCGCCGGCGCCGGCGTTGTTTCTCCTCTGGTGCCTCTATCTTTCGCTGGCCACGATTTGCGGTCCGTTCCTGGATTTCCAGTGGGACAACCTGTTGTTGGAAACCGGTTTTCTGGCAATTTTTTTCGCGCCGTTGCAATGGGTGGAACGGCCGTCGCGGCAGTCCGCGCCATCGACCATGGCGCTGTGGCTTTTGCGCTGGCTGCTCTTTCGGCTGATGCTCGAATCAGGCTGCGTCAAGCTGATGAGCGGCGATGTCTCGTGGTGGAATTTGACGGCGCTGCGGGTGCATTATGAAACGCAGCCTTTGCCCACCTGGATCGGTTGGTACGCCCACCAATTGCCGGCGGGCGTCCAGGCCGCCTGCACGTTCCTGGTTCTCTTCGTTGAACTGGCTGTCCCGGCTTTGATTTTCGCCGGACGCCGGGCGCGCCTGACTGCGGCGGGATTTTTCGTGCTGTTGCAAGTGCTGATCCTGCTCACCGGGAATTACACCTTCTTCAACTGGCTCGCCATTCTGCTCTGCGTTCCGTTGCTGGACGATGACGTGCTGAAACGGCGGCGGCGCCCCTCCGCAGCCCCGGAGACGCCTTCGTCCCTGTCCCGTTGTCCGCGCTGGCGCCGCTTCATTTTGCTGCCCGTTGCGCTGGGGATTGCGCTGGTGACATTGATGGAGCTTCTGGGAACCCTTCGCGTCGCGCAACGCTGGCCCGCGTCCGCCCTCGCGCTCTGCGACTGGCTGCAACCGTTGCGCAGTTTCAACAGATATGGATTGTTCGCGGCGATGACGCCCTTGCGCCCGGAGATCATCGTCGAAGGCAGCAACGACGGCCGGGATTGGCGGGCCTACGAATTCAAATACAAACCGGGCGATTTAAGGGGGAAACCGCGCTTTGTCGCCCCTTTCCAACCCAGGTTGGACTGGCAGATGTGGTTCGCGGCATTGGGCGGGCCGCGGGAGAATCTGTGGTTTTTGAATTTTGAAACGAGGCTCCTGGAAAACTCACCCGAGGTCCTGGCGCTTCTGGGGCGCAACCCATTTCCCAAAGCGCCGCCCAAATACATTCGCGCGCAACTTTACGAATATCATTTCACCGACATGGCCACGCGCCGCGCCACGGGCCGGTGGTGGTGGCGGGAATACAAAGGCATCTACGTCCCGCCGATCAGCCTGCCTCCTAATCATAATCGTAATCCTAATCTTAATCTCTATCCGAATAAATCGCCGCTTCGATCATGAAAAAGTGACCGGAGATTTAACGGTCATTTTCGTTGGTGGAACCTGCGTCCCGCCGATCAGCCTGCCTGAAAACCATCATGGAATTGGGCCGGGACGGAAATCAGCCGCCAGCCGGCAAAAACTGCGGGGTTAAATGGCTCTCGACGATCAACGCGGAAGGGTGTATGATTCGAAGCATGATAGTCACAGCGGAAATTGGAACCAGACAGCTTGCCGACCTGATTAAACAGGTTCAGGCCGGAGACGAGGTATTGCTCACGCAAGGCAACAAGCCCGTGGCTAAAATTGTGTCCGCCTCTGAAAATGGAATTTCCTCTGTCATGGCCTTGAACATCCGTTCCATTAAAGGCCACCGGGTATTAACGCCCGTCATTTCTCAAGGAGAATTGGCTGAGGAAATGTTCGGACGACAATGATTGGCTTGGATTGCAATATCCTTGTCCAGCTTGCCTGAAATCCCGCTGCTTTCAACCAGTTTAAAAAGTGAGAACTGACACTTGCACACTTGCAGACACTTGCACCAGACGATCCTGAAAACTATTTTTCCGAACTTGCCTCAGCATTGGAAAACTTTAAACTCGAGATGGTGGAGCATCCAGACGCGCTTGATAAAATTGACGCCGCGTTAGCAGACATTAAGCGAGCCATCGAAGAGTTAAATTCTGAAAGACCGCAAGAACCGGACTCAGACGATTTCTATGGCGGTAGTTCACCAGGAAGGGGGAATGGTTGTTCACGGTCGATCTTCGATGACGTTGATGAATAACCGACTCTTGTTAGTTGAAAAGGCGCCAGTTCCTTACGTGCATGCAAGTGCCAGTTCTCACTTTTTAAACTCCCGTCTTTTCTTTTGGCTCCGCACAGGGTTGAAACGTTGGTCCAACTGGATCAGGCGCGTTTAGCCGTCTTCTTGCCGGCACGGTAAGGCGGCGCATCCTCTTTGACATGGAACCCAATTTCGGGCGGAGGCGGTTCTGGCGGAAGCGGGGCAGGATCGAGAACCCTCATGATGCGCTGGAGGACATCCACTATCGCCGATTCAGGAACATCCAGACGGGATTTGAGTTCGGATTCGCGAGTGGCCAGTTTCCGGGCGTCAGGTCATCATCAGCCCTGGATTGGTTCTCCGAAGATGGGGTTCGCATTTTTCGAGTCTTTCGTGGTTCACCCAGTTCTCCATAGTTGGGCATCCTGAAATCCGTGGTCAAATTCTTAAAAAGGAGCTACATGTTGCTGGTCTGTTGCCTTTCGTGTTGCCAGCTAAGTCATTGACTATCAACACTTGTTGCCGTGTTGCCGATTTTTTGGACCTATCATACATATCTCGCCTTTTCCTTATCAGATGGCTAATTTTATACAGCTTCTGACGAGGCCGCGAATGACGAAAACCAGTTACATGTTACGGGTCTGTAGCTGTTTGTGTTACGGGTTAAGTACCTGACTATCAACAATGTAACCGATGTTTCCCCTTTTTCAGACCTATGTATCAATAAAGTGGCAAGTGGGCAATGCATAGTAATGAAAACTCTGCATTCTGCATTCAAAACTCTTAACTATAAAGTGGGGAGTGCATGGTGATGAACGAAAACTCGTAAATACCTTGCTGACAATATATTACATCGTTGCCACGGTTAAAACCGCGAAAAATTCACGGTTTGGCCGCTGGCATCGGATCAAAAAATGGGCCGTTCAGAGTCTGATGTGCGACCCCCAGCCGCCAGCCGGCAAAAACTAATGCTTGCGAGTCCGGCTTGATTGTGAATAATTTCACTAAGCGGTTTATCAGGATTTTTTATGACACATGTCAAATTGCACATTCCAGGCCCGGTCGAAGTCAGCGCCAAAACGTTTCAGGCGTTTTGCACGCCGATGATCGGGCATCGCGGCCAGGGTTTCAAAGACCTTTACGCCCAGTTGCAACCGCAATTGCAGCAGTTGCTTTACACCAAACAATTGGTTTATCTCAGCACCTCCTCGGCCTGGGGCGTCATGGAGGGCGCGGTGCGCAATCTGGTGCAAAAGCGCGTGCTCAATTGCATGTGCGGCGCCTTCTCCGATAAATGGCTGGATGTGTCCAAACGCTGCGGCAAGGAGGCCGAGGCGCTCCAGGTTCCCTGGGGATCGCCCATCCGCGCCGATCAGGTGGACGCCAAACTGGCCACGGGCCGCTTCGACGCGCTCACCGTTGTTCATAACGAAACGTCCACCGGCGTGATGAGTCCGGTCCATGAAATCGCCGCGCTCAAGAAAAAATATCCCGATGTCATGTTCATCGTGGATACGGTCAGTTCGATGAGCGGGGTCAAATTGGAGTTTGACGCGTTGGGCATTGACGTTCTGCTGGCCGGCTCGCAAAAGGCCCTGGCGTTGCCGCCGGGGCTGGCCGTTTTCGTTTGTTCGCCGGCGGCCCTGGCCAGGGCCGCGGCCGCCAAGGACCGCGGCTACTATTTTGACTTCGTGGAATTTCAAAAGAACGCCGAGCAAGGCATGACGCCGAGCACGCCGAGCATCGGCCATGTGTTCGCGCTGGCTTCAAAGCTCCAGGACATTTTCGCCGAGGGCCTGGAGGCGCGCTACGCACGGCATCGGCAACTGGCCGAAGCCACGCGCGCCTGGGCCGCCCGGCACGGCTTCACGCTTTTCCCCGACAAAGGGTTTGAATCGGTGACGCTGACCTGTGTCAATAATGGCGCCAAACCCGGCGGACGCGCGGTGGACGTGCCCAAGCTGCAGAAGCTGGTCAAGGACCAGGGATTCCTGATTGACGGCGGCTACGGAAAAATCAAGGGAACCACTTTCCGCATCTCCAACATGGGCGATGAAACGGTGGCGACCATGAATCAACTCTACGCCGCCCTGGACAAGGCGATGGGGCAATTGTAAGAGTTGACACCAAAAGCGGCGCTTCACGGCGCGACGGCCAGGCGCTCTTCCTTCCCTTCTTCGCTCACCAGGACGCCGTGGTCCTTGTACACTTTGAGCATGAAATGCGTTGCGGTGGAAATGACCCCCTGGATCGTGGCCAGCTTTTCGGCGACGAACCGGGCCACTTCGCGCAAATCGTTCCCCTCCACCACAACGAGCAGATCGTACCCTCCGCTCATCAGGTAACAGGAGCGCACTTCGGCATACTTGGCGATGCGTTCGGCCAGCCGGTCGAAGCCGCCGCCGCGTTCCGGCGTGATCTTCACTTCGATGACGGCGCGGACGATGTCCAGGCCCATTTTTTCGTCATTCAAAATCGCGCGGTACCCCAGGATGACACGGTCGGTTTCATATTGTTTGATTTTAGCGTTGACCTCGGCTTCGGAGAGATTGAGCATTTTGGCCAGAAGCCCTGGTTTGGCCACCGCGTTTTCCTGCAATAGTTTCAATAACGGATCCATGATCGGAAACAGATACCATCCCGGCGCCGGGAGAGAAAGAAGAAATGTCGCGGAATCAGGATTGATCAGCGCGGGTAAAGTGCTACTCTGCGGCGAAAGGAAATTACTTATGAGCTTGTTAGACGCGTACCGACAGAAATTGGAAGCACAGATTCAAGAGCACAAAGCCCAACTGGATTTGCTCAAGGCCCGGGCCAAACGGGCCGCCGCCACCAGCAGAATCCTGGGCTATGAGGAATTGGCCGAGGCGGACAAACATCTGGCACAGGTCAAAACCAAATTCAACGAACTGAAGGGCGCGGGCAGCGGCGCGTTGGGAGAAATCAAAACCGGGGTCAAAAAGGCCCTGGCCGATTTGAAGGCCTCGACGAAAAAGGCCGCGCAGCACTTCAACACGAAGGCCCCCGCCAAACCCCGAACGCGGACCAGGCCCGCCAGGCCCGCAAAAGCTCAGGGACACTAACCAGAGTGTTTTTGCGTCGCTTCAGAGGATTCGGCCGGGCGGTGCAACATGTGCATCGCTTTCGCACCATCATCGGCGTCTTCCTCAAATACGGCTACGAAGACTTGGCGGAACGCCTGCCGCTGCCCAGTCCGCTGCGGCTGCCCTTCCGCAAAATACGCCAGGCACAGGAAGAGATTTCCCTGCTCTCAGCCCCCGAACGGTTGCGGCGCGCCTTCGAAGAGCTGGGGCCGACCTTCGTCAAACTGGGCCAGCTTCTCTCGACGCGCTCGCTCCTGCTGCCGCCGCCGTTTATCGATGAACTGTCCAAGCTGCACGACCAGGTGCCGCCCATTCCATTTGACCGGGTGTTGGCGGTGTTGAACGCCGAACTGCGCCGCCCGTCCACCGATTTTTTCACATCGATTGAAGAGGAGCCGGTTGGCTCGGCTTCGATGGCGCAGGTGCATCGGGCCGTTCGGCTCGACGGCGGAAAATGCGTCATCAAAGTGCAGCGGCCCGATATTGAGAACGTCGTGCGGGTCGATCTGGAGATCATCGCGCAACTGGCCGCGCTGCTGGAGAACCATGTCGAGGGCTGGAAGGTCCACCAGCCGACGGCCATCGTGGCCGAATTCGCCAAGCGGATGGAACAGGAATTGGACCTTGCGGCGGAGGCGGCGCACATCGAACGGTTCGCGCATCAGTTTGTCGGCGAACCTACCATTTGCGTTCCCAAAGTTTTTCCAGAAACCTCCACGCGGCGCGTGCTGACCATGGAAGACATCGAGGCGATCAAGGCCTCGCGGCTGGATTTGCTGGAGGCGGCGGCGCTGGACCGGCAGGTGATTGCCACGCGCATCACGGACTTGGTGATGAAACAAATTTTTGTGCATGGCTTTTTCCATGCCGATCCGCATCCGGGGAACATCCACATTTTGCCGGGGAACGTGATTTGCTTTTTGGATTTTGGCATGATGGGTTTCCTGGACCTGAA
>Ga0326727_10007810_pt1 | contig 27806 bp, 24 predicted proteins | sample MB2enrmetagenome_FD_207643 | JGI IMG/M metagenome (GOLD analysis project Ga0326727, IMG submission 207643) | Lab enriched peat soil microbial communities from McLean, Ithaca, NY, United States - MB29MY | ecosystem: Environmental > Terrestrial > Soil > Wetlands > Peat | place: USA: New York...
AATCGAGGCCGGGCTCCGTGGCAGGCGTGTGATTGCAAACGATGCAAACCCCCTCTCGCGGATCCTTACCGAACCACGGTTTTTCCCCCCTCGTGCGGAGGAGGTGGCCGAGCGGCTTGCAGCTATTTCCCGGGATGGCGACCGGGCTGATCGTGATCTCTCCATGTTCTACCACCCGGACACCGAGCGCGAGATTGTCGCACTGCGCCGGTACCTGCTTGGACGGAGGGAGGAGGGCACTGCAGATTCCATTGATCGCTGGATCGCGATGGTGGCGACCAACCGGTTGACCGGGCATTCAAGCGGATTTTTCTCGGTATACACCCTTCCCCCAAACCAGGCCGTATCACAGAAAAGCCAGGAGCGGATCAACCGGAAACGCCGCCAGGTGCCGGAATACCGGGATACTCACCGGCTCATCGTGCGCAAGACAAAGAGCCTGATTTCCGGCCTGACCTTTACACAGATCTCAAACCTTCACTGTGCCGGCGCAGATGCCCGGTTTTTTACCGGTGATGCCCGGGCGACACCGGGCATTGACCCGGATACAGTCCGGCTCACCGTTACATCGCCGCCGTTCCTGGACATCGTCCAGTACCGGGAGGACAACTGGCTCCGGTGCTGGTTCTGCGGCCTTGACGAAGAAACCATTGGCCGCACCATCACGATGGCGCGGACGATCGGGGACTGGGAAGCGGTGATGGGGGATGTATTCAGGGAGCTGTTCCGGATCACAGCCCCCGGTGGTTACGTCGCCTTCGAGGTCGGGGAAGTGCGGAAAAAGACCGTCCGCCTCGAAGAACACGTAGTTCCGCTTGGCATCGCCGCCGGGTTTGCCGGAGTAGGTGTCATCATCAACCAGCAGTCCTTCTCGAAGACCTCCAATATCTGGGGGGTTGGGAACAACCAGTCCGGCACCAACACGAACAGGATCGTGGTCTTTTCCAAGCCATAAGGATCCCGTCCTGTTTTTTGGGATTTCTGCAATCATCATTTGAGTGCTTTCTTGAATCCCTACACAGCCGTCCGGCCGTTTGCGGAGAATAAGCCAGTGTTAAGTATCCCAACTGCCAAACTGTATCCATGGTCACCCGTATCCGGCGGTATGCGCAGATCATCGATATTTTGTGGAAGTACGGTTTTGGCATTGCACTGGAGAAAGCCTTCCCGGGCAAGACCCGCTTCCGCCTTCCGGGTACGGAAGATAAGCAGCCGGATCAGTCCACGGTATATGAACGGGTGCGGCTGGCCCTTGAGGAACTTGGGCCCACCTTTGTGAAATTCGGGCAGATCATGAGCACGAGGACGGAGATCTTCCCCCCGGAGCTCATCAATCAGCTCAAGAAACTCCAGGATCATGCAAAACCGCTGCCGTTCTCTGAAGTTATCGGCGTGATCCGGCAGACATGCCCTAACCTGGAAGACTGGTTCTGCGAGATCGACGAGGCGCCGGTAGCGTCTGCATCGATCGGGCAGGTCCACCGGGCAGTCCTCAAAGACGGGACGGTTGTCGCCCTTAAAGTCCAGCGCCCCGGGATCCCGGAAATCATCGAGAACGACCTTGGCATCCTCCAGTCCATGGCCGAAAGGATCGAGGCTGTTTTCCCCGAAAGCCGGATGTATAACCCGGCAGGCCTCGTGCAGGATTTCGCCACCCAGATAAGAAAAGAACTGGACTTCACCCGTGACGGCCGGAATGCGGAACGGATGGCACGCAACTTCAGGGATGTGCCAGGTATCCACTTCCCGAAGATCTACTGGGAATATTCATCCCCCCGGCTGCTCGTTATGGAGTTTGTCAAGGGTGTAAGGGTTGACAATGTCGAGGCGATCACCGCGCAGGGATGCGACCCCCACGATATTGCGGTCCGGGGATTCAACGCGTACCTGAAGATGATCTTCGAGGACGGGTTTTTCCACGGCGACCCCCATCCCGGCAACCTTCTCGTTTCTGAGATGGGAGACCTGGTCTTCCTTGACTTCGGCATTGTAGGGGTGCTGCGCCCGGAGAAGAAGCAGCTCTTCATCAACCTGCTCTTTGCCCTGACGACCGATGATGTCGATATGATCTTAAAAACACTCGAAGGCTTTGGGATTGTTATTGCCGAGGAAAACCGCGAAGCGCTCCGGGACGACCTCTATATCATGCTGCACGATTTCGGCGGAGGGGACGAGATTGTCCAGTTCAATTTCGGCCTCATGATCAATGAGCTTACCGAGGTAATGCGGCGATATAATCTCAAGGTGCCCATGAGCCTGATGCTCCTGTTAAAGACACTCGTTATGGTCTTTGATGTGGCAGTGCGGCTTGACCCCAAGTTCAGCTTTGGCGGGGAGGTTACGCCTTACCTGCGCAAGCTTGCCGATTCAAATGTGCTCTCTGCCGGCTATATGAAGAGGGCCTCCAATTCGCTCCTTGAAGCGGTCGATGCGGCCTTTGACCTGCCCCGCAATGTAAACCTGATGCTCAAGCGCCTCTCGACCGGTACTGTCCGGCTCGAAGTAGTCGACACTGATTTAAAGAAACTCCAGATGGCGCTTGACAGGGCCAGCGACAAGATCATGATCGGCCTTGTGGTGGCCGCACTTGTGGTCGGGTCGTCCCTCGTCCTGCAGGCCTCTCCTATAGCCATGCCAAAAGAGGTCATGTGGGTTGCCATCCTTGGCTATACCGCGGCCGTACTCTGCGGGTTCTACGCGATCTACCATGTTATTTTCCTGAAAATGCGGCTCGATCGGTAAGGCTGGCCGGGGCAGCATCTTTTTTTATGGCAGATTAAGCGTGCAGATGCATGTCCAGTGCTGCGCTTTTTGTGCAAGGGGCATGCGGGCATACGCGGGGCTGGTAGACGGCAGGATAATTCCGGGCAGTCCCGGATTCATCCTTGTAAAGTAATGACCGGCCGTGTTCCCGTTGAGCGCGATGCACCGTATGGTCGGATGCGCTGCAACGAATCCCCGGATATCATTGGATACCGGGTCCAGGATCGCAGTATCTGCACTCCCGTCGCGTGTACAGGTACGCAGGACATCCCAGAGGGCGATCTGGTGCTCTGCGAGCCGGGCGGTGCGGGCGGGATAGGGGAGGGTGTGATCGATCCCCAGCAGCAGTTCCATGATCTTCCAGAACTGGTTTTGCGGGTTGCCGTAATACTCGCCCTTCTCAAGCGACTGGATGCTCGGGTAACTGCCAAGAATAAGAATCTCCGGGTCTCTGCCAATGATCGGGGCGAGGCCGGGTTTTCCGGAGGAAGCGGGTATCGTTCTGGTCATAAGGAATATGCCGGTAAAAAGAGAATGGAGCCTTACGGCTTTTTGTAATAGAGCAGGCAGTGACAGTGCCCATCGTGCGCGATCTCATCCTTATGGTAGATGCACGGGCATTCGATGGCGCGATCGCGTTCCTCGTCCCCGCTCCTCAACCGGCAGGGACAGTAGGGTCTCCCGAACTTCTTCTTGTTCCGGACAAGCCCCCGGATCACGGTATTAAGGTGGTCTTCATCGGGGTTAAGTTCCCATCCGTTCTTCCGGGCGATCCCCTGCGCCCATTTGAGCATGTCCGCTTCCGTCTCCCCATCCTCTGCCATGATCGTCCACCTAATCTTCTTGTTCCGTTTATTTTTTTGGATCACTTATGTCTTGTGGAGATGATTTACCGGGTTCGCGTTGCAGATTTTTTCTGTGGCGCTACCTTCTTTTTTTGGCCGCTGCCTTTTGAGGTTTTTGTGATCCGTGCCGCTACCCGGTTATAGGTTGCCATCACGTCGCCCTTGTTGAAACGGTACACATCTTTGTCGAGGGACTCACCGGTCTTCTTGTCCCAGAGGCGCATCGAGTCCATGCTGATCTCATCACCGAGGCAGATGGTCTTCCCCTGTCGCCCGAACTCCATCTTGAAGTCCACGAGCGTTATACCCTGTTTTGCGAGCAGGCCGGAGAGGAGGGTGTTGATCTTCAGGGAGATCGCTTTTATTTTCCTGAGCTCTGCCGGTGTTGCCAGCTTGAGCGCCACGATCAGGTCATCGTTGAGCATCGGGTCGTGCCGGGAGTCGTCCTTGTAATCGATCACGATCACCGGCGGTTTCAATGGCATCCCTTCCTTGAACGGGTAATTTCTTACGATCGACCCGGCCGCAAGGTTCCTGACGATCACTTCAAGGGGGATCATGGACAGTTCGCGGACTGCCATCGTTTTCTCGTCCAGCATCTCGAGAAAATGGGTTTTTACCCCGTTCTTTTCCAGGTAAGAAAAGAAGAATGCCGAGACGCCGGCATTGTAACTGCCCTTGTTTTTCAGCGTATCTTTCTTGCCGCCGTCAAACGCGGTGATGTCATCGCGGAACTCGACAATCAGCGTTCCTTTCTCATCAGAATGGTAGACCGACTTGGCCTTGCCGGTATAGAGGAGTTTTTTCTGCTTCACGGTTGGGCGCTCCCTCCTCTCATACATTGGTCGAGCCGGTTTATTAGAGGTTGCAGGCCGGGGTCGTACCAGCCCATGCGGATGAAGCGGGGATAGATACAGAGGCGCTCTTTGAGTGTCGAATTGCCCACGATCGTTTTGAGTTCATCAATGGCAGGCCAGGGATGCTCCGGGTTGACATAATCGATGGTGACCGGGGATATTCCCCCCAGATCATCGACCCCGCAACCGATGAGCCGGGATGCATCGATAAGATTGGGAGCTACCTGGATGGCGATCTCCTCTGACAGGATCCGGCGCGCCATTTTTATCGTGTCGCAGATCTCCTGTGTGTCCGGCACCCGGAACGCGGCCATCGGGGTATTGTCCTTGGGACAGAAGTTCTGGAGGATGATCTCCTGAATATGCCCGTATTTTTTGTGGATGTCCTGGATCGCGACAAGAGAGGCTTCCCTGTCTGCGATGGTTTCCCCGATACCAAGGAGCAGGCCGGTGGTGAACGGGATTTTAAGTCTTCCCGCGTCCTCCATCATCGCGAGGCGTACTTCCGGCTCCTTTCCCTTCGATCCGTTGTGCGCCGGTATCCGTGCCGTGGTTTCGAGCATCAGCCCCATGCTGGCATTCACCGGCCGGAGCCGTTTCATTTCATAGTAGGTGAGGATGCCGGCATTCGTATGCGGGAGGATCCCATGCCGTATGGCGAGCCGGCACATCGCTTCGCAGTAATCGAGGATGGTATCATAGCCGGTCTTTTGAAAGTATGCGTCGAACCCCGGTTCTTCCTCCGGGTGCTCACCAAAAGTAAAAAGCGCCTCGGTACAGCCGGCCTCTCTCCCCCGCACAAGGACTGCTTCAACATCGTCCGGCAGCATGACGCACCCGTTCTGGACCGGCGTGCGGAACGAACAGTACCCGCACCGGTTGCGGCAGACGCTGGTGAGTGGCAGAAACACGTTTTTTGTATAGGTGATCACCCGGGGCTGCATACAATACGGTTCCTTTTGTACATGTTAAAAACTGGCGGCAGGACCGGTACTCCTGTGGGCACATGCCACTGCTGGATGGCATTTATATGATCCCGGCGAAATAGAATGTTCATAGGATATCCAGAATTATCCCGTGATACGTCGTGATCCCCCTCATTGTCATCGATGCAAAGACTGACCGCTGTGCCGCCCTTGAGAATTATCTTACCGGTACTGGTGCCTACCGCGTGATCACGTCCACGTCATCAGAGGTGACTATCAGCTGGAACCTTGCAACAGCACCGGGCGTCGTGATCGCCGTCCATGAAGTGGGGCAGGACGGTATCCTGTTTCTGAGAAACCTGCGGGAGAAGAAGATCGATCTTCCGGTGATTATCCTTGCAGCTGCATACGATCCGGATGTTTTCCGCAGCGCAGTGACAAACCGCGCAGAGTACATGGTCATGGCAGGGGCCCCGGATTCCTGGTACCCGGTGCTCCTGCAGCTGGTTGAGAAGGTATTGGCTATCCGCCGGGAGCGGGATGCAGTGGCATTCCTCAATAAAAAACTCAACCTTGTCGGGAGCGTCACCCGCCACGATGTGCTTAACCAGCTTACTGCGGTCAGCGGATATACCGAGCTGCTGGAGATGGTCGTTACTGACCCGCAGATGAAATCGTACATCGAAAAGGAACGGTTCGCCCTTGATAAAATCCGGCGGCAGTTCCAGTTTGCAAAGGACTACCAGAATCTCGGGACCGAGCCCCCGGTCTGGCAGGCACTCTCTTCTGTAATCAGGTGTGCCAGTGACCTCGTTGCCTTACAAGGCGTCACGATCACAGATACCTGCGGAAACGCTGCCGTCTTTGCCGATGTGGTCCTTGAAAAGGCCGTGGCCCAGCTGCTGGATAACGCAGTCCGCCACGGCCGTTCTGTCTCGGAGATCCGCATATCCGTTCGGGATGAGGAGACCGGCGCACTCCTTGTTATCGAAGATAATGGCACCGGCATTCCCGCTGCAGACAAGGAGCGGATCTTCGAGCGCGGGTTTGGCAGGTATACCGGCTGGGGGCTCTTTCTCGCCCGGGAGATCCTTGCACTCACCGGAATAACGATTACCGAGACCGGTGTGCCGGGCAAGGGCGCACGGTTTGAGATCCATATCCCCCGTGAGGGATATCGGAAAGAAGGCACCGGTAAAACGGCTGCTGCCTGATCACATCCTGATGGTTGTGCACCAAAGGGATGCTCCGCTCATGGCTCCCGGATTCCTACGTAGATATCTACCTGCGGGTTCTTTTTGTCGGTGAACCTGCTGTCATAGAGCTCGAAATCGCAGCAGTAAGTCCGTGGCAGGTCAGTACCCCAGATCCCACCCCAGACGCTGACCACTGCATCCGGCATCGGCCCTCGTGCAGGGAAAAAAGCGCAGGTCTGGGCGGGAATGTGCCGGACAGTGAGGCCTTTTATCGGGCGCCCGTCTTTTGTAACACCGCAACCGAGAAGGTAACTGTACTCCCCGGTCCAGTCCGATGTGTAGTCAGCGTATACTGCATACGTCACCGGGGGGATAACCCGGTGGGGTATGCGTGCCGCCGCGTTTATTGCAAGGAAGTCCTTCCAGCAGGCCGGGATATCTTCGAGGCTCCTGCCGTCTGCATTGCAGGTCCGGCGCTCGATCCCGACAACCGTCCGTGCGGGAAGCCTGACCGTGGTATAGGATGGAGCATCCATTTAGTATACTACATTGCCGGCTCGCGATGTTAAATCCTGTATCCCGGGACCTTTGTGGGAGGAGATATCAGCATCTTTTTTTGATTGTCCTGCATATGAGCATATCACATGTGTCCCCATGCACTGATTCCCTTTAAGCCAGCAGGCCCCAAGAGCCGGCTCTCCGGGATACTCTCACCGGAGGAACGGGAAGCATTTGCCCGTGCGATGCTCGAGGATGTTATCGCTGCCGCAAAGGATGCGAACTGCAGCCCGGTGATCGTTGCAACCGAGCTCTTCGATTCTGAGGACATCCAGGTTACCATCGCCGACAATGACCTGAGTGGCACGTTAAACGAAGTGCTCACCCAGGCAGCAGGGCCGGTCCTGATCCTCATGGCCGACCTCCCGCTTGCCACAGGCCCGGCAATCCGGCGGGTAGTATCTACCAAAAGCGATATTGCGATTGTGCCTGGCAGGGGCGGGGGGACAAATGCGATCTTTGTGGGTGAACCGGCAAAGTTCCACGTAGATTATTACGGGATGAGCTTTTCAAAGCACCTGCGGATCGCACAGGAAGCCGGACTCTCCTGCGAGGTGATCGACTCGTTTTTGCTTCACACAGACATCGATGAGGAAGACGACCTTGTAGAGCTCCTGACCCATGGGACGGGTAAAAGCAGGAAATACCTCGAAGATCTCGGCTTTGCCCTTTCCGCAGAGAACGGGCGGGTTGGTGTGAAGCGCAAGAACGTATCCTCTCCGCGTGCGTAATCCCGTTTTCTTGATGATGCATCAGTCAAATCTTTACACCCCCTGCCAAAACCGTTTTTCACTCTTATCAGGCACCCCTCTACCCGGTGATACTATATGCTAAAGTGTATAGTGCACCCTATACATGGAGTGTCAGATGAAATTATCCGGGAGATCTTCCGGACTGGTGAAGACCGTGGACACAACAGCACAACCGGAATCAGGTTCCCATATGCCTGCCGGTGAACCGGCAGCTCCTGCCCGGGAGCCCGGTTACAAATGGATCGCCCTCTCGAATACAACGATTGCCATGTTCATGGCTGCGGTGAACGGGAGTATCATCCTGATCTCCCTGCCCGCTATCTTCAATGGAATCAATATCAACCCGCTTACCTCATTCCAGTACCTGCTCTGGATCCTGATGGGTTATGGGATTGTGACCGCCACCCTTCTCCTCAGTTTCGGGCGGCTTTCGGATATATACGGGCGTGTGAGGCTCTATAATGTCGGATTTGCTATCTTCACGGCCGGCTCCATTCTCCTCTTTCTGACCCCGGGTACAGGTGATGCCGGGGCCATCGAGCTCATCGTCTTCCGGATCATCCAGGCCGTTGGAGCGGCGTTTATCTTCTCCAACAGCGCAGCGATCCTCACCGATGCATTTCCTCCTGACGAGCGGGGAAAAGCACTCGGTCTCAACCAGGTGGCGGCACTGTCGGGGCAGTTTGTCGGTCTCCTGATCGGTGGGATCCTTGCGGTCTTTAACTGGCGGTATGTCTTTTTGATCAGTGTACCGTTCGGCGTTGTCGGTACTATCTGGGCCTTCCTGAAACTCAAGGAGCCGGCCTACCAAAAACGCTTCCAGAAGATCGATATCTGGGGGAATCTCTCGTTCATTGGCGGCCTGACCATTTTCCTTGTCGGTATTACCTACGCCCTGCTGCCGTACGGCAGTGCCTCGATGGGCTGGGGAAACCCATGGGTCATTACAGCGCTCGTGACCGGCGTCCTGCTCCTTGTAGCATTTCCCATCATCGAGACCCGTGTCGATAACCCGATGTTTTGCATGGATCTCTTTAAAATCCGGAACTTTGCCTTCGGGAATGCTGCCGGGTTCATATCAGCCCTTGCCCGGGGTGGGGTAATGGTCGTGTTGATCATCCTGCTCCAGGGAATCTGGCTGCCCCTCCACGGGTACAGCTTCGCGTCAGCACCGTTCTGGGCCGGGGTTTACATGCTGCCGCTCACCATCGGGTTTGTGGTGATGGGGCCGCTCTCCGGCATCATATCCGACAAGTACGGCGCCCGGTGGATCAGCACTCTTGGCATGGTGCTTGTCGGCATCTCATTTCTGATCCTCGCCATCCTGCCCTACAACTTCAATTACCTGCCCTTTGCCATAGCCCTGCTGATTATGGGTTTTGGGAACGGGATGTTTTCCTCCCCCAACGCAGCGGCGATCATGAATTCCGTGCCTCCCGACCAGCGTGGCGTAACGTCAGGGATGATGTCGACACTTGTGAACTCCGGCTTTGTCCTCTCCATGGGGATGTTTTTCACGATTATCGTTGTAGGTCTCACGAACGCGTTTCCCCCGGCATTGTCGTCTGCACTTGCTGCTGCAAACGCGACGCAGCTGGCTCCTGCGCTCAGCGCCATACCCCCGACCGGTGCACTATTTGCGGCCTTCCTTGGGTATAACCCGGTCCAGATGACCATTGCCGCACTCTCCCCGGCTCTGCTTGCCACCGTCGCCCCGGCCACTCTTGCCATCCTCACCGGTGTGGTCTGGTTCCCGACGACGCTTGCAGGGGCATTTATGCCCTCCCTGGCACTTTCGTTTTACATCGGTGCAGGGATTTCGTTTGTTGCTGCGCTGCTCTGCGCGATGCGGGGCGAAAAATATGTCGAGGAGATCGATGGGGCTGCCGTGACTGAAGGCCCCGACACCGATCCGCAAAAAGTATCAGGAGAGAACGTCAAGTAGGAGTGTCTGTATTAAAAGAGGGGAGGTAAATCGTTCGATGACTGAATCATTGTTTGGCAGGATCCTGATCGCAACGGACGGCTCTGAGAAGAACCGGGCTGCCCTTGAAGAAGGAATAAGAGTTGCGCGTGCATGCCGGGCTTCTGTGTTTGTTGCCTACGTCATCGATACCGGCACGTTCTCAACGATGTCGGGGGACATCCCGCTCGGGGATACCTATCGCGTCTTCAAGTCCGAGGCAGAGCAGGCGTTTGCCCGGATTCAATCCCTGGCCGGCGATGTGAAGGTTGAAACCACGATCCTTGAGGGTCGTCCTGCAGCCGAGATGGTGAAGTTTGCAGCGAGAAAAAAGATCGACCTTATCGTGATCGGGACGCAGGGAAAACGGGGGCTGGAACGCCTCCTGCTCGGGAGCGTGGCAGAAGAGATAATACGCTCTGCGCCCTGTAAGGTGCTTGTTGTAAAATGACGGTCCTTTTTATTATTCAAAGCCTGATATCCGGCACACCTCTTTAAAAGTCCGGCATCTATCTGTACGTAATGATCCTTCCTAGGTGGTTTACCCCGGTACTCATCGGGATTGACGTGCTGGTGGTAATCTACGGGCTCCGGGTAGCTGTTACCGGGAAAAAGAAGTATGGCTGGCTCCTTGCACTGGCGTTCTTTTTGTTTTGCCTCAAGGAAGTGCTGCCCTATAACGGGGTAGACCTGCCCTCCTTCACTATACTTGTCCTGACGGCCGCCGGCCTTGCCTCTGCGCTCTGTGCGTTCTACCTGCTCATAAAATCGCTTCCCTCGTAAAGGAGGCGCGTTTTTGATCTGCCAGGAGTGGTAAGGTCGCATTCCGCGTTCCGGTCAAACCTTTTTTGAAAGATCGGGATGCGTGTTCCGGAACCGGATGAGCCCGTCGCAGAACTCGCCCAGGTATTCGTCCATCGAGAGGCTTCCTTCCTGGAACCGGCACTCCTCTTCCTCGATCACCCGGTTGATCAGGTCCTTTGTCGGGAGGAGCAGGTCGAGTGGCACTCCTGATTTTTCCGAGCCCCGGACCAGCGCCTCGCGGAAGAGGCCGATGCAATAGGCGATCCGGTACTTGTACACATACCGTGTCTTTGCGAGGTACCCTGCCACCCGGTCGGTCTCTGTCGACAGGAAGTCGGCCTTGACCTTCTCATCATTCACTTTCCCGAGCATGTACTTGTAGTGCGCAAAGGGGTACATGGTTTCGAGCTCGGCTGGCACGATCCCGCAGGTGCCAAAAATGACAATATGGTACTGTGCCTCATCAAACACCTGCGATATGATCATACGGATAAGCTGGTGGCTTGGGCTTGAGCTATAGGGTTTCCGGACCGCACAGGGCATGAAGATCGCAATATCTTTTGGCTGAACCTCGTACTCATCGATGATGTACCGGTAGGATTGCTCGAATTCCTTGAGGTAAAAGGGGGGATCGGTAAGAAAAGGCCGGTCCTCCCCATCCTGCGGTCCCGAATTTCCCATGATCTTCCCTACCCGGATTGTCTACCAATCCCATGAAACCGCTGGTTACGGATCTGCCTGCCGGGTAACGCTGAAAGATCGGGATTAACGGTATCAGCGGAGATTGTTGTTCATTGTTACGGGCGTTGTGCCTGCTTCTTTTATTTAGTACCGCCGCACCCGGGCGACTTTTTATCGGCTTTCGTTCCCATAGTATGGTACCCATGCAGACTCCCGGCACACACACATTGCCATCAGGGAAAACCCCGTCCTCCAAAAGCCCTCTGGAGATCCTCTATGCGGACCGGCTGGTGTCCGTCACCAGGGACAGCATCACCTTTTACCGATACAGTTTCCCGTTTCTTGGAAAAAGGACAGTTGCCCTTTCCGATATCGATTATATCGCCATCCGGGAGCCCTCGCTTGCGAATGGCAGGTGGCGGATCTGGGGCTCGGGAAACCTGCGCACCTGGTTCCCGTTCGATCTCCACCGGTTCTCAAGGGACAGGATCTTTGTCGCCTTCCTGAAAACCCGGGGCATGAACATCGGGTTCACGGTAGAGGATTCAGCACGGGTGCTTGCGGTGTTCCGGGAGTGCGGGCTGATCGAGAGGTCTGCTGCCGTATGACCAGTCTGCGTCCGGGCCGGCCCTCTTCCCCGAAAAAGGATGGATATTTTACCGGGAAAGCCGGCTACTATGCGAAGTACCGGCGGGGGTATCCGCCGGTGGTTTTTGACGCAATCCTCTCCCGGTTTGCTCTCACCCCGGAATCCGGTATCCTCGATCTCGGCTGTGGGACCGGCAACGTGGCGATCCCGCTTGCAGGGCGGGGTTTTCACGTATATGCCGTGGATCCTGATCTGGAGATGCGCAAAGAAGGGTGCCGAAGGGCAGAGTCATGCCACGTTACTGGCATCTCGTGGCTTGACGGGGCAGATTCGACGCTTGGAACATTGGGACTACCCCCGATCAGACTCTGCACGATGGGCCTCTCGTTCCACTGGATGGACCGCCCCCGGGTCCTTTCAACCCTCGATACCCTGATCGAACCGTGCGGAGGGATTGCCTGCATCAGCCGGAACGACAGTTTCTTCTCCCATCTCAAGGGTGGCTGGGGCGGGGCAGTAAAAGAGGTGCTCCAGGAGATGCTTGGCGACTCCTGGGACTATTCAGGGCGCCTGAAGAAGAAAGTGGAGAACCAGGATGACCGGCACAAAGAGGTGTTTTTGCACTCCCCGTTCTCTGCAGTGGAGGTCATCAGGTTCCCGGTCCGGGAGATTTTCACCGTTGATGAGATCATTGGTCACCAGCTCAGCACCTCCTATACCGATCCCGTGATCATTGGGGAACGGAATGCCGAGTTCCGCGCCCGGCTTACAAAGCGCCTGCTTGCCATTGAGCCATCAGGAACATTCCCCGATGAGTCAACGATCGAGCTGATCGTTGCACGCCGGCCCCCGTGATCGAGCTGCCGGGTCTGTGGTGCGATTATGCCGTTTGCTTTTTGTTGATAGAAAAGAAAACGGTTAATACTTAATTTCAGTAACAGGGAGCGGTCAGAAATGCTGAAGAACCGGTACTGGATTCTGGTCATGGCAGCGGCACTCCTGCTTGCCGCAGGTTGTGTCTCTTCCCGCATTACCAACACCGCGATCACCGTCACGACCGATGAGCTTGACAATTTTGTCCCGGTAAACACCGGTTCGTTCGATTTCTACACCACGGATTTTCAGGTAGAGAACCCCACCAACCGGACGTTTGATAACATCGAGGTCCAGGTCAGGCTGATGCCTACGACTGCATACTGCCACTCCCAGTCAGCTACCTTTGATATCCCTTCGATGACGCCCTACCAGAAACTCAAGGAGACTTTCTCGTTCTCCGAGTTCGCCGATCTCGACTGCGCCTATAACTTCTCCTCATCAGTGACTTCGGATCAACCCTAGGACTCTAGGGAAAACCGGCCCGGGGGCCGGGAAAAAGCGGAAGTGCCGGATTTCAGGTTCGGTTGTTGCGGAAAACGCCCATGAACAGGCACTCATCCGCAGCAATGGTGGCGACCCCGACAAGATCTCCGATAGGCATCCCGAGACCTCTGACGATCGCAGCGGGCGTGCACTCGTCTGCCTCGCCCATCACGAGTTCGGCGGCCGATGCAATATTGTCGGCAACCGCCCTTTTCGTCACCTCCAGCTTGCGGCCGAACAGGTCGCAGCGCCCCCGGTCGTCGATGACGGAGGTGATACCGGCACAGCCGATGGCCACACCGGAGCACCCGAGGCGCATTGCATGCGTGCGGCTGTCAGCAACAATAACCCCGATCCTGGCGTGGCGCCGGATGAAGATCTCGTCCCGGATGCGCACGGCGCTTGCATCGGGATCCGCCGGCAGGGGCACGATACACCCGGGCGGGGCGTTCGAGGCGTCCACACCGGCATTCGGGAGAAGCGTGCCCTGCTTCATGCAGAGCAGAAAGCCCGGGATACCCCCGACGACTTCGTCGCTCTCGGCAAGGACCACCTCAACGGTGCGGGGATCCATGTGGTAGCGTTCTGCCAGTTCCTGTGCACGCGGGGAGGGAGTGACCGTATCAAGCCTGACCACGTTTCCTTCGGAGGTTGCTACCGCGGTCTCGGCAAGGACAAGGACGTCCCCGTCCGCAAACCCCCCGCAGGCTACGTCAGCCGCCGCAATGATCCGGTCGGTGAACGGATCGTGGGGCCGGATGATGCCCGTGGAAAGGCCGGTGACGGTAAACGAGGAGTTCATGCCCCTTTCACCATCTGCTCGTATACCCTCATCACGTCCCGGGTGGCTGCCACGTCATGCGTCCGGATGACCGACGCTCCCTTTTCGAGAAGATTCATGGTCACCGCGAGGGTGCCCGGCAGCCGGTCCTCTGGCTCCCGGTTGAGGAGCATCCCGATAAAGGTCTTCCGTGAAACGGCTGCGAGAACCGGGCGGTCGAAACGCAGGAACTGTTCGAAATGCCGGCAGAGTTCCCAGTCTTCCTCTACCGAGCGGAATGGTGTCCAGATGCCGACCCCGGGGTCGAGCACGTACTCGTTCACGCCGGCCGCGTCGCACCGCCGCATGACCCCTTCGAGAGAAGCGAGTGTCGCATCAACCCCGATCGGATCTCCCGGCACCTGGTTTGTAGCCATTACAAACGCAGGGAGTCCGGCGTCAGCCACCTTTTTTGCATAGGCCGGGGAGACAAAACCGCTGATGTCGTTTGCCGCATGGATATCATGCTTCAGGCAGACATCGAGCACGCCTGGATGCATCGTGTCGACCGAGAGTGTAATCCCGCTTCCGTCCAGTTCCTTGAGAGCGGCATCTATGCGTTCTGCTTCTGTTTTCCCGCTGATTGCCTGAGTGTTCGGTGCCGTGCTCCGTGCGCCGATATCTATCATGTCGGCGCCCTGCTCGACCATCGCGACTGCGGTTGCATGGACCTCCACAATGGGAATATAGGACCTCAGGTAGAACGACTCGCCGCTGCAGTTGATCACGCCCATGATACGGGATGGCGCACCTCCCCCGATATCAAGCTTATTGACCCGGCAGGACTTCATGGCATCCTCGTTGCTGCCGCAGCAAACGTGTTTTCCATGAGTGTTGCAATCGTCATCGGGCCCACGCCGCCGGGCACGGGGGTAATAGCCGATGCAACCTCTTTGACAGCATCAAAGTCCACGTCCCCGACCAGCTTCCCGTTGAGCTGGTTGATGCCGACATCGATAACCACTGCGTCGGGTTTTACCATTTCCGGCGTTATGAAGTGCGCCTTTCCTATCGCGGAGACAAGGATGTCCGCCTGCCTGAGTTCTGCGGAAAGGTCCCGTGTTCTGCTGTGGCATAGGGTTACGGTCGCGTCGGCGTTGGTCAGAAGCGCCGCCATCGGCCTCCCGACATCGATGCTCCGCCCGGCAACGACGGCCCGGGCGCCGGCAATAGGGATCTTATACTCTGCAAGCAGGGTCATGATCCCTTTGGGTGTACAGGGTGCAAACCGGGGTTTACCGCTCATTAACAGGCCAAGGCTTGTGGGGTGGAACCCGTCTACGTCCTTTTCCGTTTTTAGCGCGGCGATCACCCGATCGGTATCGACCTGTTTCGGGAGCGGGAGCTGGACGAGGATACCGTTGATATCCGTGTCCCGGTTAAGCCGGGTGACAGATTGAATCACTTTCTCCGTGGTGGCGTCGCCCGGGATCTCGATCCCGACAGAGCCGATGCCCACCCGTTCGCAGGCCCGGTGCTTCATGCGCACGTACATCTGAGACGCCGGGTCGCTGCCTATGATTACGGTGGCAAGCCGGGGGTACAGCCCGGACTCACCGATCGCTTCCTTGAGGAGTTCAAGCCGCTTTTCCGAAACTGCTTTTCCGTCAAGGATAATTGCCATCATTACACCCGCTCATATCCTGTCAGGTCACCGGGTAGATCGGGAACTTCTGTGCCATCGCGGTGACTTCCCGGTTGACCGTTTTAATCAGCGTCTCATTTGAGATGTCCTTTACGATCGCGGAGATCCATATCCCGATCTGGCGCATCTCGGCCTCTTTCATGCCCCGTGACGTAACGGCAGGGGTACCGACCCGGAGACCACTCGTGACAAACGGGCTTTTCGTCTCGTTCGGGATCGTGTTCTTGTTGACGGTGATGCTGGCCTTGCCAAGCGCCACTTCCGCCTCAAGGCCGGTTAAATGCTGGCTGGTCAGGTCGATGAGCATCAGGTGGTTGTCCGTGCCGCCCGAGACGAGCCGGATCCCGTTGTTCATCAGGGTCTCTGCAAGGACTTTCGAGTTCTTCACGATCTGCTTGTTGTATTCCGTAAAGGAGGGTTTGAGTGCCTCCTCAAAACAGACCGCTTTTGCCGTGATCGTGTGCATCAGGGGGCCACCCTGCATGCCCGGGAAGACGGCCTTGTCGATGGCCTGAGCATATTCGTTGTTGCACATAATTGCGCCACCCCGGGGCCCGCGGAGTGTCTTATGGGTAGTGGTGGTGGTGAAGTTGACCACCCCGACCGATGTCGGGTGCTGGCCGGTAGCGACAAGGCCCGCGATGTGGGCAATATCGGCCATACAGTAGGCCCCGACATCGTCAGCGATCTCCTGGAATGCCTTGAAATCGATGATTCTCGGGTAGGCGGATGCCCCGCAGACAATGATCTGGGGTTTTTCCTTTTTCGCCATCTCGCCGACAGTACCGTAGTCAAGGGTTTCCGTTTTCGGGTCGACGCCGTACTGGGCGACCTGGTAAAACTTGCCGGTGAAGCTGACCGGCGATCCGTGCGAGAGGTGGCCTCCCTGATTGAGCTTCATGCTTAAGATCTTCTCTCCCAGCTTCATGTACGCAAAATAAACCGCCATGTTTGCCTGGGTACCCGAATGGGGCTGGACGTTTGCATGCTCAGCACCAAAGAGTTTCTTCAACCGGTCGCGGGCAAGATTCTCAGCCATGTCATGGAACTCGCAGCCGCCATAGTACCGCTTTCCCGGGTAGCCCTCGGCATACTTATTGGTCATAATTGACCCCATTGCCTCGAGCACCGCGCGGCTGACAATATTCTCGGACGCTATCAGTTCGAGCCCGTTTGTCTGGCGGAGCCGTTCCTTCTCAATGATATCTGCTATTTCTGGATCAGTTTGGGAAAGATACGACATATGGATACACGTTCGTTTGGATCAGGTAATACCTTTTCTTAGGAGGAGCGCGAGGAATGACAAAACCGGCAGGAGCACCGTCATAAATCCGGTTTTTTTCAAGCCTGATCCCTGCCGGAAAAGGCGCGTCGTGACCGGATCGGGCGGTTATCCGGGGTCTGAACCCTGTTTTTTTGGGGAAAAAAAGCACAAACCTTTTTTTCTCATCTGCAGATCACTACTATTATTAATAAGGAGTGCGCCGCACCAGTATATATCAGAACATATACGGGTATCGCATGGTGCAACCGGATGCAAAGATCAGGTATCTTGAGTTCGAACTTGATGAAAAGGAGAAAATGGTCAACATGATGGAAAGTTCAGGAAGCGGTGCAGGTGAGGACCGCGTCGCCGCGCTCGAAAAGAAGGTCAACGAGATGGAAGCACTCGTCAAGGGGCTCACCCAGGAGCTCCTTGACCTCAAGTCCATTGCCATGAAGATGTCCAAGCAGACCGAAGAACGCAGCCGTCAGGAACTCAAACGTGTGCAGCCGATTGTCCAGAGTGCGCAGGCTTCTGGCAGCGCCGCTGCGCCCCAGCAGGGCGGCAGTACGGTTGTAATTCGCAAGGGCGCCCGGGCGGATGCTGAGCCGCAAGCGCCGGCCGAGCCCGCGATGGACATGATCATGCAGACTGACGGGACGATGAAGCTTGAGCCCCGGCGCGGGGAAAAGGACTACATCGTCGCGTCGGCAGGCTATGGCAGGAACAAGAAAGGAATTTCTGTCAAGCCCAAGCAAAGCGATTTGATCTACGCAGTAGAAGAAGACAAGTCCGATGCAGCAAAGAAGTAAGGACATCGAGGAGCCGGATCTTTGCACATCACAGAGCTCGAGATAGATAATTTCAAGTCTTTTTCAAAAAAGACAAAAATTCCCTTTTTAGAGGGTTTCACCGTAATATCAGGCCCGAACGGCTCCGGCAAAAGCAATATCATCGACTCGGTCCTTTTTGTCCTGGCACTTTCCAGTTCCCGCAACCTGCGTGCCGAGAAGCTTACCGATCTCATCAACCTTAACTCCGGGAAGAACACTGCCGAGGTCGCCATCGAATTTTCCGACGGGACAAAGATCCGCCGCCGGATAAAACGGACGGGAAACGGATATTACAGCTACAACTACCTTAACGACCGGCTCTGCAAGCAGAGCGACATTGTCGACCACCTCGCAAAGTTCGGCATCATCCCGCACGGTTATAATGTCGTGATGCAGGGGGACGTGACCCGGATCATGGAGATGAGCGATTTCGAGCGCCGGAAGATCATCGATGAGATCGCCGGCGTCTCCGAATTCGATACGAAAAAGCAGCAGTCGCTCTCCGAGCTTGATGTGGTAAGGGAGCGCATTGAGCGCGAGGAACTCCTGCTTATCGAACTTACCAAACGGGCAAACGAGCTGAAAAAAGAGCGTGAACATGCGCTCGAATACCAGAAGTGGCAAAAAGAGCTCGGCTTCTACCAGGGATGCCGGTCCGCGGCCCAGCTCCATGGCAAGGAGAAGGAGCGGGCCACGCTCCTTGCATCTGCCGAGGAACAGAAGATCAGGATCTCCCGGATCGAGGCGGACCGGGGCATCGAGGAGAACGAACTCTCCTACCTCAAGGCCGACCTTGCGGATATTGACGAGCTCATCAACAAGAAGAGTGGGCCCGACTACCTGAAGCTTATAGCAGACCTTGAAGAGGCAAAGAGCGGGATCAAGCTTGCGGAGCAGACCATTGCCCGGCTCAAAAAGGACAAGGAGGCAAACCTCGAAGGGATCAACCGGGTCTTCGCGGATACAAAACGGGCCGAGGCCCGGGTCTCCGAGCTGTCTGACCAGATCCGCACGCTTTCTATCGACCGCACGAACATCGCCATGGAAGTGGCGACCTCAAAGGCGCAGCTCGAAAAGATCGAGACCGAGCTCCATCAATACTCCTCAGACACGGAGGAGGCCCGGCAGAAACTCTTTGACCTGATGGAGGAGGCGGAGGCAAAGAAGGGTGAGCGTTCCGCGATCCTCCACCGGCAGGATATACTCATCGAGAAGAGCCGGATGCGGACCAGCGAACTCGAACGCCTGACCGCACTCCAGAAGCAGCTCGACGAGGAGTATGTGGCAAAGCAGGAGCAGCTTGGCCAAAATGAGCGGACTGTCTCCGGGCTTGCCGACCGGAAAAAAGAGATCGATCGCAACCTCTCCGGACTGGAGAGCAGCCTCTTTGCCCAGCGCTCGTCCCTCGAACGGCTGCGTGGGGAGATGAAGGATGCCGAGCAGGACGCGATCCGGCTCGAAGCGGCCCAGCAGGCCCGGGGCGAGTCCGGCGGAAAGGCTATCGAAGCGGTGAAAGCCATAGAAGGCGTTCATGGCACCATCATGGAGCTGGGCCGGGCCCCGCCGGAGTACGCGACTGCGCTCAACGTAGCCGCAGGAAACAAACTCCAGTTTGTTGTTTGTGACACTGACCAGATTGCGGCCGATGCGATCCGGTACTTAAAGGACGAGCGGCTCGGTCGGGTGACGTTTCTCCCGTTGAACAAACTCAAACCCCCCACACTCCCACCGGTCAAGGAACCCGGTATCATCGATTACGCGGTCAACCTTCTCGATTACGATCCTGTCTACGACAAGGCATTTGCCGTTGCACTCGGGGCAACAGTCGTTGTCGATACACTGGACCGGGCCCGGAAACTGATCGGGAAGTACCGGATGGTTACCCTCGAAGGCGAGCTGCTGGAGAAGAGCGGGGCGATGACCGGCGGTTCGGCAAAGAAACCGGTGCGGGGATTCGGGGCTGCAGTGGACGACGAGATCGTCCGGATCCGGTTGCACCTCGCCGAACTTTCGGGCGAGGCATCGACGCTTGAAGCGGGCGTCAAACGCATGACCGAAGAGGTGGATGGCAAGCGGTTGCTTCGTAACGAGATCGACCAGGACATGGCCCGGGCCGGTGCTGTCACCGAAGAATATGCCCGTCGGTTCGAGGCGATCACGGTCGAAAAGCAGACAATCGAGGCGGCAGTTGCCCGACAGAGAGAGGAGACCGGCACCAGTGCGGCGGAATTGTCCGCACTCGAAGGGGAACTCGACAAGGTCACCGAAGCGATCAACCTGATCACCGCGCACATTGATGGTATCAAGAAGAAACTGGACGATACCAATATCCCGGCCCTCACCGACCAGATGGAGAAGAAGAAGAAGGAGATCGAGGAGGCGGAACGGCGCCTGCGCAACAAGGAGGCGGACATGAACGATGCCTCCCGCGAGCGCCAGCACTTCACCGCCCGGACCGGGGAACTTTCTGAGGAGCGCACCCGGCTGGACGAGCGTAACCGACAGATCGATGCGGAGGTGGCCGGATCAAACGGGCAGATCGCGTCCCATAAGACGGTGATCTCCGAACTCGAAGAGAAACAGAAAGAGTTCTCAGGTGAACTCGAAGGCTTGCGGAAGAAACGGGCCGACGTGTCCGGGAGCATTCATGCCTCGGAAACAAAACTGATCAAGTTCGACGCGGACGAGGAGCGTTTTACGATCCAGCTCACCGCCCTTGAGGAGCGGGCGCTGGCGCTTGCAAACGAGATCGCCGCCCTTGTGGCCATTGTCGGGGAGGTCAAGACCGACCTGACGATCACCGAGATTGAGGGGAAGATTGCCGATGCCGAACTCGCGCTCCACAAGATCGGCGCCGTCAACATGCTCGCCATAGAGGAATACGAGAAGATCCAGCGGCAGGTTGAAGAGCGGACGGAACGAAAAGACACCCTCTCCAAGGAGCGGGCGAACCTGATCGAGCGCATCGAGAAGTATGAGCAGATGAAGTTCGAAGCATTCATGACTGCATTCAGGGCAATTGATGCCAACTTCCGGGAGATCTTTGCCCGGCTCACGAGCGGGAGCGGGAACCTTGTGCTTGAAAACGAGGAGGATCCCTTCAGCGGCGGACTCACGTTTGCGGTCAAGCCCCGTGATAAGAAAGTCCACCTCCTCTCGTCCCTTTCGGGCGGGGAGAAGTCGCTGACCACGCTTGCTTTTATTTTCTCCATCCAGCACTACATCCCGGCGCCCTTCTATGCATTCGACGAGGTGGACATGTCACTTGACGGCGCGAACGTGGAACGGATCGCGGCGATGATACAGGAGCTCGCCCCTTCGTCGCAGTTTGTCATCGTCTCGCTGCGCAAGCCCATGATTGAGGCGGCGCAGCGGATCATGGGCGTGACAAGCCGGCCGGACAAGAGCACGCTTGTTACCGGAGTCAAGGTTCATGGCTGAACCGAACGGGAAGCACCGGGCAGATAAGGGGTCAAAGACAGGCAGGGCTGGTAAAACGGCCCCGGCAAAGATCCCTGCCGGGGAGCAACCAGGAACAGAAAATCACGATCTGGTCGGGCTCACGGAGGTCCCCGATGCAATTACCTCTGAAGTTTTTCCTGCGGCAGCGGACGCCCCCGCCGCACCCGTGCCGGAGATTATCGAAGACCCGGTCGAGATCCTTGTCGGTCTTGCGGAACGGGGCGAGATCGACCCGTGGAACATCAACATCATCGAGGTGACCGACCGGTTCCTCTCCGAGCTTGAGCGGTGCCGGCAGCTCAACCTCCAGATATCAGGGCGCACGCTCTTTTATGCGGCCACGCTCCTGCGCATGAAGTCCGAGCAGCTGGACCTCGCATCGGATGACGAGGATGACGGCGCCGGGGGAGAGGATTTCGATCTCGCAGGAGATCTTGACTTCGAAGACAAAGGCCGGTTTGGGCCCATCGAGCAGCTGGAGCGGGAAATTCAGCGCCGGCTCGACCGGAAGAGCCTGCGAAAGAGCCCGGTTACCCTCTTCGAGCTGATCATCGAACTCAAGAACCTGGAAAAAGAGGAGCGGAGACGTCGCCGGCTTCCCCCGGCCCAGGAGGATTTCCTTGTCGAAGCTGACGACGTCGTCGGCATCGCGCATGAGGAAGGGTACCAGGACTCGTCCCGGCAGGTCATCGAAGAGTGCCTGGCAAACGCCGACCCGGACACTGAGATCACACTCGCCGAGCTCTGCAGCGACCTCGGCTGGTGTCTTCCCGATGTCTATATCCCGCTGCTCTTTTTAGCGCTGGACGGACGGTGTTCGATCCGGCAGGAAGAGTTCTTTGGGGACGTGTACGTGCATGTGGTAAAGGTGGACGAGGAACAGAATCCGGGCAATACCGTGGTGTGATACCTATAACCGGCTGTTATTAGTATCACCTGGCCGGCCCTTACCCAAGAACGAAAACGTTACCCCGATGGGCCGTTGAACATCCGGCCCGCCCCCTCACTTATACCAGCGCCGGTACCCCGTTTGCCCACGCCTCGACCCGTTTGCGGATCCCGTCATCGCTGTAGGACGAGAGGGTCAGCCGATCCCGGGCGATGGCAAGAAAATAGAGCTCGCCACCCGGGTCATGGCATTTCAGGATCACGGAGAAGAGATCGGCATCGGGCAGGTGCCGCACCTTCCCTCCATGCGCAGCAATATTTGCCATATTCGAGATCACGGCGGCAATGCCATTCTGGTAGTCTTCAAGGGTGGAATACATGTCCTGCCCACTCCCGATACGTTTCCCGGTGGGTGTCAGGTACACGAACTTTGCGGTGTACATCTCCCGGACCTTCTCTACGGGCGGATGCGCCTTTTTTGCACTCCGATAGGGGGTACAGCCGAGCGGATTTTTGAGTACCAGCGACTGGATAATCCCGCTGAATGCTGTTGTGTCCGCAAACGGGTGTTTAAGAAACCGGCCCGCGCTCTTTGTACCGGGCCTCTGGTTGAACTGTGCCATTGCCTCACCTTATTGTTCTGCCTGGCACCTGCGGGGCAGGTGCATCGGGTCATTACAGGAAGAGAAGGTGCCGGGGCGTAAAGTCTTGGTGGTAATATTCACGGGAGCGGGAGGGGGTCTGGCAGTGTACTTTGATCTGTGTCATGTATTAGCAGGCATGTAATAAATTCTGCTACACTCTGATTTTTTCCGTCGTATAATTTCGTCAATAGGTAATCTGTTTCCTGCCCGGATACGGTCGGTACCGGGCTGCCCCGGTTCAAAAAAGTGGCCCGACCCCCTCCCGGGTTTCCCAATATTTCCCGGATTCTTATTGAGTTTATACCATTTTTATGACGTAGGTTCTAGGGAATTATAGCAAAACAGCCTGCCAGAATGGTAGGGGGGTCTGGTGGTGTACTTTGGAAAAAGTGCCATGGGGGCCACTACCTGACCGTCCTGCCTGCATGCATCACGGCTCTAGGCGCAGGGTCAGGAAAACCGTTTTCCAGGCTCTTTTTACGCTCTCCCCCTGCTGATCCCGGCCAGCCTGAGGGGGTTTTCCTGCTGGATCCTGCGTGCAAGGCCCCGCCTCCCAAAAGGAAGACTGCCACATGGGGGCCGTTCCGGTGCGGCAGGAGATAGCCGGGGACAAGGAGATCTCCTGCGCGACTCGTCCCGGACGGCATCTGCGGGGGATTCCGTTCCCGCTCAAATAAGCGGAATTCCAGGTCTTTTTATCAAAATACCGCGAATTTTACGGCTGATTCGGAAATGCCTGTCTGACAGCACACCGCATGGTCCTGATCTTATGCCGGAAATGAGAGGATTGAACCCGAAATCCGGTTCCCGATGTCCGGGAGAATTATCAGCCCGGTACATACTTGTCCGGGCAATAGATCAGGAAGCGGAAAACGGGAATGTTCAGGGGCAATCTTTAAATGGTAATCTGAGGAATAATGTGATCCACAATTTCTGATGAAGATCCGACGAAAATCGCCTTCGGGCGGTGTCGGTTCCGAAGTGGGCCAAGTGCAGGCAATAAGGTATAAATAATCCTGAAACCTACATTAAGAGCCCGTGTTTACATCAAAAACACGACGAAAACCGTGTGATGAAGAACCAACAAAACTGGCTGAGTCCGGGGCTTGGTTCCGAATGCAGACAATGCAGGTAACAAGGTATAAATAGTCTTGTGACCAATCTTATGAGCCCGTGTTCAAGTGAACAAACACGACGAACACAGCAATCTTTGATGGAGATCCAACAAGACCCGGCCTGACCGGAGTTGGTTCTGACGTTGATACTGGCAATGCGGAAATTTGTTTAGTAACCGCTAATTCCTCGAAATTAAGGTTCAGATATTAGTGTGCGTACGTATGTACAATTTGAATTCTGGTTGATCCTGCCAGAGGCCACTGCTATCGGAGTTCGATTAAGCCATGCGAGTCGAGAGGTGTAAGACCTCGGCATACTGCTCAGTAACACGTGGACAACCTACCCTGAAGAGGGGGATAACCCCGGGAAACTGGGGATAATACCCCATAGACTATGGATGCTGGAATGCTTTGTAGTTGAAAGGTCCGCCGCTTCAGGATGGGTCTGCGGCCGATTAGGTTGTTGTTGGGGTAACGGCCCAACAAGCCTGTAATCGGTACGGGTTGTGGGAGCAAGAGCCCGGAGATGGATTCTGAGACACGAATCCAGGCCCTACGGGGCGCAGCAGGCGCGAAAACTTTACAATGCGAGAAACCGTGATAAGGGAACTCCGAGTGCCCGTAAAACCGGGCTGTTAATCTGTTTAAATAACAGGTTGAGAAAGGGCCGGGCAAGACCGGTGCCAGCCGCCGCGGTAATACCGGCGGCTCGAGTGGTGGCCACTATTACTGGGCTTAAAGCGTTCGTAGCTGGTCTGTTAAGTCTCTGGGGAAATCTTCCGGCTTAACCGGAAGGCGTCTCAGGGATACTGGCAGACTAGGGACCGGGAGAGGTGAGAGGTACTCCAGGGGTAGGAGTGAAATCCTGTAATCCTTGGGGGACCACCTGTGGCGAAGGCGTCTCACCAGGACGGCTCCGACAGTGAGGGACGAAAGCTGGGGGAGCAAACCGGATTAGATACCCGGGTAGTCCCAGCTGTAAACGATGCGCGTTAGGTGTATCGGTGACCACGAGTCACCGAGGTGCCGAAGAGAAATCGTGAAACGCGCCGCCTGGGAAGTACGGTCGCAAGGCTGAAACTTAAAGGAATTGGCGGGGGAGCACCACAACGGGTGGAGCCTGCGGTTTAATCGGACTCAACGCCGGGAAACTCACCGGACAAGACAGCTGAATGATAGCCGGGCTGAAGACTCTGCATGACTAGCTGAGAGGAGGTGCATGGCCGTCGTCAGTTCGTACTGTGAAGCATCCTGTTAAGTCAGGCAACGAGCGAGACCCACGCCAACAGTTGCTAGCTCGTCCTCCGGGATGGAGAGGACACTGTTGGGACCGCCTCTGCTAAAGAGGAGGAAGGAATGGGCAACGGTAGGTCAGCATGCCCCGAATTGTCCGGGCTACACGCGGGCTACAATGGGTGGGACAATGGGTATCGACACCGAAAGGTGAAGGCAATCTCCTAAACCCATCCTTAGTTCGGATTGTGGGCTGCAACTCGCCCACATGAAGCTGGAATCCGTAGTAATCGTGTTTCAAAATAGCACGGTGAATATGTCCCTGCTCCTTGCACACACCGCCCGTCAAACCACCCGAGTGAGGTCTTGATGAAGCCGTCGTTTTCTGCGGCGGTTGAATCTAGGTTTTGCAAGGGGGGTTAAGTCGTAACAAGGTAGCCGTAGGGGAATCTGCGGCTGGATCACCTCCTAACGAATTTTATTTCGGGTAACAAAGCGGTTACTGGACAAACTGTAAAATTGCCGGTGTCGACAAGAGAAGGCTCAGGTGTCCGGAAGGGGACACATCAGTCTGGGTTCGAATCCCAGGGAGCTGTTTAGATGCACCTCGAGATGCGAATCACGAGGGAAGGGCTGAAAGTCAAACCAATGACTTTGCGAGGCCGTGTAAAGGTTTGCACTCAGGACGTTAAATGGGTTTAGCGGAGCATTAGTTTAAACCTACCAGTGGATGGCTCGGTTCAAGTGCCGAAGAAGGGCGTGCCAAGCTGCGATAAGCTCCGGGTAGACGCAAGGAATCTATGATCCGGAGATACCCTAATAGGACATCCTAACGCTTAATTGCGTTTATCCGTAAGGATAGGGAACGCCCCGAATTGAAACATCTCAGTAGGGGCAGGAAAAGAAATCAACCGAGATGTCGTTAGTAGAGGCGATCGAACACGACAGAGCTCAAACCGAATCCCGCAAGGGAGATGTGGTGTTATAAGCCCACCGTTACGATGCCGGATGTGAAGCGGAAGTTGCCTGGAATGGCACACTACAGAGGGTGATAGTCCCGTACGCAGAAGCAGACGGCGTCAGGTGGTGTCTTGAGTACCGCGGGTCGGAATTCTCGCGGGAATTCAGGGGTCATCAACCCCTAAAGCTAAATACACCTTGAAACCGATAGCGAAATAGTAGCGTGAGCGAAAGCTGAAAAGTAACCCTGAAAAGGTGGTTAAAAGTGCCTGAAATTGGTAGGTGATCGCGAGTTGCGGCATGAAAGGATCTTCCTTATGAAGGAACCCGTCGCGAGGCGGTAGTACGGGTAAGGTTGCCAGTGTCGCAACGTACGTTTTGAAGAACGGGCCAGAGAGTTTATTCTGTTGGCGAAGGTTAACCCACAAGGGAAGCCATAGGGAAACCAACAAGTCCGTAGCAGCAATGCGTGGGACGGCGTATTAAAAGTGCGTGGAGTCAGCAGGATAAGACCCGAAGCCGGGTGATCTATGCGTTGGCAGGTTGAAGCGTGACGAAAGTTGCGTGGAGGACCGCAAGCGGTATTGATATGCAAATCATTCGTGTGACCTACGTATAGGAGTGAAAGATTAATCGAACCCGGCATCAGCTGGTTCCTCCCTAAACATGTCGCAGCATGACCTAACCGGAGATCGTTGGTGAGGTAGAGCACTGATTGGGGGAGCTGGGCGGGAAACTGCTCACCCCCCTGTCAAACTCCAAACTCCCCAACATCCTAGATGGTTGGAAGTCCGCATTACGGGGTAAGCTTGTAATGCGTAAGGGAAACAACCCAGACCGTGGTTAATGTCCCTCAATGTAGGCTCAGTGTAAACACTGAAATTGGTCCTAGGTCAAAGACAACTGGAAGGTGAGCTCAGAAGCAGCTATCCTTTAAAAAGTGCGTAACAGCTTACCAGTCAAGATTTAGGGCGGTGAAAATGGACGGGGCTAAAGCCTACTACAGAGACCACGGAGCACCGAAAGGTGATCTGGTAGGGAGGCGCTCTGCGTGGGTAGAAGCTGGGGCGTAAGTTCCAGTGGACCGCGTAGTGATGAGAATTCTGGCAGTAGTAGAAGCATAGTTGGGTGAGAATCCCAACCGCCGCAGGGGCTAGGTTTCCTCGGCAACGTTCGTCAGCCGAGGGTTAGTCGGTCCTAAGGTGCGTCGTAACTCGAACGTACCGAATGGGAAACAGGTTAATATTCCTGTACCATGTGGTTTTTAGTCGCAAGACCCTGACGCTTGGGGGTATGCTAAGCGGGACTGTCATCCCGTCCAAGCACATAACTCTGTGGAGTACCGTAATGGTGAGAATCAGAAGAAAGTGTGATGGGGTAACTTAGCAAATTCCCTGAGCCCATGAAAAGGGAATCACATGTCCGTACCGAGAACCGACACAGGTGCCCCTCGCTGAAGAGGTGTAGGCGTGTCGGATTTAATCGTAGTTAAGGGAACTCGGCAAATTGGCCCCGTAACTTTGGGATAAGGGGTGCCTGCCTGGAGATCAGGCAGGTCGCAGTGACCGGGGCGCACTAACTGTCTAATAACAACATAGGTGACTGCAACTCCGAAAGGACTAGTATAGTCACTGATTCCTGCCCAGTGC
>Ga0326727_10007812_pt1 | contig 27799 bp, 25 predicted proteins | sample MB2enrmetagenome_FD_207643 | JGI IMG/M metagenome (GOLD analysis project Ga0326727, IMG submission 207643) | Lab enriched peat soil microbial communities from McLean, Ithaca, NY, United States - MB29MY | ecosystem: Environmental > Terrestrial > Soil > Wetlands > Peat | place: USA: New York...
CGCCTTTTACGGTTGAGTTGTCGGCGAGTCTGGTTAAAAACGAGAGGGGTGAGTCGACTGGTCTGATGGGTTCCCTGGTGGATATTACGGAGCGCAAGCGGGCGGAGGAGGAGCTTCGGATCAAGAGCAATGCCATTCAAACGGCTAACTACGGCATCAGTTTTGGTGATCTCAGTGGAACGATCACGTATGTCAATGATGCGGGACTTCGTTTTTGGGGTACGGATGATCCCTCGGAAGTTCTGGGCAAATCGGCGGTCATATTTGCCCAGTCGGAACAGGAGGGCTTGGCCATCCTCAGGGCAGTTCTGGAAAAAGGGTTCTGGTTTGGTGAGGTTACGGGAGTTCGTAAGGACGGTATTTCTATTATTGTTGAATTGTCAGCGAGCATTATCCATAACGACCATGGAGAGGCTATCGGCCTGATGAGCTCCTACGTTGACATTACTGAGCGAAAACGGGTGGAAGATGAGTTGCGGATTAAAAGCAACGCCATTCAGTCCGCCATTAACGCGATTGCCTTTGGAGACCTCAAAGGCAATATCCATTACGTCAATGATGCATTCCTCAAACTCTGGGGATCAGATGACGCCTCCGAGATTTTAGGCAAGCCGGTTATAGCATTTGCGAAATCTGAAAAGGAAGCCCTCGAGATTCTCAAAGTGGTTCTTGAAAAGGGCCACTGGATTGGTGAGGTAACCGGGATCCGCAGAGATGGTATGCCCGTTACCGTCCAGCTATCAGGCAGTGTGGTTTGGAATGATCGAGGGGAACCTATCGGGTTGATGTGCTCTTTCGTGGACATTACGGAGCGCAAACGGATGGAAGAGGAGCTGCAGAAAGCCAATGAGTTACTTGAGGTAAGAATAGCGGAGAGAACCCGGGAATTAACCGAGGCCAACGTCAGGCTGCGCCGTGAGATCGAGGAGCGTAAGCAGGCCGAGCGGTCTCTTCGACAGAAAGAAAAGGAATTGCAAATGAAGTCTATGAGCCTGGAAGAGACAAATACGGCTCTCAAAGTTCTGTTGGCCCAGCGTGAAAAGGACAGGGATGAGCTTGAGGATACGGTACTGTCCAATGTGAAGGAGTTAATTTTACCTGCCATAGAGAAGCTCAGGGCGTGCAGGCTCAATGATAAGCAGGGGATGTACGTGGGTGTAATTGAATCAAACTTGAATACCATTGTATCCCCTTTTCTGCGCAAGCTGTCGAATCAGTATTTGAATTTGACGCCTATGGAAATTCAAGTGGCGAACCTTGTTCGTGAAGGCAAGTCATCGAAGGATATCAGCACACTGCTAAATATTTCAGAAAGGGGCGTCGAGTTTCATCGGAACAACATCCGCATGAAACTCGGTTTAAAGAAAAAAAAGGCCAATTTAAGATCCCATCTGCTGTCTTTTCACTGATGTTGGTAAAAAGAAGGTAACTTCCTGCTGACAATTGCTGGCCTGCTTACTTTTAGTGAGAAAAATCAAGCCTGTAGGCATGAGATTGACCATCGGCATACTCGTGATTATTATATGGTAAATTGATGATGAAAAAGAACGTTCCAGTTACTGCTACACTGCGGGTTCTGAAGTATTGGAACGTAGATTTTTCGCTTAAGCTTTATAAATACGAGGGAAAGGGGGGTACGAGGGTATCAGCCAGGGAACTTCATGTTGAGGAGCACCGTGTCATTAAGACACTCGTTACGGAGGATGAACGGAAGCAGCCCCTGATTGTCCTAATGCACGGGGACCGGCAGGTTTCGACTAAGAGTCTGGCCCGTGTTCTGGGTGTTAAGCACATAACCCCATGTGATCCAAAAATAGCGGAAAAGCACACGGGGTATAAAGTAGGGGGCACCTCCCCTTTTGGTACGAAAAAGCCCCTACCCGTTTATATGGAGGGATCCATAGCCGACATGCAAAAAATCTTGATCAATGCTGGAAGCCAGGGGATGCTTGTGGAAATAGAGTCATCGGATCTCATCCGCGTACTTAACCCCATTTTAGTTAACATAGCAAGAGAGTGAAAAAACATGACGAAAAATAAAGAAGACATCATTATACGGTGCTTAAATTGCGGGATTAAGAACCGCATTCCCAAAAGCCATCTTCAGGATCGGCCGACTTGCGGTAAATGCCATGCGCCACTGGATGATATGATTATACGATGCTTGAACTGTGGCACAAAGAACCGGATGCCCGAGGACCGGTTTGATGAACAACCTAAATGCGGGCGCTGTGGTGCGCATTTAGTCACAAAAACTGCCGTTGACCATCCTGTAGAGGTTACGGATGCCAATTTTGCCAAAGAAGTGGTTTCAACCCTAGGCGCTATATTAGTTGATTGTTGGGCACCATGGTGCGGTCCCTGCAAAATGGTTTCCCCCGTTTTGGATGATTTGGCTGCAAAGTATGCGGGTGGAGCCAAGATTGCAAAGTTGAATGTAGACGAAAATCCGATGATTGCTTCGCAGTATGGCATTCAGAGCATACCCACTATTCTGTTTTTCAAAGATGGAAAACTGGTTGAGCGGCTTGTTGGAGCGATGCCCAAGGAAGAAATAGAGCGGCATCTCCTGACAATCATGCAAACAAACTGAAGACTTTATAAAAAAAGTCCATATATGATATTGCAGGGGGGAAATGACGAAGATTTTTCACAATGGCGTATTTCTCTCGTGCGGCGAACCCAATGAAGTTTTTCCAATTTTGATCGAAGACCAGGAGAAAATACATTATACGGGCAACACCTTACCTACTGTATATGATCCCATCAAAGAAAGGGTTGACTTACAGGGAAGATGCGAGCTGCCAGCTTTCATTGATACACATCTTCACTTTGAATCTTTTGCTCTCTTCAATGCGACGCTGGATGTCAGGGGGTGCCGTAAATTTCGGGGAACTGTCCCATGCAATCCACAACTATGCATTGCAGAACCCGTCCGATAAGGTGATCCTTGGTTTTGGGTGTTCTGCCCACACTGTATCGGAAGGGCGGTTTCCCGACCGTGAATTTCTCGATACGATCACCTCTAAACCGCTGTTGCTTGTCAAATACGACGGTCATGCCGCTATGGCTAATTCAGCCCTCATCCGCCGTCTTCCCCGGTCGGTTTGTTCATGTGCAGGGTATGATGAAAAAAATGGATGGTTTCGCCAGCAGGCTTTCTATGATGCGGTAAACCACGTCTCCAAATCCGCGTCTATATTGAAAGTAATGAAAAACCTCATTGCTGGTACGGATGTCTTGGCTGATAGAGGCATTGCAATGCCCCACACTTCTGAGGGTGTAGGGTTTCCACTGGATGCTGATGTGGACGTGTGCGGTTCGCAGCAAGGGGTTTGCCTTTATCCTTCAGAATTTATTTTCAGACAATAGATTTGGCGAAGGTCCTCCGGAGAAAACTCTGCCAGGTCGGAGGGTGTTTTGCAACAGCTCTCGATGGTTGTTTCGGATCAGAAGACGCGGCTCTCAAGGTTCCTTATAGCCATGATCCGCTGAACAGCTGGGTTCTCTTTTATAGCCAACCGGTTGTGAATCATTTCGTCTGTAAGGCAAACAGGTCGGGTCTTCAGGTCGCTCTCCATGCGATTGGCGACGCCGCGGTTGAGCAGGCCATAAAGGCCTTTGAGGCAGCTTTTACCGACTTTCCGCGACAGGATCATCGCCATATTATTATTCATGCGGATCTGATTCCCGCTCCGCTGCTTGAAAGAGCCGCAAGCCTCGGATTACATATGGCTGTGCAGACCCCATTCCTCTATTGGAAGCAGGAACCGATGTCTTATCTGCAGCGGATTCTTGGTGACCGTGCCGGCACATTGATTCCCTTAAGAAGCATGCTGGCTCATGGCCTGATTATAGCCGGCGGCTCGGATGCCCCCTGTACCCTCCCGAATCCAATGATGGGCGTTCATGCGGCTTGCAATCATCCGAATCCAGATGAAAGGATTTCCGTAATAGATGCTTTGCAGATGCATACCGCATGGGCAGCGCGTTTTTCTTTTGACGAAGAAGACCGGGGTACTCTGCAAAAAAGGAAATCGGCCGATTTTGTTGTGCTTGATCGTAATCCCCTTAGCATTCCCGAGGATACATTGAAGCAAACAAAGGTTGTGGGCTTGTATGTGGGCGGAAAACTTTACAGCAGTACCATGCGTGGTCCCAAGGATCTTCTCTTCGCTTCCATCCAAGATATCATCACCGGCGGCAGGCAATAGTAGCTGTACCAGTCACCGCAGTATTTTCCCGCGCTCCTGAAGTTCTATCTCAAGGCTTTTCAAGCGCTCAATATCTTTTTTCAGTAGGTCATTCTCCTGTTGAAAACGTGCCGTTTCGGTTTGGAATTTATCCTGCAGACTCTGCAGATCCTTTTTGAGCTGTTCCGCTTCATGCTGCAGTTCGTCCTTTTTACCCTGGAGCGTCTCCACCATTCCGCGTTCGTTCTGGTTCTGCTTTAAAAGCTCTTTTCGTTCATCCAGAAGTTTTAGCAGCAGCATCGCCGTATCCTTCCATTTGCTTTTTGGATGAAGCCGGATCAATGAATCAAGGGTTGTTCTTGCTTGCTGTTCATTGGCTTCGCCAGGCTCGCCAAGGAATCTCACAGCCGTATGGATAAGGTCTGCGTCGGACGGGCCTGATTTAAAAATGTCCATTATTGAACTGAACGGGGCGTGGAAGGAGCCACCGCCTCCCCCATCAGGTTGCTTCACCGGTCCTGAAGAAGCACACGAAAAAAGGATTACTGCGAGGATAGCCGTGGTAGCCCAAGGCTTCATCATACTGTTGATGCTCACACTTTCTTCACATCCTGTTCCGTGACAACATTGTTTCCCGGTAGGGTTTTTGCGTATTCCTTCAAAAATGCAACCGCTTCCGCTATTTCGATGGGATTTTTAAACCGGGAACCATTATCGTTAATAATGGAAATCGTCACGGTTATCAGGGGAAATTTTTGCATTTGCCCTAAGCGGTCCTTGCCCATGATGTAGCCATGCTGGCGGTCTTTTTCTGTGTAGAATCGTCTGGTTTGCTGGTTGAATTCATCCGCAACACGCTGGCTTATGAGTACCGCCCGATTCGGAGCAGCGATCAACACGAAGTCATCCCCACCAATATGGCCTAGAAAATCCTCGTCTGTTCCTAGCGTTTTCATGTGACGGGCAAGAAGGCTGGCCAACTCTTTAATCACTTCGCTGCCCCATGCATAGCCATACTTGTCTACGAATGCCTTGAAATTGTCAAGATCCACATGGCATAGGGAAAACAGCTCCTTCAACTCAAGCCTACGGTCAATTTCCCTTTCGATGGCAATATTTCCGGGGAGTCCCGTCAGCGGGCTGGCGTCAAGATGCTGCACCTCGAGCGCCTTGAGACGATCAGACATGAGGCCGAAAGCCTTTGACAGGCTGCCGATTTCGTCCTCCCGGTGAATATCCAGGCTGTGATCGTACCGGCCTTCCGCAATAAGCCCCGTTACCGTTTCCAATTTTCGCAGGGGACGGGAAATATCGTACGTAACCAGAATCACGAGAACCAATCCTGCTATTAGGCTGACGACACTCAGGGCAATGGTCATCTGTGCAGAGCGGCGACCTTGCTCTCCAATGAGATTCATGCGTCGATTCATATTTTGCTGGGCACGCCTTTCAATGGTTCGCAAATGGTCAGCTATGGCCTCAACCGTCCTGCGACTCTCCTGATCTGACATATCCAATGCCTGATTTTCTTTTCCATCCTGAATGAGCTTGCATTCCTGGGTGAAAATTTTATCATAATGCTCATGAAGCATGACCAAACGATCCAATGTGGACGAGACGTTGGGTGTCCGTTTGAAGCGAAGCTCATCCAGCATCACTTTGAACTCGCGGCTCTGGTTCCAATACAAATCCGATATAGTAGAATCTTTCAGGATCAGGAAACGCTTTTCCGCACTTTCCCTCGCAAGGAGATTCTCAAGCAACTTTCTGCTTGTATCGGCGGTGTAGACATCCTCTTCAATGATTGCATAAATCAAGCTGTTGAGGTTTTGAATGCGAAGGATGGCATACATACTGGCAACAACCGTCAAAATGGCCATGATGAGATATATGAAAAGGAGCTTTCTGCTGATGGTCAATTGCACTGCACTGCACCGGGAGTTGATTTATTTTTATTCAAAACTGACGTACCATATCATACAGCATTGCGCAAATGGGAATCTGGCCATCAGTACCGGAAGTTTCGCGGGTTGCATTCAGACACATGCCACCATAAAGATCCACCTTGCAGATTGACACTTGCTCGCCAACTTAACTTTTGCTAAGCTTCAGTGGTCATTGAAAAATTTATTAATGGAGAGAAGGATATGATCTTCGATGAAGAATTTGAAACGCTGCCAAGGGAGGCCCTCGAGGCATTGCAGCTCAAGCGTTTACAGCAGACTGTACAGCGGGTTTATCATACCGTAGGTTTTTATCGCCGCTCTTTCAATGATGCCGATGTCACTCCTGATGATATCAGAACGCTGGGAGATCTTCGGCGTTTACCTTTTACGACGAAACAGGATCTCAGGGATAATTATCCGTTTGGTCTCTTTGCCGTTCCCATGAGCTCCGTTGTGCGGCTACATGCATCCTCGGGAACAACGGGCCGGGCTACCGTTGTCGGCTATACCAAGCGGGACATTGAAATCTGGTCGGATCTCATGGCCCGCTGCTTTGTTGCCGCCGGCTTAACCAAGAACGACATCATCCATAATGCCTATGGATATGGACTGTTTACGGGAGGGCTGGGGGCACATTACGGCGCAGAGAAACTCGGGGCCAGTGTCATTCCTATATCGGGTGGGAACACAAAGCGCCAGATCATGATTTTGCAGGATTTTGGACCTTCGGCGATCTGCTGCACTCCCTCTTATGCCCTAAACATTGCCGAGCAGGGCCAAGCGATGGGCATTGACATGCGCAGCCTTAAGCTCCGGGTGGGGATTTTTGGGGCTGAGCCCTGGAGCGAGGAGATGCGCGTACAAATTGAAGCGGCATTGAATATACAGGCCCTGAACATCTATGGCCTTTCCGAGGTGATGGGTCCTGGGGTTGCCATGGAATGCCTGGAAGGTCGGGAAGGGATGCACATCTTTGAGGATTTTTTTATCGCTGAGATCATCGATCCTGATACGGGAGCGCCCATGCCACACGGTGCAAAAGGAGAACTGGTCTTCACAACCCTTTCCAAGGAAGCTTTCCCCCTTATCCGTTATCGCACAAGAGACATTACGTCCCTGATTCCAGCTCCTTGCCGCTGCGGACGAACGCTTATCCGAATGGACAGGGTGACAGGCCGCAGCGATGATATGCTCATCATCAGGGGGGTCAATGTTTTTCCCTCTCAGATCGAGGCGGTCTTGGTAGGCATCGAGGGGCTGGAACCCCATTACCAGATAATCGTAGACCGGGTGAACAACCTCGATACCCTCGAAGTACAAGTAGAGGTCAACGAAAAAATCTTCGGCGGAGGCGATGTTATCCGGGTGCTCCAGAACACGGAAAAGCGTATTGTCAAAGATATCAAAGATTATTTGGGGGTTTCGGCTAAAGTCAAGCTGGTGGAGCCGAAAACACTTCAGCGATTTGAGGGCAAGGCCAGTCGCGTCATTGACAAGCGCCATATCTGAATAAGCAAGGCAAGGAGGCTATCACATGAAAGTAGAGCAGATATCGATCTTTTTAGAAAACAAACCGGGGGCTCTGGAGCATGTGACAAGGATTCTCAAGGATTCCAACATCAATATAAGAACCCTTTCGCTGGCCGATACATCCGACTTCGGCATCTTGCGTCTCATTGTGAATGACGTTGAGAAGGCAAGCCGTATCTTGAAAGAAAATGGATTTACCGTCAATCGGACCAATGTCGTTGCTGTTGAGGTTCCTGACAGGCCAGGTGGTCTGCACAGCATTCTGGAAGTGCTGTCAAAAGCCAACATCAATGTCGAATATCTTTATGCTTTTGTGGAGAAAAGCGGCCTCAACGCCGTCATTATCTTCCGTTTTGATGATACGGAGACAGCGATTGACGTGCTTCTGAAGAATTCACTGTCAGTCCTTCCGGGAGAAAAACTCTATAACTTTTAGCTTGTCGAAGGGAAGAGCCTCATAGGCAAGGCGCGCGAGTCCATTTCAATTATCAATGATCAGTTTAGAAAATGTAAATTTCTCCAATTGGCAATTGATCATTGTTCATTGAACATGCCGAGCCATGGGTTATAGGACGGACATGATGATAGTTAACCGTGTCAAAAGAATGGGATGAAAAATCATTCCCTTCACTTTGAGCCGGCCTGACAGCAGATGCGAGAGTACCTTCATGCCGGCTTCATCAAAATAATAAGGCAGACCCCATTTGATTTTCAGGACACTAAGATCCATTACCTGTGCTGATTCAGTCTTGATGACCAGCGCAGGTTTTCCTTTTATTCCAGGGTCAATGGTCATTTTCCCCTGGTCAAAGAGAAGGGTGACTGCCGCCTCGATGTCTTTCAGATCGATGGCCACGGATCCTTTCATCTTCTTGAGTATCTTCATCTTATCCGGATGTTTTTCCATGTTCTGGGCCATCAGGTCCTGTAGAACCATAGAAAAAGGGACGTCATCAACTGCCCTGTTTTCAATGAACTGGTCCATGCTCTCCCCCTGTCATTGCCTGGATTCCGGTTTAAATATACCGGGAGGCAGTTTCAGAACCCCTCCCGGTATTATTTCCTTATCAGAATGCCTTCCTGTACACTTCCAGGAACTCTGATGCATCGAGAATTTCCCTCGGGTTGTTGAGAATGGAGCCATCCGACATGCACATTTCCGATGCCCGTCGAAGATCCGCTTCTTTAACACCAACCTCGGAGAGTTTTTGGGGATGCTTGATTCGTATTGTGAACGCCTTCATTGCCTTGACTGCTTCTTTCGCGGCGGTCAGATCATCCATGCCCCGCTCCCGGACTCCAAAACCTTCTGCGATTATGGCATAGCCTGCTACTGCAGTTTCAAGGTTGAAATCCATGCAGTGAGGCAGCAGAATGCCATTGGCAATTCCGTGCGGTACCCGCGCGATGGCCCCGATGGAGTGAGCCATGGCATGCACCATTCCGACCAAAGCGTTACCGAAAGACCATCCGGCTAAAAGAGCAGCGATCTGTACCTGCCCCCTTGCCACCAGGTTTGACCCTTTATCGATACAGATAGGCAGGTTCCGGCTCAATAAACGAATAGCATGAATGGCCAGACCGTCTGTAATCGGTTCATGCTGCAATGAATGCAGAGCCTCTACGGCGTGGCACATGGCATCCATCCCGGTACCCGCAGTCAGCAGCGGCGGAAGTTTCTCTGTCATTTTCGGATCGAGAATAGCCACACGCGGGGCATTGAACATCTCGTTGGTTAAGACCTTCTGTCCCTTCGTTTCATCAAAAAGTACGGTTGCAAAGGTCACCTCACTGCCGGTTCCTGCGGTCGTAGGGATAACAATGTGGGGGGTCACCGGACCGCTGAGCATACCTATGCCTTGCCAATCTTCGCATCGGCCGCCTTCCTTCAGGATGATGCAGACGTTTTTTGCCGTATCGATGACACTGCCGCCGCCCAGGCTGATAATGATATCCGCCCCGCATTCCTTAGCGTAGTCGGCGGCGCGATTGACAACGCCAACTCCGGTGTCCTGAGGAATATCACTGAAAACACCGACACATTTTTTCCCAAGTGTATTTTTAACGCCGTCAAGAAGCCCTGCTTTAATAATGCCCGGGTCTGTCATGACAACTGCCCTGCTGCATCCCAGGGAACTCATCTCAACCTCGACTTCACTTGACGAACCTATGCCGAATACAACCCGGGTCGGTCCATAGTAAATGAATGCTAAATCCTGATCGTAAGCCATAGAGTCTCCTTATGGGAAATTTTAATCATCGGGGAAAATAGTACCGATAGTCGTCAACAGGTCAACGACCTTGTTGACGGTTTTCACGTTTTTGACGACGTAGGTCAGGTCACCCTTCAATTTCAGCTTGCCCTGCATCAAGGCTTTCGTAGGATCCAGCTCCTTCTTGACGACCTGCTTCCACCGGGAATAGTCGCCGCTCATCACAAACTTTGCTGTTTCCGCTTCGGCCTTGTCACAATAATGGAAGTCCTTCGCTTCGCCATGCCAGTAGTCCGTCCACATATAAATGGGTTCCGGTACACCTTTGGATGGGTCAGGATTGACAATGATGGACACACTGCCTTCCCACTCCTTGGCAATCTCTTTGTATTCCTGTGAATCCTGGATTACCTTCAGGAATGCATCCAGCCACTCTTGCGTAAATGCTTTTAATGCCATACCTGTTACCTCCTCCTTATTTAATTATAGAGCCTTGCTTTTAGTTCTTCGAGCCCAAGCTCAACCAGCTTTTCTTCCTTGGGGAATCCCCGTTTGTCGAGTCCCCTGATCTGGTAATATTCGGATAGCAGACGCTTCATATCCGGAACCGATCCGGCGGCGGCCCCCTCTGTCAGTGGGGTCAGAATACGTTTGGGCAGAACATCATCCTTTGAGGTTACCCCCATGAGATTGTTGATACCCCTTTTCAGTGTCCAGTCTCTCATGCCGGCTTCAAGCAGGTCCTTGAAAGTAAGGTTGAAACCGGTGATTGCATTAAAGGCATCCCGGATGGTTTCCGGTTGCAATGTGCTGACGAGGAAGTGACAGATAGACAGGGAGTTGGCAAGGATGCCGTAATTTTCAGAATTGTAGACCAGAACGGCCTTTTCATCGCTTGACGGTCCCTTGTAATCATCCTTCATAGCGAACAATTGCGGCCAGCTGGCCATTCCCTGTTCCGTCGCCAGCACGGCATGTTGGTTATGGCAGGCTCCCCGGTTGGACATCATGTAAGCGAGCCCCATGCCATGGAATCCCCGTGGATCATGCATCGGGAGATCCAGGCCCTTGACGTGAACAACAGAATCAACCGCATTCTTGCCGATCTTCCTGGCTGCCTTAAGGGAGCCCTCCGCAAGAACATCGCCAAAGCCCTCACGATAAGCGATCTTCTTTATCAACGGCATGACCGCTTCCATGTTCCCCCAGGTAAGATCCATGCCGTCCATTTCTTCCTTGGATACGGTGCCTTTTTCATATAGCTCCATGGCAAGGGCGATTACCGCACCGCAACTGATCGTATCCATGCCGTACCGATTGCATAATTCATTCGCCTTGATAACGGCAGTAAGATCGGGGTTCATAATCATGGTTCCGAAACTCCCGCAGGTCTCGTATTCGGGTCCCGGACCTTCTTCGATTTGATAGGGTCCTTCCTTGACAACCACGACCCGCTTACAGGCTAAAGAACAATTCGAGCATGCACCGGCCTTGGTCAGGTATTTCTCACTCATGGCGGGGCCACCGAGGTTAGTTGAGAGATTAAAATCTTCGCCCACACTCCAGTTCTTCACAGGGACATCGGCATTGCACATGCCCGGATCCATGGCGGCGTCCGTTCCCATCGCGTGCAGAGAGCCAGCCAATGCGGAATCTTTGATCTCCTGGATGGCAGCCTTGGCGAGTTCCTTGTACCGGGCATCGTCTGCTTTCTCAATACTCTTTGAGCCTTTGGCAATAATGGCCTTTAATTTCTTGGACCCCATAACTGCGCCGAGGCCTGTCCGTCCGATGAAGTGGCCCTTGTCATTCCCGATGGCGGAGAACTTCACCAGGTTTTCACCTGCCGGACCGATGGCCAGAACTTTTATGGACTTGTCGGGGGCTTTCAGCATATCTGTTACTTCATAGACATCCTTGCCCCAGAGATCCGAGGCGTCGACGAGTTTCGCTGTGCCGTCGGTAAGAGAGAGAATCACCGGCTTCGGTGACTTGCCGGTGATAACAATTCCATCGTACCCTGCCCGCTTCATTTCTGGGCCGAAGGTTCCGCCGCAGGCTGCTTCGCCCCAGATTCCCGTCTGGGGAGATTTTGCACATACAGCAAACCGCGAGGTCCCCGAGAATCCACTGCCTACCATGGGACCGGTCATGACCATTAAAGGGCTCTCCGGAGCAAGGGGATCGGCATCAAGGGGATAGGAATCGATGAGAAGTTTGGCAGCCAGAGAACTGCCCCCTATAAATTTCCTTAATATACGTTCATCTATTGTAAAATTTTCACAGGTCCCTGCCGTCAGGTCCACACGCAAAAATTGACCGGCATATCCTTTAAACATGGCAAAACCTCCGTGCTTTCATTCTTGCCAACCCAATGGCAAATTGTTATCAGATTTTAGCCTGCAGTTGAAAAAATATCAACCACCGGCAAACGCATTCCCAACATGCATTCAAGCAGCAACATTTCGATTCATAAGAAACGCATGGGGATTGTATTGTGGATGCATCCCCTGGATTTGATGTATTGCTGACGTGACACATTATGGAGAACAGGTAAGGCTCAAATATCTATACTTTTATATATTGCTGCAGGTATTATTGGTAACATAACACTACTTGCCATGCAAGTGATTTTCATATTAGCCTAAAATGTTATGAATAAGCACAAATTGGTTCAAGATAATCCATTGCGCGCCTGGCCATTCTATGGGTGCTTGGGCCTGGGGATGATTGCTGTATCCTGGAGCTTGAATTGGGCGGTTCATGGTTATCGGACCCATTTGTGCTTTTTTCCCCTGTGGCTGGGATATTGCCTGGTGGTGGACGCATGGACGAAAGTGCGAAAGGGGACATCATTGGCGAGCCGAAGCCGCAAAGGTTATATTGTTCTTTTTGTCATTTCCATGATGGCATGGTGGCTCTTCGAGGCAATAAATGACCGTACACGAAACTGGGAGTATCTTGGAGTGCAGTATTTTAATGCAGCGAGCTATTTTCTTTTTTCCTCCTTGAATTTCTCCACGGTTATGCCTGCGGTTTTTGGTACGGCGGAACTGGCTGGTACCTTCCGATGGATTCAAAGATTCAGAAAGAGCATTATGCTGATGCCCTCCCCGTCAACATTGAAAATACTATTCGGAGCAAGCATTGTTATGTTTATCCTGACGATGACCTGGCCAAGATACTTTTTCCCATTTATCTGGATAGCTCTGTATTGCTGTCTCGAGCCGGTTAATGCCTGGCTGGGAAACAGGACGCTATTGGATGATTTGGCACACGGGGATTGGCGGCCGATGATTGCTCTATGGACAGGAGTCGCTGTGTGTGGATTTTTCTGGGAGATGTGGAACTATTATTCATATCCGAAATGGGTCTACCATCTCCCGTATTTTAACTTCTTGAATATTTTCGAGATGCCCCTACCTGGTTATATCGGATATCTGCCCTTCTCCATGGAATTATTTGCCCTGTTTCATTTCATGAAGGGGCTTACCGGGTTCAAGATGAGTCTGGAGCTAATCCCGGACAGCACCGAACCGGAGGCCTGAGCTTGGCAATATAAACTGGCTGACGATAATCTTATGATTTGTTATTCCTTAACAATCCTTTTTACATTTTCATTTTCTCACCATATCTGCTATAGCTTTGCACCGCGTTGATGATAATGTGAGACGCACCCCGGAGGAACCATGTGCGGCCGGTTCGTCCTGATCAGTGACTTGCCTATCATTGGAGAAGCCTTTCATATTGATGAATTCGCCGGGTCATTCCGTTCGGCGGGGGACAGATACCCCGGTCAGGATGTGGCGGCGGTAATTCTGAGTGACCGGCGTCGTTTGGTTTCGTTCCAATGGGGCCTGATCCCGGCATGGGCGAGAAGCGGCCCCTCACAGGGAAGAAAACTGATCCATGCTAGGGGCGAAACCTTGGCCATTAAGCCGAGCTTTCGGGATGCCTTTCGAAAACGTCGGTGTCTGGTGGTGGCCAATGGCTTCTATGAGTGGGATCGATCATTAGCCCGCAAGAGGCTCGTCCGTTTTTCAATGAAAGGCGGTCAACCGTTCGGCATGGCCGGCCTTTACGAAACTTGGCAGCCACCCGTGGGGCCTCCGGTTCACTCCTGCACCATTGTGACTACAGCAGCAAATGCACTCGTCGGAAAGATTCATGATCGTATGCCTGTGATCGTTGCGCAGGATCAGCAGGATCTCTGGCTGGGTGCAGCCGATGCCGGTCCGGAATCTCTTGCCGGCATCCTCATGCCTTACCCGGTTGCCGAAATGGCCGCAATGGTCCTTTAAGAGATGCCGTTAGATGTGATCGTCAATACTCCATGACAGCTTGAAACACCCGAGGAAGCCATGACAGGAAAAAGAACGTCACTTTACCCTATGCATCAAAAGTATGGCGGCAGGATGATTGATTTCAACGGCTGGGAGCTTCCAGTGGAATACAGGGGAATCATTACCGAACATAATAAAGTTCGTGAGGAAGCCGGTCTCTTTGATGTTTCCCATATGGGCGAGATCGAGGTACAGGGAGTGAGGGCGGCTGCCTTCGTTCAAAACCTAGTGACAAATGATGTTTACACACTTGAAGATCACCGAATATGCTACACGCTGATGTGCCATGCCGATGGCGGCATTGTGGATGATTTGCTTGTCTACAAGTATGATAGAAACCGGTTCTTACTGGTTGTAAACGCCGCCAACACGGATAAGGATTGTTCATGGATTGCCGGAAAATCCCTTCCGGGATGGTCGGATGTCATGGTATCAGATCTTTCGTCTGCATATGCTCAGCTGGCTTTGCAGGGGCCGCTTTCGGAAACTATCCTCCAGAAGATTTGTGACAGAGACCTTTCCAAGTTGAACCATTACGGGTTTGATCCGGAAATGAAAATCGGTAGCGTTTCCTGCCTCGTGTCTCGTACGGGATACACCGGTGAAGATGGCTTCGAGATATACATGGATCCGGATCATGCAGTGGACGTATGGGAAGCTCTTCTGGAGGTGGGCGGAGACCACATTTACCCCATCGGCTTGGGCGCCAGAGATACCTTGCGCTGTGAAGCCAAGTTGCCACTTTATGGCCATGAAATAGACCGCGATATCACTCCGCTGGAAGCCGGATTGGGTGCCTTCGTAAAGTTCGATAAAGGGAGTTTCATTGGACGGAGTATACTTTGGCGGCAGCAAGAGGAAGGGCCGCCCAGGATACTTTCTGAATTCGAGATGATCGGAAAAGGGATACCCCGTGCCCATTATGAGGTGCGCAGGGGGAGAGAAAAAATAGGGTGGGTAACAAGCGGGATATATGCTCCTCATTTGAAGACCGTTATTGGATTGGCCCTGATCAAACGGGAAGCGTATGCCCCGGGCGAAGAGTTTGAAGTGATCATCCGGAACCAGCCGATAAAAGCTTGCATGAAAAGGGGAGCCTTTTACAGGCGGCCTAAAAACCATTACTGATGATCTGACAACACGAGCAATATATAAAAGGTTTTCTACTCTATACATCAAGGAGGGACAAGTGTGAAAGTTCCAGAAGAGTTACTGTATTCAAAGGAGCATGAATGGATCAGGGTTGAGGGCAAATCGGTTTTTATCGGCATCACGGATTTTGCTCAGGATCACCTTGGGGATATCGTCTATGTTGAAATGCCCACAATCGGTAAAAGTTTTCACGCCGGTGATGTGCTTTGCGTTGTAGAATCCGTCAAGGCCGTGGCTGATGTATATGCACCTGTGAGCGGGTCTATATTGGAAGTGAACGGGAATCTGGATACTGAACCGGAGCGCCTCAATCAGGATCCTTATGGAAATTTCGTTGCAAAGATGAGCCTGGATGATGTCTCGGAATTGGCCGCGCTTTTATCGCCTGATGCATACCGTACATTATGTCAAAATCAGGAGAAAGAATCATAACGGAGGAATGCCATGGCTTACGTGCCGAATCCCCCGGCAGTGATCGAAGAAATGGTTCGCTCTATCGGTATGAACAAGGTTCAAGATCTGTTTGCCGATATCCCAGATGCCGTTCGGATGCACAGCGATCTGAATTTGGGAGAGGGGATACCGGAAATGACTCTACGCAAACAGTTGTTCGCCCTGGCATCCAAAAATATGACGGTGGAGCAGATGCCTAGTTTTCTTGGTGCCGGCGCATATGACCACTACATTCCTGCCGTCGTGGAACACGTCCTATCCCGGTCAGAGTTTTATACGGCCTATACACCATACCAGCCAGAAATAAGTCAGGGGATCCTGCAGGCAATTTTTGAATACCAGACCATGATCTGTCGCCTCACTGAAATGGAAGTATCCAATGCCTCCCTTTACGACGGCGGAAGCGCCCTTGCCGAAGCCTGCCATGTTGCTTGCGATGTTACTGGTCGCAGCCGGATCATACTGCCTGATACAGTGCATCCCCATTATTGCCGGGTTTTGCAGACGTATGCCATGGGTGGCCAGATGAAAATCATTCGCACTGCTTCCCGAGACGGTACAGCACATCCTGATGCCATTATGCCGCTTCTGGACGATGACCTGGCGGCCGTGGTGATCCAGCACCCGAATTTTTTCGGGAACCTTGAAGAACATATTGATATCATTGGGGAGGCAATCCACAAGCGCAAGGGCCTGCTCGTCATGGTGGTGGATCCCGTCTCCTTGGGAATCCTCAAGCCTCCGGGGGCTTTGGGTGCCGATCTCGTCGTGGGAGAGGGGCAGGCCCTCGGCATACCTCTTAGCTTCGGCGGTCCCTACCTTGGTTTCATGGCCGCAGCGGGCGCCTATATGCGCAAAATACCGGGCCGTCTGGTGGGGCTCACACAAGACCTTGATGGACGCCGTGCGTTCGTTCTCACCCTTCAGGCGCGTGAACAGCATATCCGCCGCGCAAAGGCCGGTTCCAATATTTGCTCTAATCAAGCCCTTTGTACTTTGGCTGCCGCTGTATATTTGACGGTCATCGGCCCGCAGGGATTAAAAGATATCGCGACACGATCCCATGCACTGGCGGTGTATGCGCGCAAACAGGTGGAGAAAGCAGGGTGCAACCCCCTTTATGACAGGCCTTTTTTCAGAGAATTTGCCATTCGTCTCAAAGATCCTCGGGAGGCAAACCGAAGACTTCTGGAGCAAAAGATTATCGGCGGCTATCCGCTTGATGGCGCGATGCTGCTGGCTTTTACGGAAAAAAGGACGATTGACGAGATTGACCGGCTGGTAGCCACTTTGGGAGGGTGCTGTCATGGGTAAAATGATTTTTGAGAAATCCGTACCCGGCGCTAGGGCCTTTTCCCTGCCAGTATCCGAGGTTGAGCCGGAGCAAGTTTTTCAAACAATCCCTGAAAAATTGCTGAGAAAACATTTGCCGGCCCTTCCCGAGATCAGCGAGGTTGAAACGATTCGACACTTCACCGCCCTCTCCAGGCAAGCCTATGGGGTGGACACAGGTTTTTATCCACTCGGGTCCTGTACAATGAAATACAATCCCAAAATCAATGAGTGGGCGGCCCGGCTTCCCGGATTTACCGCCCTGCATCCCCTGCAGCACGAAGAAACCGTCCAGGGAGCATTGCAGCTGATGTATGAACTGGACTGTATGCTCCGTGAGATCACCGGCATGGATCGCATGACTCTGCAGCCCGCAGCCGGAGCACATGGAGAGCTGACCGGAGCGATGATCATCCGCGCGTATCATCGCGAGAAGGGAGACCACAGCCGAAATATCATGCTGGTCCCGGACTCTTCTCATGGCACCAATCCGGCCACGGCCAATATGTTGGGGTTCAGGGTTGTGGAGATTCGCTCCAACGAGCGCGGGCTTACAGATATCCAAGACCTCCGAGATCACCTTGGACCTGAGGTTGCCGGACTGATGCTTACTAACCCGAACACCCTGGGTCTATTTGAGGAGGATATAGTAAAGATCGCCGATATGGTTCACGGCAACGGTGGTCTTCTTTATTATGATGGCGCCAACGCCAACGCAATCATTGGCATGGCGCGACCTGGCGACATGGGTTTCGATATTGTGCATCTTAACCTCCATAAAACCTTTGCCACACCGCACGGATCCGGTGGCCCCGGATCGGGGCCAGTAGGGGTGAAGGCTTTCCTTGAGGAATTTCTGCCAGTACCCCTAGTCGAAAAAAATGCGGATGCCTTTCATCTTAACTATGACCGCCCAAAATCTATTGGCCGCGTTCACACCTTTTACGGGAACTTCGGGGTTCTAGTCAAAGCGTATGCATATCTTAAAACCCTTGGTGCGAGAGGCATACGTGAGGTGTGTGAAAATGCTGTACTCAATGCGAACTATGTTCGTCAACACCTGCGAGATGTGTATGATATACCTTACGACCGTCCATGCAAACATGAATTCGTTTTGAGTGCCCGCAGGCAGAAACTGGAGTCCGGAGTGACCGCGCTGGATATTGCAAAACGGATAATGGACTTTGGGTATCACCCTCCAACGATTTATTTCCCTCTGATCATTGAGGAAGCTATGATGATTGAACCAACAGAAACCGAGACGCGCGAGCAGCTCGATGCTTTCATACACAGCATGCGGATGATCGCTGAGGAGGCAAAGAACCAGCCTGACGCCGTCAAGCGGGCCCCCGAGTGTACACCGATCAGACGGGTTGATGAGGTTAAGGCAGCCCGCAAGCCCGTTTTGAAGTGGGATGAAAAGCCGGAGGCTATTGCATGAGGGATCTTGTTGTAGTCGGGGGAGGCCCCTGCGGTTATACCGCAGCTATCCGGGCTGCGCAGCTTGGCATGCAGGTATCCCTTGTGGAGAAGGAAAAGATCGGCGGTGCGTGCCTTAACTGGGGATGTATTCCAACAAAAACTTACTATAGTAACGCCTCGACATTGCGGGTTCTATCTCGAATATCCGAACTGAATGTTTCGTTAGATGGATACCGATTTGACATGGCCGGAGCGAAGCAGCGCAAAGACAATATTGTTACGCACATGTCCGGCGGTGTTACGGAATTGCTCAAAGCTAATAACGTTGAAGTTATAAAAGGAACAGCGGTAATAGCTGCACGGACCAAGATCAGAATTGACAGTAAGATCATGGATTGCCGTCACCTGCTGATTGCATCCGGGGCTTCCCCAATATTGCTGAATATGCCCGGTTCCAACCTTCCTGGGGTTATGACGTGCAGAGACATCCTGGATCTAGACAGCGTTCCCGAACGTCTTGTGATCATCGGTGCCGGCGCAATCGGCATTGAGTTTGCCTATATCTTCAGTACATTTGGAAGCCGCGTTATAGTTCTTGAAGGAATGCCAAGCATCATCCCACAGTTAGATCAAGAATTGGGCAAGCGCTTGGCTGTTTATTTAAAGCGGCAACAGATTGCGTTGCATACTGGCATCTGGGTGCATGCGATTGAGCAGCATGAGAATCGGTTGCGAATTTCTGCGAAAGGCTCTTCCGGTGAAATGGTTGCTGAAGCAGACACAGTACTCATTGCTGCCGGTATGAAGCCGCAAATAAAGGGATTGGGGCTTGAAGAAGTCGGCGTGACTGTGCAGGATGGCGCTATTGCTGTTAACAGCCGTTTTCAAACATCTGTGGAAGGGATATACGCTGCCGGTGATGTCATAGGGGGATTCATGCTGGCCCACGTGGCTGCAGAGGAGGGAATTGCTGCAGTCGAAGGTATGGCGGGAATGGAACACCGGGTAGCATACCATGCGGTTCCCCAATGTATATTTTCTTTTCCGGAAATAGCTTCAGTAGGGCTTACGGAAGAAATGGCTCGTGCGCGGCGCATCCAGTACAGTATCGGCAGATGTCTTTATGGCGTGAGCGGACAGGCATTGGCGATGGGTGAGGCGGAAGGGCAGGTAAAGGTAATAGCCGATCCCAGTGGGTCTATTTTGGGGGTTCATATTATTGGTTTCCATGCCACGGAATTGATCCAGGAGGCAGTCTTAATGGTCCACCGGGGGATGAAGATCATGGAAGTGGGGTACACGATGCATACCCATCCCACACTTGGTGAAGTTCTTAAAGAGGCCGTTCTGGATGCCGCAGGCCAAGCCATTCATGTTAGGCGCAAAGCGAAAAAATGAACATTGAAAATAGGTTTTTAGCTCATCTCTGGTGATGGAGGATTTCCGGTTACCTGCAGCTTCGTTCCAGAACCCCCTTATAACCCGTGTGCGTTCTGGCCTTTTTCCCTGCTCTGCATCCATGATCCACCGCCTGTTTTTCACCCGGCCGGATTATCGATGCACGATCAAGGACCAGCGTACTTTCCCATCCAGGGTTAATGCCTCTGCAATCTGTTGCTCTTCAAGTAAGTTGAGCAGATGTACATATGTTTCGTTCAAGGCGAGGAACTGATCGAAATCGGAGAGATCTGGTTCAAATATGTCTTGGGAAACCTGGAATGTTGTTTTTGCTTCATCCCGCAGGGACTGAAGAATCAGGTTGGTTCGCTGGACATGATGGTGTTTGATTTCTTTGATACGGCTTCTTAGATCATTGAAAGGATCGCCGTGTCCAGGATAGACTCGCTTTACGGGAAGCCCGTTGATGCGTTCCAGGGAGCTGAGGAAGCTTTTCAGAGGCCTGAAGGAAGGTGCAAATAGATCGGGACTGAGGTTCGGCGTAATTTCCGGGAGTACATGGTCCCCAGACAGAAGAAACCCCTCTTCTGGGAAAAAAAAGCACACCTGGCCTCGGGAATGACCAGGGACATCAATGGCTTGGAAGGTCCTACCGTCAAGGTCATACCAACCATCTGGCTCCAAACAACACCCCACGGTAAACGGCAAGGTGGCACTCCGGAACATTTTTTGCATTTTCGTTAGCATGCGAATAGACGCTTGGGGCAAATCATGACGAAAGTAAAATTCTTTAAATTGTTCCAGCACACTTGGGACCGCAGTATTTACCTGAATACGCTGCCAATCTATGGCAGACATCTGGACTTCCGCCCCAGAAATCTCCTGGATATATCCGGCGATACCGCAATGGTCAGCATGGTAGTGGGTTACAAAAATTCGATCCACCTGACTGATGGATCTGCCGATGGACTCGAGATCACGTTCCAGCGTTGTTATAGTTTGCCGTAGGTTGAGCCCCGTGTCAAACAGGGCAACTCTTCCGTCATAAACTGTGGCGAAAATGTGCACGTGCTTCAGGCGAAACGGCATGGGCAAGGTAATCATAAAGAAATCTCGGCCGATTTCTTCAATCATGGAAGACGCTACCCCCTGCATTAGACCCCATAGTCAGGCTGTATCCTTTCCTTCGTTCCCATGGGAAATATTTCCATTCCTGCTCCGGTTGCGGACTTTCCGGCTATGCTTGCCTCTGCCCCTCCTGTTACGCGGCGGGCGATCCCTTGCGTCTAGTGCACTGCTCCCCGGCAGGGGCTGGGGCGGGGCATGAAGATTTTGCTGATAATAGTCGTCAAGCAGCATTGCAATAACTGCCAGCTCTTCTTCCCCCTCAGCCAGATTGCGCCCCAAGGGGATGAATCTCTGCAGGCGCTCCAACTCAAGGGCATCCCGACTGCGAAGCTTGGCCTCCAGCAGGGCTATGACACGCTCGGAGACGATCTTCTGAATATCCTCGTCAGTAGGCAGTACCCTTTCCTGGAATTCGATTCCAAACTTGCGTCCAATATTTTTCAGTGCAAACTGCTCCATTCCGGCAGTTAAGGTAATCGCTGTACCGGCAGCGCCGGCGCGGCCGGTGCGGCCAGCGCGATGAATATATAGTTCGGGATCCTCCGGTGGCTCATATTGAATGACATGGGAAAGTTGCGGAATGTCAATTCCGCGTGCAGCCACGTCCGTTGTAATCAGGAAGCGCAGGGTCCCTTTTCTGATCCGGGCCATAACTTTTTCCCTGGCTCCCTGGGCCAGGTCGGAACTTAACTCGTCGACATCATATCCGAAACGCTTCAGCACAACAGCTACAAAATGAACAGAAGCCTTTGTATTGCAGAATATCAAAGCGGAAACGGGATTCTCGGTTTCAATAATTCTGGCTAGTGACCGCTCACGGCCCATACCTGGCACGATATAGCACACATGGTTGGTTTCAGCCACATGAACACCATCCCGGCTCAGGCTGAGAAAATCTGGGCGGTCGAGAAATTCTTCAGCGAGGCGCAGGACAAAAGCGGGGAAGGTGGCAGAGAGCATCTGTCCGGTCATCCGCTGCCTCGGCAGAAATCTCTGGAGACGCATCATGTCTGGATAAAACCCCATAGAGAGCATCCGGTCAGCCTCATCGAAAATCAGCGTTACCAAATGTTCCAGTGAGAGGGTGCCTTTTAGGAGATGGTCCAAGATGCGGCCAGGTGTTCCCACAACAACTTGAACGCCTTGACGGAACATTTCTATTTGATGGGAATAGGCAACTCCCCCATAAACTGTTACTGTTTTCAGAAGTGTACTACTGAGCAGCCGATCCGCCTCGCGGGTGACCTGCAGGGCCAGTTCCCGTGTCGGGGTAATAATCAGCGCCTGACATTGACTGTGGTTTGCGTCGAGAAGTTTTAAGAGTGGCAGCAGATATGCACCGGTTTTACCACTACCTGTCCGAGACTGAATCATAAGATTTCGTCCGGCCAGAATATAGGGGATAGCCTTACTTTGAACCGGCATCAGTGATGTCCAGCCAGCTCTATGGCAAGCCTTTTGGATCTCCGGCGGTAAAGTATCAATGGTGATTTCGGGTAAAACATCTTCGGGCAGGATAACAGAATCTACATTGCTGCCCTGTAATGTTTTTCCGGCAGTGTCTGAAAATGACGAATTTGGAAATGTCTTGTCGTTGTTTTTATCGGTCATGATAATTCACAGTTTTTTATCAATAACATTCTTATCATGTATCTGTCTATTTCTAAAAGTTAAAAAATTGAAAGATTCGCTGAATCCTGCTACAAGACATCGGCCGGAGGGAACATGCATCAGCAACCAAACATTACGGTGGGATTATGTGAACGTTATCCATTCATTGAGGGATGTTTTCAAGGCCTGTTTTTTTCTCCAGACGGCATTCGAATTTCCGGTCCGTTTCATGTCCATACGAAAGGCGCCGATGTTGTGCTAACGGATGCGCGGGGCCGAACAATATTTCGGGACCCGATGATTCATTGTCTTGCAGGCGAAGGCGCGACATTCAGCATCGATGGGGTCACAATTGGGCGAAACTTCCATTGGGAGCGGCAGGCATCTCAGATATTCGAAGGGAATCTTACACTTGTAGCGGAAGCGAACGGTACGCTGACCGCTATTAACACCCTCTCTTTGGAATCTTACCTTGCCAGTGTCATCTCTTCCGAAATGAGCAGTTCCGCACCGGCTGAGTTTCTGAAGGCTCAGGCCGTCACATCCCGGAGTTGGCTCATGGCGATGCTTGAAAAGAAAAAAAAGTTGAGTGTGGCACGACCATTTTTTATGACGACGCCTGAAAAAGGCGACGAGATCATTCGCTGGTATGACCGGGGGGATCATGAACATTTTGATGTATGTGCTGACGATCATTGTCAGAGATACCAAGGTGTGGCAGTCAAGGAACACGCCGCCGAAGCCGTAACATCTACCAAGGGACTATGCCTAGCATGGATGGGCAGGGTCTGTGACGCGCGGTTTCACAAGGCCTGTGGTGGACTGACGGACCATTTTGATGTTGCATGGGAGGATATCAAGGTACCCTACCTGCATTCCATCTCGGATGGGCCTAAAGAATTTAATAGGATCGAAAATGAAGAGGCGGCGAGGCAGTGGTTCCTGTCCCGGCCTGATGCCTATTGCCATGTTACGGATACAGATTTTCTGAAAAGGATTCTGCCGGCATATGATTTTGAAACGGGGGATTTTTTCCGATGGCGGGTTAAATATGGCCAGAGGGAGCTTAAAGAAATATTGTTTAGCAAATCGGGGATTGATTTTGGAACGATTCAGGAGCTTATTCCCTTGGCGAGAGGACCTTCGGGCAGAATCTACCAACTGAAAATTGTTGGTTCCGAAAAAACCATGGTGCTCGGAAAAGAACTGGAGATTCGCCGCTGGCTTTCCCCGAGCCACCTTTATAGCAGTGCCTTCATTGTCCATACAGAAGGTGGAACAGTGGAAATGCCCGAGCGCTTTGTATTGACCGGTGGAGGCTGGGGGCATGGCATCGGTCTGTGCCAGATTGGGGCTGCAGTTATGGCCGAACAGGGTTTTTCCGCTCAGATGATTCTTGCACATTATTTCCCCGGCACTTCACTGGAAAGATACTATCTATGAAGGCTAATCCTCATTCGCTCACTCCCTGGGCCTGGGTCCCCTCATTGTATCTCGCCGAGGCTATTCCATACATGACGGTCATGACGGTTTCTGTCATTCTTTATAAGCGCCTAGGCATATCCAACACGGATATTGCCCTATATACGAGTTGGCTGTATTTTCCTTGGGTCATCAAGCCCTTCTGGAGCCCCATTGTGGAACTGCTTCGGACGAAGCGGTTTTGGATCCTTACGATGGAGCTCCTCATTGGTGCATCGCTGGCTTGTGTGGCGTGGACGATCCCAGCATCTAATTTTTTCCGCTATACTCTTGCTTTTTTCTGGGTCATGGCCTTCAGTTCGGCAACGCATGACATTGCTGCTGATGGATTCTACATGTTGGGTCTGAAGCAGGATCAACAGGCGGCATTTGTGGGTGTACGAACAACCTTTTACCGTATTGCGACAATCGTCACTAAAGGCGGACTTGTCGTACTGGCCGGAATGCTGGAGAATAGGGGTTGGGATATCGCTACAGCATGGTCCGTTGCGTTCTTTGTTATTGCTGTAATGTTTTGCTCGCTGTTTCTGTATCATATGTTTGCTATACCTCGACCGCAGTGTGATATGCCGGTTCACCGGGATCCCAAACGCAGTATATTTGGCGAACTCATCCACAGTCTTGTGTTTTTTTTCCAACAAAAAGATATCCTTGCCGTCCTGGCTTTCTTCCTGTTTTACCGTTTTGCCGAAGCCCAGCTTGTAAAGATGGTGGCGCCTTTCCTTCTCGATCCGCGCTCAAAAGGGGGGCTTGGTCTTTCTTCAAGCGATGTAGGGATCATTTACGGCACCGTTGGTGTCATGGCCTTGATGCTGGGGGGCCTTGTCGGAGGCTATGCGGTCTACCGGAAGGGTCTGAAATTCTGCTTGTGGAGCATGGTATTTGCCATGCATCTTCCGGATTTCGTATTTATTTATCTTTCCCGGGCAATGCCAGAAAATTTCCATGTGATCAATCTAGCCGTGGCGGTGGAGCAATTTGGTTATGGATTTGGTTTTACAGCTTATACACTTGTGATGATCATGGTTTCAGAGGGACCTTACAAGACCGTTCATTACGCCATTGGAACAGGATTCATGGCTCTCGGTATGATGGTACCGGCGATGTTCAGTGGCTGGTTTCAGGAACATCTTGGTTACCCCGACTTTTTCACTTGGATCATCCTTTCTACCATTCCAGGATTTATCGTGGCGGCCATGGTAAAGATTGATCCGCAATTCGGGAAGAAACCATGATGACTAGTGGAGCCGCTGTGGGAAGGAGCACCGGATGGCTTCTCGGATAATCCGCACAGCATTTATTCTTGGCGCCGGGTTAGGATTACGCCTGCGGCCCCTGACAGAAAAGTGCCCGAAGCCGCTGTTACCTGTGGGCGGCAGGCCCTTAATTACTTATGCAATGGAACATTTGCAAGGTATCGGCATCACGCGCTTTATCATCAATACCCACCACTGTCCTGAGTCATACCGCCAGGCTTTTCCGGATAATCAATGGCAGGGGCTTCCTGTCGTTTTTCGGTATGAGAAAATGCTGCTCGATACGGGAGGGGGTTTGAAAAACATTGAAGATCTCATCATGAATGATGAGCAGATCATTGTTTATAACGGTGATGTGCTCACAAATCTTCCATTGGAGCCGTTAATTGCGGATCAAAATCAAGGTGGCTCGGAGGTAACCCTGGCCCTCAGGAGCAGCGGCCCCCTGTGTAACGTTGCCATCAGGGATAACGGTGATGTTTGTGACCTGCGCCATACACTGGGGACTCCTGGTGAGAGATTGTGTCAGTTCACGGGTATCTATGTAATGCAGAAATCATTGCTTCAACGAATAAAAGTGGGGGGCATCGAGTCAATTATTGAGGTGTGGCTAAGAATAATCCGGGATGCGGAAGGCAGCATACGGGGCAAGGTGATTGATGACGGCATATGGTATGACTTGGGGACGATCGAAGAATATGAACATATCCGTGGACAGTGGCCCCTATGGCAGAGCAAGAGTAGCATCGATGGTCCGCCCAAGGCCGGTATCCCGTTTATACGGAAATCTCTTGGCCTAGGCAGGTACACCCTCGTACATTGCAATGCCATTAAGCGGGGCGGATCAGATCGCCTCTTTTATCGATGCCAAATTAATCATCACACATTTATTTTCATGCGATATGGAACGGCGCGGCAGGAGAATGCCTTGTATACGAATATTAGCCGGGGGCTGAAATATATTGGGATACGGGTTCCAGATGTGATCGCACACGATCCCCAAATGCGTTTTATCCTGATGGAAGACCTGGGGAAACAGGATCTCTGGTCGCTGCGAAGTGCCCCTTGGCCGGTGAGGAAGAGCCTTTATTGTGATACCCTGGCCATGGCGGCGAGGCTCCATAATGTTGTTCTGGAAGATTTTCCGGGAAGTATAGAGAATCTTCAGCCGGCATTCGGTCCTGATCTCTATAGATGGGAAAGGGATTATTTTCGGGAGTATTTTATTCACGGCGTATGTAACATATCTATGAGCAACCAGTTTGCTGCAGAACTTGAAGACGAATTAAATACCATCGCTGCACACCTCATGAATACACCCGTGTGCCTGATTCATCGGGACCTCCAATCCCAGAATATCATGATTCATCATGGAAAAACGTTCTGGATTGACTTTCAGGGGATGCGCCTTGGGAGCCGCTTTTATGATCTTGCCTCACTGCTTTACGATCCCTATGTATTATTCACGGATGAACAACGCGTGGAGCTGCTCCGATTTTACTTTGGGCAGGTTCGCATCGGTATCCAGGAGCCGGAATACATGACAATGTTCCATGAAGCAGCTGTCCAGCGCCTCATGCAGGCCCTTGGAGCTTATGGTTACCTTGGGATACAGCAGGGTAAGCAATCATTCCTGTTGCATATTCCACAGGCCCTGGATTATCTCAAACAGGTTGCAAGTTGTGTCGGCCTTTCACGTATTCTAAAGCTGATCAGTGAATGCCGCGATAAGATTCGTGTATCTCCACAAAATAGTTAAATACATATGTTATGCTTTCCATAGCCAAATTCATCTTGAATTGATTCCTATGTTAGTTAGCAGTTTTGTATAAACTACATTGAAAAATTACTTCCTAATGTTGTTTTTATAATTTTGCCTTATGCAAGATTAATAACCGTAATAATCAATATGGCAGAATTCTGACTTAATATGTGGTACGTACTTCTCATAGGCTCAAGGATTGAACAATGACTCCGACATCGCGAGTGATGAGAAACGAAGATGGAATTCAAAAAAAAGCTTTGCCTCTGGTTTCAATTTGTTTGGCTTTAGTTTTGCTCACAGTCATTGCATATTGGTCTTTTAAAAACTGCGATTTTATCAATTTTGATGATAATCTTTACGTGTATGAAAATGTTCATGTTCAGCAGGGCCTCACCTGGGAAAGTATGCAATGGGCCTTTTCCGTTTCATCCATGAAGATAACGGGCAACTGGCATCCCCTCACCTGGCTGTCCCTGATGCTGGACGGCCAGCTCTTCGGCCTCAACCCCCGGGGCTACCACCTGGTCAACCTCCTGTTCCACATCCTGAGCACCGTGCTTTTGTTTTTGGTATGC
>Ga0326727_10007814_pt1 | contig 27796 bp, 23 predicted proteins | sample MB2enrmetagenome_FD_207643 | JGI IMG/M metagenome (GOLD analysis project Ga0326727, IMG submission 207643) | Lab enriched peat soil microbial communities from McLean, Ithaca, NY, United States - MB29MY | ecosystem: Environmental > Terrestrial > Soil > Wetlands > Peat | place: USA: New York...
TCGACCATCTCGATGTGGTCATCTTCAGGGAGAAGTCCAGTGAAATCGAATGGCACGCGTGGGGCAAAGGTCCATTGCCTTTTCCAAATTTGCCAATAGAAGAACTGCCGGAATGGAACGTTTACAACAGCCAGGAAGCGCTCCACATCCGGGATTGGAGTACAGATGAACGTTTTTCGACGCTGAAGAAGTTGGGCGCAGCGTTGGGCGTGGATGCGGGAAGTATCGGCTCAGTAATACGCGTTCCCCTGACGACGCCACACCGCCGATTGGGTGCGTTAGGCATCGCCAGTGCCCCAGGCATTACCTACAGCACCGATGATGTGGCCTTCTTGCAGGTGATCGCACGAGTCGTTGCCTTCGCGATTGATGACGGCCTTAACCTCAGGCGGGCGCAGCAGCAAACCGAGCGGCTTCAGTTGCTGCTGAATTTGACGAGTCGAATCACCTCGAGCCTCAAACTTCGCGATCTTCTGCGTGCCATTTCCGCCAACATTCGAGAGGTGATGGACTGTGATGTTGCAGGAATTTCGCTGCCTGGAGAGGAAGCGGGAACTTTCAGGGTCTATGCGCTGGATTTTCCGGGCGGCAAGGGACATGTTAACGAAGAGCTGATTGTCTCTCCCGGTCCAAACGATCCCGCAAAGCGGGCGTTTGAGACGTTGAAACCGGTGTTCGGAACCATGGCCGATTCACCTGATGTCGGCACGAGATACTACGAAATCGTTCTCGCTGAGGGCATACAGAATTTTTGCGTCCTTCCGCTCGCGAATCGTGGCCGCGCGCTCGGGACTCTGGCGCTCGCGCGCGTGACCGAGCGTTCCTTCACCCCGGAGGATGTCGACTTCCTCAGTCAGGCCGCAGGGCAGATCGCGATTGCCATCGAAAACGCGTTGGCTTACGACGAGATCTCCGAATTGAAAGACAAGCTCGCCCAAGAGAAGGTCTATCTTGAAGAAGAAATTCGCAGCGAGATGTATTTTGAGCAGATCGTGGGGAGCAGCCCGGCGCTAAACCATGCTCTGGAACTCGTTGAGACCGTCGCTCCAAACGATTCCACGGTCCTGCTTTTGGGTGAGACCGGAACCGGGAAAGAGTTAATCGCCCGGGCGATTCACGATCGCAGCCGTCGTAAGGACCGAACATTTGTAAAGCTCAATTGCGCCGCCATTCCTACGGGACTACTCGAGAGCGAATTGTTCGGGCACGAAAAGGGCGCGTTCACGGGCGCAATCAGCCAAAAGGTCGGGCGAATGGAACTGGCGGATCAGGGCACGCTGTTCCTGGATGAAGTTGGCGACATTCCTACTGAGATTCAACCGAAGCTGCTGCGTGCGTTGCAGGAGCGGGAATTTGAACGTCTGGGCAGTACCCACACCCGCAAGGTAGACGTTCGGCTCATCGCGGCGACCAACCGCGATTTGGAGAAGATGATCGCTAACCGCGAGTTCCGCAGTGACCTGTTCTATCGCCTGAATGTCTTTCCCATCCGGATTCCTCCACTTCGGGAACGTAAAGAAGATATCCCCCTGCTGGTCAGTTACTTCGTCCAAAAATTTGCGAAGCGAATGCAAAGAAAAATCGAGACAATTCCTGCGGCAGTGATGAAGGGGCTGACCGCCTGGGAGTGGCCGGGCAATATTCGGGAACTGGAGAATTTCATCGAGCGTGCCGTGATTCTTACGCGCGGCAAGGCACTGGACGCGCCGCTTGGCGAACTTCGAAAACCAAGAGGAGAGGAACCTGCGCGGAACATGGCACCGGTGCAGGGCGACATCGCCAGAATCGTGAAAGAAACGATCAGTGCTCTAAACGGCAAGAAAGATCTTGCCTACGAATATGCCAAGAAACAGCGCGAAGAAATTGTGGGCGCGCTGACCGAAAGCAACGGCCGGGTTGGTGGCGCCGACGGGGCTGCCGCTCGCATGGGCATCAACCGCACCACCCTCATCTCCCGCATGAAGAAGCTTGGCATCGACCCGCGGCACTACGCCTGAACCGGCGGGCCTGCGCTCTCCTCTGCTGCAGCGTCGGCGTTCATGTCCAGGTCGCCTCATAAGGGCAGTTTGCTCACTTCTCCCAACGATCTCTACGCTGCATAGCTGTCAAAGCTGCCTTCGACAGTTTCGACTCTCCACACCACTGCTTTCGACAGCACCATGAAAATTCATTAAGTTACGGGCCTACATACTTGGCATGTGCCTTGCACTTATCCCCCGCGTAGAGGGAAAGGCATGTTGAAGATTTCGATTGTTGAGGTTCGTAACAAGCGGCGGTTGCTCGTGGAAGGCATGCTCATCGCGCCGTGGTCGGCCGAACTTGTGAACGCATGCTACAACGCCCGGGAGGGCTTGGACGGCCGTGAACTTCTTGTCGAGTTGGTCAACCTAACGGCCATCAACCAGGAGGGCGAAAACGCACTCACTGCCCTGATGAACGAAGGCATAAAGTTCCGCGGCTGCGGCGTGTTCGCAAAGCAGGTGTTGAGGCAGCTCGCTCACAGAGCACGGAAGCCCTTTCAGGAGGCCGAGAGATGACCTTCTTCATGAGAAAGCGGGTCGCGAACAGCGAAGCAAACAAATACGCCGGTGCGGAAGATTCTCGCAGAGCATTTTCCATCACGCGGAAAGCAAACTCGACGGCGGTATCTCTGCTAGGGTCGTCAGCCGTGCACGGCCTCACTATGTCTGCCATCAACGGCGTCAGAAACGCGAAGCAGAGGTCGACGGAGCGGGGCACGGGCAAGATCCTGATCATGATGTTTAGACGGCATGGGGAAAAGGGATGAATCGACGGGGTAACAATATGAGGTTCAACCACCTATTTTTGATTCTCTTCGCATTCGCGGTGGTGTTTCCGTCCACATTGCTCGGTCAACCGCAACAGACGACCGACAATACGCAAGCTCCACTGCTCACGCTAGACGATGCTGTCTCCCTCGCCTTGGAGAACAACCGTCTGGTGAAGAACTCGTCGCTGGAAGCGCGAAAGTTCGACTTTCGGGTGGACACGGCGCGGAGCCGGCGTCTGCCGCAGTTCCAGTTTTCTGTTCTCGGTGGTGAACTGCTACAGCCGTTCAATTTCAATATTCCTGCCGGTACGTTTGGCACATACCCGAGCACTGGTCCGGTACCGTCGACGGACAGCAAGATCCATACACCGGCCCAGTTTGTGACCTATACAACTGCGGCCTTCGATGAACCCGTATCGCAGCAGTACAAGATTCACCTCGGCATTCGCGCAACTGAAATTGCACGCGACATCTCTCGCGAAGATGTTCGCGCGGAGCGTCAGAAGATCGCCTCCGAGGTCCGAGATACATACTTCAATCTTGTCGCGACGCAGGCGGGGGTAGATGCAACGCGCGAGGCTGTTAAGTCACTGGAAGAAGCGCAGCGCGTTACCGCGAAGTACTACGTAGAACAGACCGTACTGCAGGCCGATGCGTTGGAAGTCGACGCCCGGTTGGCGAAAGCTCAGTACGACCTGTCGGTTGCAGAGAACGGCCTTGCGACACAGCGAGAACACTTGAACCAACTGCTAGGCCGAGATCTGACGACACCCTTCCGGGTTGATTTCATGCCCGAAACGGAAGCAGCAGACATCCCGTTGCAGGTTGCGAGGGAACGAGCGGAACGGAGTCGGCCTGAGATTAAGCAAGCGCAGCTCAAACAAAAGCAAGCCGAGTACGACCGCCGTATCGCCAAAGCTGAATACATTCCTGACCTCAGCGTCTCCGTTCGTTATCTCGGCATGAATAATGTTTCGTTTGTTCCAGGAAACGTCGGCGTTGCAGGTTTCTTTTTCAGCTGGGAGCCCTTCGACTGGGGCCGCAAACGCAACGCGGTTTCCGAGAAGACAAAGACGGTTGAACAAACGCGTAATGGCACGGCAGAAACCGAGTCGCAGATTGCAATGGAAGTTGGAATGAAGTATCGCAAATGGCTCGAGGCTGCCCTGCTTATTAAGGTGGCGCGAACCCAGCATGATGCGAACACCGTGCGGCTCAGAGTGGTGAGCACCAAGTACAAGGAACAGGCAGCACTGATAAGAGACTTGCTCGAGGCACAAGCTCGTAAGTCGGAAGCGGATTACCAGTATCAACAGGCACTCTCGTCCTATTGGGGCGCTCTAGCAGATCTTCGCCGTGCCATGGGAGAAGAATAATGATGAGAAACACTCTTGCAACCATCCTGGCGGCGTCGCTGTTCATGGCCGGCTGCCATTCCAACAAGCCGCTCGAGCAACCGCCGCAAGGTATTCACGTACAGACGATCCAGGCCGCTTCGAGCGTTAGCGACGGACCGCGCTTCTCGGCAGTCGTGACGCCCTATGCGCAGGTTGCGCTGGCGTTTCGTATTCCCGGATACGTTACTTCACTCAAGCAGGTGCGTGCTGACGGCGGCATTCGCGATATCGCGGAAGGCGATAGCGTGAGCAAAGGGGCCGTTCTCGCCCACATCCGCGCGACCGAGTATCAGGACAAGGTGCGCCAGGCGACATCGCAAGCGGATGCGGCCGAAGCTGCCGCACAGAAAGCGAAGCTTGACTTCGATCGTGCCTCGCGCCTCTACGAAGCTCAGAGCCTGACGAAGCCAGAGTTCGAGGCCGCGCGCGCACAACACGACGGGACACAGGCGCAATTGCGAGCGGCGCAGGCACAGACGGCGGAGGCACGAGTGTCCCTGGGCGACACTACGCTCGTCGCGCCATTCGCCGGCGACATCGTGAAGAAGTCCGTAGAACTCGGATCCTTTGTAGGACCGGGGTCGCCGGCATTCGCACTTGCTAGCACCGATGTCGTGAAGATCGTGGTTGGCGTGCCTGATACGGTTGTTCGGTCCATTAAAGTAGGGCAACCGGTTGACGTCGCCATCGATGCGTTCCCATCGCGCACCTTTCATGCACGAATCAGCCGTATCTCATCGGCGGCAGACACCACGACGCGCAACTTCGACGTCGAGGTCGCAATACCGAACCGCGACCACCTGCTCAAGGTGGGCATGATTGGCTCGCTGCAACTTGTGCATGGCGAAGGGGCAAGCGAGCAGCATGCCTCCTCCCTCCTGGTTCCGCTTTCGGCGATTGTGCAGGCGAGTGATGGCAAATATGGCGTGTTTTTAATCTCAAAATCGGGTGCCGGAGACATAGCGAGTCTCCATAGCGTGGAAATTGGCGCTGTGAGTGGAACCGACGTAATCGTAGTAAGTGGGTTGAGCGCGGGCGAGCGGATCATCACTACCGGCGCCAATCTGCTGAAGGACGGACAGCGGGTGGAGGTAGTTCAGTGAAATTGGGAGACGTTAACAACAGCCGGAATCTGGCGCGATTCTTCACACACAACCGTCAGATCGCGTGGGTCGCTCTGGTTGCCACGTTGGCCTGGGGTGTCTTCGGGTACATGAGCATGCCCAAACGGAAAGACCCTGACATCCCGGTACGGGTTGCGCTCGCTATCTGCCCGTGGCCGGGTATCTCCGCAGACAAGGTGGAGCAGTTAGTAACACGAAAGATCGAGCAAGCTGCAGCAGGCAACAGCAAAGTGGATCGTGTGGAATCCACAACGCAGGACAACGTCTCCGTAGTGACGGTCCGCCTGCTCGACAACATCCAGAACACACAACAGGAGTTCCAGGACATCGGGCAGCGGCTCTCCCAGATCAACGATCTTCCCGACGGCGCAGGACCGATCACCTGGATCAGTGACTTCGGCGACACCGCGGCGTTAATGTTGACCGTAGCCAGCCCGCCGGTCCCGGATATTGAAGTCGAATTGCGCGCCCGTGGCGTGCGCGAGGCGATTGAGAAAGCGCGCGGAGGCGATACGCAGGCGCGGGTGACGGCCCTCTATTGTTATCCCGGATCAGTTTCGCCTGCTGTCATCGAGCGGCCCTTTGCGATATTCGGCACACAAGTGCAGCGCGATGGTGTCGGACGAGATGTGCATCCCGTATCCGTGGGAAGCTGTTCCGGAATTGATTTTGCAACTTCAAAGTCCGACAACGAGCTTCGCGCCTATGGCCAACAGTTTGTTGAGAAGCGGCTACAGGAATATGACTTCCATCCCGACGCGTGGGGTCCGATCATCATTCGCGATCCCCAATCTACAAAGAAACGCATTGCTGAAGTCGCCAGCGACCGGTATTCGTATCGCCAGCTCGATGACTATACCGATCTGATCCAACGCACCCTGCAACGCGTGCCAGAGGTGGCAAAGGTTCAGCGCGCGGGCGTCCTGCCGGAAGAGATTTACCTGGAGTACTCCGACGATCGGCTTGCCGCCTTCAAGTTGCAGCCGACGAAGATCAAAGACATTCTGAATGCGCGGAATGTCACGGCTCCCGGCGGAATTGTCCAGACCCAATCGCGAAATGTGCTGATTGACTCGACCGCTGAATTCAAAAGCACGAAAGAGATTGGCAACGTGCTTGTCGGAGCATCGCCGACTGGCGTGCCTGTCTATCTGCGCGACCTTGTAGATACGTCGCGTAATTACCAGTCGCCAAGGCGATATTTGAACTATATGGACACTCGCGATGCGAAAGGGAATTGGCATCGCAACCGTGCTGTCACCCTGGCCGTGCAGATGCGCTCGGGCGAGCAGATCTTCAAGTTCGGAGAAGCCATCGATAAGGCGCTTGCAACCGTGCGTCCGCAACTGCCTGCTGACCTGATTATGTCGCGAACCTCGGACCAGCCCAAGCAAGTGAAGGAACTTGTTAGTCTGTTGATGGGCAGTCTCTATGAGGCGATTGCCCTCGTCGTCATCGTCGCCCTGGTCGGCTTTTGGGACTGGCGTGCGGCAATGCTGATGGCCGCTTCCATCCCGTTGACGCTGGCGATGACCTTCGGGATCGTTCACGTTCTTCACATCGATATCCAACAGGTCTCGATCGCGACCTTGATCATCGCTCTCGGGTTGCTAGTGGACATGCCCGTCGTTGCAGGCGACGCAATCAAGCGCGAACTGGCCTCCGGTTCCCCCCGCGATCTGGCATCCTGGCTTGGGCCGACCAAACTGGCCAAGGCAATCATCTTCGCGACCATCACTAACATTGTCGCGTACTTGCCCTTCCTGATGCTGACCGGCGACACGTATTTCTTCCTCTACAGTCTTCCGGTCGTGATGACGTGCACATTGATCGCGTCCGTCATTGTGTCGTTCACGTTCATTCCGTTGATTGCGTACTACCTGATCAAGCCGCCGAAGCATGTGGAGCCACCGATGTCGGAGCGACGCACCCATGGCTTTCCGGGGTTCTACTATAAAATAGGTGACTTCGCGCTAAGACACCGCTGGGGTGTGTTCGCCGGCTCCCTCATCATTTTGATGTTGGGCGGAGTGTTCGCCAAGATGCTGCAGCCGCAATTCTTCCCCAAAGACCTCTCGTACTTGTCGTATGTCGATGTCTGGCTCCCGCCGGACGCCCCGCTCGGTGCGACAGATACGATTACCCAACGGGCGGAAACCGTCATCCGGCAAGAAGCCGAACGGTTCGGAAACGAACATCATGAGAACGATGTTTTGAAATCGCTCACAACATTTGTCGGTGGTGGCGGTCCCAGGTTCTGGTTCTCAGTCGAGCCTGAGCAGCAACAGCTCAACTACGCGCAGATTATCGTCGAAGTTACCGACAAGCACTTTACCAATGAACTTGTAGGACCGTTGCAGACGGCTCTGAGTCGGGAAGTCCCAGGCGCCAGGATCGACGTGCGACAGCTCGAGACGGGAAAACCAGTTGGCATTCCCGTGTCAATACGGATCTCTGGCGCCGACATAGAAGTGTTGCATCGGCTCTCCACCGAACTCCAGAACGTTTTCCGCGCACAGCCGAATGCCACTCGCGTACGCGACGACTGGGGTGAACCGGCGATGAATGTCCGCCTGAAGGTGGATCCCGATCGTGCGAATCTTTCAGGGGTCACGAATCTCGATGTCGCACTCTCTTCCGCGGCGGCGATGAGCGGAATACCAATCTCGACGTATAGGGAAGGAGACAAGCAAATCCCTATTGCGGTGCGCTTGCGCATGGAGGAGCGAGCGGGACTGTCAGACGTGCAAAACACCTATGTGTACTCGATGACAAGCAATCAGCGCGTGCCTTTGCGACAGGTGTCGCAGGTTACCACGGACATGTCGATCCCAAAGATCAAGCGCCGCAACCAATTCCGTACGGTCACGGTGTCGGCATTTCCCATCCCGGGTGTGTTGCCGTCGCAGGTGCTTGCCCCCTTGTTGCCCAAGATCCAGGAGTTCCAAAAGCACCTTCCTCCTGGCTATTTCCTCGAGATCGGTGGCGAATACGACGAGCAGCAGAAGGGATTTAAGCAACTCAGTGCGGTGATGGCGGTTTCCGTGCTGCTCATCTACATCGCCCTGGTGCTCCAGTTCCGCAACGCGATCAAGCCTCTGCTCGTGTTCGCGGCGATCCCGTATGGAATGACAGGCGCGCTTGCGGCACTGGTGGTGATGGGGCAGCCATTCGGCTTCATGGCGTTCCTTGGAGTTGCGAGTCTGGTGGGCGTCATCGTCAGCCACGTTATCGTGCTGTTCGATTTCATCGAAGAAGCGCATGAACGGGGAGAGCCATTGCGCGAAGCACTACTGGATGCAGGTATCGTGCGCTTGCGCCCCGTGATGATTACAGTCGGCGCGACCGTGCTAGGACTCGTACCGCTGGCCATGCACGGCGGCCCGCTCTGGCAACCGCTCTGCTATGCGCAGATTGGAGGCCTGACCATCGCGACCTTCGTCACGCTGCTACTTGTGCCAGTGCTGTATTCGATCTTCGTGTTGGACTTAAAGCTGATCAAATGGGAAACCGTCGCTCCGGCGAAGGAGTCGGAAGCATGAAGCGCTGCGTGGACGTGCTTTGTCTGGACGCGGAACACATAGACCGCTTCCTCAATCAGCTAAGCCTCGGATTTCCCTTCGTGATGACCGATGGGGCGCGCCGCATTGAGATACTGCCACGCGAGGTTCGGCAGAGTATGACTTCGATTTCGGAGAACTCGAATTGACCTGTGATCTCAATAATGCCGCTTGCCGCTTTTTGAAGCAGAGGCTCGCCAGACTGGAGCCGCGGACGGTTCGCCGGGCGCCGAACGATGTGAACTCATGAATGCTATCGTCCAATTCGTTCTGAAGCACGGCTACTCAGTCCTGTTTGCTACGCTATTCGCGCACCAGATAGGTTTTCCGGTACCCGGACCTCTGTTTCTGCTCGCGGCTGGCGCGCTCGCAAGGAACGGGAGCCTGGACTTCGTGCCCGCGCTCTTGCTGGCTGTCCTTGCCTGTGTGCTGGCTGACTGGGCGTGGTACGAGGCGGGTCGGCGACTGGGTGACAGGGTCTTGCACTTCCTTCACAGCCTCGCGCGAGACCCTGACGCCCATGATCGCAGAGCGAAAGAGATCTTCGCCCGGTATGGGCCTCCGCTGCTCTTGCTTTGCAAGTTCGTCCCGGGACTGGACGCTGTAGTGCCTCCCATGGCCGGGACATCCCGCACCAGCCGGCTCCGTTTCCTGGCCCTTGAAACAGCAGGCGCGAGCCTCTATTCAGGCGCGTATGCGGGAATCGGATATGTTTTCAGTCATGACTTGAACCGCGCGGCTGCCTACGTTTCCGGAGCGGGAAAAGTTTTGGCAGCTCTTGCGTTTACTGGACTATGCATTTACGTCGCGAGCAAACTGGTTCGTTCGTATCGCCGATTACGCGACTCTCGATGTATGCGAATCACCCTAGCGGATCCGATGAGATGTGGAGGCTCCCGTGCAATTCTCTGCAGGATCGTTGAAGGACTCGACCATGATCACTAAGCTTGCAGCGAAACGGCAGACATTGTCGGATGCCGCTAGGCTGATTGACACTCAATACGGATGCGGTCCAGTGCAGTTTGCCGGAACGGACGAAGCACTCTATGAACGGCATCTGCTGTTTGACAATAGCGTCGACCTGGCAGCGGCAACGGCGCGCGACAGGTTCGAGGCGCTGGCCCGGTCAGTGCGCGACATTCTATCTCAGCGATGGCTCCTGACAGAGAAGACCTACGAACAGCAAAATCCTAAGCGGCTCTATTATCTCTCGATGGAGTTTCTCATCGGCCGCTCACTAGCAAACAATGTTACGAATCTTCTGCTCGCCCCGGTGGCGAACCAGGTCATGGAGGATAAGAACCTCGACCTCCTTGAAATATTGGAGCAGGAGCCCGACGCAGGCCTGGGCAACGGTGGGCTTGGACGTTTGGCAGCCTGTTTTGTTGAGTCCGCCGCGACCCTGCAGCTTCCGGCCATGGGTTATGGACTGCGATATGAGTACGGCATGTTCAGGCAATCAATCCGGAACGGATGGCAACAGGAAATGCCGGACAACTGGCTCCGTTCCCCCGACCCGTGGGAAGTGGCCCGCCCCAACGAGAAGGTGGAAGTCAACTTAGGTTGCTCGTTCGAGCTGAGCGGAGGTAGTCTGCGCCCTGTACCTGGCCGTCCATCAACTATGATCGGCATCCCATTTGACCGCCCTGTGATCGGGTACGGCGGGTCGACAATCAACACGCTCCGTCTCTGGGCCGTGGCCGCGCCAGACTACTTCAACTTTGAAGAGTTCTCTCACGGCGATTTTGTAGAGGCGTTCACCCAGACCCTCTCGGCTGAAACGCTAACGCGGGTCCTTTATCCCGATGACTCAAGGCTCATGGGTCAGGGATTACGTCTTATGCAGGAGTACTTTCTGGTTGCGTGTTCGCTGGCAGATGCGGTGCGCCGCTTCCAACGCGGCAACTCGGATTGGCGCTTGTTTGCAGAGAAAGTCGCGATCCAGATGAACGATACGCACCCGGCTCTGGCCGTGCCGGAGCTCATGCGAATCCTGGTTGACCAAGTCCACCTTGGATGGGACGAAGCCTGGCGTATCACACAGAACACGCTGGCGTACACAAATCACACCTTGCTGCCCGAAGCGCTCGAAGAATGGCCGGTGGAGTGGTTCCAAGAGATGCTGCCCAGGCAGCTCGAGATCATCTATGAAATCAATCGCCGCTTTCTCGGTGATGTTCGCCGGCGGTTTCCGGGCGATGAAGACCGCCTCCGGCGCGTGAACCTTATCGAAGGCAAGAAGATTCGCATGGCTAATTTGGCGGTCGTAGGTTCCCACAGCACCAATGGGGTGGCCGCGATCCACTCGAAACTATTGCGTGAGATAACGCTCAAAGAGCTGGCAGCTATCTTTCCGGAGCGTTTCAACAACAAGACCAATGGAGTAACGCCTCGGCGCTGGCTGCTACTGTCAAATCCTGAGCTTTCTGGCGTGATCACCGACGCGATTGGAGAGGGTTGGATTAGTGACCTAAGCCAGTTATGCAAGCTGAAAGCATTCACGGCGGACAGGGCCTTCCGTGACGACTTCCGGAAGGCTAAGCGCGATGCCAAGCGACAATTTTGCGATTGGTTCAAGTGGTCGACCGGGCAGATCCTTGATCCGGATACCATCTTCGATTGCCAAGTTAAACGCATCCACGAGTACAAACGTCAACTCTTGAACGCGCTTAGGATTGTGGTGCTTTACAACCGGCTACGCGAGAACCCCGGGCTGGACATGCATCCCCGGACGTTCTTCTTCGCCGGCAAGGCCGCTCCGGCATACCGGCTCGCCAAACTGATTATCAAATTCATTAACAATCTGGCTGGCACCATCGATGGCGACCCCGCAGTACAGGGGCGGCTTAAAGTGGTATTCCTGCCTGACTACTGCGTCTCGGCCGCGGAGCACCTGATCCCCGCCAGCGACGTCTCAAACCAGATTTCGACGGCAGGCTACGAAGCCAGTGGCACAAGCAACATGAAGTTTATGATGAATGGCGCGCTGACAATTGGCACATGCGACGGCGCGACGATCGAGATGGCCACGGAGGCGGGCGAGGAGAACTTCTTCCTCTTCGGCCTAACGGCGGAGCAGGTGACCGGCAGTCGCGAGTGGTACAACCCGTACTGGCATTACGAACATGAGCCCGAGACCCACAAGGCCTTGGATTTGATATTCTCCGACTATTTCAGTGCCAACGAACCGGGCACATTCGCCGCATTGCGAGACATGTTGCTAACGCACGGCGATCATTATATGCACCTAGCGGACCTGAAGTCATACCTTGAGGCTGACGAGCGGCTGTGCGCGTTGTATGCCGACCCGGACGAGTGGGCACGCAAGGCCATCTTGAACGTGGCGGGCTCGGGGAAGTTCTCCAGCGACCGCACGGTCAGTGAATACGCAGCTGAGATCTGGAATGTGCAACCATGTCCGGTGACAGAGAAGAACTCGGTCGGCTAACACTCGCGACGTTGATCCTGCCGCGGCTTGTGCCTTTGGGAGCATGAGCGAAAAAGCGCGGTGAAGAAACACTTGAACGGAGTTGACTAGAACGGATGACGAGGTAATAAATGATGGTAAACGCAGTAAGACGATTGGCAATCAATACTGGAGGCGGCGACGCACCTGGCCTGAATGCAGTTCTTCATGGCGCAGTATATGCCGCGCGCGGTCTCGGCTGGCAAATTTTCGGTATTCGCGACGGCTATGACGGCTTTCTGGAACCACAGAACTATCCCGATGGCGGACTGATTGAACTTAGGCGTTCTATGGTTCGCGAGATCTCTCACCTGGGCGGCACGATCTTAGGCACGACCAACCGTGGTAATCCCTTTTGTCGCCCAACGAAACAGCCCGATGGCACTGTCAAAGAAGTAAACCGTTCCGACGAACTCGTCGAGTGTTTTCGGAAGAACCGTCTTGACGCGCTGATTGCTGTCGGAGGCGATGGTAGCCTCAGCATTGCAGACAAATTGCACAGGAAGGGCTTGTGTGTCATCGGTGTGCCGAAAACGATCGACAACGATCTTGAGTCCACCGTGCTGACATTTGGCTTCAATACCGCTGTCTCGTTTGCCACCGAGTGTATTGACCGGCTCCATAGCACAGCGATGTCTCATCAGCGGGTAATTGTGGTTGAAGTCATGGGACGATACGCGGGATGGATCGCGCTTCATTCCGGGTTAGCTGGAAGAGCTGACGCCATCCTTATTCCGGAGATCCCATACAAAATCGAGAAAGTTGCAGCACATCTTCGACGCAAGCACCGGGAAGGCAAACCTTATTCCATCGTGGTGGTTGCCGAAGGCGCTAAACCCCTGGGCGGCGATGTAACTGTGAGAAGTCGCGAGACCGGTCGAGCCGAACGGCTCGGCGGAATCGGCGAGACGGTTACAGCGCAACTTCAGGAACTCACCGGGAAGGAGAGCCGGTGCGTGGTTTTAGGACACCTATTGCGCGGCGGATCTCCGACGGCGATTGATCGCATTATGGGAGTTACGTTTGGCGCGGCCGCGGTTCATGCGCTCGAAATGGATATGGACGGAGTGATGGTGGCACTTAACCCGCCGCGCATTGATTTCGTACCCATTGAGCAGGCGATTGCACAACTCAAGCTGGTGCCTCCTGATAGCGAATTTGTACTTGTTTCGCGCGCGCTCGATATTTCTCTTGGAGACAGCGACTGATGCGCGCACTGTATGCCGACCCGGACGAGTGGGTGCGCAAGGCCATTTTGAACATGGCGGGCTCGGGGAAATTCTCCAGCGACCGCACGGTCGGTGAATACGCAAGTAAAATCTGGAATGTGCAGCCATGTCCGGTGCCAGAGAAGGTGTAACGGGGAGCCGCGTCGCGGGTTTTTTTATGGGCATGGATTCACAACTCGCGCCAGGTAATGACGCAAGGCGGTATGAGGTCTTGGCTCGTTTGGCTGGCTCCCTGGCCTCTCGCACGCCAGAGGAGTTGGCGCGCGACCTGGCCGGTGAACTCCGTCGCGTCCTTGATTTTGATTTCCTTGATGCTCTCGTCTATAAGGATGGTTCCAGCGAAATCCTCTGGCAGTTAACTGAGACGGGCCAAAGTCCCGCACAAGACATCGTAAGCGAGGAGACGGCGACCTGGTGGGTCTACCAAAATCAGCAACCTCTGATCATCGCTGACTGGAACGACGACAATCGCTTTGCCAGTGTCAGAAATGCACTGAGAGCACATGGAAGTGAGGTTCGCTCTTTCTGCCGCCTGCCTCTCACCACACCTCAGCAGCGCTTGGGAGTACTTGGTATTGCCAGCCTTCAACCCCATTTGTATACCGAAGAAGACCTCCGGTTCCTCTCGGTGCTGGCGGACGGTTTGGCGCTGATCATCGCTAATGTTCTCGACTCCGAGGTATTGCGCAGGACGCAGTCGGAACTAGAAGACAAGAATGCACGCCTCAGACTGCTTCTTGATCTCACGAATCGTATGACTTCCAACCTCGACCTGCGTGAGCTCCTACGGGAAATCTCCGCGAGCGTTCGTCAAGTTATGGCCTGTGACGGCGTAGGCGTCTTGCTCCTGGAATCGGAGGGAGGTAAATTTCGTCTTTATGCCCTCGATTTCCCCGGGAGCAAAGGACTACTCCACGAGCAACTGGTGATTCCATCTGGTGAGGGACTCCCTGCCGTGGCTCTTCAGACACTCAAGCCAGTCATCCAGAACAGGCTCGACCCGGCTGCGTATAGCTCCGAGGCATACAAGAAAGTCGTGGGTGAAGGAATCAAGTCCAATTGTTTAGTTCCGCTGGTTAGTCGGGGACGTGCACTCGGCCTGTTGAGCCTTGGACGTACGAACGAAAATTCGTTTAGCAACGACGATGCGGGTTTTCTCATTCAAGTTGCAGGGCAAATCGCCATCGCAGTTGAAAACGCGCTTGCCTATGGCGAAATCGCCGACCTCAGAGACAAACTCGCGCAGGAGAAGCTGTATCTGGAAGATGAAATCCGCGGGGATTCGGATTTTGAGGGAATTGTAGGCCGGAGTGCAGCCCTTCGACACGTTTTGCAACTAGCGGAGACCGTCGCGCCCAGCGACTCCACGGTTCTGCTTTTAGGCGAAACAGGGACAGGCAAGGAACTGATTGCACGCACCATCCATGATCGCAGCCGGCGCAAAGACCACACGCTAGTGCGGCTGAACTGCGCTGCCATTCCCACCGGCCTGCTGGAGAGTGAGCTCTTCGGTCACGAGAAGGGCGCCTTTACCGGCGCGATTTCTCAGAAGATTGGGCGGCTCGAACTTGCCGATCAAAGCACACTGTTTCTGGACGAGGTTGGAGATATCCCCCCCGAGATCCAGCCGAAGTTGCTCCGCGCCTTGCAAGAGCGGGAATTTGAACGCTTGGGAAGTACGCGAACGAAGAAGGTCGACGTTCGCCTGGTGGCTGCCACCAACCGGGATCTGGAAAAGATGATCGAGGACCGGGAATTCCGTAGTGATTTGTATTACAGGCTGAACGTGTTTCCCATCCGCATTCCGCCACTGCGCGAGCGCCCGGAAGACATTCCCCTTTTGGTGCGCAGCTTCACGCAGAGATACGGGCGTCGCATGAGCAAGGATATCCAGACAATTCCCGCATCCACAATGAAAAAACTCGTTGCGTGGCAATGGCCGGGAAACATTCGGGAACTGGAGAACTTTGTCGAACGCTCAGTGATACTGACGCGTGGCACGATCCTTCAGGTTCCGTTGGAAGAACTAACCCACGTCAAAAGAGCGATTTTTCTTGCCGGCACGCGCGAGTCAGGTGAGCGAGAGGAAATCCTGAGAGTTCTCACGGCAACTAACGGACGCGTTGCTGGAGCCGATGGCGCGGCTGAGAGACTGGGATTGCCTCGTACAACTCTGATCTCGCGGATGAAGAAGCTGGGAATCGACGCGCGGCGAAGTTCATAGCTGCAGGAGCAGAACGCATACGAGCTTGTGATCGCAGAACTCAAGAAAGTTGTCGGTCAGCAAGAAAGGGAAGCCCCCGGCTCTGCCGGGGAACCACAAAAGTTTGACAGATACGGGAGTCCATCCAGAAAACTCGATGCGTGAGCCGCCAAGCACACGCAGAGGAGAAACTGGATGGACGAGTATGAGAGCTTAAGTCACTCCAAGTGGGAGTGCAAATACCATGTTGTTTTCATACCGAAGTGTAGGCTCAAGGCGCTGTATGGGCAACTGCGAAAATATCTTGGGGAAGTTTTCCGGAGCCTGGCCGAGCAGAAAGAGAGCCGGGTGGAGGAAGGGCATTTGTTGTCGGATCAATGTAATGGCGATTCTGGCTGCCACATCCCTGCGGCTTGGAGTTTCTTGGCCGGAATTACTCGCGTCAGACGCCGGCAAGGTCGATGTCCGCGCTAACATTGGCAGTCAGCGAACCAATAAGGAGTGGCCGTGCGAATTCAATCTCTGTTTCTTACGTGCTGTTTCGTCGCAGGATTGCTGCTGCCAGCAACTGCTTTGACAGATGCCACCCATCGCGTCCAGCGGTCAGAAGTCGGGATCGCACTCAGCGGCGGCAGTGCGCTCGGACTTGCCCATATCGGAGTCATTCGATACTTCGAAGAGCATCACATTCCAATCGACAAAATAGGCGGAACGAGCATGGGAGGCCTGGTCGGCGGCCTGTATGCCGCCGGCATGGATTCATCGCAAATCACCGCAGTGGTTGAGCAAGCGGACTGGAAAGCTCTGCTGAACCCCAGCGCGCCGTTTGCCGACCAACCTATTGTCGACAAACAGAAATGGACCCGCGCGTTCGGCAACATGACCCTGCGGTTTGGTAAAGGGTTCTCACTGCCATCGGGTCTCAATTCTGGCGAAGCGCTTTCATTGCTCTTAAGCCATCTGACACTGGCCTACTCGAGCGTGTCCGACTTCGACGAGCTGCCAACACCGTTTCGCTGTGTCGCCACGGATCTTGTCAGTGGCGACGCGGTGGTACTCAATAAGGGCTCTCTTCCCGTCGCCATGCGCGCTACCATGTCTTTACCGGGAATATTCACGCCCGTGCAGCTTGATCAGATGGTGCTCGTTGATGGAGGGGTCCTCGAGAACCTTCCGGTGGATGCGGTTCGCGAGATGGGAGCGCAAACCGTCATCGCGATTGCTCTTGAAACGCCGAAGCCAAAACCAGAACAGTTCAAATCGCTGTCGAGTGTTTTGCGGCAGACCGTCTCGCTTGCCATTGCGAAGAACGAGCAGCGCTCCATGGCAAAGGCTGATCTTGTCATTTCGGTTGATACTGCAAAGTTCTCCGCCACTGATTACCAGCGATGGAGAGAGATCGTTGAAGCCGGCTACCGGGCTGCACAGGCACACGCCGCCGATTTGGCGCGGTTTGAGCTGTCACCTGAACAGTGGAACGAGTATCTCGCTCAGCGCCGCAACCGCATGCGTCCTTCCGAGCGAAGCGGCAGAATTCTTTCAGTCTCCAGCCCGAGTTCATCTTTCGAGAGGAATGCACGGACTGAGCTTGACCACAAACTTTCAGGCAAAGTTGTGCCGGAGCATGAACTTGAGACGGTCCTCTCGGGAATGGTCGCAGCCACAGCGGTTCCCGGCGCAGCCTACGCATGGCAGCAGAACGGTACCCCAGAAGGCGGCTACACGGTCAAGTTCTCTGAACGGCCGAATGACCAGGTGCTTGCTCGCGTCTCTGCTCTTTATGCCGTCTCTCCTGGCGAGCCATCGCGTTTCGGAGTGAAGTTATCGACGATCACGATCCCGAAGAATGCTTACAAAGCACGCCTTCTCGCCACATATAACCTTGGCTATGACCCTGGAGTTCAAGCCGAAGTCTTCAAACCATTCGGGAGCAGCGAATTCTTTGTCGCTCCCCAATTGGTCGTCGCGAGAACGCATTTCAACAGCTACACGGGTCCCGTTCGGCAAAGTGATACGCGGGACCGATTCGGCGGAGCGCTTTATTTCGGTGCCGGCACTTGGCGATTTGCACAGCTTCGGATCGGTGCACAGGCTGGCTATGACTCATACGATCGCACAGTGGTCGTCGACGGCGTTGCCTCGCGAAGCGGAGGATTCACCATCCCGGAAGCTCGTTGGATAGTCGATACCCAGGATTCCGGTGGTCTGCCGACTCATGGGACCAAGGCAGAGGGATCAACCGGATACGTCGTCCGGCAGACCCAGGAGTACCCGTTTTTCCAGAACGAATTTAGTTCGTTCCAACCTATCAGCAGCGGCATTACGCTGTTTGCGCTGAATCATACAGCCACGAGTTTCGGTCGAAAGCTCGGCTATTTTGACCAGTTCATGGCTGGTGAGCAGGTCAGTATGGCAGCGTTTCGGTACCAGGAGTTTCATGCGAACACCTTGACGACAGCCGGTTCAGGGCTCATCTTTCACGGCCGGGCAATTCCTCATGTCTCGGCCCATCCTGGCTTCGCAGTTTGGTATGAGGCGGGAAGGTTCGACATGGGTTCTCGAGGGTGGACGACGCATCAGAGCACTTCACTTGGGGTGCTCTTCCCAACCCAAGTCGGTGCAACAGGTCTTCAGCTCAGCTTTGACGAGGCCGGAAGAGCGCGATTTCGGCTGATGCTCGGGAGCTTCTGACCAAAACTGAATTTGATTTGGCGACCCGCTTCGGCTCCGAAATTTGCAACCTGAAGACGAGATCAGCGTCCGCAGGTAGTTGATGGATTCAGTCGAGTGCTCCTGAGCATCTCCACCGCTATTGCAATGGGTGCCTGCCTGTCGACACCGGTAAACTCTCCCCCAATCAATTTCTCGTACGTTCGCTCTTCGCGAGACTAGAACTGATGTCGATTCTTATCGCCAATTATCGCCACTTGTTCGCCAGGGCTGACAGGGATAGCCATACATCTCGCGACTTTCGTCTTTTCGCAATAGATTAGGCCGGACACAAATACAGGCGGGTTTGGCACCAGTCATGCCGTGCATCAACCGGGGCAACTGACATGATGAACATTACCAATAGATGTATTCAGCCGTCGCCGCAGGGTGCTGCTGCTCGTCGACCTTTCTTCACGACTTGCTCGCGGTTGTTGCATGGAGATTATCTATGCGATCGCGCACGGTTGTCATCGTGCAAAGCGACGTCGGCGTTGCGCAGAAATTAGCAGACCACCTTCAGTTGTACTTAGGCCGGATCATCGTATCTGGAAACGCGCTGGGCTTCCGTACTTTGCTGCTGCGCCAGGAAACGAACGGTGTTGAGCTCGATCTGGAATCGGTGAGAGTGGAGGAAATCCGGCAGTTGGCCCGAGATTTTCACAATCTGAAAATTGTCTGTACCCACCGTTCTCCGGATGAGCGGCTGTGGGCTGCCACAATTGAAGCAGGAGCGATCGAACCTTGTCATACGCTGGATCTCAACTCGATGATTCGAGTGTTGCGGAGGTGAATCTGCCCGAATGGGACAAACTGAGCACGATTCGCATTTCGCTTCGTAGGACTTTCGGCTCGCCGTCGCGAAAGTGTCGAAGATGTCGACCTATAATTCGACGGGTGTCGATAGATTCGACAGTGTCCTAGACTCCAGCCTTTCGGAATCGTCTCGAAGAGAATCCTCTTCGAAAGGCACTCTTGCCGCAAAGGGTTTCCCTCAGGACGCAGAATGAGGTGTGTAGATGCCGTCGTCGCCCCGTCAACGTTAACTCGGGGCTCAATCACCCTCGTGCGCAGGTTACCATGTGATCGGTGGTGGAACAGCGGCAGTTCGGGGTTGCGCCGAACTGCCGTGTAGGGGGAGGGAGCAACATGCGGGGTTAGTTTGCACGTCGCTGTTGTCCTTCTGTAAGCATTCGAACTGCCATAACGCACGCGGCAAGTTTCAGCGTTTTCTTGCATCCTTAAACAACACGGCCACTCACCGTGTGACCGCGTCACTATTCTGCGGGCCTGGATTGACCTCGTAATCCTTGTATTCGATAGTAAGCAGGGCCGTTCCGCCGAAGCGAACGCGCGAAGTCGAGCGGTTTTGCATCGGGAGCCAGAAGTCTGCAACTTTGGTGTACTGGTGTTCAATCTGCGTCTGGCTGATCCAGAAAGATGGGGATTTGGCCGGCTGCGCTTCGATGTGCACGACGGCGTACTCCTGCCCATCCACCCAGATCTTTCCGCGGTACAGGAGTTTGTTGTTTCGCACTGGAATAACCTGCAAGACATAGCAACTTCTGCCATCCTTCGTCTCTGTTCCCAGCAACTGGAACCGATAGTTGGCACGGCTGAGATCGGAATCGACATGTTCCTTGTTTCCATTTGTTTCCAGTTCGGTCTGAATGAGTTTGTGCAGAACATGATCGAGCAGGAGCTTTGATCCGTCCTCGCTGACAATACTCAGCGTCCTCTCGTGGGGGGCCTTGTAATTCATCGCGATCACCATCCGGGCGTGCTTATGCCCGGTCGGAAAGCCCTTGTAGTCCACCTCGTAGGTACGAATCCCCTGATATTCGTGCAATGCCGCGGCGCGGCGGGCGTTGTTGCTCATGAGCCTGTCGACAATTTCGTCAGTTGACAGATTTTTGACTTGGGTGTCTCCGAACGCGGGGACCGTTGCAAAGTGCAGACCGCAACATAGCAAGAGGCCGACCAGTAGGTATTGGAATGAGCGCCGGCATGCCGCCCTTCTAGAATCATGGATACGGAAGCAAGCGTGTGCAAGGCAAAGTGGGGACAATGGGACGGCCCTCCAAGAGCGGATTCGACAGGCTGCCGTAACCAGCAGACGACCTGAATTCAATGTGCAATCTTTGCGCCATCGTGAAGCGTCCCCAGAGTGGGAGCATGGTTTCCTGGCCGATCGTTTTTTTCACTGATCGATAGAAATGGCACGTCGAGTGCGTTCCCGAGTTGGTTCCATTGGACACGCAATGACGCACGACAAGAGAATCCGACATTATCGCAGGCCGGACGACGCTCCCTTTACGGCAGACCAGCGCGCTGAAGTAACTATTCTTCTGGGTGGGTTGACATGGAAGCACGAGCGTCTGATTCAGGCCGTGCTACAAAACAGTGGGCACCGCTGCGAATGCCTTCCCCAACCTGATCGCGAAGCGCACGAGATCGGGAAAGAGTATTGCGGTAACAATCTCTGCAATCCCGTCTACTTCACGGTCGGCAGCCTGATCAAGCGCTTGCGGGAGTTGGAACGGAGCGGATTGTCACGCGCTGAAATTGACCGCCGCTATGTTTTCTTTACGGCTGGTTCGGGCGGTCCGTGTCGCTATGGCATGTACGAGGCCGAATTTCGCGCGGCGCTTGCGGCGGCGGGCTTTCGTGGTTTCCGCGTCATGTTGTTCGTGCAGGACCATGGCGTCAAGGCTTCCACCGGCCAGCCGGGACTGGAGTTCTCGGCGGACTTCAACATGGGCGCCTTTCATGCTTTCGTCCTGGGCGACCTCCTGAATGATCTGCACCGGAAACTCCGGGCCTATGAAACAAGCCCGGGACGGGCTGACGCCGTCGTCTCAGAGGTCGTCAGCCACCTGGCGAATTACTTCAGGACTGCCCAGCACTTCGAGCTAGCGGAGTCTGCTCCGCCCTGGATTCGAGGGACCCTCCGCCGGCATCGTATGTCGGCTGCATTCCGCTGGACAAACACGACTCTCAAGATCTGCGAGCACCTTTACGGAGACAGCCTTAAGGCAGAACTGAGGCACTGCCGAAAGCTCCTCTCCGGCATGACGGTGAATCATCTTCGGGTGAAGCCGATTGTGAACGTAATCGGAGAGTTCTGGGCGCAGTTGACGGAAGGTGACGGAAACTTCCGGATGTTCGAGTTCCTGGAGCAGGAGGGCGCCCAGGTCTCCGTCGAGCCGATCAGCACATGGGTGATGTACCTCTTTCACCAGGCCAAGCAGCGTCTGGCTGTCGCCCGTCGATTGACCGGCTACGAGCAGCCATGGAGTCATCCCCTGCGCGCCAGCCGGGCACGTCTCCTGAACGCCGGCAAACGAGCGCTAATTTCACTGTTTGAATTCATCTATCGTGGGCATTACGACTCCTTGGCAAAAGAGCTTGGAGGATTCAGTGCGCCACTGACAGCGCAATCAAAGCTGGCCGCAATCGCTGACCCGCACTATTGCAGCATGCTCCGAGGCGGTGAAGGCCACATGGAAGTCGCAAAAAATCTCTACTACACACGCAATCGGCAGAGCCACATGGTGCTGGCGCTGAAGCCGTTTGGCTGCCTGCCCTCCATGCAGTCGGATGCGGTGCAGGCGGCGCTCGTGGAGAAGACGCCGGAGATGCTTTTCCTCTCTGTCGAAACCGGCGGGGACGGGGATATTCACGCCTACAGCCGAGTGCAGATGGCGCTGGCCGATGCCAAGAACAAGGCGAGACAGGAATTCGTCGAGGCGCTTGCGGCAAGCCGCTACTCGCTCGATGACATTCGTCAGTTCGTGCAGGCTCGTCCCTGGTTGCGAAGTCCCATGTACAGCATTCCGCGCCAACCCGGCGTCATCTCCACGGCTGCGAACTTTGTGCTTCACGTGAGCGAACTGATGGGTCACACGCACGGCAGCCGCTCAACCCGAAAAAGTCCAAATGAACATTCTTCGCGGCGCCCCGCGCTCACCGTCGTGCCGTCGCGACAGGAGACGAGCAATGTCTAACTTGCCCTCTTTCACATCCGGATCTTTTCCTTCACGTCTGGATCAGGCCACCAGCGAGGAGCTGACGAAGGGTACTCGCTCGCAGCTATCGCCTCTCCCCGATGGAGTTTCCACGTACCTTCCGCGCGCGATATTCGCACAGAAGCCGGAATTACTCTTTGCTCCCGACGAGCTCTATTTTCCAAAAGATGGCAAACGCAAGTGGAAGGCCGGGGAAATCTACCACGCCATGCGCGGATGGATGTTCCCGTATTTCCGCTCGCGCTTTCTCCCCGGAGATTTTCATCCGCTGATCGCTTATCTGTTTGGAGTGCCCGGCGAATTATGTACCAGTTTGAATTATCAGGGATGCTGGTATGAGAGAAGCTTGTTATGGCGCGAGGAAAAAAGCATACGCCGGAGCAGATCGTAAGCTCGTTGCGGCAGATTGAAGTGGGCGTGGCCAACGGAAAGACCACGCCGGCGGCGTGCCGCGAAGGTGGAATCACCGAGCAGACGTACTATTGGTGGCGTAAGGAGTACGGCGGCCTGCAGGTCGATCAGGCACGGCGGCTGAAGGAACTGGAGCAGGAAAACGGCAAGCTGAAGCGTCTGGTTCTGGCGGAACGCTTTTGAGTTCACTACAACACGGTGAGGCCGCACTCCTCGTTGGGCTACCGGCCGCCGGCTCCACAGGCGTGCCAGGGCACAACAAACCAGGGGCATGGAGAAGTGGAAAGCACAAACCGGTTTCCACTTCTCCACACCCCCGACTGCGACGGCGAAGGAGTTACAATCCAAGCCGCTACGCTACACTAACAATCAAACTGGTGCAAAAGACCGGGCAGGCCAATCTCTGCCCCTCAGGTTTCAATTGCTTACGCACCATATCGGGCTAGTTGAATTGGCAGTCGACGTGCTTTTACATAGTTGAGGAGCTCGAAGTGGCTAATATTTTTCACCGACGCTCCCCAGCTCGCAGGAAGCCATCAATTGACTCGTAGCCGCCCGCTGTTGTTTGTTTTTCTGTGGGTCGCGTTAACGCCACTATCAATCACGCCTTTTCCATAGCCGGTAGCTATTAGTAAGGACAGACTTGGTTGCGGTAACCACGGGCCATCGAGCACGCAATGAGGAGCCAGGCACGCCGGCAGCGTAAGGGCTAAAACTGACGCAGCTTTTAACGTTAGCCGGGGCCACAGCAAATGCTGGCACCGAAGCTCGTCGTGGACTTGTCAGAGGTTAGTTTTGTCGACTCAACGGGCGAAGAGGTGCTCGCTTGGTTCGGCCAGCTTGGAGGGATGTTAATTGCAAAGAACTCTCACTCCCGGCATCTCCGCGAACACCTGCGCTTGCCAATGGTCGCAAGTCTGTCCCGCCACACCCGTAAACGTACGTGAGTGGGGCGTAGGTCAGTGAACTGCCTCACGCCAGATGAGTAGCGTTGCAATGGCTCTCACGAAGAAATGCTCTACGGGCCACCGCACACGGCGCGTCTGCTGGGCCCGGGAAGGTGTAAGTGAAAAGCAACAGTCGAGGCGTAATGACAAATACAATCCCGCTCAGGGTTCAGACCTCGGGCAGGCGTGCTAGCTGACGCACGCCCCTCAAACACACCAAAGATCAGCCTCGTGAATGAGCAGTTGCTGGGAGTCCCGTGGCTGTCGAAGGGTTCGACAATAGTCGAAATCCATAACGAACTATTCGACACATTTCCCGAGGAACGGTCGGCACAGGACCTGGAAATCCCGATCCGTCAGTGGCTTCAATGTAATGTCGCTTTTTGTGCAGTTTGGCACTTGCTTTGCCCATACGGAAGATGACAAGCCGCAGTCGTCATCCCCAGAGCTTGTTGAGGTAAGGAGACTCCACCGCGAGGTAGCTATGACAGCAATTGCGCAACCGAAGAGCCGAATGAGTGGCGGGAACACCGTCTTCGAGAGTGCGTCTCTGTTCCATGGCTTTGCGGTGGTGGGTCCCCCGGTAGGCGCCGGGCGCACGGAAGGCGCCCGGCGCCACTGCATGAACGGAGGTTGAAGGCTCATGCGTTGGTTCAAGAACAACGATGCCCAGGAAAGTGCTCCAAAAACTTCTCAATTCGCGTCCGTCGCTGAGATTCGACAGACATTTGAGTCGCTGAACGAAGAGCTGGTCTGGCTCGCAGAAGTGATTACGGGGGATGCCGACGCGGCGGTTGCTTGCGTTATCAACGCGACCCAACTCAGCGAGACGCACTCGGCAATCTTCCGGGATTGGCTTGCGCAGTGGGCACGCCGGGCGACAGTTCGCAGCGCCCTCAACCATATGCGAGCGAGAATCTCAAGCGTGGCAGAGGAGAAGTACCAGCCTCTGCGTTGTTCTCACGGGGGACACGAGGTTCTATCCAATGGCGAGGCTGAAGCACTGCAGCAATGGCCTGCGATGACGTTGGCGGCGCAAATGGATCCTCTCTCCAGGGCCGTGCTGATTCTTCGTGGGGTCGGACACGCGGCGGTTCAGGATTGTGCCTTGAGCTTAAACGTGCCCCGTGCAGCAGTTCTGGCTGCTTACTGCGGTGCTGTCGGTTGGCTCGCGCGCGGAACAGTATCGCAATGGAACGAGCGCGAACCAATGTCCACGCGTGACTTGGTACCGTCTTTACAAAAACTGTGAACGTTTGTGGAAAGCGCCAGGCGGGAGAAATTGTGAAGTTGCTCTGTGCCAGACACGCGGAACGAAATGCATTTCAAACTTGTAGCGATTCGCGAAGGCGCAATTCCGTGCAGGTCATCGCGCTGGCATCAAGTTCACCGACTGCGCCGCCGGACAGAGCCGTAACGGAGTTCAAAATGTCTCAACCAGTTGTAGTGCTGGATGTTCCAGTAATCTCCAACGCGAAGCCTCGCGAACGCTATGGCAACGTACTGATGTCTCTGATTATTGCCGTGCCCTTGTCTTGCGTACTTTGGCTGGGCATTTTCCGGCTGCTCCGGGCAGTGTTCCACTGAACGAAAAGAAATATGAGCCAAGGCAAAGGTATCTCGAATGCCGTCCGCGGAACCATCCAGGAATGGATGGTTCCAGGGATTTTGGACTCTATCAGCGCTGCTCTTGGTTTTACCGTGCATCGCCATGAGTTCGGAAGTCCAACAGACTGGGTACGCTATGCGCACCGTCTTAACCCGAACGGTGCTGGCTGGCAACGCGATTACGTTCGTCGCGCGTTCCCACGGGTTACACTGCGCGTCCATGGCAACACACCGCAAAAGATGTTCGTTGGGAAATTGCTCTGCATTTTCATGATGTGCGTGTCAGTCGCCACGGCAGCGATCGGCCAGCAGATCGATGCCCCCGAAGCGCACATGGGAATGATTCTCGGCACCGCAATCGATGCCAACGGCGGCGCCATTCCGGATGCCATAATCGTTCTCGAAGACGGCACGCCCAAGGGGCAGCGCGTCCTCGCTGCGAGCGACAGTGGTTTCTTCAAACTCACGGATCTAGAGCCCGGGACAACCTATCGCGTCAGGATCAGTGCGAAAGGATTCGCAGACTGGACGTCTCCCGGCATCGTCCTCAAGCCAGGCCAGTGCCTCATCCTGACGGAAATTAAACTCCGGGTTGCAGAGGAGCTGACCACGGTAGATGTGCATTATTCATCGGTGGAGGTTGCCACCGAGCAGGTCAAGATCGAGGAGCAGCAACGCGTGTTCGGACTCATCCCCAATTTCTACGTTGTCTATGATCAAAACGCGGAGCCGATCACGACAAAGCTGAAGTTCAAACTCGCCTTAAAAGTCTCCACCGATCCGGTTACCTTCCTCGGGGTAGCTGGGTTTGCCGGCATCCAGCAGGCAGCAAACATCCCCAACTATGTTCAGGGTGCGAAGGGCTATGGTCAGCGCCTGGGCGCGGGCGCCGCGGACGGCTTTGCCAATATCATGATTGGCGGCGCCATTCTGCCATCGCTCCTGCATCAGGACCCGCGCTATTATTACCAGGGCACGGGCACAAGTAAGTCGCGTGCGCTCCACGCGCTCTCCAGCCCGTTTCTTTGCAGGGGAGACAACGGCCGTTTGCAGCCAAACTACTCGAGCATAGGTGGCGACCTGGCCACGGCTTCGCTTGCGAATGCCTATTATCCGGCATCGAATCGCGGTGCGGGGATGGTGTTTGGGAATTTCCTCATCAGCACCGGCGAGCGCGTGGTCAGCAGCCTTGCACAGGAGTTTATCCTGGGTAGAGTTACGTCCAGAGCTAAGAACAAGTATTAATAACACAAATACTGTGGAGCGAAGCGGCAGGGCTACTCCCGGATGTGTGGGTCGTCCACTGGTGTCGCTGCCGTTCCTATCTTAGCGCGCGGCTCGTTCGTTCTCATGGCCTCCCAGAAAACATGAAGAATCTGTTCTTCATGTTTTAGTGCCTTCTTGAGCTCCTGCAGAATCTTCATTAACTCATCGGGATCTTTCGCGTCCAGGGCGGCGTTGCACAACTCGGTCCATTTCTTGTGCTCTTCGATAGCCATGAGGGATTCGCTCCAGAGTTCAGCTTAGGCGGTTTCTGCAAGGCTGCTCATGCGCGCGCAAAACACGCGCTAGCTCGGCAACGACAGGAGCATGTCTCTATTGCAACGACTGGTATAGCCCCCAGACGGATGCGATCGCCGCAAGACCCATGAGAGCAACAAAGAGAAATACTGCGTTGGGGAGAAACGTATTGGTTCGCCGCATAGTGTGCGTCCTTTCTGCGTGTAGCTGCGCTCACGGTTCCCGTCGCCATTGCCGCGGCGCTTAACTCGTTACACGGGTTCAACAGAAGGAGGGCATCCGAGATGCCAAAAGCTCCCTTCTCTTTTGTTAGTGCCAAGTCGCTGAGCGGACTGTTGTTAGCGAACTGGCGCTGAACAACGCACAGGGGGGTGTCGAGCGTCTCGATACACGATTCGACAAATGACGAGAGTTACGACATTGTTCGTCAGAGATCAAGACACTCCTGAGCGCTCGCCGAAGCGCAATTCCATCTCTCCTGCACGGTCAGCCTCGAACAGTGCGCAGGGTTGATGTGAGCTGTCGCCGGTCTCGACAATTGTCGAGACTGCCCTCGACACTCTGCTCAGCTCAACAACGCGATTCTCCAGTGTTGTGCTCGCGGCCACGGATTCAACAGGTTGCGGATGCAGCGTATGCGATGGTGTTTTGGCAAGCGTATTGCGAGGGGTAGGTCTATGTTCAAGATTTCTACCGTCGACACGCGGTCAAAGCGCACGTTGGTTGTGGAAGGAACCCTCATCGGACCCTGGGTGGATGAACTACGCACGACGTGGGTTGGCGCAAGCCAGACACCAGGGGA
>Ga0326727_10007816_pt1 | contig 27795 bp, 19 predicted proteins | sample MB2enrmetagenome_FD_207643 | JGI IMG/M metagenome (GOLD analysis project Ga0326727, IMG submission 207643) | Lab enriched peat soil microbial communities from McLean, Ithaca, NY, United States - MB29MY | ecosystem: Environmental > Terrestrial > Soil > Wetlands > Peat | place: USA: New York...
TTTGTGAAATCCGAGACCCACACCACGCCCGGCATCACTTGCAGATAGCGGGTGAAGTCTCCATAGGTTCCCGCCGAAGATAGAATCTCGTCCCCGGTAACATTGGTAGACGGCGTCAGGGCATCCAGCGCGTCTGAAGCGGCGGCAACAACATGCAACGTGGTAGAAACTGTTGGGATAGTGACCTTTTGCGGAGAAGTACCTTCCATGCCGGACGCAGGGCTGGTTGCTTCCTCGGCGGAGTCAGCTCGCGCAATCTCCTGCCTTGACTGCGCAAACAAGAGTGCGGGATGCACGGCTAACATCAACAACAGAGACCCGTAGAAGATACTTCGGCTCATGACAGCTCCGCACGTGAGGTGGAGAAATCGCTCGCGACTCAATATGAGGGCGAGAATTTTCCCAAATGGCCAGTCAACGCGCAGGGGTCTCCCGCAAACTTGCGGAAGCCGGGCTGTCGTATTTTGTTAAGTTAGCCACTTCTAATTCAGTGTCGTTTGAATTGCGTAAATTGGAAATATCTCAATTGTGCGTGTATTAGTAACTAACTGTCTCGATTTTATACAGCTATTAGAATGATACTTATAACCTGCATGCGTAATAGTCGTTACAGGACGTATTTAGTAACATTATCCGAGTTACCTGACAGATAAATTCGCACAGGTGTAGTTAGTTATTCCAGACGCTATAAAACAGCAGTTTCAAAATCCTTTTTCGCATCTTGTAAAGCCGATTCCTTGAACGCATGAAAATGCTGAGAGATTCCCGTCTACAAGCACCTATTCCGGCATTTCCAGAACAATCCAGGCGCTGTTCAAGTAGAAGTGGTAGATGGTGCGGCGGTCAACGAGCGAATCGGCGAGGGCGTCATGGTCCACGGGCGCCGGGCGATGCAGCAAGCCGGCCTGGGCCTGGCGAACCTGCTCAGGCGAGGCGGGGTCGATGCCCCAGTTGAAACCGAGAACGCCGGATGGGTCATGAGCTTGCAGTCGCTCGGTCTCCGGCGCGGCAGAGAGCATGTGCAGTTTGGACGGGGCGCTGGAAAAGTAGACCAGCAGCGAGACCGTCCCACGCTCCGAACAAAGTACCGCCCAATCGGAGGAGCCGGGACGTTCAAAGCTCGCGTGGATGACGTTTTCCGGGCGATGCGCCTCGTAGGTTTGCGGAATGAGGCAGCCGCGATGGTTGAGCAAGGCGGCGAGCTCATCGGGCAGGCCGGGGAATGAGCTGATGGGCAGATGGCGGATGAGGTAAGGGATGGATTGGCCGGCGACAACGATCTGTCCGGAGACGTCGAGTTGCGCGGGGGATGGCTGTGGCTGCTGGGCAGGAAGCAGGGAGCATGCGCAGAGCAACATCGCTAGTATCCAACGGACCCGACTTATTCCGGAACACGCCATGGAATCTCCCCTCTGTTCATCATCGTCCCATTTTACTTTGAATGCAAAATCAGTTTCGCGTCATCTTGCCGGTTTTCAGCGTGAAGGCGATGCGCTCCTGCGTCTTCGGCTCGCGGCAGTGCATGGCACGCGGTCAAGGATGGATTGCGCCCGTTTGACCCTGCTTGGCCGCAGGCACTAGCTTGGAAGAGTGCGGGGTAGTAGTTTTGTATGCCCCAAACAAGGAGACCGGATGCAAAGCAGATGTTTCCCTTGGTTTTGGAAGGGCGTTTGGGCGCTGATGCTGTTGGCGATGGCCATGGCAGTTGCCCAGGCACAGGACCTGAAGAGCTTCGAGCAGAGAATTACAACCAAAGTCCTGCCCAACGGGCTGACGCTCATCATTTGCGAGCGGCCGGAGGCGCCGGTTTTCAGCTACACCACCTTCGTCGACGCGGGCGCCGTGAACGATCCCTCGGGCGAGAGCGGCCTGGCGCATATGTTCGAGCACCTGGCCTTCAAGGGAACCAGCGAGATCGGCACTACGGACTACGCCGCCGAGAAGATTGCGCTGGCCAAGGTGGAGGCGGCCAACGACGCCTATGAGGCCGAGTTCCTGAAGACCGTGGGCCGCGATGAGAAAAAGCTGGCCGAGTTGAAACAAAAATTCAAAGACGCTCAGGATGAGGCGCATAAGTACGTTATCCCCAACCAGTTCACCGACGTGGCCGAGCGCAACGGGGCCGAGGGCCTGAACGCCGAGACCGCGCTCGACGAGACGATGTTCTTCTGGTCGATGCCGGAGAACCGGCTGGAACTGTGGGCGTGGCTGGAGAGCGAACGGTTGGCCGACGCGGTGCCGCGTGAGTTTTACAAGGAACGCGACGTGGTGATCGAAGAGAGGCGAATGCGCACCGACTCCAACCCCATCGGCAGGCTCCTCGAGCAGTTCGTGGCCACGGCTTACGTGGCCCACAACTACCGGCGCGCCGACATCGGCTGGCCCAGCGAGGTAAGCCAGATCAACGCGACGGAGGCCATGGAGTTTCACAAGAAGTACTACGTGGGCGCGAATATCGTCATTGCCGTGGTGGGCGACGTGAAAGCTGCGGAAGCCATGCCGGTGCTGGAAAAATACTTCGGCAAAATTCCCGGAGGACCGAAGCCGGAGGAGATGACCACCGTCGAGCCCAGGCAGTTTGCCGAGAAGACGGTGGCGATTCGCGAGCAGACGCAGCCCTTTTACATCGAAGGCTACCACAGGCCCGACTACCGCGACCCGGACGATGCAGTCTTCGATGCCATCCAGGACATCCTTTCGAATGGACGGGTCTCGCGGTTATATCGCAGCCTGGTGCGCGACCAGCAAATTGCCGCCGAGGCCGCCGGCTTCAGCCCCTTTCCCGGCGTAAAGTATCCCAGCCTCTTTGCGTTCTATGCCGTTCCGTTGCCGGGGCACACGCCCGAGCAGATGCGTGATGCCATCCATCGAGAAATTGAAAAGCTGAAGACTGCCGACGTCAGCGACGAGGAGCTGGCCATGTTCAAAACCCGCACCCGCGCCGATCTGCTGCGCGGACTGGCCAACAACCAGGGGCTGGCCAATTCGCTGGCCGAGTACCAGACGCGCTACGGCGACTGGCGTGAGCTTTTCTTGCAACTGGAAAAGGTGGACAAGGTGAGCAAGGCCGACATTCGGCGCGTGGCCAACGAGATCTTTGTGCCGGGCAACCGCACCAGCGCATGGATTGAAACAGCGTCGGCGTCTGGCGAAAAGGCCGCTGCTGCGCAGAATGATGGAGGCGCGCAATGAAGAAGTTGACGAAGTTTTTCCTTGCAGGAATGATGGGAATGGTTCTCGGCGGTTGCCAACACACTACCCAACAAACTCCCGTGCCTGTTGCCGCTCTTGCGCCTGGCGCCACTCAATCCGCCAAACCCTGGGAGAATATTCATACGCCGAAGCTGCGCGAGTTCAAGCCGCATCAACCGCAACGCATCGAACTCAAGAACGGCATTGTTTTCTTTTTGCAAGAGGATCACGAACTGCCCTTCGTCTACGGTTCAGTACTAATTTCCGGCGGCTCACGGGACGAAGACCCTGCCAAAACTGGATTGGTGGGGCTTTATGAGCAGGCGTGGCGCACCAGCGGCACGGCCAAGCTCAACGGCGACGTGCTGGATGACCTGTTGGAAGCCAAGGCCGCGCACATCGAAACCGGGGGCGACTTGGATTCCACGGCCGTATCCTGGGATTCTCTGAAGGGCGACTCCGATCAGGTTCTATCTCTGGCGCTGGATTTGCTTTTCCACCCCAGCTTCAGCGCGGATAAACTGCAACTGGCTCAGCAGCAAATGGCCACACAGATTGTCCGGCGCAACGACGACGAAGACGAGATTGCGCGCCGGGAGTCGGCCAAACTGGTTTATGGGGCCAACAGCCCCTACACCCGGCAGCCGGAGCTGGCCACCATCGGCGCGGTTACCGTGGACGATTTGAAGGCCTGGCACCACAGCACCATTGGCGGCAAGCTGATTGTCTCCATCAGCGGCGACTTTGACCCGGCGGCGATGGAAGCCAAACTGCGCGCGGCCTTCGAGCCTCTGCCGCCGGTCAAGGTTGCGTCTCCGCGGCACGATGATTTTGCCGGCCCCAAACCCGGCGTCTATTTCATCAACAAAGAGGACGTGAACCAGTCGAACGTCGAGATAGTGGGACTGGGCGCGGATCGCCGCAATCCCGACGTTCCCACGCTGGCGGTGATGAACGAGATTCTGGGCGGCAGTTTTGCCAGCCGGCTGTTCCAGAAAATTCGCACCGAGCTGGGATTGGCCTATGCCGTGAGCGGAAGCTACGGCTACGCCTGGGATCATCAGGGAGAGTTTCACGCCACGGTGCTAACCAAGAGCGCCTCGACTGTGGAGGCGACCAGGGCCGCGCTGGCCGAGATTGACGGCCTCACCAACCGGCCCTTTACCGAGGATGAACTGGCGCGGGGCAAGGACAATATTCTCAACTCCTTCCTCTTCCGCTACGACACGCGCGAGAAGGTGCTGGCCGAGCGGGTGCGGCTTGAGTTCTATGGCTATCCGGCGGATTATCTTGAAACCTACCGGACCGCGCTCGAAAAGGTGACGGTAGCCGACCTGAACCGGGTGGCAACCAAGTACATCCATCCCGATAAGATGGCGATTCTGGTAGTGGGCAACGGCCCGGAGATCAAGCCGTCTTTGGAAGAGCTGAAGCTGGGGCCGGCGCAGAAGGTGGACATTACGATTCCGATGCCGAAACAGCCGGAAGCGTCTGAACAGGAGTAGTAAGTCAAACAAAGAATGGGTGCCCTACCCTCGCCACGTTTTTGTTTTTGCGGCTAGGGTGGGAATAATGAATCGAGAAGAGGTAGAATGGTGGCAAGATGCGATTGGCAAAACACCTGCCGAGGAGGAATCCATGACAGTCAAGGAATTTGATGAATTCGTGGAGCGCCAACGGAGCGGTGCCTCCAATGATTCCCGTGTGAATTGGGAACAAGAGCGTGACGAATGGCTGGCCCATCTGGATGCACTCTACCGCATGATTGAATCCCTGCTTAGCAAGTACATCTCATCGGGTCAGATTTCTGTTCGGTATAAATCTATCGAATTGAACGAAAGGGACATAGGTTCCTACCAGGCGCGGCAAATGATTCTTCGCATTGGCCGCCAGGAGGTGGACCTTGTGCCCGCAGGTACTCTCTTTATCGGTTTCAAGGGGTTGGTGGATGTGATTGGGTCTGCGGGAAAATCAAGACTTGTGTTGGCGAATAAGGACCGGAATTCCACGTTGCCGCAGGTGAAGATTCGCGGCGGTCCCATGACCCAGCAGCTTGCCAAGAAATACAACGAGCACCAATCGGACAGCGAACTTGTGGTCTCCTTCGGCAAGATCGAATGGACATGGAAGATTCTCCCGCGACCGCCGGCGCGAAATTTGGATGAACTCACCTCTGAGAATTTTTTTCAGCTCATCATGGAAGTAACGAATGGATGAGAGTCCGGACAACACGTCTCGACTCACTTCGCTCGAATGGGCCGCACAGTATCATAATGATGCTGTTGAATCGTTCAATCATTACCTCAGCGCGGTTTCGCCGAAATCTTTGTCGCGCTTTGACGAATTATCAGGACTTAGGCTCGACGTTGGTCTTGCTGATTATATTCAGGAAACTGATCTGCGTTCGTCTCTCGATCTGTTGACGAAGATCGAGGCTGCATTTCAATTGGATTATCAATTTCGCTGCCGCAAGCGGCTCAAAGACGGCCTGTCACGGGCATTTCGCGAACTGTATAAGCGAGATCAGAGGCATGTGAGCCTTGAGAAGGATATTCTTGACGCCTGGAGCAGTCATGCATCGGGGGCGCATCAACTCATTGGTGAATTGCGCAGCGCCTTCAAATTTCGCCACTGGCTTGCTCATGGCCGTTACTGGACACCGAAGTTAGGACGCGAATATGATTTTCAACTCCTTTATATACTGGCTTTGACCGTTTTCGAGAACCTGCCGTTGCGTGGGGTGGATGAAAACTGAACCTAATATCGCCGGGTGCCACAGGTCTCGTTTCTGAAACCTGGGAAACGACGAATCTCAACATGAATCCGTTCTATGCATCTTTGAGTTGGGCGCAATTGCGATGATGCATCCATGATTGACTCGTGGTGCGAATCGGTACGCGCGTTATACTGCGGATGAGTTTTCGATCTCTCTCGGGAGTGCAGACATGCTGGTCGAGGACGCTCAAAGAGAAGTGCGAACTGTATATATCGGGGGTTTTTGGGGGCAGCTTGTCTCCTCAGCGATTTGGCTGGCATCCGCCGCGCTTGCCACATGGATTTCTCCACGAGCGGGCATCGTCGAGCTAGTGGTGTGCGGTTTTTTCATCTTTCCAGTCACGCAACTGCTGTTGCGTTTGACCGGCAGACCGGCATCTCTCACGCGCGAAAATCCACTGGGAAGGCTTGCCATGCAGATCGCGTTTACGCTGCCGGTCTCCATGCTGCTGCTTGTGCCGGTGACCGTATTTCATTTGAACTTGTTTTATCCGGCGTTGATGATCCTCGTGGGCGCGCATTATCTTCCGTTCACTTTTCTCTACGGTATGCGCATCTTCATCCCCTTGTCGGCGATTCTTGCCGGAGGCGGTGTTGTCATTGCTCTTTACTTTTCGGGGACATTCAGTTTGGGCGGTTGGATTGGCGGCCTGACGCTCTTCATCTTCGCATGGATTGAGCGCTTCTCGGTCCAGAATGAACTGTGGGTTGAAGCATAAGCAGCCCTTGCGAGCGACAAGCAAGCGTCTGCCTGGACGGCCAGTCCCCTTGCAGATAATTATTCCCTTTGGGCGCACAATCAATCTGGAGTGAAAAGAAAGGTCCGCGCCATGATGACTAAAGAGACAACAAATAGCCATCAATACCATTACCAGAAAGGCACTCCACCCCCACCCCCCTCCTATACCCCCCTGGGGTATAAATTTCCCTAGAATCTTTGCAGAATATTTGTAAGCTCTTTGAAATCAACGTCTGTGGAAAATTTTAGCCCCAAATTTTTCCACATCGTGAGAAATGGCCTCCGAAAATCACCGGAAAATGCCGGAAGAATCCCGTTTTTTGCGGGCATAGCATAGGTTCGAACGTTCAAATCCGGATGACCCAAATATCCTATTCTTCGAGGTGTCAGCATCGCCGTTCAGCGGGTCGAACCGGGAAACTACAATGGGAGAGAAATGATTCCAGACAGGGAGCGGCGCATGGAAGGCAAAGGGAAGCTGGCGGTCGTGATCATGGCGGCGGGCAAGGGGACGCGGCTCAAGTCGCGGCGCGCCAAGGTGTTGCACGAGATCGGCGGCAAGCCGCTGCTTACGCATGTAATCGCCGCGGCCAGCCGCATCGTCGCGCCGGGCGAGATCTACGCCGTCATCGGTCATCAGGCCGAAAAGGTGCGCACAGCCGTAGCCGCAACAGGCGTTCGCTTTGTCGAGCAGACCGAGCAACTTGGCACCGGCCACGCCATTCAGTGCGCGCGCAAAGCTATCGCGGGCTATGAAAATATTCTTGTACTCTCCGGCGACGTGCCGCTGATCAGGCCGGAGACGATTACGGAGCTATGGCAATTTCATCAGGACGAAAAGGCAGCCATGACGATTCTGACTGCCGCGCCCGACGACCCCACGAGCTATGGACGGATTTTGCGCCGGTCACCGGAGTCATCCGAGATTGAGGCCATCGTCGAGCAGAAGGCGCTGACCGCCGGGCAGAAGAAGATACGCGAGATTAACTCCGGAATTTACGCCTTCAAGACCGCGCCGCTGCTGGCTCACCTGGGCAAGCTCACCGCCAATAACGCCAACAAGGAAATAATCCTCACTGATATGGCCGGGTTGCTGCGCGCCGCCGGCGAGCGCGTGGTCGCCATTCAGGCTGCGAAGGCAATCGAAGTTCTGGGCGCCAACACCATCGCCGAGATGATGGCGCTGGACGCCACGCTGCGCCTGAGCACGGCCAACCGGCTGATGGCCTCGGGCGTCACCATCTTCCGGCCGGAGACTTGCACCATCGACGCCGGGGTCGAGGTTGCCGCGGATACAGTCATCGAGCCGTTTGTGCAGTTGCTGGGTGCAACACGCATTGGCGGCGATTGCCTGATTCGCTCTTACTCTGTAATCGAGAACTGCACTCTGGGCAGCGGAGTGCTGATTCGCCAAAGCAGCGTGCTGGCTGAGAGCAGCGTCGCGGATGGAGCCAGGATCGGCCCCTTCGCGCATCTGCGTCCGGGCAGCGTAATCGGCGAAGGCGCGCACGTGGGCAACTTTGTCGAGACCAAGAAGGCAAAGCTGGGCAAGGGCGCAAAGGCCAATCACCTCACCTATCTGGGCGATGTTGAGGTGGGCGAGAAATCCAATATCGGTGCTGGGACTATCACCTGCAACTACGACGGCGTAAACAAGCACAAGACAATTATCGGCAAGGCTGCCTTTATCGGCAGCGATTCCACGCTGGTGGCGCCGGTTGAGGTGGGTGACGGCGCCTACGTCGGTGCCGGCTCCTGTATCACAAAGAATGTGCCCGCGGACGCGCTGGCGGTGAGCCGGGCCAATCAGGTCGTCAAGGAAGGCTGGGCCGCGGCCCGGCGCGCTCAGAAACAAAAGGGGTAAAGGACAGTGGTTTGGTTGTGGCTGCGGCGAAGTTCGACAGTTTCCATGATCGGAGGACTCAATGAAACGATTGACTGCTCAGGAAATTGCCACCCATCTCGGCGCTCTGCCAGAGTGGCGAATCGAAGAGGGAGTATTGACGCGAACCTTCCGATTTGATGATTTCCCTGCCGCGCTGGCCTTTGTCAACCGGGTGGGGGAGCGAGCTGAAGAAGCTGGCCACCACCCGGATATCGACATTCGCTATAACCAGGTGCGCCTGGGCCTGATCACGCATGACTCTGGAGGCCTGACGGCCAAAGATTTTGCGCTTGCGTCCGTCGTCGACAGGCTGGTCTGACTGCGCATAGGGCAGTCGTTCGGCTTCTCAACCTGTGGAAAAAGTCTATAGATCCTGAAATCTGGATTTAGAGCCCGAATCCGCGTAGTTAACCTGACTGGCCGTCTTCAGGGGCCGTTCGAGTGCTGCCAAGAGCCGAAAAACGCCTAAGCGGCAGCAAATAATCCCATCTTGAAGCCGATGAAGAATTGTTGAGAAAGGCCCACAGCATTAAGTAAGTACAAGATATAAAAGACCTTATGACGTTATTAGCTGTTTTGAAGTTAGCCGGTTGCACTGTTGGCCTCAGTATATGTCTCGAATTGGGACACTAAACTGAGTCACGGGAGTGCTTGTTGGTAGCAGTAAAATAATATCGATTTTTGTATTTGACATCTCTCTAATCTATGCTATGCTGTATATATTCCATTGAGGGAGGAGGCATCCTCCCTACTGGATGTAGTTTGCGTCACTGGCCTCCCGGCACGAACAGCAAGAACGTTCGTGCCGTCTTTTTTGCGCCAAAATCTACCTGCTCACCCCTCGCACCTGCCGTCGCCGCGTAGGCTTTCGTTTCTTTCTCGCTTCGGTCTAAAATGGAAGTCAGGAGGGCTTATGAGGTACAACTGGATGCAGCGCCGCTGGGTTCTTGGGTTGGTTGTCTGCGCCGTTACCGTCGCAAGCTATGCGCAATGGTCGAACCCGGCCGACGATATTCCCGCCTATCATCCCTCCGCGCCGCTCAATTTAAGCGCCCTGCCGCCGATTCTCTCCGGCAAACAACTCACCGGCGAACACTTTCGTTACCCGTGGCAGGTGCACTGCTATCAGCAGGCAATCAAAATCAGCAGCGTGATCTACCAGCTTCCCTGCTGGTGCCACTGCGACCGCGCGCTGGGGCACACCAGCCTGCACAGTTGCTATGAAACTGCGCACTCGACGGAGTGCTCCCACTGCGCCAAGGAAGGCTTCTTCGCCTACCAGCAGACCAAACTGGGCAAGACTCCCGCGGAAATTCGCGCCGCCATTAATCGCCACGAGTATGAAAGCATCGATCTGGAAAAGCAGTAATCAGGCGGCAAAACCGGAATTGGCGTAAAATGATAGTTGTAGCACGAGCCAGTTGACCCGGCTCGCACCTGGGCATCTTTCCAGAAGAACGGAAAATGTTCAATGGGGGCGTCACGGTTTCGACGGGATCGATTGTGGCAAAGGAGTCATGTCAGGGTGTGGGCACCTGCAATCGCCTGCAAAACAAAAGTTGCCGACTATAGTCTGCCACTTGCAGCTTAATTAAATAAGCTGCCGTCTTCCACGGCTTTGCCTATGGGCTGTGAGCGGACGTCATACAGTAGGCTGGCGGCTGCGGCTCGGTCCGTGTTGTAACCGCGAGATCATCGGACTAGTTTCTGGCGCATCTTGCCCGTTCTGAGCGCCAGGAGCGAACCAAATGGAATCGGGCAAAACATGAACACTCCTGGCTGACAGCGATTTCGGACGCGGGTTCGACTCCCGCCGCCTCCACCAAGTTGTTAATTTCGATTGTTTACAAGTATTCATGCACCTGTATATGTGTAGAATCTATTGTTCGATTCTTACATTCGACATCTCACCGCTAAGCAGTCATGCTGTCCCTCAGCGAGGTAGAGAGAATCGCTGCGCTGAAGCCCGTCATTCGGAAATCATCGTTCTCTTCCCATAAGCCGGCCTATCCGGACTAATCGACATCGTCTATTCAAGAGCAGCCGGATTTTCTGGTTCCACCATGCGGCTGCCATTCCGCGTTCGTTAATTGGCAGCTAGACGAATACTCCGGGAAACAGAGAGGAACAGCGCTCCGGCCTGGTCCTTACTCTGCGCTCCGAAGGATGTGATCAAGAGCAGGATAGTGTGATCTGCGCCCGAAATATCGCCGACTCCGCCAATGTAGGACTCGATGGTGTCCCCTTGCGTTGAGACTGCGCTAAAGTGGTCGTAGGTTACCTCAAGGCCATTGCCAAAAAGCTGGATGAGGCCCAGCTGCCCGAAAGGAATCTTGCGGCCGGAGTTGGATCGCGCGGCCACTTTCTGCTCATAATTGAGTACCACTTCGCTAGCGCTCGCAGCAGGTTCTGCCGGCATGATATTGATCCAGTCTGAGCCCGAGCGAAGCTGCACGCCGCGGATGCCGTTGTCGCCTTCCGATGTTGCGCTCCAACCCTGGGGGACCTGGAGAGAAAAACGGCCTGTCGGATCGCGATACGTTAAACCCGCCGCCGGCTTCAAACCGGTTGCGGCCGGTTGTGCTTCCTTGCTCAGAAGGATGCCAATCCGCCTTGCGCAATCATTCTGCGTGAAGGCTCCGACGATGCAAGCCTTCTTAAGCTCTGTCATTGCCAGAGATTCGCTTTCGTTCGATGCGGGCACTGCGGTCTCGTTTCCCGTCACGTGCAGACTGTTACGGATACCGTCCAGTACAGGCAAACTTGCATAGTATTCGGCCAGCGGCGCGATCCCGGTGAACCCAATCAAGATTGCGTTCTTAGTGAGCGCCGAGGATGTTTCGGCGACGGCTGGAGACTTCGGGTCACTGCAAGTAAAGAGCGAGTAAACCCCCGGCGTACCAGCCAGCATGAGCGTACCGCTCTGGCGTGCGCGGAATGTCGGGCATTGTCTCTGGAATTCCCTTGCCGTGACATCGACGAATTGCTGTGCTGTCATTGCGTCACTCTTGTCCTGCTGCAAGACCGCGACGATTGCCTGCACGGCTCCCTTACGCACAATGACCTGATCGACTCCCTGGTCCGGATTGACCTGCCAGCCGGCGGGAACCTGAAGATCGAATCGGCCCTGCGGGTCGTGGTAGGTTGTCTGAGCAGCGACGGCAAGAGGCAGAATGAGTGCGGCGAGTGTAACGGCGGTCATCCTGGCGCCGCGCAATCTGTTGCCGCAGTTCCGTAGAAGATGCGATACGTGCATGTGAATCTCCAGAAGTGAGAAAAGCGTATGGGAGCATTATAGGCAGATACTCTTCCATGTCAAACTCAAGGTATATATCCGCCCGATGCTTCATGTGTAGTTGATTCAAAAGGCATGATTACCCGGCAAAGAAATACGTTCGAGACCTCTGACAGGTTTCTTACGAGTCGGCTTCTCTGAAGCAACAAGTGGCAATTAGTTCTCAACTGGTGAGAACGATTCGAGTCACTCATCGGCCAAGGGACGGATCAGAATCGTTAATTGCGAGGAACAGAGGACAGCGGAGAGCACCTGTTGACCTTCGGGTGTACATTTGCACTATGCAGGCAATCGATTGGCTGCTCGAAGAGGACAATCCTCCGGTTCGCTACCTGACCTTGAAGCACCTGCTGGGGAAGCCGGAGGCGGCCCCGGAGCTGGCGCTGGCGAAATCACGGCTGATGCAATACAAAGTCACCCAGGGAATACTCAAGCATGGAGACCGGTTCTGGGATGACGACGACAAGGCGTACAAGAAGTACACTGGCAAGTATTGGCAGGTGATCTTCCTGGGCCAGTTTTTGGCCGACGGGCGAGACCCGCGCATCGCCGCGGGGATCAGCACGATACTGGGCCAGCATGAGTGGACGCTTCGACTGCCTATCACAGTCGGCACGCAGTGTCTGACAGCCAATGTTCTCGCCGGTCTGACGCGCCTGGGTTACGGAGAACATCCCGTCGTTCAGCGGGAGCGCGAGGTCCTGGCGCAGAGAGTGGTGCACGATGGGGGCATCGATTGCGGCATTATGGCCTATTCCTTGCTGCCGTATTGCTACATGGCTCAGCCGAAGCTGCTTCTCTGCTTTTCACAAGTGCCCCCTGAGAGCCGGACCCCGGCCCTGAAGTCCGCCATCAAGTTGCTCGTTAAGCGCCTGCTCGAACGCGAGGTCTTTGTGTATGTGCCGGGGAACCAGACGGACTGGCAGAAGGTTCTGGCGCGCAGCCCCGGACGCAGCAGATTGCATCCCAACCGGACCGTGAAGCTGTGGGTGTCTGATCAGAAGGACGCGTTCCTCCATGAACGTGGCCCTGGAGAACCGAAACCCAAGCCGGGTTGGCTGAAGTTCGGCTTCCCGCTGCACTATAACTCTGATGTTCTCGAAGCCATGTACGCCCTCGCCGAATCAGGCGCGCCCATGTCCGCTGCACTCGAAAGACCTCTCAAAGTCATCGAATCGAAGATGACGCTGGAGGGCAAGTGGGTCATGGAGAATTCGCTGAATGGCAAGATGTGGATCGATGTGGAGAAACGGGGAAAGCCCAGCAAGTGGCTGACGTACTTTGCGCTCCGCGTGCTCAGCCACTTCGGTCGCGCACCATTGCCTGACGGTGGCGGCTCCCTCTCCCGCGGAGTATCTCTTGCAGACTAATGCTGAATCTCGGTCTCTGACTTTGAGGGCTTCTGCGTGACCTGAGCAGGCGTAAGCAACTGCGACCGATCCCAACCTCCGCCCAGGGCTTCGATCAGTTGAACCGACGCGGTCATCTCCTGCACTTGCAGATTCGTTAGAGACTGTTGATTAGAAAGCAAAGTGGTTTGCGCGATGATCACGTCGATGTATGGATCAATGCCCGTTTCGTAGCGCCCTAACTCGAGCTTCACGAAGATTTGCGCGGAATTCACTGCGTCCTGTTGATGCCGCACTTGCTGCGACAGAATACGAACCGCCGCGAGCGAGTCTTCCACCTGCTGGAATGCAATCAACACAGATTGGCGATATGCGGCGAGATCTGCGTTGTACGTTGCAACGTATTGATTTACCGTCGCCCGGCGCAGGCCTCCATCATAAACAGTTTCAGAGACCGATGGGCCGACAGACCAGAAACGGCTGGGCCAATCCAGAATATTCTTGATGGCCGAACTCTCCATGCCGCCCGTTGCCGAGAGCGTCAATGCCGGGTAATAAGCCGCATGAGCAACCCTGATCTGCGCATTGGCGGCAGCCATGTTCCGCTCCGCGGCGGCAACGTCGGGCCGCCGTTCGAGCAGTTGGGATGGCAAGCCCACTGGAATAGGCGGCGGCGCGCTCGTTCTGGGTTCGACAGGGATGGAAAACGCCGAAGCCGGCTTGCCGATGAGCATGGCAATCGCATGTTCATACTGCGCTCGCGCAATTCCGATATTGATTGCCGCGGATTGCGCGCTCTCCAAAGTTGTCTGCGCTTCGACAACAGAGATTTGGTCGGCTACGCCAGTGTCGTAAGAAGACCGAACAACTTCCAGTGCTTTCTTGTCGGCCTCCACTGTGTCATTGAGAATTTGTTGCAGTGCATCCTGGCCGCGAATCTCAAAGAAATACTGAGCAAGGCTGGCCTGTTCAGTCAGCCGCTCATTTTCAAGATCTGCCGCGGACAATTGGGCAGTGTATTGGCTGGCGCGCACCGTGTTGCGCACCTTCCCCCAGAGGTCCGGCTCCCAGGAGACATCGGCAGGAAACGAGAAAACCTGCGTTTGTTCGCCGCCTGATTTGCCACCGCTCGCAGAGGATCCAACATTGGAGGATGCCTGTGAACGAGTGTAGGAACCTCCTACGCTTACCGTGGGAAAATAATGCGAGCGCGCCTCGCGCACCAGGGCACGAGCCTCCATAAAGTTCTCGAATGCCTGGCGGATATTCTGGTTGTTGATGTTGAGTTGATCTTCGAGCGCATTCAACTCCGGCTCATTGTAAATCTCCCACCATTTGCCGCGGAGGGTTGCATCCTGGGGTTGCGCGACGGTCCACCCATCGAAGTTTGCGGACTGCGCGGGTGACTCCTTGAAGACCGGAGGCGCCGTCATCGCGGGCGGAAGATACTTCGGCCCAACATTGCATCCAGCCAGCATCGTGCAGAGCGCGGTGATAGAAAGAGGCGCTAACGCGATGAACAGCCTTCGTGATTGCACGATCAACTTTTTCATAACCTTCACTCCATCAACATCAATCACCAGGAGCTTCCGCGGTTCCAGGATAAAAAGTAACTGGCTGTCTGCCCTTGAAACGGAGGCGCAAACGATCGAAGGCCAGATAGACGACGGGCGTGGTATAGAGCGTCAGCATCTGGCTGACGATCAGCCCGCCTACAATGGTGATGCCTAGCGGGCGCCTGAGTTCGGAGCCGGTGCCTGTGCCGAAGGCCAGCGGCAGCGCGCCAAACAAGGCGGCCATCGTCGTCATCAGGATCGGGCGAAAGCGAAGCTGGCAAGCCTCAAAGATAGCCTCGGTGGTGGTCTTGCCGTGCTCGCGCTCCGCAACCAGCGCAAAGTCGATCATCATGATCGCGTTTTTCTTCACGATGCCGATCAACAGGATGATGCCGATGATCGAGATCACGCTGAGATCGATCTTAAACAGCATAAGAGCGAGCATGGCTCCCACGCTGGCCGAAGGCAAAGTGGAGATGATAGTAACCGGATGCACCAGGCTCTCGTACAGAATACCGAGAACAATGTAGACCGCGAATATAGCCGTGATGATGAGAAGAGGCTCGCTGTTGAGCGAGGTTTGATAAGCTGCCGCCGTTCCGGCAAAGAAGCCGCGAACGGTTTGCGGCATATTCAGCTTCTCCTGCATCTGGGAAACCAAGCGTGTGGCGTCGCTCAACGACATATTCTCAGCAAGGTTGAATGACACAGTGACGGACGGGAATGAGCTGGTGTGATTGATGGTCAGCGGCGTGGTGACCGCTTGCGCTGATGTGACCGTGGATAGCGGGACAATGCCGTTGCCCGAGGTGTTGAGATAGATATTCTTCAGGCCATCGGGGCTTTGCCAGTACGGTGGCGCTACCTCTAACACTACGTAATATTGATTCAGTGGTGTATAGATAAGGGATACTTGCGACTGGCCAAAGGCGCCGGAAAGGGACTTGTCTAAAGATTGCGGAGTGATGCCAAGCCGCGCGGCGGTGGGGCGGTCATAGCTGAGCAGCTCTTGCAGGCCGCTATTCTGCGCATCGCTGCTCACGTCCTGGAAGCCGGGAATCTTCTGCATTCCCGTTAACAGGATGGGGCCCCAGTGTGAAAGATCCTGCACGTTATCCGACTGAATGGTGTATTGGTACATTGCATTGCTCGAGCGCCCACCGATGCGCAAATCCTGCGCCGCCTGGAGGAAAGCGGAAGCAACCGGGAGCCGGCTGAGCTTGGGCCGCAGGCGATCGATAACGGCCGCCGCCGAAATCTTCCGCTCATTGAGCGGCTTCAGCGCGATATTGATACTGCCGGTGTTCCCTGTGCCTGTATGGACAATGACATTCGCGACAGCCGGGTCAGCCTGGATAATTTTCTCGATTTGCAGAATCGAGTTGTCCATGATCGGGAATGATGCATCCTGCGGCCCTCGCGCGCTGCCGTTGATGACTCCAGTATCCTGCTGCGGAAAGAATCCCTTGGGGATGATGTCGATAAGATAGAAGTTCAGCGCGATGGTAAGCAGCAGAAGAATCAACATGGGCGTAGGGTGCTTTAGCACCCACGCCAGAGTGCGGCTATAAGTGGAGCGCATCCAGGTAAATCCACGCTCGGTTATTCGATACGCGCTGCCGTGCTTGATGGTTCTCTCATCCTTGAGCAGATAGGCGCACATCATGGGCGTGGTGGTCAGCGAGATCAGCATCGACACTAGGATGGCCGTCGACAGGGTGATTGCAAATTCGCGAAACAACCGGCCAACGATGCCGGCCATGAGAAGAATCGGGATAAAAACCGCAATCAGCGACATGCTGATGGATAAAATTGTAAAGCCAATCTCCTTTGAGCCTTGAAAGGCGGCCTTCATGGGCGCCATTCCTTCTTCGCGGAGACGGGAGATGTTTTCCATCACCACGATGGCGTCGTCTACCACAAAGCCTGTCGAGATAGTCAACGCCATCAGCGAGAGATTGTCGATGCTAAAGCCAAACAGGTACATTACCGCGAAGGTGCCGATGAGAGAGGCGGGAACGGCGACGGTGGGAATGAGCGTAGCTCGCCAGTTGCGCAGAAAAACGAATACAACAAGAATCACCAGGATGACCGAGAGGATGAGCGTGCTCTCAACATCACTCACCGAGGCACGGATGGTTGTGGTGCGGTCAAGAACGATAGTGGTCTTGATGCCTTGCGGAATGGAGGCTTCAATTGACGGCAATTCCGCGCGGACACGATCGACGGTATCGATGATGTTGGCGCCCGGTTGGCGAAAGATCATGATGGTGATCGACGGCGTGCCGTTCAGATATCCCGCGTTGCGGATGTTCGACTGTCCTTCAGTAACGTCGGCAACATCGGATAGCCTGACTGCGGCTCCATTTTTGTAACCCACAATGAGCGGTTTGTAATCGTCTGCGCGGTTTATCTGGTCGTTGGTGACGATGTCCGCGGTCGTATTTCCATCTGAAATCTGGCCGGCCGGCTCGTGAGCGTTCTGCTGGCTCAATACGGACTGAATATTCTGGATTGTGAGTCCGTGGCTGTTGAGCAGAGTCGGATTCACTTCCACGCGCACGGAAGGACCGGAGCCGCCACCGACCGAGACCTGTCCGACACCCTCGATCTGCGAGAGCTTCTGCGCGATGATCGACGACGCCTCATCATAGAGCGTCGGCTTGTCGTACTTATCCGAGGTAAGCCCCAAAATGATGATCGGTGAATCCGCTGGATTCACCTTTCGATAAGTCGGGTTGGCAGGCAGGTTTGCCGGCAGGTAAGTGCGCGCGGCGTTGATAGCCGCCTCCACGTCTCGCGCCGCGCCGTCGATGTCGCGGCTCAGATCGAACTGCAGCGTGATCGAGGTGCTGCCCAGCGAACTCGATGAAGTCATTTCGGTGACGCCGGCGATGTGGCTGAACTGGCGCTCCAAAGGAGTTGCGATTGCGGAGGCGGTGATCTCGGGGCTGGCGCCGGGCAAACTGGCGGACACCGAGATCGTGGGGAAATCCACTTGCGGCAAAGGAGAGACAGGCAAAACCTTGAAGGCGATGGCGCCCACGAGAATAATGCCCGCTGTCAGCAGCGTGGTGGCGACGGGCCTGCGAATGAAGGGGGCGGAGATATTCATCATCCCTCCGCCGGTTGTGGCTCGTTGCCGTTAACGATAGTCTTCGGCGAACGGCTGAAGCGCTGGCCGATGCGATCGAAAAAGATATAGATGACAGGCGTGGTGTAGAGCGTGAGTATCTGGCTCAGCAGAAGTCCGCCAACCATGGCGATGCCCAGCGGGCGCCGCAGCTCCGAGCCCATGCCCTGGCCTACCGCCAGGGGAATACCCGCCAGCAGCGCGGCCATGGTGGTCATCATGATGGGGCGGAAGCGCAGCAGGCAGGCGTCATAAATCGCATCCGTTGAATTCTTTCCGTGCTCTCGTTCTCCCTCCATCGCAAAATCGACCATCATAATTCCATTCTTCTTGACAATGCCGATGAGCAGAATGATGCCGATGATGGCAACAACGCTGAGGTCCTGCCTGAAGAGAATGAGTGCCAGCAAAGCGCCCACGCCGGCGGAGGGCAGTGTGGAGAGAATGGTAACTGGATGAATGAAGCTCTCGTAAAGGATTCCCAGCACGATATACACGGCAGCGAGCGCGGCAAGAATCAACAGGCCCTCATTGGAGAGCGAGCCTTTGAATGAGGCGGCGGTGCCTTGAAAACCATATTGGACACTGGCTGGCATGTTCAGGTCCTTTTGCACCTTCTCGATGGCCGTAATTGCGCCTCCCAGCGAGGCGCCGGGCGCAAGATTGAATGACACAGTCACTGCCGGGAACTGTCCCTGATGATTGATCGAGAGTGGCTCAACCGTTCTTTCAATATGAGTGAACGCACTGAGAGGTACAGCTTTGGAGGCCGCGGTAGAGGAGACTGCATTCGCGGCTGAAGATGCGTTGCTCGCGCCCACATTGGATTTAATCGCATTCGATGGCGCGCTGAGTGCTGACGAGGACGGAGTATATGCCACGGCCGTCGTGGTCGCATTTGAACCTGCGGACGATGACCCCGAGGAAGCGAAGGACGAGGATGCGCCCGGCCCGGAGCCTCCCGCAGAGGTATTGGTCTGAATATACAGATCCTGAAGTCTTCCGGGGCCTCGCTGGAAATTCTGATCGGTTTCCAAAATCACGTGATACTGGTTCAACTGCGTGTACATGGTGTTGATCTGACGCTGGCCATAAGCGTCATAGAGCGTGCTGTCGATGGTGGACGGTGCAATCCCAAGCCGCGATGCGGTGACGCGATCAATCACCAGCGATACCGCCAGGCCTCCGGTTTGCTGGTCGGTGGCCACATCGGTAAGTTGAGGCAACTGCTTCATCTTGTCGACCAGCCGTCCGGTCCACAGGTTCAACTCATTCGCATCCGGGTCTTCCAGCGTGTACTGATACTGGGTGCGGCTGACGCGGTCATCCACCGTGATGTTCTGTACGGGGTCCATGTAAAGCACGATACCCTCGACCGGCTTGAGGCTCGTTTGCAGCCTGCGAATCACATCGGAGGCGCTGATGTTGCGCTCATTCAGCGGCTTCAGGTTGATGGACATTCTCCCACTGTTGAGCGTGGTGTTGGTCCCGTCCGCGCCAATAAAGGAAGACAGGCTCTCGACCGCAGGGTCCTGAAGAACGATGGCGGCGAGTTGTTGCTGCTTCTCGGCCATGGCAGCAAAGGAGATCGTCTCCGGCGCCTGTGAAATGCCCTGAATGACGCCCGTATCCTGCGTGGGGAAGAACCCTTTGGGGATGACGATATAGAGGACAATCGTAAGCACCAGGGTGGTGGCGGCCACCAGCAAGGTGATGGTCTGGTACCTCAGAACAAACTTGAGCGTGCGGCCGTAAAAGGCGATGACGTTTTCGAAGACGCGCTCCGAGGCCTTGAAAAAGCGTCCCTGCTGTTCTTTGGGTGTCTGGTGAAGAATTCGCGAGCACATCATGGGCGTAAGAGTGAGCGACACGACGGCTGACAGAATGATGGTGACGGCCAGCGTAACCGCGAATTCGCGAAAGAGGCGGCCGACAACGTCGCCCATGAAGAGCAGCGGAATCAGCACGGCAATAAGCGAGACGGTAAGAGAGATAATCGTGAAGCCGATCTGTTCCGCGCCTTTCATCGCCGCCTCCATTGGCGTATCTCCGGCTTCAAGATAGCGTGTAATGTTTTCGATCATGACGATCGCGTCATCGACCACAAATCCGGTGGAGATGGTGAGCGCCATCAGCGACAGATTGTCCAGGCTATAGCCCAGCGCATACATAACGCCGAAGGTGCCCACCAGGGATAGCGGCACCGCAATGCTGGGAATGATGGTTGCGTAAAGGTTACGCAGAAACAGAAAAATGACCATCACCACCAGGGCAACGGTCAGCATCAACTCAAACTCAACGTCGGCGACGGAGGCGTTGATGGCCGTGGTGAGATCGGTAAGCGGCGTGACCTTGATGGATGCCGGCAGGTTTGCCTCGAGCTGCGGCAGAATCGCCTTAACGGCCTTCACCACGCTGATGGTATTGGCCCCGGGCTGCCTCTGAATGTTGAGAATCACCGCGGGCGTCTGGTTCATCCATGCTGCCTGCTTGTTGTTCTCGATGCCGTCTACTACCTGTGCAACGTCCGTCAGCAGGATGGGCGCGCCGTTGCGATAAGCAATGACTGCCTTTCGATAGTCCGCGCTGGTCATCAATTGATCGTTGGCGTTGATCTGATAATCCTGGTGAGGTCCGTCGAAGTTTCCCTTGGCTTGATTGACGCTGGTCTGCGTAAGCGCCGTGCGCAGATCTTCCATGTTGAGCCCGTACGACGACAGCGCCGTTGGATTGGCCTGAATACGCACCGCCGGCTTTTGGCCTCCGCTGATACTCACCAAGCCGACACCGCTTATCTGCGAGAGCTTGGGCGCAAGCCGCGTATCCACCAGATCCTCAACCTGCGACAATGGCATGGAGTCGGATGCAATGGCCAGCGTCAGCACCGGGGCATCCGCGGGATTGGTCTTGCTATATACCGGCGGCGAGGGAAGATTCGAGGGCAGAAAGCTCTGCGAGGCGTTAATCGAGGACTGAACCTCTTCTTCGGCGATGTCGATGTTCAAGGTGAGGTCAAATTGCAATACGATGACAGACGATCCGCCGGAACTGGTTGAGGTCATCTGGCTCAGCCCTTGTAGCTGGCCGAACTGCCGCTCCAGGGGGGCGGTTACCGTAGTGGCCATCACATCCGGACTAGCGCCTGGATAAAATGTAAGAACCTGGATGGTGGGATAATCGACCTCCGGCAAGGCGGAAACCGGCAACTGGGTATATGCAACGATACCCACCAGCAGGATGGCGGCCATCAACAGCGAAGTGGCGACAGGACGCTGAATAAAGGGCGCGGATGGATTCACGGAGTATTACCTTCAACCGCATTTGCCGGAGCCGCCTGCTTTGAAACAACGACCTTACTCCCAGCCTGCAACTTATCGAAGCTGCTGGTTGCCACAACCTCGCCGGGGTTGATTCCCTGAGCCTCCATCAGGCCGCCATCTGAAACGCCGGTCTTGATGTTGCGCACGCTGGCCGTTCCGTTCGCAATCACATAGAGGAACTCCACCTGCCCGTTGTGCTGAACAGCCGCGGTGGGAACCAGCGTAACGCCCTGGTGCGTATTCACCAATAATCTTGTGTTGACAAACTGGTTCGGAAAAAGAGCGCCATTTTTGTTATCGAAAAGCGCGCGCAACTTGACCGTTCCGGTCGTGGTATCGATCTGATTGTCGATGGTCTGTAATTTGCCCGATGCAATTTTCCTGGTTTGTGCGCGATCCCACGCATCGACGGGCAGAGTATGCATCTGTTTCATGCGCGCCTGCACCTGTCCCAGGCTGTCTTCTGCAACTGTGAACACTACGGTAATAGGCTGTTCCTGGGTGATAACCACCAGAATAGTCGCTCCATTTGCCTGCACCACGTTCCCGTGATCCACGAGGCGAAGACCGACCCGGCCGGTAATCGGCGCGGTAATGTGACAGAAGCTGAGCTGCACCTGGTCATAAGTCACGGTGCCTTGATCGTTCTTCACCGTGCCTTGGTCCTGAAGCACGATCTTCTCCTGATCGTCCAGCAGTTGCTTGTTGATGCTGTTTCGCGACCACGCGGTTCGGTATCGATCGAGATCCATCTGAGCCTGAGCCAGAATGTTGGTGTCGCGTTCCAGTGTGCCTTCCGCCTGGTCCAACTGTGCCTGGTAGGGCCGCGGATCGATGTCGATTAGCGCGCTCCCTTTTTGAACGAATTGCCCCTCGCTGTAATGCACCGCGGTTATGACTCCGTTAGCCTGCGCGGTAATGTAAGTTGTATTGACCGGAGTGACAGTACCGATGGCATCGAGGTAGATGCCGATGTCACCCTTCGTTGCAGTCGCGACCGTGGCAGTGACGGATGGCTTTACGGCAGCCAGCGCGCGTTTGGCAGCCGCTGCCTTGACGTTGTTATTGTGGACAACCACGATAACGATCGCGACCAGAAGCAGAAGAAGAAGCAGGCTTGTCCACAGAATCCAGCGCCTTCGATACGAGGGATGCGGCTGAGACAACTGATGATCTGCGCCAATGTGTTGAACAGCCGATTGATCTTCGTACTCAGGCATGCAGACCTCCGCGCCCACGCACATTTGGCAACGTGCTTCTCGCAGAATCCTCTATTTTTGGAGCAATTGTATGTTCCGTATTGCTCAAATTCCGAAGGTATGCAGGATTCTCAACGAATCTGTGTTCGGCGGCTTCTTGCAGGTTCCGAGAGAGTTGCCGACAGTACGGAAATTCTCCGAAGCCTTCCTGGCCCGACACAACAGTACGAACTGCAGGAGCGTAGTTCGCGATGAAAGTCTGATATCCCGGCCTACCCCATCTAAACCAGATCGTGTGGAGGGCAAATCTTGCACGAAATCAAGTCAGCTCATAGTAGGCGCAGAATCACGGTATGCCTTTGAGGACGGAGAGTGTCATGGAAAGTCCGAAGCGGAGACGCGGTCGGCCGGCCGCCAGCGGCTTCCAGTTGGCCTAAGAAGACCGGATAATCTGTTCAACCATTTTTGCGCAGGTATCGACGCCCAGTGTGCTGTTCAAGGTGATGTGGTAGAGCCGAGGATCGGAGGAGTCGCAGTCGTAATAGTAGCGGGCATAATGGAGGCGTTCGGAGTCAATGCGGCGCAGCAGTGCTTGCACGTCTTGCTCGTGGGGATGGCGAAGCTTCATGCGCGCTATTTTCTCGTTGAGCGGAGCATAGACCAGCATGCGGAGCACTTGAGGATGGCGCCGCAGAATGCATTGCGCGCTGCGTCCGATGATGACGCAGTTGCCCACCTTGGCGGCCTCCTGAATAATATTCGCAGTGAAAATCTGCACCGTATCGCGATCCACCGCGAGATCAGACCCTTCTCCGGTATAGGACTCCGGCCCTCCCTGGCGGAAGCCCTTCAATACCCGCTCCCACCACGCGATGGCGTGTTCGTCGGCCTTCGCGGCCCATGAATGTTCGACTTTTCCCATGGCTGCTACCCGCTCGATGATCTGCTTGTCAATGCACTCCCAGCCAAGAAGTTCCGCAGCTTTACGCCCGATGTCGGAGCCCCCGCTGCCATATTCTCGCGCAATTGTCACAACGTTGAACATTTTCTTCCTTCCTTTCTGTTACCCTGCTCCCATGTTCGACTGTTGCGATTCATTTTTCACCTCCGCGCCTATGGCCTGCAAGTTGTATTCGGCCACGGCACGCGCAACTTCCGCGGCCGGCTGACGGTCGTTGGGGCTTCCTTCCAGCCAGCTGCAAAGTGATTCGAAGACGGCGCCCACCAGGAAACGGGCGGCGATCAACGGCGCGGAAACGGAAAATGCGGCTGGGGTCGACTCCAGGCCGGGGAAAAAAGCTAAAACTATTTTATTGTTTTGCCGTCTGCTGATGCCCGAATGACTGCCTGGAAGGCCGGCTTCGGCTGACCGCCGCGATCGAAAAGCAGCGGATAGTTGGTGCGCCCTCTCACCGGCCAGTTGTTAAGCCAGGAATCTCCGTCCGTCACGCACCAGAACGTCACCCGGGTGACAACATCGCGGTGCTTCAGATAGACCCCGAATAAATCGGCATATCGCTGCGCAAGTTCCTGCTGCATAGATTCAGGCAATCCGCCGGCGTACGGATTCAGTTTTGGGTCCTGTTGAATGTTCAGGGAGACCTCGGCGGTTTGCTGCGTTGTAGCGGGGGGCAGCACGTCAATGTCCAGTTCCGTGATCGCCACTTTGACTCCCAGCTTTCCGAAGGCGGAGATGGTGGCGTCCTCGTCCTCAACCGCGGGCCATGTGAGATTGTCATGGCCTTGTATACCGACAGATGTTATAGGGATTCCCTGGGCCTTCAGCCTGGCAATGAGCGCGAGCGCCCCTTTGCGCTTGGGCTCATTCTCCAGCGAGTAGTCGTTGTATGTCAGCTGCGCCTGGGGATCGGCTTCATGCGCGTACTGAAAGGCTTTCACAATAAAGTCCTCACCGATGATCTCCATCCAGGGAGACGGTCTCAAGGTGCCGTCATCGTTCAGCGCTTCGTTGACCACGTCCCAACTCTGAATGCGGCCTTTGTAGCGGCCAACAACCGTAGCAATGTGGTCGTGCAGGCGCTTCAACAAGGTTTCGCGGTCGACGAATTCTCCTTTTTCATTACGGAAGACCCATGCCGGAACCTGGTTATGCCACACCAGGCAATGGCCGACGATGAACATGTGGTGCTTCTCTCCGAAGGCTACGTACTGGTCGGCCAGCGTGAAGTCGTAGGTATCCGGCTTGGGATGAATCATCCCCCACTTCATAACATTCTCCGGCGAGATGGTGCTGAACTGCGTCTCGATGATCGCGTCCCCGCGGCTATCCTGGCCAGTGATCTGGGCGGTGTTGATGGCCGCGCCAATCAGAAAGCTGCCTTGGTAGGCTTCTTTCAGAGAGGCGGGCGCTTGCGCGGTGATTCCCATACTTGCGGCTACCATTGCGGCAACTGCCATGAACCGGCGACTGAACATTGATGGATACTCCTGAGAAATTTGTCTGTCATCATAACGGAAAGAGTAAGCATTCTCCCGGTATAAGAATCCGGCCGCAAGCGGCGAGCCCGTTGCGGCCGAAGGTGAAAACGTTCCACGCGTTACGAGGCCGTGGCCGAAAAGCCCTTGCGCCGCTCGGCCAGTTCTTGCGAGATGCTCAGATTCAAATTCTTGTCGATGCGGTAGAAGAGCACGCATACGGCAACGGCAAGGAAGGCGGCGCCGCTGACGACCGAGGCGATCAGACGGATGCCAAATAGCGCGTGCTCCGTCTGCGCGCCGCTGGACTGATAGCCGAAGAAGGAGAGCAGCCAGCCGTCGATTGCACCGCCCAAGGAAACGCCGATCCATAGCGCAAAGACCACGGCTGAGATCACCGTCGCGGTGGCGCGGCGTCCCGTCTTCCATTCGCCGTAGTCGGCCACATCGGCCATCATTGCCCACAGCACCGGGTTGGAGCAGCCGAAGAAGAACTGGCGCAGAACTTCCAGGCAGATGATCGGCACAATGGCGGTTGGCGGCAAGAAGTACAACAGGATGGCGAGGACGCCCGTTAGCAGCATGCTCCAGAAGAAGACCGCGCGCCGGCCTATCCGCTTGGTTAGAGCCGTCGAGCAGGCGACACCCGCCAGCAGAGCGATCAATCCGAAGCCGTTGAACCAACTGAAGTATATCCTGTTGCCGGAGCAGTTCTCAAAGTAGGGCAGCATCACGTTGCCGCGAATGAGCAGCGCGGTGAAATAAAAGACCGTCGCCAGGAAGAGTGCGATCCAGGGGCCGTTGTGAATTAGGTCGCCGAGATCGAGAAGTACAGTGCTTTTCTGGCTGGCATCGGGCTCAACCCTCTCCTTGGTTACCGCGAACGCGATCAGGAAAAAGATCACCGAGAGCACAAGGAAGATGCCCATCGTCAACTGATAGCCCAAGGCTTTGTTTCCATGGCCGAGGTGGTCAACCATGGGAACAGCCAGAACCCCTACGATGAATCCAGCGCCGTTGGAGAAGAACCCACGGAAGGATGTGATGCTGTTGCGCTCGATGGGATCGTCGGTCATCACGCCTGTCAGTGCGGCATAAGGAACATTGTTGGCGGCATAGATGAGGCGCAGCAGCAGGTAAGTGACCCAGGCATAGATCAGCTTGGCGACCGGATTGAGGTTTGGTGTGGTGAAGGTCAGAACGCCAATGACCCCAAACGGCACCGAGGTCCACAGCAGCCAGGGACGGAACCTGCCCCAGCGGGTGTGGGTGTGATCGGCAATCACGCCCATGATGGGATTGAATGCGGCTGAAATCAAACCGACCACGAGAAACATCGGCCATGCCTGAGCAGCCGTCAATCCATATGTCTTGGTATAAAAGTCAACCTGCAGGGCCATCAGAGTCTGAAAGACAAAGTTGGCGGCCAGGTCGCCCAGGCCGTATCCGAATTTTTCTCCGAAGGAGAGTTTCATGCTTGTGATGCTCATCGACTTCTTCTCGCTTTCCGCCACGGATTTCTGACAGGCCTAGGAAGAATGCTTTTCCCTCAATCGCTTCTCGACGACCTCCAGCGTTCCCTTGAAGGGGCCGGGAGTTTCCATCTTGATTGAAACCAGCGCGGCGGCGAACTTCAGGGATTCCCGGACATCGTGATCCAACCGCCAGGACAGGTACGCCGCGAAGGTTGTGTCGCCGCGGCCGGTCCGGCCGGAGATGTTGCTGTTGGTGAACTTCTCGTAGTAGGTTACTCCCTTTACCCGGGCGAGGACGCCCTGGGAATGTGTGATCAATATCTCGGGGCAACCCCACGACTCAATGATGATGGCGGCTTTCTCCAGATCTTCAGTGCCGGTAAGAATCCGTGCTTCAACCACGTCCAGCTTGAGCTTATCCATCATGGCCGCAATTTCTTTTTTGTTAGCCACGTCGCTGAACTGGATTTCATGGGTCACAGGGGTGACGTGGCGGACGAAATTCTGCATGTCGGCCGACAGGCTATAGCCCCTGGATTTCAAGCCCTTCATCAGCGGCATGTCGAATTCGGTGTCGGATATCCCGGCCAGATGAACGCAGGTCGAGCGCAACTCCGGAACATCGTGAATGGAAATGAGACCGGCGGATTTGACCAGCGTGAGTTTGCGTTCATCGACATTTTCACTCTCATGCAAGACCCTCGAATAGGTGGTCTCCGCGCTCTCGATGACGTAGGTGTCAACGCCGAGATCCTTCATCGGTTGCAGGATCTCTTCGTCCTTTTTCGCCATCTTCACCACCGCGGCAACTTGCTTTCCGATGCGCGCGGCGACCATGACGCCGCACAACACAGCGCTTCCCGGGGCGATGTGGGGTTTCCCTCCGAAGGGGATAATCTCGTCGTAGCACATGTGGCCGATGAATGTGATGTCGTACTTCTTGGGCATGTCGATGGATTCCTTAGTTGAGCGTTAGGGTTATTGGCCAGGGATGGACATGGACTCACACGGAGCAGAAAGGGGGGAACGAATTACGCCGATTTCCTGGCCGATTCGCGATCTTCCCGCCCCATCCTATCCGTGTCCATTCCCGGCAGTTAACTTTCATCTTCCGTTGCCCTAACCCTTGAGCAAATCGGGGAAGAATGGAATCAGATCCTGCGACTCGATGGTTCCGGTTTTCTTCTTCGCCTGCACGTCCTTGATGTAGTTCATGACCAGATGCGTCCAGACAGCTCCCGGCCGGGGATAAGCGGCGACGATGTAGTGCGGGCCGGGGGACGTCTCTCCCGATTCCGTTTCCAGCTCCGCGCGCAGATTGTCCGGAGTGATCATGGAATTGGCGTAATCGAAGACCACCCGGTCCATGGCCTTGTAAACTTCCTTGCTCTCTCTGGCCATGCCGTAATAATCCAGCAACTCGGCGAAGACGTAATTGGAG
>Ga0326727_10007817_pt1 | contig 27792 bp, 20 predicted proteins | sample MB2enrmetagenome_FD_207643 | JGI IMG/M metagenome (GOLD analysis project Ga0326727, IMG submission 207643) | Lab enriched peat soil microbial communities from McLean, Ithaca, NY, United States - MB29MY | ecosystem: Environmental > Terrestrial > Soil > Wetlands > Peat | place: USA: New York...
TCCCCGCTCCGGCCCCTCGCCCGGCCAACCAGGAATTCCTTTGAAGAACTTGAATGTTTCCTGGCGATATAATAAATTATTTTGGCTGCCTGGGTGGCGGAACGGGTAGACGCAAGGGACTTAAAATCCCTCGGAGTTCGCTCCGTGCCGGTTCGAGTCCGGCCCCAGGCACCACTTCAAAATCCAAAGAAATCTTAAGAGGTCTAAAAGCCCGCGTCTATAAACAGATTGCGGGCTTTTCTTTGTCTATTGCCGTCCTGTAATTTTCATGGACAGCCGAGGTAAAAGGGGGTAGAATTGGGGGTAGATGAGCCTGGGGGTTTATATGATACCCCCAATCAACCCTGCTTCTTTGTAAGGAGCGGATTACAAGGGGGATGGGTAGACATTGGAATTAGTTTGATTCCCATGCACAAGGAGGTACCCTATGCCGACAGATAAGCTGACCGATCCAAAGGTCCGGCAAGCCAAGCCGGCGGAAAAACCCTACAAGCTCTTTGACGGAGGTGGCTTGTTTCTGCTGGTTCAGCCCGGTGGTTCGAAGTTATGGCGGCTGAAGTACCGCTTCGGCGGGAAGGAAAAGCTTCTTGCCATCGGCAGCTATGACAAGGGCGTCTCGCTAAAGAAGGCCCGGGAAGCGCGCGACAGGGCCAGGGATCAATTGATAGAGGGCATTGACCCAGGCGCCTCAAAGAAAAAGGAAAAGCATGCCGAGCGCGAGCAGGCTGAGAACACTTTCCGGGCTATTGCGCTTAATTGGGCTGAGACGTATGGCGCCCGTTGGACGGAATCACACCGCAACCGGGTGGTAGCCTCCCTAGAAAAGGACGCCTTTTCTGCTCTGGGCGACCTTCCTATAAAGGGAATTACCCCCCCGATGGTCCTAAGCGTCATCCGGGCAGTCGAGTCCCGCGGCGCGCTCGATGTCGCCTCCCGGATTTTGCAACGGACCAGTGCCATTTTTCGATATGCCATCCAGACCGGCCGGGCGATTTACAACCCGGCGGCAGACATGAAAGGGGTATTGAAAACCCGCAAGGTAGAGCATCGTTCCACAATCTCCCGGGATGAGTTGCCGGACTTTCTCAAGAAGCTTGATGCTTATTCCGGCGACCTTATTACCAAGCTGGCCTTGAGGCTCATCATATTGACATTTGTACGGACTGGAGAACTGCGGGGCGCCCGCTGGGAGGAATTCGATGTCGATCAGAGGGAGTGGCGCATTCCGCCAGAGCGCATGAAGATGCGGTCGGCGCACATTGTCCCCTTATCGCCCCAAGCGCTGGCCGTCGTCGAAGAATTGAGGCCGTTGACCGGTCAATTCGACTTACTCTTTCCGTCTCAGCGAGACCCACAAAGGCCCATCTCTGAAAATACCCTCCTTTATGCCCTCTACCGCCTTGGCTATCATAAGCTCGCCACCGTGCATGGTTTCCGGGCATTGGCAAGCACAATCCTGAACGAGACCGGATTTCGGCCGGATGTCATTGAGCGCCAGCTTGCCCATGTTGAGCGGAACAAAGTCCGGGCGGCATATCATAGGTCGGAATACTTGGAGGAGCGCCGAAAAATGATGGACTGGTGGGGCACGTGCATCGAACTCATGGCGAATGAGCAGAAAGTTGTACTTTTCCGGAGAGATCCGGCATAATCAGAGGAAACCATCTATAGGAATGGCGGGGATGATGCATGGCTGAGGAGGACCGTCTGGAAGTGCTGCGGAAGGGGGTGAAAATTGTACTGTTCAGAAGCGAGTCGAAATGAATCCAATTGAAATTTTATATTCGGCGAAGTTTGAGCTATCAAACTTATTAGTCAATCAGGGTAAGAGGATGGTTACGGGGTTAAACTCAGGAAATGGGATCCCCAAAACCATTTTAGACTCCGGCAACAAAATCTGCGAAAAATATAAATTATATGTAATGACCAAGATTTGAGCTGACAATCATCAAACCGAGATCAGATTAGACCTGACACGTTGGACTAAAACTTTAAATTTCGCCAGGGCCTTAGATACAGCTAAGATATCCATATCAACCAACTTTAATGGATTTTATAAGGGTGGATAGATAGCAGTTATCTTTTATCTCAGACGTCACTACAAATCGTAACGATTACCTATTCCTTTCCAGTGAGCGCCTTATTTAATACTTTACCCAGCTCTGAAATCTTATAAGGCTTGGCAATAACGCCGCTGAACCCATATTTCTGGAAGTCGGCCATTACCAAATCATCGGAATAGCCGCTGGAAACGATGGCCTTTACCTGGGGATCGATCTCCAGCAGTTTCGCCAGGGCTTCTTTACCCCCCATGCCCCCGGGGACAGTGAGGTCTAAAATTACCGCAGCAAATGCCTGTCCAGACTCTTGCGCCTTGACAAACATTTCTATTGCCTCGCCCCCATCTCTGGCAAACTCAGGCTCATAGCCAAGATGGACAAGCATTCTCTCTAATACTTCCCACACCATCTCATCATCGTCCATTGCCAGGATCTTGCCTGTCCCAACCAGCAGCTCCCTATCTTCTTCTGGTTGAGGGGTAACTTGTCCTTCGACGGCTGGAAGATAGATATAAAAAGTTGTTACCACCCCTGGTTTTGACTCCACGGCAATATGACCGTCATGTTTTTTAATAATAGCGTAGGCCGAGGCCAAGCCCAAGCCGCTGCCCTTCTGTTTGGTAGTAAAGTAGGGGTCAAATATTCTCGGAAGGTGCTCCGCCGGTATGCCCATCCCCTGATCTCGCACCGAGATTTTGATATACCTCCCGGCGCTCAGAGGCAAATCGCTATCTGTCCCTAAAGTAAGGTTCTCTGCCCAAACCTTAATCGTCCCACCAGTAGGCATGGCCTGAATGGCATTGATAGTGATATTTTGGAAAACTTGGCCGATTTGCCCTGGGTCGGCTTCTATCCACCAGAGATTTTCTGGGCAGGTAGTTTCACCTTTCACCGGAGAACCGACACATGTAAAAGGGATGGATTCGGTGAGGAGTTCCGCAACCGAGAAGAGTTTTTTTACCGGCGCTCCACCTTTGGCAAAGGTGAGCAGTTGCTGCGACAAAGCCTGAGCCCGCCAGCACGCCTCTTCTGCCTTAGCCAATCTATCTTGAACCCGGGGGCCTATCTCGCCATATATCATGGCCAGGCCGATATTGCCGAGAATGGCGGTGAGGATGTTATTAAAGTCGTGGGCGATGCCGCCGGCCAGGGTGCCCACAGCCTCCATCTTCTGGACATTAATGAGCTGGGCTTCCAGTTCCTTGCGTTCGGTGATATCCATGAAGTATCCCAGGGTGGCTCTTTTCCCCTTGTACTGGACCGAAGTGACCGTCTCCATGACCCACTTGGTTTCCCCCCCTTTAGTAATGTACCGGAATTCGGAGGGGGTAAAGCTTTCTCCTCTTAACATTTTTAAGGCGTTAATTCTGACCCCTTCTCGATCTTCAGGGTGGACCAAAATCCAAGGGTCTAGATCTGCTAATTCTTCTTCATTATAGCCGGTGATCTTATGAACCCATCGGTTGGTCAAGACAAACTTTCTATCCTGCATGAGATAAATGCCCACCAGCGATCTTGCAATCAGGCTCCTGGTTAAGGCTTGTTCCTCTTTTTGCTGGGAGGTGTCAAAAAAAGTTAGCACCCCTCCGGTACCCTCAAAAACCTCACCGCGTTCCAAGATTGGCGCCAGGGAGTATTTCACCGGGAAACTGGTGCCATCCTGGCGCCAAAAAACATCTTCTGCGTTGTAAATGGTGTCACCCTGCTCAAGAGCCACGTGTAATGGGCATTCTCTGACCGGATAGGGGCTGCCATCCGGTTTGGAATGATGCCAAGCAGAGTGACTGTCACGGCCTAAAAGTTCCTCTGCCCTATAACCCAACATCCTAGCCGCGGCAAGATTGGCAAAGGTGATGCGGCCCTTTAGATCGAGACCAACAATGCCTTCCCAGACTGAGTTCAGAATCAGTTCCTGATGATGACGAAGCTTTGCCAGCTTGTTTTCGGCCTCTTTCCTATCAGAGATGTCTTGCATGATGCCTTCGAAGTAGAGGATATTTCCTTTTTCATTAAGTACGGCCCGGGCATTTTCTGAGAGCCATAAGGAGCCACCGCCTTTCCGGTGAATTTGATATTCGAAATCCTTGACAACGCCATCTTTAGCCATCAGGCGCCGAAAATGGGCGCGGTGTTGCGGGTCAACGTAAACTTGGGTTGCGATGTCGGTAATATCAGCCATCAATTCTTCAGGCGATTCATAGCCGAACATTCTTGCCATGGCCGGGTTAGCGCTGATATAACGTCCCTCCGGGGTGCTCTGAAAGATTCCTTCCACTGCGTTTTCAAAGATACTCCGATATTTCTCTTCAGCTTGGCGTAGCGCCTCTTCTGCCTGCTTGCGCTCGGTGATGTCGGCGCTGATGGACATGACCGCGGTCACCTTGCCGTGCTCGTCATTTAACGGGGTGGTGCGGAGGCTGATCTCCACCAGCGAGCCGTCTTTCTTCCGGCAGGTGAGTTCGATCCTCGACGATGGCTCTCCTTTCAGAGAGCGCCCTAATATACTGCCAAACTCCTCAAGCTTATCTTCGGGAATGAAGGGCACCAACCGGCCCAGGACCTCTTCCTCGCTCCAACCGAAGATGCGTTCGGAGGCCTTGTTCCACAACTGCACCCGACCCTCAGGATCAAAGACATAAATAGCCAGAGGCGCAACGTTGATCAGCGTTTGCAGGGTTTCTGAGGTTTGGCGCAGGGCTTCTTCGGCCATTTTGCGTTCTGTGATGTCTATTCCTAAAGTGGCAACCTTTGACACCTTCCCAGCTGCATCTGGAATCGGGTAGATGTGGGTGTAAAAGTGAATGCCGGCACGCACATCCTCGAATTGGACCGCCTTGCCTGTTCTCAAAACTTTATCAAAATAAGGCTTTCTCCGGTTCATGACCTCGGCGGGAATAAGATCAAGCAGCCTGACACCAATGATGTCATCAAGGGACTGGCCCAGTCTTTGGGCTGCAGTCTTATTGGCAGTGATCAAGGTCAAACTATTATCCAACACTAATACCGACTCTGGGTTGGCGTCCAGGAGGGCTCTTAAGGTCTTTTCACTTTCCTGTAAGGCCTCTTGGGCTTGCGCGCGTTCGCAAATCTCTAATTGCAACGTCTGGTTCAAGGTGGACAACTCGGCGGTCCGCTTCTGAACCCGAGTCTCCAGTTCATCGCAGGCATGACTCAGCGCCTCCCCGGCTTCCTGACGTTCCCGGTTCCTCTTTTCAAGGAGGATGGCCATGTCATCGAAGGATTGGGCCAGGCGCCCCAGTTCATCGCGGGTGTGGGGCAGGCCGGTGCGGGTGTCCAGATTGCCCCGGCCGAATTGCTGCGTGGCTGCCACCAAGCGGTTGATTGGCTTGATTATAAACATATTCCCCAAAATCCAGGCCAAAGACAATGCCAGCAGGGCGGCAAGCCCGAGGATTAATAAGTTGCGCAGCATTTTCAGATTGGCTTCATCGATAATCGCCTCCTTGGGCAAGCCGACTATGATGTATAGATAGGGAGGTGAATCTTCCCTAAGACGCAACTTTTTGAAGGCATTGATGCGCATGACGCCATCCAGGGCCCTCCATTCAAACAAGCCTTCCGCAATACTGCTTGGTATAGAGTCGAAGTACCCTTTGAAGAGAGAGAGCTTGCCAATGGGGGTGGCCCCATTCTCAGGCATACGATATATCCGAACCATCTTATGATCGGTAAAGACGACGGCGGAGCCTTCAGGCAAATTGACCATGGAGAGGAAGCGGCTAAATTCCTGGAGATTGAAGCCGGCAACTAAAACGGCGACAAGTTTTTTCTGTACATTGAAGACCGGGATGGCGTAGTGGAGAGAGTTGACTTTGCTGATTCTGCCGACGATGAATTCCCCGATGGAAAAATCGAACGACTTTAGCACATCCTGAAAATATTTCCGGTCTGATACACTTAAAGGTTGGAATACCTCGGAGGCGGCAAAAACGTTGCCATCCGGCGCGCAGGCCAAGATAACCGAATAAAATGGATACTTCTGGTGTAATTCCCGGAAAAGTCGCGTGCAGGCAGGCGCATCCCGGTTTTGCACCTCGGGCAGCAGGGCCATGGTGCTGAGCATCGTCTTGGTGGCTATGGCGATTTGCTCTTGTTGGGCCGCCAAGCTCCTGGCTAGCAGCGAGGCATTATCCTGGGCCTTGGCGATGGCCTGTCGACGCAAGCTAATCCCGTTGGCGACGATGAGGCCAAACGCCGGCAGAAAAATAACCAGGAACAATAACAACAGCTTTCTGCGAAACGGCATTGAGTTTAAGATGTTCCTCAGGTTCATTTTATTTCCGCCTCACAAAGTAAAGCTAAACTCTCCCGGAGATGGCAGGAGCGCGCCAATTTTTTGGGAAAAATGAATTCCTCCCGGTGGGCAGACAGAATATACCATGAACCCATAAATGGGAAAAAGTGAAATTTTCTCACTCAAAATGGTCCAAAAAAAGGGGCAAGTCCATCGATCTACTATTCTGTCACAGCTTGTGGATCAGTTTTTGGGGGGCAGGTCAAGCGCTTTGCCGTGCTTCCCAATACAATATCGAGATCAGTAATATCCCCGTCAGTAAAATAAGTATTGGAACCTTAAAACTTTTCAGACGTGAATGGATTTTGCTGAATCCTTGATTCTTCATGGCTGAATTACCTTATCCTATTAAATCGGCGATCTTGGCTCGAGGCATCAAAGATATCTATTTCGAGATTATAGGGGGGCCTTGGCCCCGCAGTCGAAAAATGGTTTTGGGGACCTCTTTGCTTCGGTGAAAATCTCCCAAAGATGCCATTCCTTAAGCCGACTACTCTCATCGACGGCATAGTACCACAAGTTTCGCTGAAAAAGTAATTTCTTTCTGAATTTTGGGTACACCACACCCTTGGAACCCGGACACCTCTTTGCTGTGGAGCTTATGGACCCCAGGCCAGCACTGGAAGGTAATTCTAACCCAATGGAGAAGCTGAAGCGCAGTATTTGTGAATCCCGAAATTGATAGTGAAGTAGCGTGGGGGAATCTCACCTCCCACGGCCTCACAGAACAGAACGTAAGCCCAAGCCCCGAGCACCGCTAGCTTGCCATTATAATTTTTTCTAAAAGATTCCAATAAGTTGAAGGTATGAACTGCATATCGGAACATCCCTTGCAAATTTTCAAGGCGCAGATAGGGCAGTAATCGCTACTTTGCCTTGAAAATAGCGACATAAAAATTCCATCAACTTTGAGAGCACGAAGGGGTGAGGAGCAGTTCGCGGGGGGGACGAGTAAAACATATTCACTTACCCCCCCGACTTGTGGCCGTCTACTTGGCTCGTTTCCAGATGATGTGGTTCGTTCCGCTCATGGTCGCGTGTGGGTTAGTGACCTTGAGTTCGTCTCCGCTGACGGTCATGACTCGCTTCTGATCTTGGCCGTCCCAATTGGGAAACGTACTTCCCTCTATGTGGAAGTTCACCGTCTTATCACTCGCCACCGTGTACTTGCCAAAGGTGGCGTGAGACCCTTGGATAACGGCTTGGTTCTCCTCGGCAGTTCCTTTCATGCGGTTGTTGGCAGCGAATTTCGGGAGGCTGGCCCGCATCATAAGATATATGAAGCGGCCGTCGGGAGTCAAAACCATTAAGCCTTTAGGATTGGGACCGTAGATGTCGTTTCTCTTGCCATCCTGCTCGTTGTAGATTGAGACGAGAATCCAGCTTCCCTGGACCTGCTTCGCCAAAGTGCCCGCCTTCTCCTGGGCCCAGACAGCCGAAGCTTCGGACAGCGTCCTACCAAAAAGAACTGCAACAATAAGCAAGACCTTTACCACTTCTTTAATAGACCAATTCATCGTGTTCCTCCTTTTATTGTCAAGAACGTTTTTTGATACCATAGACCCAGTTTTGGAGGCTCGGGTCAAGGCTTAAGGGTAGTAATAATAAAGTCCTTGACTGCCTTACTCGCCTCGGTAGCCGCCTTCTCGTTATAAGCCAGCGTCGGTCCATATTCCACGCACGGATCGGCGTAGGTGAAGGGCTGCTTGGTTTTGACATTGATAATCACGCCATCGTATGCCTCGGCACATTCGCATCGTCTCACCGTCTGCGCTTTTTCAAGCTTGACAGGCGTTTTCAGCGCTCGATTATCGAAATTGTGTCCGGCGCCGGCATATTCAGTTAACTGGACATTCTTGCCTTTTGCTTGCAGCCGCTTAACGTAGGCACGACTTGGAGCTACTGGGTCATAATCATCGGCGCTGCCCTGAAAGATCCGAATCGGTTTGTCGGCCACGTCCTCGTCGTCGCGGTAGGTCGTGGTACAATCCGGGTAGAAAACAATATAGGCGGCAAACTCCCGACCCACAGGAGCGTACAGACGCTGAAATCGCTTCAGGCTTGCGTAGAGCGCGTCCTGGCCACCCCGCGAAAATCCCATGAGGGCAATCCTCGCAGGATCGATCCTGGGGTGTCTCGCAAGGACATCGAGAGCGCGATAGACGTCCACGATCATCGCAAGCCGCCCGAGTTGCGACTGATCGTTGTTGGTATTCACGATGCCGCGCCCCGTGAAACCGTCGAGGACGAAGGTTGCCACCCCCATCGCATTGAGATACTGTGCCCAATCCAGGACATTAACTCCCACTCCGCCCGAGCCATGTAGGAGGACGACTACCGGTAGGCGATCATTTCCCGAGCGAGGCAGGCGCAGCTCGCCCGCCAGGGTGACCGGTTTGCCTTCCTTGCGACCGGTCAGGAATTCCTGATCCGTCAACGTCATCGACTGAAACGAATGAATCTCCATACGGGCAATCTGCGCGGGGCGCGCCGCGGGGGCTTTCTCTTCCTGGCTGCCGCAGGCAATCACCAAACCCAAAATTGCTCCGATTACCAGAAATCCAAATTTTTTCATTCCATGCCCCCCTTCTTTTTGGCTGCCGCGGATGGGATAAAACAAAGATAGCTATGACATTGCCTAATAAAATATGAATCTGATTGATCCTCATTTTGTGGTGATCGGACTGGACCCAATGTCCTTCAAGGCTTACGCCGCAAAGGTATACTGCGTTCCGGCCGTATTCAGGACGAATTCGCTGGGCATCTCCCGGCTGAACGCGACTATCGCCTCAAATCCGGTACAGTGGGCCGGGACGATCATGTCAGGCTTCATGGCCTTGATATCGGTGACCGTGCTCTGAATGATCTCAGGCTTGGCGTTGATGAGATGAAAACCTCCCATGATCGCGTGGATCTTGTTCGCGCCGGCGATTTTCTGCGCCTGTAGGACGGTGTTGACGATCCCGGCATGGGCACAACCGGAAAGGACCACCAGCCCTTTTCCTTTTACCTTGAAGAAGAGCGCTTGCTCGCCGGGGAAGGTATCAGGTTCGAGATTCTCCCCCCGCTTTATCAGAAACGTCTTCGGCACCTTCTCATAGGCGGTAACTCGTTCGATGTTCCCTGTAAAGTACGGACCGGGGACTATCTCAATCGGGGTTTTCACTTCGACTACCTTCACCCCGAAAGCCTCGAGGTCTTCTTTCTTTAGCTGCCCAAGGTCCGTTGGCTCCTTATCGCCGGGACGGAGCGAGAATCTCCGGGCAAATGCCTCCTCACCAACATAGAAAGGGGTCCCACCGGCGATCCGTGACTGGTTCTGTTTAAGGATACTGGCCGCGCTTGTATAGTGATCCCAATGGCCGTGGCTCAGGCTGAAGGCGTTAGTCTTCCCAACCTCTATCCCGAGGAGCGCAATATTGTTCAACACGCCCACGGGGTCGAGCCCGAAATCATACATACAGGTGCTGGCTTTGCCTCTCACCAGCGTCTCTATGTAAAAAGAAATCCCGTGCTCCGCATGAATCGATTTCCCCGACTTGGAACGGTAACGTTTCGTGTTCTTGACGTCCGCTCTATTGGTATCATAATAGTTGTCGGTCAACACCCAAACTGTCAACTTGTCCACCTCGGTAACGCCTCTGGCAGTCTGGGCCATAACGTTGTTCAAGATCCCCTCACCGGCAGCGATGAGAACACCTGTGGCCAGAGAATACTTCAGAAACTCCCTGCGGCTCACTCCATTGGTCATGATGCACCTCCTCTGAGCCTTCAATCATTTGGCTCAAAAAAATGACCGAGCGCCCCCCTTCAGGCAACTCGGCTATCGCGTAAAACCCAACTCATGGCACCCCTCCTTTACCAGGGGTGGCCTTTCCAACTATCTTCTTTATTTCACAATTAAAGAGAAATGTCAATGGGATTCGCTGAGGTGGAAGTCCTGAAATCTGAAGGGAGGAAGGCTCCTTCCCGCATTTTTGTCTAATCAGATAAGCGTCCTATTTTTCAAGAGTCGGGTTGCGCGTGGGGTTCTCACCTAAACGGTCCTGCCGTTTACGGGGTAAGCCCCCCCAGTCCAATCGCTTCCTATCGGTCCCTAGTGTGATAACTTGCCACTAGAAAAACTTCTTAAGAATTTAAAATGGTTGTGGATATGATCTGAATAGCGAAATTGACCTTTTGTGGGGGGGGTCAAGAATCCTTTTCTGTCCGCTGATATTATGCCTTGATGGAGAGGTTGCCTGGTCAAGTCCTGACCATCACAAATTATATTCTCTGTACCAAAATCCGCCAGTTTTTGTGCCAGGTTCCAGGCTAATTTTTCGTCTCATCGATCTGGTACTGACCTATTTGTCCCCAGGAAGTTCTAAAAAATCCTTTCAAAGCAAAATTCTTCGTGCTATAAGAGGTCAGGTTAAAGCGAGTTAAATAGTCGAGATAGCAATCCTTCCTCCGCAGTTATCAAAACGGCGATGCGTGACTCGGGCTTCGAATCTGATGCTTTTCGGGGAGTACCAATTCCAGGGCATCTTGGAAGACGATGCCCTCCTACCTCCCTTTAAGGGCTCGACCTTTCGTGGGGTTTTTGGCCGTGCCTTAAAGGAAGTGGTATGCGCCCTGAAGCGGCAGGAATGCCCCACGTGCCTGCTTCGGCGCCAGTGTGTTTACACTCAAGTCTTCGACCTTCCCCTGGAATTGTACCCCAAGGGCTCTCCGCATCCCCCCCATCCTTTTGTTATTGAGCCATCTCTGGACCTCCGAACTAATTTGATGCGGGGTGAACACTTTGACTTTACCCTGCTTCTCTTTGGCCGCCCGGCCAACCAGTATCTGCCTTACTTCATTTACGCTTTTCAGGAAATGGGAAAAATTGGCATCGGACGCCACATGAATGGCCACAGGGCCCGGTTCCGCCTCCTCACGGTCACGTCTCCAAGCGCAGGAGTTGTCTATAGGCATGAGGACGGCTCTCTCACCCCGGGAGGGACCATTGACCTGGACCTGGAAGCGGCGCCGAGCCAGCCAATTGATAAACTCACCCTGGAACTGCTCACTCCCCTACGTTTAAAGTTCCAGAATCGCCTCCAAGCAATGCTGCCTTTTCATGTCCTGGTGCGTGCAGCCCTCAGACGAATATCCGTTCTCCACACTCATTTTGGCAACGGTGAGCCGCCGTTGGACTATAAGGGGCTGATAGCCAGAGCCAAGGCGGTAAAGGAGGTCAGGTCCTCCCTTCGCTGGTTTGACTGGCAGCGTTACTCCCATCGCCAAGAGAGTGCCATGCTCTTGGGGGGAATGTTGGGGGAGGTGACGTACTCCGGAGACTTGAAAGAATTCCTGCCCTTGATCAGATATGCTGCAGTGGTGCATCTGGGCAAAGCAACCACCTTCGGCTTAGGCAAGATTCGGATAGAAAAATAGCGAGCCCATAAGGGAGGGTTTTATGGATGATAGGCAAGCCGTGCTGCTGGCTGCCCTCTTACATGATGTAGGGAAATTCGGCCAGCGCGCTGGCCAAAGGCTTACCCCAGAGGACCGCTCGGTAGAATCTGACTGCTGCCCTTCCTGGAGGGGCCGTTACTCCCACACCCATGTCCTGCACTCGGGGAAATGGGTTCGGGAGAACTTGGGAGAGCGGTTCAGTCAGGTGGAGATCTTGGCGCTTTACCACCATGCGCCCGAAGCCTGCACCTGGAGCCGGTTGGCCAAACTGGTGACCTTGGCAGACCGTCTCTCTTCTGGCGAAAGAGAACCCTTGCCCGAAGAGGAATCATCAGGAAAAGTTTCCGAGACTCCCCTCACTTGCCTGTTCACCAAATTGGAGGGGGCGAAGGGACCACTCCAGGATTTCCCTATGCGTGCCCTTGAGCCTGACCTAACCCCCTGGTTTTCTCCTGGCCCATCAGCCTATGTTCCTTTGTGGGAAGCCTTTAACCAAGATGTTGCAGGGCTTTCCAAAGATGTGGACTCAGACCTGCTCTTCCATCAGCTGTTGGCTCTTCTGGAAAAATATACGTTGTTCATGCCCGCCGCGGCCTATCGGGACCGACCTGACATTTCCCTGTTTCATCACATCAAGGCAACCGCGGCTATGGCGGCGTGCTTGTATGACCTGGAGGTCACGGAGGACTTCCTGGATAAGATGTTGGGGGCCTTAAAAGGATTGCCTGCCTCACAGAGCCTGTTGGAGCAAACCGATTTCCTCCTGGTTGCGGCCGATATATCGGGGATTCAGGACTTCATTTACTCGGTCACCTCAGAGAAGGCCTTTATATGAGAGTGCTAACCCCACCCTGAACAGTGACTTCAGATATGGGAACGCGAACCATGAAAAAGCACCATCCAGTCAATGAACGGATCAAGCGCAAGTACTTCGCTTATCTAAAGGAAGCCAAACGTCACGGTGAGCCGATGATCGACGCAGTGGCGAAGGCTTTGAGTCGCTTCGAGGCTTATACCAGGTATCGTGATTTCAAGGCATTTCACTTACATCAAGCTGTTGCCTTCAAAAAGCACCTCGCCGAGCAGAAGAGTCAGCAGACTGGGGAGAAGCTGAGCAAGGCGACCTTACATGCGACCCTCACTCTACTCAAACGTTTTTTTCAATGGCTGGCGTGGCAACCAGGCTACAAGTCCCGTGTCCAGTATGCCGATGCTGAGTATTTCAATCTGTCTGACAAGGACACCCGGATCGCTACTGCAAAAAGGCAACAAAAGGTTCCGACCCTGGAACAGATCAAGCATGTCATCAGTAAAATGCCGGTCGGCAATGAAATTGAGCGCCGGAATCGCGCTCTGGTGGCATTCACGCTGCTGAGCGGGGCGAGGGACAGCGCCATTGCTTCGCTAAAGCTGAAGCATGTGGATCTGATTGCCGGCTGCGTCAACCATGATGCCCGCGAGGTAAAGACGAAATTCAGCAAGACCTTCAGCACCTTTTTCTTTCCGGTAGGCGAGGAAGTGCAAGGGATTGTGACGGAGTGGGTGTCCTATCTCCGTAATGAACAACTGTGGGGCAACGATGAGCCGCTATTCCCGGCAACGCGCGTTGCGCTGGGCCCTGATCGCCAGTTTACAGCGGCAGGGTTGTCACGGGAGCACTGGAGCAATGCCTCGCCCATTCGGACGATTTTTCGCGAGGCCTTTGTCAATGCAGGCCTCCCATATTTCAATCCCCATAGTTTCAGAAATACTCTTGTGCAACTCGGCCAGAAGGTCTGCAAGACACCGGAACAGTTCAAGGCGTGGAGCCAGAACCTGGGACATGAGAAAGTCTTGACGACCTTTTTAAGCTATGGCGAGATTGAGTGTCAGCGCCAGGGGGAAATCATACGCAGCTTGGCCACGACACCTCAACAGGCCATGCAACCAGATGCCGCCGAAATCGCCGAGGCGGTGTACAAAAAATTGCGTTCGTCTGGGATGGATGTGTAGGAAAGAAGCAAAAAGCGGGCATGGAAGCGGGAATAAAAATTGTGCAGTGCGGGCGGATCTTCTCATCTAAGCCCCTCCAGCCGTCAACATTTGGGGGTATTTGCGGGGGTATCCTAAAACAGAAAAATTAATAAACTACTTTATTACAGGGAGTTAATATAAGAATGTGTCTCCGGCCCCAACCAGTGATATCAATAGGTTAAAATTTCAACTGAGGGTTTTCTCTTGGGTTTGGTCAACCCTTTGCAGATTTAGTTGACCATCGAACCATCTCTGCTATGCTTAGCGGCGCCGCCGGGTATTAGCTGTCCCCTCTGTTTCCTCTTTAGCTGCCTGAAAGCCTTAATTGTCCGGCCGTCCACCCGGTCATGGTCAAAAGCTTTGGTGATCATGGTCTCGGTAATGCGGATTTCTCGCATTTCAAGGGAGATTTCTATCTACCTTTAGGATAACACTCTCTTTTATCTCAGATAAGGACAGGGTTATCCAGGGGGGAATTAAAGCACTGCCAGGGCGGCGGATGCGCCGCCCTGGCGCCTTTCACGGCTTATGGCAGCATGAACTTCAGGACATAGGCCTGGAGGAGAGTGATAACAGAAATGACCAGCACCATGGCGATGCTGTGCTTCAGGGTAAACCGGAAAATGGTGCCCTCTTCCCCCACCAGGCCGGTGGCCGCGGTGGCCACCGCGATGCTCTGGGGCGAGATCATCTTCCCGCACACCCCGCCCGAGGAGTTGGCCGCCACCATGAGACTGGGGTCCACCCCGATTTGCGTCGCCGTGGTCTTTTGCAGGGAGGCGAACAGGGCGTTGGAAGAAGTGTCAGAACCGGTGAGGAACACCCCCAGCCAGCCCAAAATGGGGGAGAAGATGGGGAACAGCGCCCCGGTGGCGGTGAAGGCCAGCCCCAAGGTGGAGCTCATGGCGGAGTAGTTCATGATATAGGCCAGGCCGAGAATCATGGAAATGGTGGCGATGGCCCACTTCAAGGTTTTGATGGTACGCCCGAGGCAGGCAAAGGCCTTGCTGTAGCCATAGTTGGGAATGGCCAGGACCGACAGGAGGCCGGCGATCAAAATGGCAGTGCCTGCGGCGCTGCCGATATTGACATTGAAGACCGCGGTATAGGGGGTATTCTTGGCCACGATGGGGGCGGCCTTGATCACCAGGTTGTGCAGCAGCGGCCACTGGAAGGTGGTGCCGAAGGGGTTCAGGAAGGCTTTGACCGGTTCCAACCCCCACAGAAACACCATGATGGCCAGAAAACCATAAGGTAACCAGGCCCGGATCACCTCTCCGGCGGAATATTTACAGGTCACCGTTTTGGTGGGCGCCACCCCGTTGAAGCGCCAGATGGTGGGAGGTTTCCAGAACCGGAGGAACAGACCCAAACCGATGATGGTGACGATGGCCGAAATAATGTCAGGCAAGTAAGGGCCGACGAAATTAGAGACCACGAACTGGGTGACCGCGAAGCACAAACCCGCGACGATGATGGCCGGCAAGACTTCCTTGGCGGATTTCCAACCGCTCATGGTCACCACCAGCCACAGGGGCACGATCACGGATAAAAAGGGCAGCTGGCGCCCGACAATCTTACTGATGTGCATCATGTCCAGGCCGGTGACCCCGGCGGCCACCACGATGGGGATGCCGATGGCGCCAAAGGCCACCGGCGCGGTGTTGGCAATGAGGCAGACACCAGCGGCGTACACGGGTTCAAAACCGAGACCCACCAACATAGACGCGGTAATGGCCACCGGCGTGCCGAAACCCGCGGTGCCTTCAATGAAGGACCCGAAGGCGAAGGCAATGAGTAAGGCCTGCAATCGCCGGTCATCGGTGATACAGGCCAGAGAATTCTTGATGATCTCGAATTCCCCGGATTCCACCGTCATGTTGTACACCCAGATGGCGGTAATGACGATCCAGACGATGGGGAAGAGGCCGAACAACATGCCGTTGAGCGTGGCCATGGCAGCCAGCTGCACGGGCATGCCCCAAACCAGTATGGCCAGCAATACGGCCGCCAGGGTGCCGAAAAAGGCGGCGTGGTGCCCCTTGGACCGCCTTATCCCCAGCATATAAAGCAGAATGAAGAGTGGAATGGCGGCTATCAGCGCCGAAATACCCAGGTTCCCCAGGGGGTTGTAATTTTGCAACCAGGTCATGATAATTCCTCCCTAAATTCATAATTTCCCTATAATATTGGCTCCAACGGGGCTACATTACCCCTGGACTAAGGCTCCTTCCTTTCTTCGGCCACGGCTTCGGCGATGTGCTTCACCCGCACCTTACCGCCCCGTTTGTCGATCCCGCCCCGGAGCTGAAGCACGCACCCCGGACAGTCAGTGACCAGCAGCTCCGCGCCGGTTTCCTCTACCGCTTCCAGCTTTTGCCGGAGCAGCTCCGCGGAAAGCTCGGGAAACTCAAAAGAATAGCTCCCGGCCATGCCGCAGCAGACGTCTTCCCGCCGGGCGGTGCGGTAATCCAGCCCCGCTGCGGCCAGCAGGTTCCGGGGCTCCTGAGTCACGCCCAGGCCCCGGCACAGGTGGCAAGGGGCATGATAGGCCACCTTCCTTCGGCTCCCGTGAAATTCCTCCGCAGACACCCTCAGCACGTTGATCATAAAGGAGCTAAAATCCATGAGCTTATCGGTGAGCTGCCGCACCTTCCCGACCAGCCCAGGTGCATCCGCCAGCAGGCGGGGATAGGCTTCCTTGAGGTGGGAGGCGCAGGAGGCGCACAGGGTGATGAGGTAATCGTAGTCCGCAGGGTCAAAGGCCTTCAGGTTCTGCAGAGCCACTTCCCGGGCCACGTTCTTTTCCCCCATGGCCAGGGCTGGTAAACCGCAGCAGGTCTGGGCCATAGGGTATTCCAGTTGGACCCCGCGGTTCTTGAGCAGCTTGACCAGGGCATGGCCCTGCTCGGGATAGACGAAGTCCACCAGGCAGCCGCCAAACAGCGCCACCCGGTAGCGGGGATGGTCCACCCTCTCATAAAGGCGGGGCCACATGTCCCGGAAGGGCGTCTTGGCAATGGCCGGCAGGCTGCGGAAACCATGTTCTTTCCCGAAAAAGAAGGGCAGGTGGCGGATGAATCCTTCCGCAGATCTGGCCAGAGGCTTCTGGGCCAGGTACGCCCGGCGCAGGAGGAAATGAAAGAGGCGGCGGTCTTTAAGGACCCGGGCCAGCAGCTTATTCTTGAAGGGCTTTGGGTATCCCTGACGCAATACTTCGCCATAGGTCTCTTTGATGAGGTGGGGCAGGTCAATGCCCGCCGGGCATACCGACTTGCAGGCCTGGCAATTGAGGCAGTTCTGGACGATGGCCTGGGCGTTCTTGCGGCCGTGGTAAAAATAGGTAAGGATGAGCCCGATGGCCCCGATATACACGTGGCCGTAATTGTGGCCGCCCACGAGAGAGTAAATGGGGCAGACATTGGCGCAGGCGCCGCAACGCACGCAGCGCAGGGCCTGGGAGAAGACCGGGTCCCGGGCCAAGGCCAGGCGGCCGTTGTCCAGGAAGACCACGTGCATTTCCTTCTTTCCCTCAGGCGCGGCGGCGCATTCCGGGGCGCCGGTGATCCAGGTCACGTAAGAGGTGATCACCTGGCCGGTGGCGCTGGGAGGCAAGACCTTGAGGATCGTAAGCGCAGTGTGGAGATCCGGAACCAGCTTGTCCAGCCCCACCAGGGCCACGTGCATTCGGGGCAGGGTGGTGATCAGGCGAGCGTTGCCTTCGTTGCTGATGATCCCCAGGGTGCCGCTGGCGGCGATGGCGAAATTGGCCCCGCTGATGCCCATGTCCGCGCTCAAAAACTGTTTGCGCAGTTCCCGGCGGGCCACTTTCACCAGTTTGCCGATATCCTCGGGGTCCTGGGGTTCGCCGGTGACCTTGGCGAACAACTCCGCCACTTCCTGACGGGAAAGATGAATCGCGGGCAAGACCATGTGGGATGGCCCTTCCCGACGGAGCTGGATGATCCATTCCCCCAGGTCGGTCTCCACCACTTCCAGGCCTTCCTCTTCCAGGTGGTGGTTAAGGAAGGTCTCCTCCGCGGTCATGGACTTGGATTTGACAATCTTCCGGACGCCGTGGTCTTTGGCAATGGCCGCGATGATCTCGTTGGCGTCCCGGGCGGTGCGGGCCAGGTGCACCTTGACGCCCGCCGCCTCGGCCTGGGCCTTGAAGGCCTCGAAGAGCTCTTCTATCCGGGGCAGCGCTTGGTCTTTGCAGGAGGCTATTTCTGCCCTTAGGCTTTGGATATCCAGCCCCTCCAGGGCCCGGGCCCGCCCTGCCGGATAGGCCTCGTAAAAGTTTTTCAGAGTGGTCCGCAAAAATTCATTGTGCAGGGCCTTCTTCAGGCGTTTCTTATATTCTTTCAGGTCCTGGGCGGTGTTGATCATGACTCTAATCCTCTAAAATAAGCAGGTGCAGTTCCAGCGGGCCGTGGACTCCCAGGGTGAGCACTCGTTCTATGTCCGAAGTGCGGGAGGCCCCGGTGATGAAGGCCAGATAGCGGGGCGGCGAGTGCATCAGGCGGCTTAACTCCTTTTCCAGGGCCAGGGCATCGGCTTTGATGCGGGAGCGGGGCAGCACGGCCACATAGGTTTTACAGAGCATGGTGGCCAGGCGAACGTCTTCCGAAGTTGAATCCAGAACCAGGGTTCCCGTCGCCGCGATGCCCCGGTCCGCCCGGGTAAGTCCGGTGTGAAAACCGTCCACTTGATTCCGCAGGTTCTGCCAGAATAGACGCAAACCAGCCTGGACGCACTCCTGCTCCAAGGCCGCCAGGCTCTCTGCATCCCAGCCCGGGGCGGCCAGGGCCGCGCCTCCCTGCTTTTGGGTAAGTTCCACGGCGTAACGCCAGGCCTGGGCCAGGTCCGGGACCTCGGTCACCACCACCTGGACGGCTTCGGCCCGCGCTTTCAGGATTTCCAGGTCACTATAGTGATTCACCATGGCCTCCGGGGTGGAAATAAACGAAGACCCTGCTGATTGATATGGTATGACCATAGCTATAGAAAAATTTCAGAGGCTATAAATTACTTGGTCATACCACTTGACAAATGTATAAGACAAAGGTAAAAACATGTCAAGAAAAAAATTTCGCCTGGCAATATTACCGGCTCGACCAGGGACCGCCTCCCTGCCAGGCGGGATTTTCAGGAGAGAACTACGATGACCGACTTGCTCAAGCCCATCCGGGTGAGGCGCATCTCCGACCAGGTGTTCGAGCAGATTCGGGATCTGTTGTTCCGGGGTCAGCTCAAAACCGGGGAAAAGCTCATGCCCGAAAGAGAACTGGCTCAGGTCCTGGGGGTTAGTCGCCCCACGGTGCGGGAGGCTATCAACAAGCTGGTGACCATGGGTTTTTTGGAACACCGCCAGGGACAGGGCACTTTTGTCCGCTCCCTCGATTCCCAGAGGGAGAACAACCCCTTATCCGCCATCATCCAGGGTCCAGAGGTCTCTTTAGAGGACTTGCTGGAGGTGCGGATGGGTCTGGAGGGCCAGGCTGCTATCTTGGCGGCCCAGCGGGCTAATCCGGAAGATCTCCGGATTTTGGCCAACGCCTTGAGCGCCATGCAGTCCAAAAATCAGGCGGGAGAGTTGGGGATCGAGGAGGACGTAACCTTTCACATGGGCATCGCCTACGCCACCAAAAACACGGCTCAGGTCTATCTAATGCGGAGCTTTTATGACCTTTTGCACTTCGGGATTAAGGAGAACCTTACATATCTGTGGGATGACCCCCGCAACCTGCCCATCATCCAGCGACAGCACACCGCCATTTTCGAGGCCATCAAGCACCATGACCCGGAGGGGGCTTACCTCGCCATGAAACAGCACATCACCTTCGTGTTGGAGTATGTGCGGGAATGCAAACCCACGACCAACATGGCCCGGATCCCCCGACATCGGCCGTCATCCCTTGGGCCCTCCTGAAATCGGTTCTCACCTTTTCGATGATTTGACCAATTAATCAGCCCAGACTCTGAGGGAGGCAAAATTATCTATAAAAATGGTAATACCATTTGAAATATTCCTCTTGCTCCCGCTATCCTGGGCAAAAGGCGCAAGTCCTTCTGACGCCGCGGCCAGATTCCCATTACTTTTCATGACCTTGGTAATCTGAAGAAGTCTCTGGGAGTGGCGGCCGAACCTCGGGCCTTGATCCGGGCCAATACTTGCGATGAATTGAAATAGATGGCCGAAGCGGTGTTTTCCCTGGCTCCCTGGGCCACTCCTTTTCAGCTTTGCAAAGCCGGATTTTTGCCGTATATTTAGCGGCAAATCTAACTCAAGTGGCCAGGTATGGAAAAACTGGAACTCCCAAGCACCCCTGGTGCTGCACCCCAGCCGGAGCCGGCGCCCTCAAGCCCGCCTTTCCAGCCGGCCAAGCCTTTAGAGGAAAAGAGCGCCTTCCCCACCCACTTCGCCCGGCTGTTTTTCGGGGTCATCACCCTCCTGGTGCTCTATTACTCTTATCTGATCATTAAGCCCTACCTGCTGGATATCTTCATCGCCCTGGTGCTGTTTTTCGCCGCCCGGCCGCTTTATATCGGCCTCTGCCGGCTGCTCTGGCAGCGCCGGGGCCTGGCCTCGGCCCTCACCTGCATAATTCTTCTCCTGCTCATCCTGATCCCGTTATTCAGCCTGATGAGCATCATTGCCACCCAGGCCCTGGAATTTTCCAGCCACGTGAGCAAGGCCATGCAAAGCGGCCAGGTCTGGCCCTGGATTGCCGCCAAGATCGACGCCCTTAAGGCTTACCTGGCCCACCTGGATCTGCCACTACCCCCTGTAGAGATCAATCTGGAGCAAATCGTCCAGACCGCGGTCACCAAGGCCACCGCCTTCATCTACACCAATGCCATCGGTCTGATCAAAGGCTTTACTTACTTCTTTTTTGACCTGATCCTGGTGCTGCTCATCGCCTTCTTCATGTTTCTCCAGGGCGACGCCTTCATTGCCGAACTGATGAAATTGTCTCCCCTGGAGGCTTCTCACAATGAGGAGATTCTCCGGGAGACGGAGGCTACCATCAAGGCCACCCTCTGGGGCACGGTCATTGTCGCCTTTGTCCAGGGGTTTCTGGGGGGCGTGGGGTTCCTGGTTTTCGGGCTGTCTCAGCCGGCCTTTTGGGGCACGGTGATGATTCCGGCCTCGGTAATTCCCCTGGTGGGCAGCGCCATCATTTGGGGGCCCGCGGCCATTTACCTGCTCTTCACCGGCCACCTGGGACACGGCATTGGCCTGATCATCTGGGGCGGGGTGGTGGTGAGCGTCATCGACAATGTCCTCAAACCCGTTCTGGTCAAGGGCGGCCGTTCCACTCCCAGCATTTTCATCCTCTTTTCTATCCTGGGGGGTATCACCTATTTCGGCATACTTGGCTTTATCCTCGGTCCCCTGATCCTCTCCTTTCTGCTGTCATTGTTGCGCATTTACCAGAAGACCATTTTGCAGCCGCTTCCGGCCGGGGTCGCCGACCCGGAAGAAATAGCCGGACCGGAGGCCTCCGGGGGCGTCGAGTCCTGAAAAAAGGGCGCAGCCTGCGGCGGGCTAGCGGCGAAACGGGCGCGGGTAGAAAATTCCCTTTCTCCTTCCAGGGGAGAGAGTAAGGTGCGGGCTGAAAGGCGTTACCCCCACTTACCCCAACCAACTTACCCGCTTGCAGGTGGCTTTTTTTGATGATTGATAAAAAAAATAAAAATTCTGGTAAGTTTTTTGAAAATGTGCTAATGGATGGCAAAATACTGCCAGAATAGACAAATTAGTAAAATTATTAAAGAAATTGGCGGCGTTAAAGGGCGACGCCGGTGGGGAGTGGCAAACCATGGTCACCTTGCTCGCCTGGGAGATGGGGTTATTTTTAGGAGGGCTGGCCGCAATCGTCTTTTACCAGATGTTAACCGGCCGAATTAATCTGCAGGGTTTGCTCTGGGAAAAGAATGGCGCCGCGGACTATAGCTGGGGCAGAGTCCAACTGCTTTTTTTCACTGTTATTTTCGCAATTATCTATATCGGCAAGGTGATGCAGATGCAAGATTTTAATCAGTTGCCGGAGATTCGCCCGGAAGTGCTAGCCCTGTTAGGCGGAAGCAACCTGGCCTACCTGGGCCAGAAAATGTACAACCTTTTGCGAGAATTGCCGAAGGTCTGATTATTTATCAAGGAGGACAAAAAAATGGGAGCGGAAGCCCAGCAAGTAGGTCAGCAAGTAGCTCAGCAAGTTTGCAATCTACCCTGTGTTTATGGTTACATTATCGCCGTTTTCCTGGGCCTGTTAGCTCTGGCCATCCTCTACCGCATTTCAAAAGGGGAAATTGACCTGTCCGGTCTAATCAGTGAACCGACGACTCCCGATGGTAAACCCGGAGATGCCAGCCTGTCCCGGTTTCAATTTTTGATCTTCACCTTCGTGATTGCCTTCTCCCTTTTGATCGTCATTGCTAAAAAAGGTGAATTCCCCTCCACGATTCCCGATGCTATCTGGGCACTCCTGGGGATCAGCGGCGGCTCTTACGTGGTTTCCAAGGGCGTCCAGACCAATCGGGATACTTCTCTAGCGAAACTGGCGATACTAGGCCAACAACAGCAGCAACAACAGCAGCAACCAGGGCAGCAACCAGGGCAACAGCAAGGGCAGCAGCAGTCGTAGCAGCCAGGAGCGTAACCGGAACGACCAGGCCATTCCCTCTTTCAGATATCCAGTGCCAATGAGGCGCATATTTTTCTGCGCATCACGGCGTTTTAACCTGGCAGCGCCGCGCCGGCAGAATTTTTAATAATTTTTACCCGGGGACTGGCTTGCGCAGCAATAATTTGATATTATTATTAGTAATATAAACATAATCTATGAGGGGCTGGGGATTCAGACACCCCGCCCCTTTTTCCATAAGGGAGAGGTAGTATGCCAATTTATGAGTTTCATTGCCAGGCTTGCGAGCAGGATTTCGAGAGGCTGGTCTTCAGCGGCGACCCGGAGGTGGAGTGTCCCCATTGCGGGCAGAAAAGGGTGGAAAAGCTGATGAGCGCCTGCGCCGCCAAGGTGGGGTATAAGTTTACCGCGGCGTCCAACCCCAAGGGTGACTCCTGCAGCGGCTGCGCTGCCACGTCTTGCAGCACCTGCCACTGAGGCGCGGGGTTTGCCCGGCGAGATAAAAATCGGCACCCGGGGCAGCGCCCTGGCCCTGACCCAGAGCCGGTGGGTCCAGGCCCAGCTTGAAGAGCGCCATCCCGACTGCCGGGTGGAACTGGTAATCATCAAGACCTCCGGGGACATCCTGCATGAGGTGCCGCTGGCGCAGGTGGGCGGCAAAGGGCTGTTCATCAAGGAGATCGAAGAGGCCCTGCTTTCCGGGGGGGTTGACCTGGCGGTGCATAGCCTCAAGGACATGCCGGCGCAGATCCCTGCGAGGCTGATCCTGGGAGCGGTGCCGCCCCGGGAGGACTACCGGGACGCCTTCATTTCCTCCCACTATGCCAGCCTGGCGGAAATCCCGGCGGGGGGGCGCCTCGGCACTGGCAGCCTGCGGCGCCGGGTGCAGCTCCTGCATCGGCGCCCCGACCTGGAGATCGTCGCCCTGCGGGGCAATGTGGACACCCGCCTGAAAAAGCTGGAGACCTTGGGGCTGGATGGTCTTATCCTGGCGGCGGCGGGGCTGAACCGCTTGGGCTTGAGTCACGTTTATCGCGGCTTGCTTTCGGAAGAAGAGATGCTGCCGGCGGTGGCGCAGGGAGCCCTGGGCCTGGAAGTGCGGGCCGATGACTACCGGGTGCGGGAACTCGTGGCCCGGTTGGATCACCCGCCGACCCGCCTGGCGGTGACTGCCGAGCGGGCCTTTTTGGCGCGGTTGGCCGGGGGCTGCCTGGTGCCGGTGGCCGCCCTGGGGCGGGTGGAGGGGGACGCCCTGGCCCTGGAGGCCCTGATCAGCGACCTGGATGGCAAACGCTTCCTGAGAGACCGTCTTTCCGGCCAAGTTGACCAGGCCCCAGCCCTGGGCGCGGAACTGGCCAACCGCCTGCTGGATCGGGGCGGCCGGGAAATCCTGGCAGAGCTATGGGCCGACTAACCTTAAATTTTAAATTTTTTTGACTTTTCCACAATAATGTGTTAGATTTCTTGGTACATCGGGGGAAAGATGATGCGGGGGAAATGGGGCACCATCTGGCCGGCGGCCTTGCTCGTAATCGGCATTCTGCTCTGCTTGCCGGGAGCGTCTGGGGCCGCGGATATCTGGGGAAAGCAAGGCCTGCTCCTGTCCCAACTGAGCGCCCAGACCCCCCTGGAAGCCCAGATGCTGGGCGAAAAACCTTTCCCGGCGCCGGCTAAATCCGGGGCGGCCTTCTGGTCCGAGGCCCTGTCCGGGTTACAGCTAGACCAGGACGGCACCGCGGCCCTCAAACTCCCCTTCAACCTGGAAATGCAAATCTCCGTCCATTATCAGCGCGAGCCAGTAACTTTGGAGTCCCAGAAGGGCAGCGACTCGCTGTTGATGAGCTCCTCCCTGAATTACCGACTCCTGCCCAATCTCAAGATGGGTCTGGACGCTTACCTGTACCGGCCTGACCCCGGGGACAAGCTCTCTTGGCGGCCCTACGGCGACCAGGTCATGGGCCTGGGGCCGGGACTCAAATATGACCTGGGGCGCTGGTGCTTCCTTTTGAGGAGTGAGGTGGAAACCGGCAACCAACACGGCGGCAGCGACCTGCAGCACTGGTTCCGGGTCTGGTATACCTACTAAAATCCTTGCCTGTATCCCGAAAAAGTGCGTTTTTCCTCGCCCCTGATTCCCGCCCGCTTTCTGGAGCGCCATAAGCGTTTTCTGGCCCTGGTGGAGTTAGCCGATGGGCGACAGGTCTGGGTGCATGTCCCCAATTCAGGGGCCCTCACCGGCTGCGCCCCGGTGGGGGGTGACCTTCTCCTCACCGTAGACCGGCGTCCGGGCCGCAAGACCGATTACACCTGGCGCTTCACCCGGGTGCCCAGCGGTTGGATCTGCATCGACACCTTGGTGCCTAACCGGCTGGTGGCCGCAGCCCTGGCTCGCGGCGGTCTCCCCGGGCTGCCCCGGCCTGGGGGGGTGCGGGCCGAGGTGGCCGTCCCTCAGGGCAGCCGGCTGGATTTTGTCCTGGATTCCGCGGCGGGGCAGCTGTTTCTGGAAGTGAAGAGCATCACCTGGGTGGAGGACGGCGTGGCGCTGTTTCCCGACGGCGTCACCAGCCGAGGCCGCCGCCACCTGGAGCACCTGACGGCCCTGGTGCGCCAGGGCCATCAGGCCTGGAATGTCTTTGTGGTGCAGCGCCAGGACGCCAGGTTGATGCGCCCCGCGGCCTGGGTGGACCCGGCTTACGCCCGGCAACTGGCCGAGGCCGCGGCCCAAGGGGTCGGCATCCTGGTCCTCCAGGAAAAAATCGAGCCGCCGGAAATTACCCTTGCTTCGCCCCTGCCTTTTGATTTAACATTACATTCTGTGAATTAAAATCTAACCAAATTCTTATAAACTCGACGGAATTTCCAGAAAACCGCGCGATGAAGGGTGCCAGGCTCAAAAACCACATCCGAATCTTCACCGGCAACGCCAATCCCGAATTGGCCGGGATAATTTGCGAGCAGCTCTCCCTGCCCCTGGGTAAGGCCCTGGTAACCATGTTTAATGACGGGGAGATTCGGGTGGAGATCAGTGATGATGTTCGGGGCCGGGACATCTTCATCATTCAGTCCATCTGCCCGCCCCCCAACCGCAACCTGATGGAGTTGCTGATCATGATCGACGCGGTGAAGCGGGCTTCGGCCCGGCGGGTCACCGCAGTCATCCCCTATTACGGCTATGCCCGCCAGGACCGCAAAACCCATCCCCGGGTGCCCATCTCCGCCAAGCTGGTGGCCGACCTGCTGTCCACCGCCGGGGCGAACCGGGTCCTGACCATGGACCTGCACGTGGGCCAGATTCAGGGCTTTTTCGATATCCCGGTGGACAACCTGTATGCCTCGCCCATCATGATCCCTTACATTCGGGAGAACTTCCCGAACGACCTGGCCATTGTCTCGCCGGACGCCGGCGGGGTGGCTCGGGCCCGGGCGTACGCCAAGCGCCTGACCGCCACCCTGGGCCTGATCGACAAGCGCCGGGACGCCCCGGGCCAGGCCACGGCCATGAACCTCATCGGCGAGGTTCTGGGTAAGGAAGTTTGCATTATGGACGATATCATCGACACCGGCGGCACCCTGACCGAGGCGGCGGGAGTCATTATGCATCACGGAGCTCTCAACGTCATCGCCTGCTGCACCCACGCGGTGCTCTCCGGGCCGGCGGTGCCGCGGCTGACCGAGTCGCCCCTGAACCGGCTGGTGGTCACCGATACGATTCCCCTGAGCGAGGCCGCCAGGAAATGTGAGAAGATCGTGCAACTCACCACTGCCCCGATCTTTGCCCAGGCCATCCTCAGGATTCACCGGGAGGATTCCATCAGCTCGCTTTTTGAGATTCAGTTTTAAAGGCGGTTTTCGGTTTTCGGTTAAAACCGGTAGGGGCGAACCTGGGGTTCGCCCCTATTATTTGATGGGGCGGTCAGTCCTGGTCGCTAAATAATAAGGCGGGCCAAGAGGCCCGCCCTGCCTGAACCTACATCACCAGGATGGGTTCCAGGCCCTCCTGCCAGCCGTCCCAGAGGGAGGCGTCGAGACGGCCAGCGGCGATGACCCGGAAGGCATAGCGGGCCTGGGCGGCGTAGAAGTCGCACAGGGGCGCCGGGGCCGTGAGCGTCCCGTTGATGGCGTAGACCTCGGCGGGGCAGGGAGCGCCGCAAAAATGGCGCACCGCGCAGTGCTTGCAGGGGGCCAGTTGCTCCACCACCCGGGTGGTTACCTGCTGGAAGGCCGGGGTGGCCAGCAGCTCCGGAACCGGGCTCTCGAACAGGTTGCCGCCGTGGAACTCGGGGAGGCCCAGAAACTCGCTGCACGGGGCCACTTCGCCATTGGCGCCCACTGCGAAGAAGCAGCGGCCGCCGCCGCAGGGTGAGAGGTCGCACATCAGGCGCCGGGCCCCCGGGGCCACCAGACCCAGGAGGAGGTTGGCGAAGTTTCCAATCACCAGCTTGCGCCCGGTTTTTTCATAGAGCGCAAAAGAACGCTCCAGGGCCGCAAAGAAATAGTGGGCCAGCTCTTCCTGGTCCGCCATCAGCGAACGGCCGCCGAGCTGGGTGCCCCGCACCGGGTTGAGCAGGACGTTGCCCAGGCCTCCGGCGTGGAAAAATTCCACCAATTCCGGGAGCGATCGGACGTTTTCCTTGGTGACCGTGGTGATGACGTTGAGGCCGGGGTAGTCGTGCAGCTCCTCCAGGATCCTGACGGTCTGGGCGAAGACGCCGGTGCCGCCCCAGGTGCGGCGGGTGCGGTTGGCGATCTTTTCCGTGGGGCCGTCTAAGGAGATGCCAATGCCCGCCCCCAGTTTCCTCAGGAAATCCCTGGCGGGTTTATCCAGCAAAACGGCGTTGGTCTGGATGCCGAAGCGGAAGTAGTCGCCAAACTGCTCGATGCCCTGGAAAACCGCGTCTTTAACCAATAAAGGCTCGCTGCCGTGGAACACCAGCTGCGGCCGGGCGCCCTCCGGCAAGGTATTGACAAAAAAGTCTTTCAGACGGGAGAGCGCCTCCAGTACTTTGGCCGGCTCCATGTCGCGGCCGAGGCGGCGGGCCTCCCGGGGTAGATAACAGTAAGCGCAATCGAGGTTACAGCGTTCGGTGGGATTGAAGTAAACCGCAGAGGGGAGCAATTCGAAGCGCACGCGGTTCAAGTCCGCGGCCAGCCTGGCTCCTTTGGCCTGGAAGATCTGGGGCAACTCATCCCCCAGCAGGTAGGCCAGGGCTTCCTCCCGGGGGGAGAGGACCCAAAAGGCGGTGTCCGCGTTAATCAGGGCCACGTAGTCGGGGTGGCCCACCTCTAAGACGTCGAAATGGGGCCCGGCCCC
>Ga0326727_10007818_pt1 | contig 27792 bp, 19 predicted proteins | sample MB2enrmetagenome_FD_207643 | JGI IMG/M metagenome (GOLD analysis project Ga0326727, IMG submission 207643) | Lab enriched peat soil microbial communities from McLean, Ithaca, NY, United States - MB29MY | ecosystem: Environmental > Terrestrial > Soil > Wetlands > Peat | place: USA: New York...
GCATGGACGCCACCGCATCCACTCGCAGCCCGTCAGCGTGATACTTCTCCAGCCAGAAAAGCGCGCTATTCAGCAGGAAGTTTCGTACTTCCGACCGGCCGTAATTGAAAATCCGCGTGCCCCAATCAGGGTGCTCCCGCAGACGCGGGTCGTCATGCTCGTAAAGGTGGGTGCCGTCGAAGTATGCGAGGCCATGGGCATCGGAAGGGAAGTGCGCCGGCACCCAGTCGAGGATGACGCCGATCCCGTGCTGGTGGCAGTAATCAACAAAATACATGAAGTCCTGCGGGGTGCCGTGGCGGCTGGTGGGCGCGAAGAAACCCACGGTCTGATATCCCCAGGATTCATCCAACGGGTGCTCCATGACAGGCAGCAGTTCGATGTGGGTGAATCCCATTTCCCTGACATAGTCCACCAGTTGTTCGGCGAGTTCGCGGTAGCTGAGCATGCGATTGCCCTCGCCGCGGCGCCAGGAGCCGAGGTGAACCTCGTAGATGGCCAGGGGCGACTTCAGGGATTGGCGTTGGGAGCGCACGTCCATCCAGGCCTGGTCGTGCCAGGTGTACTTATTGATGTCTCGCACCACGGAAGCGTTGTTGGGCCGGAGTTCGGCAAAGAAGGCAAAGGGATCGGCCTTGAGGCCAAAGTAATCGTTGTGGCCCTTGATCTCATACTTGTAAACTTCGCCCTCCACAAGGCCCGGAATAAACAGTTCCCAAATACCGCTGCCTCCGCGCACACGCATCGGATGGCGGCGGCCGTTCCAGTTATTGAAATTCCCGACGACGCTGACTCGTTGCGCGTTCGGAGCCCACACCGCGAACGCCACGCCTGGAACTCCTTCGACCTCCGTGAGGTGGGCGCCGAGTTTTTCGTAGGATTTGTGGTGGGTCCCTTCACCGAGAAGGTAGAGGTCGAACTCAGAAAGAGTGGGGGGAAAGCGGTAGGGGTCTTCGAACTCAACCTCATTGCCGTCCCCATAATTGGCACGAAGCCGATATCGGAATGCTTGCGCTTGGTTAGGAAACACGGCCTCGAAAAAGCCGTCGGCGTGGATGAGTTGAGCCGGAATGACTTCCGACTCGCGCAAAACCCACAGTTGTTCGGCTCCCGGCAGGTAGGCGCGAACGGCAACAGCCGGTTTCTCTTCCCACTCCACGACGTGCGCGCCGAGAATGTGGAAAGGGTCCGAGTGTTCGGCGGTCAGAATCGACTCGACCTCCTCCAGCGGTGCGGTGGTTGCAGCTAACAAGTCGGTTGGCTCGAGCATATCTTTCCATTGTATATGAGAACTGTGATGATTGGCAGGAGTCAGAACTCAGGAGATCAGAAGCCGCAAGTCAGGAGACAGAAAAACGAGGTGGCGCATGCCTTGTAATCCAAGGATGCGCCACCTCGTCCAGTCCAGTGATTCCTGACTCTTCGTCGTTATCGGTGGCCACCGCCACCATGCCCGCCTCCGCCACCGCTATGGCCCCCGCCACCGCTGGAAATGTGGCCACCACCGCCCCCTCCACCCTTTTCACCGCCGCCAGAGTTCACCCGCCCGCCGCCAGACGGCGCCGAGCCGCGCCCGCCGCCACTGTAAGAACGCGGCGCGTTGGACCGTGGGACCACAATTGGCCTATTCATGTTCAGCGTAGGACGGCCACTGTAACCGCCATAGGACCGCGCTCCCGACCATTGGCCCCAGCCTGGTGCGGCAGAGCGCGGGGCAGGCTGAGACCGCATCGTTCCGTAGCCGCCATTGTTGTAGCTTCGAGCCTGCCCTCCCTGGGAATAAGGCGCGCGCGAAGAGAATTGCTGCCAGCCTGGGTTGCCTGACTGGCCCCGAGGGGTCGCGGGCCGAGGGTTCGCAAAGCCGGAGCGGTTCGTGCTGCCATAGCCACCGCCGGCCGCGTTCCCATATCTCTCCGTGGAGTTTGCGCTCCGCGCGCCATTGTTCGCGGCGCCCGTCGGACCCTGCCGAATCATCTGCTGATTCTGTCCGGCCCGCTGATTGAATGACTGCGTGCGGGTGCTGACAGGGTTCCGAGAGAAGAAGTGAGTGCTATTGATCGACCGTGACGGTATGGCGGAACGGCTGGCCATACGATTACCCGGCATCAGGCTGGCGCGCGTGGGGACCACCGGCAGACTTCCGCGCACCATTTGGGCTGAACGCAGCGTCGCAGCATCCACACCCCGCCCGAACTCCCTTGCCGGCAATCCCCTCCCAAACTGACTGGAAGGCATGGTAGTTATACCTCGCCGGACATTGGGGTTGGTGAACGCCGCTTGCAGATTGGACATGGAGCGTCCATTCCCGGAGCGCGCGAGGCCCCCGCCGTAGTTGTTGATGTGGCCTATGCTGCCAATACCTACAGCACTGTACCCATTATGATGTCCCCACCAACCGAACATGGCGTCAAAAGGCCCCAGGGCCAGCCAGCCAATCGAACGGAAACCCAAACCAAGACCGATTCCGATTCCCCGCCCGAGGCCGAGGAAAGAGACATAGGCCGGCGCCCAAAGCGGCCGCACTCCCAATCCGATGCCCGGCCACCAGCACCAACGGCCGCCGCCCCAGAACCAACGCCCGTAATGGTAAGGCGCCCAGCCCCACGGTTCATAGCCAACCCAAGTCCATCCCCAATAGGGCTCCCAAGTCCAGTTACCATCGGAATAGGGTGACCAGTCCGGACCCACATTCGGCGACCAGACGTTGCCGTAGTCAGGGTTGTCTTGCCATGTCCCGTACTGGTCGAGATCCTGGGCACCGGCGTAATACCGGTTCGTGTATTGCCAGCTTTGCGCCTGCTCGATCGTGCGGTCGCGCTGCTCGTTCCACCGGTCGAATTCATCGAAGGGCCGGGCGTTAGCAACCTGGTATTCGGGATTCTCCATTCCCCGCACGTAAATGACCTGGCCAGCCTCAACGTTTGTGCTGCCCTGCGGGGTCGAAACCTGAACCGTGCCTTTTCGGACAGTCACTTCCGTCTGCGAGTCGCCGTCGATCTGAATGCGATAAACGCCCGGGCCTTGTGGAATAACCGCCATGTTGGGCGTGTCGATTTCCACATTCGCTTCCGAGCCCTTGAATACCGTGTAGTCGACAGTCCCGTTTGCCACCTGAATCTGAATCCTACCTTGCACGAGAGCGGCAATCTTCACCTGGGCATTTTGGTCCAGGCGCATCATGTTGGCGAAATCAAGCTGAACTTCCGTGCGCGAGTTCGCCGCGGTCGCTACCGTATCGCCCTGCATAACCGGCGCGTTTACTATAGCCGCCACCCATTCCCCGCTATCCCCGCGCATCAAGGAAACCTGGCCATTTATAATGCCCACGCGGGCGGCACCCGGCGGTGGTCCCTGCTCTTGGCCTGTGCCGTATTGTCCCTGCTGCTGGTCAGGGCCGTAGGGCGGTGGTCCCTGGTCCGGGTTCCCGTTGTCCGGCAGCGGAGCTTGCCCTTGAGCCTCGGGCAGAGGCGCCTGCTCCTGAGCCATGGCCATCCTCGCCGCCACGAGGAATATCGTGCTGAGCGCAATCGCGTACCAAAGTTTTCGGTTTTTCATGGCCCACCTCTCACCCATCTGACACTTCTCGTCTGCCACCGTGTTCAGGGCAACTGGGTGGCCAAAGATCAGGAACCAAGCGAAACACCACATCTCGTTGAGGCTAAAACAGTTATTAGTGATTACCGAACTCATAGGCATGGGGTAGTGAGCCCTTGTCTTGGCTGAATTCAGCCGAAGGTGGCCGATTTGAGCCAACCTGCAGTCCCTTCATTTTCAAAGGAATACGCGATACGGCACACTACTTGCGACGTGCAGGTACGGGCACGCCATGGCGTGCCCCTACGCATCAGGCTCGTCGGGCACTCCCAGCTTCGACAGGCGATAACGGAAAGCGTTGCGGGAAAGTCCCAACAGGCGTGCGGCTTGGCTCTTGTTGCCGTTGGCACGGCGCAGGGCTTCTTGGATGATCTCGTCCTCGTACTGCTCCAGCGTCATGCCCTGCGGCAAGAAGGGTCCGGCCGCGTCGCCGGGGGGCATTCCGGGGCCGGCAATGGCGGGCGCGCCCCGGCCGAAGTCCAGCCGGATATCGCCGACGTCAAGCATCGTGCCGGTCGAGAGGGCCACGGCGCGCTCGATAATGTTCTCGAGTTCCCGGATGTTGCCGGGCCAATGGAAATCCATCAGCATCCGCATGGCGGCAGGGGTAATACCCTTGATGGGCTTTGCGGATTCGCGCGCAAACCGCGCCAGGAAATGGTCCGCAAGGTAGGGGATATCTTCCTTATGCTCGCGCAGAGGAGGAATGCTGATCGGCACGACGTTTAGGCGATAGTAAAGATCCTCGCGGAAGGTGCCCTGTTCGAGGGCGGCGCGTAAGTCCTGGTTCGTCGCTGCAAGCACGCGCACATCTACCTTCAACGTCTTGGTGCCGCCCAGGCGCTCAAACTCGCGCTCCTGGAGCACGCGAAGAAGCTTCACCTGGATGGCCCCAGGCACGTCTCCGATTTCGTCCAGAAGAATCGTGCCCTTGTCGGCCAGTTCGAACTTGCCGGGCTTCGACGTCACCGCCCCGGTAAAAGCCCCTCTCTCGTATCCGAACAACTCACTCTCCAGGAGGTTTTCGGGGATGGCGGTGCAATTGATCTTGATGAAGGGTCCGGAAGCGCGGCGCGAGTGCTGATGGATGGCGCGCGCGATCATGTCTTTGCCCACGCCGCTTTCACCGCCCAGCAGCACGGTGGAATTCGTAGGCGCCACGCGCTCCACGAGGGCAAGCACTTCCTGGAGCTTGGCGCTCTTGGCGACGATGTTCTCAAACCGGTACCGCTCGCCCAGCGCTTCGCGCAGGTCGCGGTTCTCCTCGCGCAGGCGGCGAACGTCCAGCTCCTTGCCGATGAGAAGCTTGATCTCCTCCATCGAGAAAGGCTTCAGCACATAATCGCTTGCCCCGGCCTTCATGGCATTAATGGCGGTCTCCACCGTGCCATAAGCCGTCATCAAAATGACCGGCAAGTGCGCGTTCGAGCGCTTCATGGTTTGCAGGAATTCCAGGCCGTCCATGCGCGGAAGCTTAAGGTCGGTAAGCACCAGGTCGACTTTCTCCTGCCGCAAAAGCTTGAGCCCCGTCTCGGCATCCGAGGCGGCGAGGGTCGTGTAGCCCTCGTCCGCCAGATTCAATTCCAGCAGCCGCAACATTTTCGCTTCGTCTTCGACGATTAGAATAGTAGCCATTGTTTTAAGGACGAGAAGAAATTGGAAAATGGAAACTGGAAAATGGAAATTGGAAAATGGAAAATAGAAATTGGAAACTGGAGGACAGGAACTGCGAGCCTGTAAGGCCCACCCGAGAGGTCGGGATTGATATGGCGTTGACGAACGTGAAACCCGGAAGCGTAGCAGTTTCCACTCTCTGTATCACAGGTTCCAGTTTTCCGTTTACCAGTGTCGATTCTCCAGTTTCCATTTTCCAGTTTCTGTTCTTGTCACTCCGCCGGTAAGAACACGCGAAAGCACGCCCCCTTCCCCGGTTCGCTCGAAAGACGAATCCAGCCGCGATGGTCATCTACGATTTTCGAGACCAGGGAGAGACCCAATCCCACACCTTCCTTCTTGGTCGTGAAAAAGGGATTGAAAATCTGCTCGCGCAGTTCAGGAGGGATACCCGGCCCGGTGTCCTCGATGTCGACCTCCACGCCGTTCCTTCCGTCGAGGTTTGCGGCCATAACCGTCAAGGTCAGTTTGCCGCCGGTTTCTTTCATAGCTTCAAAGGCATTCAACACCAGGTTAGCAAACGCCTGTTCAGAGAGATCAGGGTCCACGTTCATTTCCGGCAAACCGGCCGCGTAGCGCCGGACCACCTCGATTTTCGCCTCCGGCCAGCGCTCGCCCGCCACCATGACCGCCCGGTCGAGGAGAGGCGGAATCTGCGTGGGCCTTCTCTCCAAAGTGAGCGGGCGCGCGAAGTTGAGGAAGCGGGTCACCACCGTGTTGAGGCGATTCACCTCGCTGGTGATAAACCCGGCAACTTCCGTGGTCAGCGGGTCGGCCGACTGGAGACGGCGCGTAAGCGTCTCCGCCGAGCCTCTAATGACCGCCAAGGGATTGCGAATCTCGTGGGCCAGCCCAGCCGTGAGCTGTCCCAACGCCGCCAGCCGCTCCGACCGGCGAGCCTCTTCCTGCGCCTGTTCGAGGCGCCGGTTGGTCTCCGCCAACTCTTCGGCCAACAGCCGGTAGCGCTTCGCCTGGCGGCGGTTCTCGCTCACGAATGGATTCACCAGCACGGCCGCCAGGAAAAAGAAGATATTTCGGAGAATCAGCTCCTTGGCCGTCTCCGGCGTCAACATATAATGTTCTAAAGCAGGGATCAATAGCGAACAATAGGCTGCCGAAGTGACGGCAGTCCAGATCAGCGTGCCAGTCGCCTCAAAGAACAGGGCTGCCGTCATGACGGGCAGGAAATAGATAAGATAGTAGCTGCTGCCGATGCCGCCGGCCGGGTCGCCGGTGTGCATCATCAGCAGGGTGGACAAAAGTATCTTGATAATGACGCTGTAATACCTTCGACTTGGAAGATCGATCAAGAACCTTAGGTGAGCGGCCGAGAGGGCCTTGCGGAGGGCGTCATAGAACCTGCTGCCGGACGGATTCCAGGTAAGAAAGCGACGCTCGAAGACCTGAAACACGCCGATGCCCAGCAGAATCTCTTGCTTGTGAATCTCGTCGATGGGGTCCATCAACGCAAGGGCGCCCAGAAAGATCAGCCAGAGGAGATCCGTCCAGGCGAAGGTGAGGCGCTCTTGGTCTGCCATGATCGGCGTCAATAGACACTCCAATGTAACATCTCTCTTGGCAGTTGTGAAATAAACCATTCCGATTTTTCGCTTGACAAGCCCGGTTCGATATGATAGCCTATTATTGTGCTCGTGATGGGGACAACTTGTCGCCGGCAAGCCCTGGGGTTGCTGAAGAGTAAAACGAAACCCAATACTCCGGGCGAGAGGTAGAAGGCAGCGCACTACAAAGAATGGAAAATAGTGGGAACGAAGCTAAGAAGTACTTGAAAACAAAGAAAGTCGCACTTTTTAATGCTGCAAATTATGCGTGTTTAGCACCCAAATTAGCAGCAATTTAGGCCAAAAAGGAGCAAGGAACGCCGCATTTTGCGAAAACTGAGTCAGGGCCTGCGACTCCCTGTGCGATGCCGCGACAGCGACAGGTAGTCGGCTAGACAGCGTGGGATTGGTATCGGCGCCGACTTGGTCTAGGGTCGGGTCGTGGCGCCTTATCGACGGATCAGGGGTTGGTATTCTTCTCCTGACAAGGGCCTCGAACTGTAATAGCCTACTTAGATTGTCGTCGGTGCGAAGCCAACTCAAGCCCTATAAGGAACCAAATCTATGCCGGGAATCATCAAGGAAAGACTCTTCACTCCAGGGCCGACGCCCTTGCTCATGGAAGCCCAGGCGCGCGCCATGGTTGCGAACGTTCACCACCGCACCGAGGCCTTTCGCCGAATCATGCGCGAAACCTTGGATCTTCTCAAATACTATTTCAATACCCAAAACGATGTCCTGATACTGGCCAGCTCCGGTTCGGGAGCGATGGAAGGCTCCCTCTCGAACCTGGTTTCGCCCGGCGAACGCATACTGGTGGGCACGGCGGGGAAGTTCGGCGAGCGCTGGCTGGGACTGGCGGAAGCGTACGGCATCGAGGCCGTTAAAGTCGAATCTCCCTATGGCCATCCGTTGAACGTCAATGAGATCAAAGCAAGGTTGGAGCAGGATGGCCCGTTCCGCTCGGTGTACGTTCAAGCCACCGAGACCTCGACCGCCGTCAGCCACGACGTGAAGGCGCTGGGCGAGATCGTGAGGAACTATCCCGAGACCTGCCTGGTGGTTGACGCCATCACCGGCCTGGGCACCACCGACCTTCGCCCGGATGAGTGGGGCCTGGACATCGTCATCGGGGGATCGCAGAAGGCCGTCATGGTCGCTCCCGGCCTGGCCTTCGTCAGCGTCAGCGAGAAAGCCTGGAAAATGATCGCCAAGGCCAAGCTTCCCCGCTACTATTTTGATTTTGCCAAGGAGCGGAAGAACCAGGCCAAAGGTGAGACGAGTTACACCCCTGCGACGACGCTCATCATCAGCTTGCATGCGGCGCTCGAGTACATTCAACAGATCGGCCGGGAGAACCTGATCGCCAACGCCGCGCTGCTGGCGGAGGCCACGCGCGAAGCTGCCAAGGCGCTGGGGCTCAAGTTATTTGCGGTCTCTTCGCCGGCCAACGCCGCCACCGCGGTCTGCGCGCCGGAAGGAATGGATTCAGGCGCTATCGTCAAAGAAATGCGCAGCCGATTCGGGGCCGTCATTGCCAACGGCCAGGGGAGCATGAAGGGCAAAATCTTTCGCCTCGCCCACCTCGGGTATTACGACGTTCCTGAACTGTTTGCGGCGACGGCGACTCTGGAGTTGGTGCTTTTGAAGCTGGGACACAAGGTTGAATTGGGCAGCGGCGTCCGCGCCGCCCAGGAAGTGTACCTGCGGCGGTGTGGCTAGGACGTAGGGGCGGCCCTTGTGGCCGCCCGCCGGCAACGACTAGGGCCGCTCCTGCGTGCCACCGCGGTGCAAGGAACCCCTCACCCGTCCCCGTCAGCTGACGGGCTGATGGAAACGCCGGCAGCGGAACACCCTTTCCCCAAGGGAGAGGGAAGACAAACGGAGGTTGTTTTTGCTGTCGACTTTTGACTGTCAACTATCGACTTTCTTATGAAAATTCTCATTGCAGACAATGTTTCAGCAAAAGCACTGGAAGTTCTGGAGGCTCAGAAAACCTGGGAAGTGATTTTCCTTCCCAAGAAGGCGAATGCCACCGTCGAGGAAGAAATCCAGGACGCCGACGCCCTGGTGGTGCGCAGCGCCACGAAGGCGACTGCGGCGCTGCTCGAACGGGCCGGGCGATTGCGCGTCATCGGGCGCGCGGGCAGCGGCGTGGACAACGTCGACCTGGACGCCGCAACCAAAAAGGGCATTGTGGTGATGAACACGCCGGGCGGCAACGCCGTGAGCGTGGCCGAGCACACCATGGGCTTGATCCTTGCCCTGGCCAGGCATATCCCGGAGGCCGACAGCCTGCTCAAACGCGGCCAGTGGGAGAAAAAAAAGCTCACCGGCATCGAGTTGCGCTCGAAGACCCTGGGCCTTGTGGGCTTCGGCAGCATCGGGCGCGAAGTGGCGCGCCTCGCGCAGGCTTTCGGCATGTCGGTTCTCGCCTCAGACCCCTTTGTTTCATCCCGGCTGGCCGAGGAACAGGGCGTCAAGCTGGTTACACTCGAAGAACTCCTGAAGGAAAGCGATTTCCTGAGCTTGCATGCGGCGGCGACGGCGGAGAACCATCACATGCTCAATGCCAGGACGCTGGCCCTTGCCAAGCCCGGCTTGCGCGTCGTGAACTGCGCGCGCGGCGAGTTGATCAACCAGGCGGATTTGCTGGCCGCCCTGGAAAGCGGCCAGGTGGGCGGAGCGGGGCTGGACGTCTTTGAAACCGAGCCGCCCAAAGACGCGCGCCTGCTGAACCACCCGCGCGTCATCGCCACCCCGCACATCGCGGGGTCAACGGAAGAGGCGCAGGAGATCGTGGGCATCCGGATCGCCGAGCAGGTACGCGATTATCTCTTGCAGGGTGTGCCACGCAACGCCGTCAACATGCCCACCATCTCGCCCGAGGAGTATCAGAAGCTCGCGCCTTATTTGCAGCTTGGCGAAAATCTCGGCTGTTTCCTGGCCCAAGTTGCGGGCGGGCGGATCAGCGAAGCGAGAATCAGCTACGACGGCGGGCTGGCGGAGTTGAATACGCACCTGGTGAAGAACGCGGTCCTGAAAGGCATTCTCAAGAAAGCCCTCTCCGACAGCGTGAACATCGTCAACGCCGGCACCCTGGCGCAGGCGCGGGGTATTGAGGTGCTGGAGGTACGCAGCGCACGGCGTGAGGCGTTCTCTCATTCCCTGGGGCTGGCGCTGCGCACCGAAACCGGCTCGGCTAGTGCACTAGCTATGGTGGGCCCGCGGGGCCACCTGCGCATCCTGGGCATCAACGAGCTCGACATCGAAGCCCCTCTCCAGGGCATTCACGTCTACATTCGCAACCAGGACGTGCCGGGCGTGATCGGGCGCATCGGCACCATCCTGGGCGACCACAAAATCAACATCGCCAATTTCGCTCTGGGCCGCGACGCACAGGGAGGAGAGGCGGTGGGATTGGTCCAGGTTGACGAAGTCGTCCCGGAAGAAGTGCTGGCGGAAATCCACTCCATCGCAGCCATTCGGGTAGTGCGGGTGGTGGAAATCTAGGCAGTCGTCAGTCTTCAGTCATCAGTTGTCAGTCGGAACAACTGAGAACTGACGACTGAAGACTGATGACTTATGCATGTTTGGGTCTTCAAAATCAACACCAAGCGCGGCTGGGAGTTCGATCAATACTTCCGCTCGCGCACGCGCGGCGTTTATGAGCTGGGCGACGAAGGCTGGATTCGCAGCGCCTCGAGCTTGCGCTATATCCGCGAAGAAGTAAAACGCGGAGACCTGTTCCTTTGTTACGAGGTGGACCGCAAGTGGGTGGTGGGGATAGCGCGAGCGGCTTCAGATGGGCGCGACACCGGCCTGGGCTCGCTTCTCGATTTCTGCCCGCCTCGAGAGGGCGTGCGACTGAGGAATCCCCTTACGCGCCATCCCGACCTCGATCACATCCTGGCTTTCAGCCCCCACCGCGGCCGAGGCACGGTCCAGAAGATCGACCGCGACGAGTTCCTTCGCCTGCGCCGCATCCTGCTGCGCAAGAACCCCGAGCAGGCGGACGCCCTGCGGCGGCTCCTCGGGTGAAGGCAGCCCTGCGCTTTCCCTCGCGAATGATCGCCCTCTCCCGTGGGGAGAGGGTGGGCCGCTGCCGGCGCTTTCATCAGCCGGAGCGGGCCGGGTGAGGGGTTAGTTCCCGGGAGAAATCAGTCCTTCTTGTACGGTGGAGCGATGGCGCAGGCAGGCTATTTCTTGGGCTTGTTTCGCCGGCGCAGTAGCGCAAGCAGATTTAGTGCTTCGAAGACGACGATGCAAAAGAACAGGTCAACCAGTACCGGCAGGCCTGGTTTTGAGTCTGCACCCATCTTGGCAGCAGGCGGAAGGATAGTATAACAAGCGAAGTAAAGCGTGTTTCCGATCAGGATTGAAAGCAGACATACGAACCATGTGCTGATCCGTTTTGTATCCTCATCCGGAAGCATGTCGCCCACATCCCGGCCGACCGAGGGGTCAACGCCTTTCGCCATGAACAGCGCACCACGTAGATTGCTCCGTTTGCCCTGCCAATCCAAATGGGCGCGTCTCAGGCCGTTACCAATCTCGGGAAGTCTCACCGGCCCGAAGAGTATGATAACAATGATCAGTATGAAGATCAGATGAGCCGGTTGGAACAGGCCTTCCATTTCATTCTCGCTGCTAGTTGAGTCTAAGTCGTTTGAGATGCCCCTCCGCGCTCAAGCATGCTGTCCACCACCATGCGCACGACTTCGTTCAGGTTCTGGAGGGCTTCCTTCTCCGTCGGACCCCAGGTTGATGCTCCCTGGCGCTCCAGCGCCGGGCAGTAAGCACGCCACCCGGAGGGCTTCCCGTCGAAGTCCTCATCACGTTCCAGCACCACTTTGAAGCTATAGGTCTTCATTTCACTTTCAGTTTACAGGCGATTGATGACGCTCGCAAGGTATCCAGCACCAAAGCCGTTGTCAATATTCACCACGCAAACGTTGGGCGAGCAGCTATTGAGCATCCCGAGCAGCGCGGCGAGGCCGCGAAAACTGGCCCCGTAACCTACGCTCGAGGGCACGGCGATGACGGGCGCACTCACCATGCCACCCACGACGCTGGGGAGCGCGCCTTCCATTCCCGCCACGCAGATGATGATGCGAGCGTCGCGCAGGTGCCGGCTCTCGCCCAACAAGCGGTGGATGCCCGCCACACCCACGTCGTAAAGCGACTCGACGCGGTTTCCCATGATGTCGGCGGTAACCAGCGCTTCCTCCGCCACCGGGATATCTGAGGTGCCCGCGCAGACCACCAGGATTTTCCCCTTGCCTCGAATCTTGCGCTCGCGGCGAAAGGTGATGGCGCCGGAAAGCTCATAGAACTTCGCCGTCTTTTCAAGATTCTTCAGGCGCTCAAACAACCCCGCATCGCCCCGCGTGATGAGGACATTGTGCTTGTTCAGCAGCATGTGCCGCACGATTCCCTCGACGTGCGCCGGGTCTTTGCCGCGCGCGAAGACCACTTCAGGCAATCCCTGGCGAAGCGACCGGTGATGGTCGATCTTGGCGTAACCCAGGTTTTCGTAAGGCAGGTTGCGCAGCCGTTCCACCGCGCCTTCCACGCTCAGTTTTCCACTCCGCACTTGCTCGAGCATTTCGGTGATTTCTTCAGGTGACAATGTCCCCTCCCCGGCCCGTGGTCCTGGAAGTTAGTATATCAGGTGCAAGCCGACTTTCTTGACTTCCCGCAACGCACTTACTAACATGCCTTTGATGCCCTCCTCGCAAACTGCCCTCGGCAAGAGCCTTATCCTCGGGGTGACCGGCGCCAGCGGCGCGATCTTTGCCCGTCGCATGCTGCAACTGCTGGAAGCCGACGAGCGGGTTGGGAAAATACATCTCGTAATCTCCGGCAGCGGGTTGAAGGTGATGCGAGATGAACTCGACCTGGAGGTGTCCCGAACCGCGGAGATCGCTTGCGCCCTTGCCGCGCAGGCTGTAGCGAAGACCGAATACTTGCTGGATTCTGACATCGGTGCCAGCATCGCCAGCGGGTCGTATGCCGTGGACGGCATGGTGGTGATCCCCTGCACCACAGGTTGCCTGGCGCAAATCGCCCACGGAATCTCGGATACGCTCATCGAACGCGCTGCGGACGTTTGCCTGAAGGAAAGCCGCAAGCTCGTGCTGGTGGTGCGCGACGCCCCCTTCAATCAGATTCATCTAAAGAACATGTTGCGCGCTCAGGCCGCCGGGGCCGTGATTTTTCCTATCATCCCTTCTTTTTACCATCGGCCGAAGACCCTCGACGATTTGGTCACGCAGTTTTGCTGCCGCGTGCTGGCGCTGCTTGGACTGGAGCAGGCGGATCAATTCCGATGGAAGGGACTGGGAGCGGGGGAGGGCAGTGGGCAGTAGGCAGTCGGCAGTAGGCAGTAGATTCTGAATTAGCGACTAAATGAATCAATGGCTCAATGATCCAATGGATCAATCCTTCTGGTCGTGACGTGATACTTCGCCTGATCATTGCGCTGCTCTCGCTCGCCGGGCTTGCAGATTCCCTCTATTTCACCTTCGCCTACTATGGGCGAATTCGCAAGGCGCGCTGGGTGCCGGAAGTCTTCTGCGCGCGAGAGGGCTCGAGTTGCGTTACCGTGGTTCGCACACCCTACGCGCGGGTCTTCGGAATTCCCAATTCGCTGCTTGGCATTCTCTACTATCTGCTCCTCTTGGTGTGGATTGGATTTGTGCCCCGGCACCTGAGTATATCAGGGCAGATCTTCAGGCCATTCGAGACGGTGGGCCTGTGGCTGCTGGGCGCAAGCCTGCTCACGGTCATGCTCGGCTTCTATCTGGTGTATGCGCTCCGGCGCGTCCTCGGCGTTCACTGCCCGCTCTGCTACGCTGCCCACGCCGTCAACGTAGCCCTTTTCGTGCTTTTGATACTCATTTCCTAATCCCAGGAAAGTCCAATGCGAGAGGCGTGGTGCGGGTGTAGAATACGTGTCCGTTTCTAATTGGTTTTATCGAATACACCGGAAAGGACACTTATGCGAAAACGCGTTTTGCGTCTTTTTGGAATACTAACGATCGTTGCCTGCGCTTCGCTGGCGCTGGCGCAGGAACAGAACCCCGTACCCCTTCCGCCGCCTCAGACCACCGGCGGAAAACCGCTGATGCAAGTTCTCAAAGATCGGCACTCCACGCGGGAATTCAGCAGTCAAAGACTCTCGCCGCAGACGCTTTCCAACCTGCTTTGGGCGGCCTTCGGAATAAACCGCCCGGACGGCAAGCGGACCGCGCCTTCCGCCATGAATTGGCAGGAAATTGATGTCTACGTGGCCACCCAGGACGGCCTTTACGTCTACGACGCCAAGTCCAATGCTCTGAAGCCAGTCTTGCAGCAGGACGTTCGCGGGGCGACCGGCCAGCAGGCGTTTGTCAAAGATGCCGCGCTCGGCCTCGTTTATGTAGCGGACTTGGGCAAAACGGGAAGAGCCGGCGGTGAGGACCAGATCATGTACACGGCGGCCGATACGGGGTTCATCGCCCAAAACGTGTACCTGTTCTGTGCTTCCGAAGGGCTAGCGGCGGTGGTGCGAGGCAGCATTGATCGCGCGGCGTTCGCGAAAACCGCGAAGCTCCGGCCCAATCAGAAGATCATCCTGGCACAGACTGTTGGATATCCAAAATAGTGACGGGGAACTCCCGAGGCAATTCGACGCCGGTGGATGGGTGTCGCCAAAATCAACTTCTTCATGCCCGCCGTGTTTCGCGCTTTCTTGACCGCAGAGAACACGGAAACTAGGTGGCCGCACTTGCGCATTCGCAGGAGATTTGGCCATGATAGGGGTATGGCTATGCACGGCAGCATGGCGAGCCAGCGCAACCCTAACGCCACTTCGACCGAGGCCCCCAAGGGCCTGATCGCCAAGCTCCGCACCACGCTCGAAATGATCAAATTCGAGCACTCGATCTTCGCGCTGCCGTTTGCGCTGACGGGCGCCATGCTGGCAGTGCGGGGTTGGCCGGCTTGGCGGCAGGTGCTCTGGCTGATCGTGGCCATGGTCGGCGCGCGCAGTGCCGCCATGACCTTCAATCGCATCGCCGACCTTAAATTGGACGCGCTCAACCCGCGCACCAGGATGCGTGCTCTGCCTGCGGGGCAGCTCAGCCTGCGGTTCGCGCTAGGCTTCACTTTGCTGTCTTGCGCGCTGCTGGTATTGGCGGCGCGCGAACTCAACCCCCTCGCATTCAAGCTTTCACCGCTTGCCCTTGCGCTCCTGCTTGTTTATTCCTACACCAAGCGCTTCACCGTTCTCTCGCACATCGTACTGGGAGCATGTTTAGGGATGTCGCCGATCGCTGCCTGGATTGCCTTGCGGGGCGACGTGAGCCCGAGCGTCTTACTTCTGGGTGCCGCAGTCACCTTATGGACAGCCGGGTTCGATATCATCTACGCCTGCCAGGACGTCGAATTCGACCACGCCCTGGGCCTCTACTCTATCCCCAAACGCTACGGGATCAGGGCGGCGCTTTACACCTCTGCCTTCCTTCACGTGCTGATGCTGGCGCTGCTGGTTACCGTGGCCCGGATGGAGAACCTGGGATGGGTGGCTATGGCAGGTCTGATCGCGGTGGCTTGCTTACTCACCTACGAACACGCTCTCGTCAAGCCTTCCGACTTGTCCCGGGTGAACGCCGCCTTCTTTAACGTGAACGGATACGTCAGCGTGCTGTTCTTTGTCACTTGGGCCACAGATATATTGATCCATTGAATCATTGAGTCATTGAGCGATTGAGTCATTCCAGACACGTATGCGCCCGGCTTAATGGCCAAATGGCTCAATTACTGGAGCCTGTGCGTGAACCCTATTTCTTTGAAAACCAGCGAATCAAAGATGGCAAGTACATGCTTCCGATAGGCTAAAATACGAGCCACCGTTCCCTGGTAAACGGGGTCGTGATCGGCGAGGCGCTGCCACTCGGCAAGTACGCGGGCCGGCACGTCGATGTCTTCCCGGAGCTTTTGCAGCGGACACCCGCGCAGGAAAAGGCCATAGAAGAACGCCGCCTCGTCCTGGGGCTCCGCGAAACTGTAATCAGTCCACTCCATAGCGTCTCGAGCTTCAAAGACTAAATTCTAAACCCAACTCAGGGTGGGTTGCCAGAGGTTTTGTGCCCCGCGGACAGTCAGGCCGAGCACACAGCCAGGGGCTTTGTCAAGTCCTATTCAGTATTCATGCGGGTTTGGGGACTGCCCCGCTTCGCTCGGAATGACACCCGGACCGCGGGCGCAACGGGTTGCAATCGGCGCTTCCCGCCGATAGAATGGAATTTAGCCATATGCTCACGGGCACACTCCGCGTCGAAGATCCGAAGCTCGATCCCATTGCCGAAAAGGTGATGGCAGGGGAGCGCCTTAGTTTCGACGAGGGCGTTACGCTCTACGAGTCCGGCGACCTGCTCGCCCTTGGCTACCTGGCCAACCACGTCCGCGAGCGCCTGCACGGGAAGCGGACTTATTTCAATGTCAACCGGCACCTTAATCCGACGAACGTGTGCGTCGCGAGTTGCAAGCTTTGCGCCTTCGGCCGCAAGCCCGACGCGCCTGCCGCTTACACCATGGCCCTGGAAGAAGCCTTTCGCATTGCCGGCGAAGGCTGGTCGGAGGCTGTAACGGAATTTCACATCGTGGGCGGTCTGCATCCCGACCTGCCGTTCCAGTTTTACTTGGACCTGATGCGTGGCTTGAAAGAAAGGTTTCCGAGCGTCCACTTGAAGGCCTTCACGGCTGTCGAGATCGGTTACTTCTCGCACATCACGCAAATGCCCATTCGCGACGTTCTACTGAAGATTAAGGAGGCGGGAGTCAGTTCGCTGCCCGGCGGAGGCGCGGAGATTTTTGCTCCGGCGGTGCGCCGGGTCATCTGCGACCACAAAATCGGCGCGTACACCTGGCTCAAGGTGCACCGCATCGCGCATGAACTCGGAATGCCTTCGAACGCTACGATGCTCTACGGGCACATCGAATCTTCGCAGGATCGCGTTGACCACCTGCTGCAATTGCGCAACCTTCAGGATGAGACCCACGGGTTTCAAACCTTCATCCCGCTGGCCTTTCACCCTGCCAACACCGAACTGGGGAAACTCGTCGCCCACACCGAGACTTCCGGCTTCATGGATCTAAAAAACGTGGCCGTGGCGCGCCTGCTGCTCGACAACTTCCCGCATATCAAGGCCTATTGGATTATGATGACGCCTCGCGTGGCGCAGGTGGCGTTGCGCTTCGGGGCCGATGATTTGGATGGGACCGTGGTGGAAGAGAAGATCTATCACGATGCCGGCGCGCGAACACCCCAGGCCATGACCCGCCAGCAGATCATCCGCCTGATCCGTGAAGCCGGCCAGGAACCTTTCGAAAGAGACACCCTCTACCGCCCCGTCACTCGCGCCGAGACAACCGTCGCCGTCCAAGTCTGAGGCAACCGCACAGGTGTTCCTGTTTGTTCACTGTGTTGGCTTCCCCCAAGAATTTGGCATTTGGAGTTCTGAGCCTTGCTCGCACATCAGACTCGCGGCGAAAATTGAATTTCATTCCGGAATCAGAGAATCGTATAATCAGACCATGCCGCACCGAATTTCAGCGACGCGTGCCGCCCGGTCTTTTGCGGAGATTTTGAATCGGGTCAAGTATCGCGGCGAGTCCTTCATCGTGGAACGCAACAGGGAGCCGATGTGCCGTATCGAGCCCGTGCGGCGGCGGAGGCCGCTCACCACGGATAACTTTGCTGAGTTCTGGAAAAGCCTGCCGCGCCCCGACGACAAGTTCGCGGACGACCTGGAGGAAATCCACAATCTGTTTCGCAAACTGCCTCCTACGGCGTGGGAGAGATAGCTCCAGAGGGCCGGTGTACTCGTGGTAGACACGAGCGTGCTGATCGCGATGGAACGCGGCGCTCTGCCTGCCGACGCGTTTCGTCAGGTTCTGCCCGGGGCACGATTGGTTGCGTCGTCCATAACTGTATCTGAGCTCCTTCACGGGTATCATCGTGCTCGTACGAAATCGCAAAGAGCGGCAAGGGAACGATTTATAGCCTCAATATTGGCCGAATTAGAGATCGTTTCATTTGACCTTCGGCTGGCGCGGGAGCACGCAGCACTATGGGCTGGTTTGGCGCAGCGCGGCCAGGTGATCGGCCCCTACGATTTGATGATCGCTGCTACAGCGCTCGCCTACCGAGTTCCGCTGGCCACCTTGAACGACCGTGAGTTCAGCAAGATAGAGGGTTTGGAGGTGCTTTCGTTGCGTCCATTCCTTCGCGAGTGAGGCCCCGGTCACCTGGAAGCCCGAACTGATGGTGGGCTGCGAGAATGTGCTTAGATGAAAACGAAATCGTTGCTCCTTTTCGTCGCCAGCTTTACATTGACCGTGGTTCTAGGCCTCGCGAGTCAATACTTGACTCCGCTACCCTCCGCATTGCTTCTTGCACTTCGCTGGATTTCGATCGCCACGCTGGTTCTCTACGCGCTTTTCAAGCGCACCCTGACGACTTGGATTCTGGTGGCCATGATCACGGGCGCGGTCCTGGGTCACGATTGGCCCCACGCGGCCCTGAACCTGCGGCTTCTCAGCATGATCTTTTTGCGACTCATCCGCTGCATCATCGCCCCGCTGCTTTTCGGCACGCTCGTCAGCGGCATCGCGGGGCACTCCAACCTGAAAAAGGTGGGGCGCATGGGCGTAAAGGCGATTGTCTACTTCGAGGCGGTCACCACCTTTGCGCTGTTCATCGGACTCGCCGCCATAAACCTGAGCAAGGCAGGCGTGGGAGTACACTTGCCGCCCGCCGGCGGCGAAGCGGTCCAGGTGCAGCGAATGTCCGCCTCAGAAACCATCCTGCACATCTTCCCCGAGAACCTGGCAAAATCCGTTGCGGAAGGTCAGATCTTGCAAGTCGTGGTGTTCAGCATCCTGTTCGGCATCGCCCTGGCGATGGTTCGCGAGGAACGACGCCGGCCGCTGGTCAACCTTGCCGAAAGTCTCACGGAGACCATGTTCAAGTTCACCAACCTCGTCATGTACATGGCGCCGCTAGGCGTGGGCGCGGCCATCGCGTATACGGTGGGCAGCACCGGCATGGGCGTCCTGTTCAACCTCGCCAAGCTGCTGCTGACCCTCTACGTTGCGTTGTTCGTATTCATCGCGGGAGTGTTGTTGCCGGTGGCCCTGTTGACCCGGGTGCCGCTGAAGAAGTTCATCGCGGCGGTGGCGGAGCCTGTCTCGATTGCGTTTGGAACCTCGAGTTCCGAGGCCGCCTTGCCGCGCGCCATGGAAGCCATGGAGGCGATCGGGGTGCCGCGTCCGGTGGTGGCGTTCGTCATGCCGACGGGCTACAGCTTTAACCTCGACGGCAGCACGCTCTATCTCTCGCTGGCCGCCATCTTTGTCGCGCAGGCCGCCGGCGTGCACCTCAGCCTTGGCCAGCAATTGCTTCTCATGCTCACGCTCATGCTGACCAGCAAAGGTGTGGCGGGCGTCTCCCGCGCAGCTATCGTCATTCTCCTCGGTACGGCTGGGTCGTTCGGCCTGCCCACGGAGCCCATCTTCATTCTGCTCGGCATCGACCAACTGATGGACATGGCGCGCACCTCGGTCAACGTTTTAGGCAACTGCCTGGCCACCGTCGTGATCTCGCGCTGGGAGGGTGACTTCGGCAAAGAGCAGCCATCCCCTGTGGTGATGAATGCGGTTGCCGGCTAAACCACAGCCTCCGCCCCTCCGTGGGGAAGAACTCTCACCGCAGAGGCGCAGAGACGCGGAGGATTCCGGCCGCTGGCGGCGGAGGTTCCCTGCATGAAAATCAGTCCGCGATTCCCGAAGCGTGACATCCCCTCGCGACACGGCGGCGCAATGGCAAGCGCCTTTACAACCCAGATTGCTTTGTTGCTCCTCTGCGCTTTTCTCGCCGGCCCGACGGCTTTGTTCGCCCAGGTCGCCGGGCCGCTCACAGCCTCGAGTAACCCCAACTATTTCAAAGACGCGAACGGCACGGTTCTTATTTTGAACGGCTCGCAGACCTGGAACACGCTTCAGGACTGGGGCGCGAATGGCTCTGTCGAGAAACTGGACTTCCACGCATTCGTCAAGTTCCTCACAGCTCACGGCCACAATTTCACTTTGCTCTGGACCGTCGAATTGCCGAAGTTCTGCGGCCTTCCCCTGTTTGAGGGCGCCCCGCCGGATTTAACCGCTGCCCCGTTCCCCTGGTTGAGGAACGGCCCGGGGACAGCGACGGACGGCGGTTTGAAATTCGATCTCAGGAAGTTCGATCCGAGCTTCTTCGACCGCTTGCGGGCGCGGGCGCAGGCGCTGAACAATGCCGGCATTTATGTGGGCGTCTATTTATTCACCGGCGAATTCCTCAACGTCTATCGCTGCTCGACCGACGGCTACCCCTTCACCGCAGCCAACAATATCAATGGCGTTGACGATGGTTACACCAGCGGAAGGAAAGGCAAGGGCTCAGTAACGATGACGGCTCCCAACGCGATTACCGCGTTTCAGGACGCTTACGTGGAAAAGACCATCGACACCTTGAACGATCTGCCGAATGTCCTTTGGATCGTCTCCGAAGAGGCGCCCAATGATTCCACCTGGTGGAACCACCACCAGATCGCTCACATTCGGGCTTACGAGTCGCGAAAGCCGCACCAGCATCCCATCGGCTACGCCGCGCTCGAGGGGCCCTCGGATGACATACTCTACAACTCGGACGCGGACTGGGTCGCCCCTGGCGCGAGAATCTCGCCGGTCAAGTCCTGCGGCGCCGGGAAGCCGGCCTGCAAGGTCAACGTCAATGACAGCGACCACAGCTACTGGGAGATCTGGAAGGACACGCCTCAGCAGGGTCGGCTCTACGCCTGGGAAAACTTCATGACCGGCAACCAAGTCCTGTTCATGGACCCCTACTTGGTTTATTACCCGCGCGAGAAGCGAAACTTGTGCCTCTCTCCGGTCAACGACATTTGTCGAGCGCCGGACACGCGTTGGGACAACCTCAGGGATAATCTCGGATACATCCTGAGATATTCCCGCAAGGTGAATCTCGCCCACGTCACTCCCCGCGGTTCTCTTTCTTCGACAGGGTATTGTCTTGCCCAGACTCCTCCTGCCGGTGCGGAGTACCTGGTTTACTCGCCTTCCGGCGGCTCATTCACGGTTGATCTCTCCGCGATGCCGCACTCGAGGACACTGGCCGTCGAGTGGTTCAATCCTTCGACAGGGGATACGGTTACTGGAGAGCCCATTCCAGCCGGTTCAGCCTCGCAATCGTTCACGCCGCCGTTCAACCAGGATGCCGTGCTTTATCTGGTGGACACAGCGGAACATGCGGGCGCCGTCAAGAGGTAGTGGTCAGGAAGCGAAGGAAGCAGTTTCACGCAAAGGCGCAAAGTACACCAAGGCCGCAAAGAAAAGAAACTGGGCGACGCTCCCAAGGGGCGAAGGCGGGTTCGAAAAAGGGAGAGGGCCGTGCTTGCAGAAGGTAGGGGCGGCTCGCGAGCCGCCCCTACGAAGCCATAGGAAGTTAGAAGTCGATGCGCAAGCTGGCCTGGCCCTGGCGCGCACCCGCGAACTGGAACAATCCCTGAGCTGAGGATATGCACCCGAAGCCGCATAGCGCCTGTGAGGGATTATTCACGTGAGTGATATTCAGGTCGGGATTACCCAGATTGAGATGGTTCATAACATTCACAAAGGAAATCTCGAACCTCAACTTGACACGCTCGGTAAGAGTGAAGAACTTGGAGATCCCAGTGTCCCAGTCAATGGTCCCCGGACCGTTCAGGATTCCGACGCCGGAGGTTCCGAAGCGGCCGATGGGAGGCGGGTTTGACCCACCTTCGCCGATGCTGCAACTCCCGCCCGGGCACGCGAATCCCGAGCCGTTGATCCATTCGCCGGCGTTCGGCGAGGACGGAATGAAGCTGCCGACGCGGTCCGGACGCTGGGCGCGGCCGATAATCCCGGAGCCCGTTCCGGAGGGATCGCCGGACGAGAAGTAGGGCGTCAGGAAGGGGCCGGTGTGCAACGTCAGAACGTTGTTGGTTTGCCATCCGCCGATCACCCCGTTAAGGATTTTGTTGTCGGAATTCGCGAAGCATTTACCCTTTCCTACAGGGAGTTGGTAGACCGCGGTAGTGATCCAGTTATGCCTGTAGGGCGCAAAGGGGTTTCCTTTTTCGCTACGCCGATCGTAAAAATCCTCCGAACGGTTGCAAGCCGTCTCACCGCACAAGCTGCCCGCATTCCCGGCGCCCAGGTTGTCCGCGAGGCTGTGGGACCAACTGTAGGTGCTATCGAGCGTCAGGCCCGAGGCGACCCGGTGCGTCACTTCCACTTGAGCCTCCTCAAAAGTGGCGGTGGCGCCGTTGGCGCGTGTGTTCACCACACCCCAATTCGGGTAGGGGCGGCTGCTGAGGGGTTGATCCACATAAGGAATGGTCGAGGGCAGCGATTGATTATCGTCGGGCGCCCAGACGAGGTTGGTGGTGTTCATGCCGACGTAAGTGAGGCGCAGTCCGGTTCCCTTCCCGAGATCGCGCTCCAAAGAGAGATTCCACTGGAGCGAGTATGGTTCCTTCCAGGCGATGGAGTTGGCTGTGCCGAAGTACGCGGTTCCGTATGGGCTTATGCCGCCCAAGGTGCTGATGGAGGAAGTCTCTGGCCAGACGAAGGCCGGGCCGGTCGCCGTTTCAACGTTATTGTAAGTATTGGTGTACGCCTGGAGTGTTCCGGTGAGTGAGTAGTAGACGGAGCCCAAAGTAGAAGCCTGATAGGCCCCGATGCCGCCTCGCAGCACGGTCCGGTCGTCATTGGTGAGCTTGTAGGCAAAGCCGAGGCGCGGCAGGGCGCGCTTGGAAGTGGCCCGCAACCCCTCGGGGATATGGTCCTGGGACGCCGTCACCACCGGGGTGCAGGGAGCGCCGTTGGCCGACAGGGGGTCGCTGGCCAAACCCGGCAGGGCCGCGTTCGGGCAAGCATCAAACGACTGGAGGAATGAGGTCGCCAGAAGTTTGGCCGATCCATCGGGGTAGACAGCACCGCCCGAGAGAGGAGTTTGGATGAAGTTTCCAATCTGGCCGCCGGCGTCGGTGTAGCCGGGGTGATAGTCAAAACGCAGACCCAGTTCCACGGTCAGGCGCTTCGAAACTTTCCAGCTATCTTGAGCAAAGAAGGCCAGAATGTAGTTTCGGCCGTCGTTGTCCAACTGGACATCATCCAAGTCCGATTGGGCGGGGGCGCCGATCAGAAAATCTGCGAAGTCGTAGCCGGTGAATTGCCCGGAGAACCCGTAAGTCCCGTAGTTATCCGCGCCGAAGAAACCCAGGGCGTCGACAGCACGCATCTTCATGGCATCGAAGCCGAATTTGAAAGCATGGCGGCCTTTAACCCAGCTCAGGTTATCGGTAAACTCATAGGTCCGCGATTGACCTACCGAATTCATGCGGTCGACATCAAGACCTGTCGTGTTGCTGGTCCCGACAAAATCGACCTCTGGAAGCCCGTTAAACCACAAGTCGCTAATGCCCTGAAAGCCGAGCGACTCGGTGAAGGGTTTACCGTTGTACGGATTCGCCGTCCCTGACAGGTCATCGGTCAACCCGAAGCGGAACTCGTTCAGCACTGTGGGCCTGAACGTATACGTCCCCGAGGCGACGAGCATGCGTACATGCTCATACTGGGTGCTGGAGGGAAGAGTCAGCCCCTCGGGCGATAATTGGGGAATGTTCTTCCAGGTAAATCGCCCTGTGACGAAGAGCTTTTGGCCGAAATACTGGTCGCCGCGCACGTCGAACCCGTTCTCGTCCAAGTTTGCCGGGTCATTGATGCGGTAGTTGTTGCTGGTGAATGCGCTGCCGACGTTGGGGCTGGGGTAAAACCCGAGGAACGCCGTCGCCGCAGGATTGATGTTGGTAATCACGTCGTTCGCATACGGTTGGCCGTTAAAGGGATTGTAGAGTTGGTCCGCCGCGGTGCTGCAAATTCCGGCGGCGTTGAAATTGCCGCCTGACTGGGTGCAGAGAAAGCCCAAGTCGCCGCTCTTCATGGCCGGCGTGGGGACGGTCTCCTCGATGGTGCTGGTGCGCGGCAGTCGAAAACCCTCGTAGTCACCGAAAAAGAAGGATTTATTCTGCCCGTTGTAAAGATGAGGAATGACTACCGGCCCGCCCAAGCTGCCACCGAAGTCGTTGGCGATTTGGGTCGGCTTAGTGACCGCGCCGTAGGGAAGGGCATTGAGAGCGGTATTCTGGGTATACCAGAACCCGGAGCCATGCACGGTGTTCGTGCCAGCCTTGGTGGTGGTGGTGACGTCGCCGGGCTGCTCAAACTCCGCAGGACTTCCGATGCCTTGCACCTTGATCTCGGAGATCGATTCCGCGGAGGGGAAGGCGTTGTGCAGCGGCGAGTTCCCGGTCGTGTTGGTGATGGAAACCCCATCCACGCTAAACTGCGACTGCGATTGCAAACCGCCCTGAATCGCCAGATTGCCGCTCTGGTCGGTCTGCATGCCGGGAAGGATTTCCATTAGATAGTACGGGCTGTTGCCATTCCCCGAGGCCCGGTAGTTGACCGGGAGGTCGGTGATCTCGAGGGTGTTGTAGGCGGAAGAAACGGTCTCGGTTTCAGTCGTGATCAGGCCCACGCTCTCGCCCGTTACTTCCACTTGCTGGCTGACCTCGCCCACGCTGAGCGCGGCGTCCACGCGCAACGTTGCCCGCGCTTCGAGTTCGATGCCGTCCACTCGCGTGGTCTTGAAGCCGGCGTTGCTGACTTCCACCGAGTAATGTCCTGCCTTGAGGTCGACGGCAGTGTAATTGCCGCTGGCGTCCGTCGTCACGGTTCGGGACGTGTTTTCATCGGTGTTGGTTATCGTCACCGTAGCATTGGGCACCACCGCGCCGCTCGCGTCCGTCACCGTGCCTTCGAACGTGCCGAAAGTCGATTGCGCCAATGCCATACCACAACTTAATGCAATTGCCAGTACTGACCATGCAATTCTTTGTCGCACCGGGATCTCCTTATCTTGAATTAAAGACTGCTGCCCCGAATCGAAGGGTCCTTCTCCGAAAACAATTGTAAAGGGTGAGTCTTTTAGCTTAGACATAAAGTCCGTTCTTGTCAAGCTGTTCCCGAAGGTCGCATTCCCCTTAAACGGGTACACTCCACGTCACACTCGGCAGATCAGGTGGAGAGCGCCTTGCTCTCTGCGCGCTGGACGAACTATGCGATATGTTTCAGAGTAATGGGCTGCCCAACTGCGTCAGAGACCTATTGAAGCACGCGAATATGAAATGCAGGTTACGAACGGGTTAGTTTTTCGTGAAGGCGGCGGGCAGATCTAAGAGCGAACCCCCCGGAAGGACGGCCCTCATCACCTTTTGCTCTCGTTGTGTGCTAGAATTTCACGTTCATTTCAACTCAACTCTTGCGAGTAGCTGCGATGCCGCAGATCCGTGTTGTTTCGTTTGACCTTTGCGACACCGTTTTCGTCGATGACTCCGACGAACCCAAGCGCCCCCGCCGGGCCGGCATTTCTGCATTTTCACCATGCTGACCCAGCGGGACGGAGACGCTACGCGCTAGAAATCGAAACGAAGCGCCATCTGGACAGTACGAGGTCCGGCTTGCGCCACACCCTGGGCGTTGGAGATGTGCCCGAAGCTGCCGGTGATATTCATGTTCGGCTCGCCCCAGTTGAGGATGTTGAACAGATTGGAGAATTGCGCCTCGTACCGGAGAGCGAAGCGCTCGTTCAAGTGGAACGTCTTGCCTGCCGACATCGAGAAAGTTGTAGCCCCCGGTCCTTCCAGGATCCCCACGCCGCAATTGCCGAAGCGCCCGATGGGCTCGGCCGTACCGCTCGCATCCACGGGATGGTCCGGCACGTTATAAGGAGACACGTTGAAGAACGCCGCGGTAGTAGGGTTTGAAAGGTAACCGCTCGCGCCCGCGGAGCAGTCTGGGCGCTGCTGCTTCACCGAGCGCTGCGTGGGGTTCGTGCCTGAAGCGTCGTACACCGTGCTCGGGTAGTACGGAGTCTCCCAGAGGCCCGAACGGAGAAAGGCGATTCCGGTGACATTCCAGCCGCCGAGCGCGAGGTCGGCGGCACGGCTGGAGTTACCGAGGTAGGTCTTGCCGCGCCCGAATGGCAACTCGTAAACAAACGTGCTGATGAAGCTATTTCGCGGATCGTAGAAGGCGTTTCCGGTGTCGGAGGTGATGTCGTAGATGTTGTCGACGTTGCCGCCGTTGTCGCCTTGGCCGCCGGTGGGAATGGCCGAATTCGGAGCCGTGCCCAACGCATTGGTCCGATTCCGAGATAGAGTATAGCTGTTGGAGAAGCTCATTCCGTGCGCGAAGCGCCGATTCAATTCGATCATGAGCGCATCATACTTGTCGCTCGGCGCGTTGTTGCGCGTCAGAACCTCGGAGAAGTTGGGATACTTCAGGTTCTGCTGGCGCAGCGCGGGGGTGGCCGTCAGAGCGGCGTAGCCGTACACGGTCTGGCCAGTGCTCGGATCGGTGTAGGAAGCCGTATTCGGCTCCACCTGATTCATGTTGGGGCTATAGATCAGGTCCACGGTGTGCGAGCCCGTGTAGCTCAGCCGCAGCAACGTCTGGAAGCCGATGTTTTGTTCAAACGCCGCGTTCCATTGGTAGACTCGCGGGTCCTTCAGATTCCACTGGTTGGCGCGGCGATAGCCCGGGAAGGAAGAAACGCCCGGCGTCCCCGAGAAAATGTTGCTGAAGTTCAATATGGGAGTGGTAGTGGTGGGGGCATAGGTCCCATAGTAGCTGGTATCTATACCCAGCAACGAATAGTTCACTGCTCCTAGGACCGGTACTGAGTACACTCCCGAGGAAGCACGCACCACGGTATTATGGCTGGATGACGGGCTCCAAGTGAGACCCAGGCGGGGTTGGATGTTGTCCCAATAGGTGTAACGCATCCCAGGGCCCAGGCCGACCGAACTGCCGGACACAAAAGGAGTGTCGCCTACGGCTTCCTTCCAAAGTGGATTGATATTCTCGCCCGGGTTCACCACCAGTTGACCGCCCGGAACCTTGTAATTGAAGTTTCCCAGTTGGTTGGTGGCATCCTGGAATGGAGGATTGACCTCGTAACGTAGGCCTGCGGTCAAGGTCAGGTTGGGCCGCATCTTCCACTCCGTCTGGGCGAAGCCGTCGTAGTGGTATCCATAGGGTTTGCCATCGGGGCCATTCTGCGCTTGCAATCCATAATCCACATCCCCTTGGAGCAACTGAGCCACGGCACAGGCGTCGGGGTAAGCCACAATTTCCGCCCCGGAACAGGTGTACACGCCGGTGAAAAAGTAGTCCCCGTATTCGTCACCGAGGTTGAAGGTGATGTTGTCACGGTAGTTCACCCGCCGGAAGTCGAAGCCGAACTTCGAGGTAAAGCGGCTGCGTATCCAGCTGAGGCTGTCGCCCAACTCGAAGACGCCGTTCCCTTCTATGCGTGGGTGCCCGAATTGGTTGGTGGCGCCGCCCAGCAGGTTCCCGACGTAGAAAACGGGCACGCCGCCCAACCCGTTCTTGGGCGGGCCGGGCAGGCCGGTGATGCCCAGTTGCTGGATGATCGAGTTACCTTGTAGCGCCTGTGGATAGCTGTAACTGAAGTTCGCGCGCGTCCAGCCGCCCCGCAGTTCGTTTAGCAAGTCCGGCCGGATGACCCAATTGTAGGAGGCGGCCAAGTTGGTGGCATCAAGGGTGGTTGTGAACGTTCCCATGAGGGGATTGTAGTTGTTGTCGCCGCTGGTCCCCAGCGCGCCGATTGCGGCCGTGGGATCCGTACCAGTGTCCGTGGGATTCTTCTGCGTGATTCGGAAGAAGACGCGATGGTTAGCGTTGAAGACGTGGTCGATGCGCCCGTCGTAGCCATTCTCGGAGTACTTGCCCGGTATGGTCGTCACCAGGTTAT
>Ga0326727_10007819_pt1 | contig 27789 bp, 35 predicted proteins | sample MB2enrmetagenome_FD_207643 | JGI IMG/M metagenome (GOLD analysis project Ga0326727, IMG submission 207643) | Lab enriched peat soil microbial communities from McLean, Ithaca, NY, United States - MB29MY | ecosystem: Environmental > Terrestrial > Soil > Wetlands > Peat | place: USA: New York...
CACTAAGTCTTTTGATTCGCTAAGTTTGTAATGCCGCTGCCCGGGTGGCGGAATGGCAGACGCTGAGGACTTAAAATCCTCCGGGGATTTTTCCTCATGTGGGTTCGACTCCCACCCCGGGCACCATCCTTCTAGCTTTACTTTCATCTAGTTAACCGGTCCCTTCTGAATCTGTACCGGATTTGTACCTATGATTTTTGGGGAGAGTGTCGGGTCGTGCTTCCAACTCTCCCGCATTTCGGCTTCAAGTAGCTGCTGCCTGCTCTTTACCCAAGGGTTGTAATGGATCTCGGTTATGCGCACGCTCTTGTGTCCCAGCAAAATGCCCACCGTTTCAAGCGACGTGCCGCGCTCCAAGAGCTTAACCGCAAACGTATCGCGGAAGCGGTGACTGATCGCGTTGGTTGGCCCCTTCTCCACCTTGGCCGTGTCGAATATCTTCTTGAGCCGCGCTTGCCAACTGCGCACAATACTTTCCACATTTCCCGCGCCAGTCCAGAAGTAGCGCGTGTCCGTCACTCGCGGGGTGGCTTCGAGGATGGAAACAACCGAATCGGGCAGGATGGTATAGACGGGCTGGCCGGTCTTTTGCGTGTAGAGGAAAAGTTTCCTGTCCCGGAGCTTGTCGGTCGTCAGCGCCACGGCATCCGACACCCGCATTCCCGAGTAACGCATGAGAAGTACCAGAGCCTTGAGCCGGTACGCATTCAACCGCTGGGACGGCCAAGTCGCGGTAATCGCCAAGTTGTCGCAAGCCGTGAGAATGCTTTTCATCTCATCGTCAGAAAGCGGCATGGTCGGGCGCATCTCCACTCTGGGGTTGCTGAGTCGAGTAGCGGGGTTCTTTTCAATCCAATCACGGTCGAGGGCGTAGCGGAAAAAAGCGCGGAGCCGTTCGAGTTTCTTGAGCGCTGTGCGCGGTCCGTCTTTCCAACTGCGCCTGAAGCGGTCGAGGGTATCAAGGTCGAAGTCGGCCATTCGGGTTAAGCCGTGCTCGGTCCCATAGGCTTCCATCTGGCGCTTGAGCAATTTGTACTTGCGCACCGTGGAGCCGGATAGTTCGCGGGTTTCCAGATCGGCCAGCAAACTTTTCCAAGCGTAGTCGAGAGTAACCGGCGCGTCCTCGATTCGCTCCTCGGCTTCCCACTCCCGCGCCGTCTTGCAGGCTTTCGTCCAGTCGCGGGTTTTCATGGAGCGGCGTACATCCTTGCCGCCAAGGATTCCATCGGCCCAGATCGCGCACTTGCATTTGTTGTGCTCGCTGCGCGGGTCGGCTTTGCGCGGGCAGGTTTCTTTATGACGGCGATAAAGCGTTAGCATGTGAGTCCCCCTGGTAAGGCGGTAGGGGTTTCGTAGCCCCAAACGAATTTACCGTCAAGGTTCAATCTAGCGTTTTCTCCCGCTGAGGCTTTTATAAACAGCCTCGGCCACACTCGCCGGTATCCGCATGGTCAAATGCCTGCGCGTTCCCGGTTTCACTTCCCCGAAAAACTTTACCCCCGGCTGGTCGTAGAACATCCGGCGCACTGTGTCTGTGCTCACATTCCACAGCTCGCCAAGCTCGGCAGGGGCATAGTGTTTCTCAGCGAACGCTCCCGGCGCTTCGTCCGTGATGCCTACCATTCTGTGCTCTAAGCTCACGCCGTTTCTTAACTCCCTGCAAGACCGTTTTGGGATTTCCTAGTAGGGTGATAGCACCCTGGCTCCGAAACTGAGCAAAAAGGCGCATAAATCGATGGTTTTGTTACGGATAATTTTGAGGATGAGCCGGGCGGATTATCCGCTTTCGACCGATACCCGGCCTGCTTGCAGGAATCACTGCAATAAACAGAGCCCTTACGCCTTCCCTCGATCTTGCCGTGACACGCCCTACAGGTTCCCGGTGCATGGGCTTCGTTTCCATCGCGGCATTCGCGTGAGCACCAAGCGCCGGAGTCGCCTTTCCGCGTGAAACGAACCGCACCGAGCACGATCCCACATTTGTCGCAAATTTCCCGAGCGAAGCATCCGTAATTTGCGAAAAGCTCGTAGCTCTTCTGGATAGTTAGTAGCACGACCATTCCCCTTTGCCCCGCCTCGCGCCTCTCGGCGAACGTGCGGTCTGGAGCGACCCACGAATCACTTTGGCCACGGAATCCTGAGCAAAAGTGGGGTCGCTCCAGACCAACACGGTGCCGTGCCGCGTCCAAACCGTACGTTCCATACTGTCCAACTGCCTTTCGTTTCTGAATCTTGCGGAACCGCTCCGGTGACGCAGAGAGTTACGGACACAGTGATTTGTGTCCTTGGCGCACTCGTCACCGGGCCACAGCGGAGAAGCATTGGGAAATTTTGAGACCATCGAACCCCCTGCTACTAAAGAGGCTTTGAAAACAGAAAAAGTAAGAAACAAATATTTCGGTGGAGGGATCGAAGCCCTCCCTCTAGCTAGGGAACATCCAAACAGGGAAAAGTAAGAAAAAATCTTTTGCGGCTTTTGCACGTTCATCGATGGACCCCGTACTCGGCCCCGATCTCCTGGGTTGCCCTCTCAGAGGCTGCCACGCCCACGGTCTTCCGGCCCCGGCCCAAACACGCCTGACAGAGCGTGCCATTACCACCGGGCAGGACAAGGAATCCTCGCCCTTGACACTCCGGGCAACCATCACTAGTTGGAATTTGTGGCTCTCGCGACTCGTCTCTTTCCCCGTGCGGTTGCAGTGTGAAGGTTTGCCGCTGAATCTCTTTTTTCCGGAGCAAGAGGACTTTGGGGTATCCGCCTTGCTCTTTCAGCTCATGGAGCATCTTTTCGAGGAAGTTGATTACCTGCCAGCGTTCGGTAGGGCATCCTTCTTGCTTCCAACGTTTCTCGCAGTAGTCGAGTGCTCGCAGATCGTGGTATTGCAGGTATTTCTCTTTTAGCTGGAGGGTTTGAGTCAAAGTCATACGTTAAACCCCCTTCTTTCCCGCAACGGCCTTTAGGGTGTCAAAGAATTTGACTTTCTCTGATTCTGTCTCTGACTTATGACTTTGACCTCTGACTTCTCCCTGTGACACAGGCGTGACAAGAGCGTGACTATTCTCCCGATGTCGCCTTTGTCTTTCGGCTCCAGAGTCACGCTCTTGCTGATCGCGGACCATGCGGCGGGAATAGATAACCCCTTCCGGGGTGCGGCTAGGGACGCCAGCAGCCAATAATTCCGCCAAAAGCTTGCGATACTCCTCCACGCTCTCACAACCGCAACGGCGGGCAAGTTGTTCATCGGGGATTGCCTTTCCCTCTGATTCTAGGTATCCGTAGCGCTGTGAATTGTGCGCGACGAGCATCATGCGAAGCCATAACCCTTGTGCGGCGAGACAGCATCCGGCTATCGAATCCGACAACCAGTCGGAAGGATAGAACTGCAGCCAGGGCAGGCTTCGTTTGCTCACTTGCGGGTCGCCTTTGCTTTCGGCTTTCTTAGGTCGTGGCACTCACCGTCTGTTGGGTCACGGCAAGCTCGCGTCTTGTTTCGAGCCGCTTTCTCCATGTGTTGAAGCTAGTCCGCGAAATGCGCCACCGTCCGTTTTCCAGACGCTCAGCCTTTAGCCTGCCGTCCGCGATTGCCGCGTAAACTTGCTGAGGGTAGGCGTCTGCTTCCTGTGCCGCTTCTCTGACCCCTATCGTTTCGTCTTTCATATTTCAAGCTCCTCGGGCCTCACTCTTTGCGCCCATACGAATTATTCAATGGAATTGTGGAATTGGCATCAAGTCATCAGGCCAGTAGAATGTAGGGGTGGGTGGCGATTTTCTACGGGAGGAACGGAACAATGAACAAACCACAGCCATACAGCACGGTCAGAAACCTCAAGGAAAGGCCCGAGGAGATCGCCAGTAAGTTTGTGCAACTGACCCCGGAGACTGTTGGAGCATTTCTCCAGAAGTATCGCTGGCGCATTCTATTGCCCGCACGAGACAGCGATGCCACTAAATCCCCGCTGCCCTCCAACGCACGCGTACTGAATCCCGATACGATTCAATGGGATGTGGATGCCTCCGGCAAGGATGCGCCAGGCCAGTTTCAAGGCGATGAACGCGAGACTGACCCCGGGACCGGCGAGCCGATTCCAGGCACGCGGCGCACGCTGAAAACGTGGATGCCTCCTAAGACGATGCAGGCTATCCGGTTGGAAGCAGAGGCAAAGGCCGCGAGGTTGGGGGCTAGGGGTGAAGCCGTGGAGGTGTCTGAGGTTCCGCTGCGTCCCTGCAAGAAGTGCGGCAAGCCCACCCGACACATCTTAATGGATGTCGAGGATGAGAAAACTCACCAGTTTCATCGGCTCTATGTCTGTGAGCCATGCCGCAATGCCCGGATGCAGGACATTCGAGACCGGCGAACTGAGATAAGCAAGCGCCAGGAGGAAACCACACTGCTCAAGTGGTCCGCACTGTTGGCAGGGATGTGGACTCGTGAGGGTGCGTCCGAAGCGCGCCTGGCTTGTGAGGACATATTCGCCGCTGAGCGCCCAGCCGTTTGGAACGAGAATTTACAGCAATGGAGCAGGACACTGACGCTTGAGTGCTCCGCGATTCGGATTGCCCAAGACGGTCTTCGATTCGAGCGTAGGGATCTGCTAGACGTTATCGCGTGGACAATCCTCGAAGCATCGAGGCGCGGATTCCTGCGTCAGTGCAAGTGCTCCGTTATATTCGTGGCCTATTCTTCGACGCATACCTATTGCTGTTCCGCGTGGCGCAGGGAAGTGGATAGGAGAAACAAGAGGAGATGGGCGCAGAAGAGCAGGGCATTGAAGCGCGGTCAACATGCGGCGTGATCGCGTGCTAGGTGCGGAGTATAGCGCTTACCTAGAATTATCGAGTAGAATGCAAATCTCCCTTCCTCGCCGCATCCCAAATGCGGAGTTCACCATGGCAATCGGTTTCCAATCTCCCGCGGAGTTCTTGGAGAATCTTCGCTTACGCCTGCGCAAAATGAGCGATGAAGAGCTTATCCGGTTTGGAAAGGCTGCTCGTGGTTTGAGCGGCCAACGACGCGAAACCCCAGACCTGTTCAAAATCCAATTAGACGAAGCACGGGCTGAGTGGCGGAGAATGCATCCAAGGCAGAGTTAAAGCCGCATGCTGGTCGCGTCGAAGGTCGTTCGCGGTGAGTGTAACGGAGAAGTACAATCTAGAGAAGGATATACACAATGAGTCACACAGTTTTCTATTCATGGCAAAGTGACAGACCTCCGCGAGAGGGCCGCAACTTCATTGAAAAGGCACTTCAGGTGGCAGTTGCGAAAATCACCGAAGACCTAAAGGTTGAGGAGGCTGTGCGCGAGGGCTTGACGGTAGACAAGGACACAAAGAATATACCTGGCTCCCCTCCGATATTTCAGACCATCTTAGACAAGATTGACCGAGCGTCAGTCTTTCTCGCCGATTTGACGATTTGCGGCGAGTGTTGCGATGGCGGGTCGACGCCTAATCCCAATGTGTTGATCGAATATGGCTGGGCCTTGAAGTCACTAGGTCACCATCGGATTCTTGCGGTAATGAACCAAGCGCATGGAAAGCCTGACGCTAATTCACTGCCATTTGACTTGGCGCAGCTACGTTTTCCGATGACCTACAATTTGCCCGCCGATGCAACTGATCTCACGCGAAAGGTAGAGCGGGAACAGCTAGCCAAAAATCTGGAAACGGCGTTGAGAGGAGTCATTGGGAGCGAGGAGTTCAAGACGGCGAAATTGCCAAAGGAGCCTGAGCTAGACCCGTTCCCGCAAAGGGTGTCGTTAAATGGGAAGGCGCGTTTCCGCGCTCCGCAGCAGCCCCTTGGCTTCGTCAGGGACCCAACAGCTCGGATGCTCGGGTCCCCAGCGGAGATCCCCATTTACCTAGCCGAAGGTCCAACCCTTTGGCTGCGGTTGATGCCGCTTTACAAGCCGGGCCGAACTTGGCTGAACTCGGAGCTTAAGGGATTGGCGCTAAGCTTGTGCACTCTGGCGTTGATGCGGCCCACACGTGGCAGCGGCTTTCTGGAAAGTGAGGACGGTGTCGGATATTACCCAATCTGGGACAACAACATAACATATTCAGTCGCTTACGTCTTCAACACCGAAGAAATATGGATAATCGATGCTTCGCACGCCAAGGTACAGAAGTACTTGGAGCTCGACGAGGCCAAGTTTACGGGAACCCTGGATAGCTGCGCTGCGTTCCTTGGTCGCCTCGGCTCTGCCAAGCCCTATAGATGGGTTGTCGGCATGGAAGGGGTAAAGGGGCGCCAATTAGTGATTCCGCCTCACGCGCACAGAGCTTTCGATAGTTGCTTAACCGATCGCATCGAACAAGAAGGCATCTATAGGGAGGGCGATAGTACACAAGACCTACTGCGGCCATTTTTCGAGAAAGTCTATGACCAATGCGGCGCGCAACGCCCAAGAAGTTGATAAATCCGGTGCCATTGTCCTCCGGCTCGACGGCCAGCTTACCCCAGGCTATGATCTTGTGCCACTCGGTAGCCTACTAGCACTCCGTTGGGCGTGTCGGGCTCCATCTCGACGCAATTGTCCGAACCCAACACCAAGAGTAAAATGCAACTGGTGAATACCATGATGCGGATTGGTCGGTGCCCGCTGTGCCGAAGGGATGGGCAAGAGCTACAGGACAGCCATTTCCAACCTGCTGGTGTGTATCGTGTCTTAAGGGACGAGACGGAAAGCAATCCCAACCCGTTCCGATTCAGCGACGAGGGTGTTTTCCAAGACTCCAGACAGGTCTCGGATTACCTGCTCTGCCGAGATTGTGAACAGCGCCTGAGCAAGAACGGCGAGAACTGGTTTCTGGCTCACTGTTGGAGAAAAAACCAATTCCGCTTGGCTTCGCTTCTCGACTCTGCAATTCCCCCTGCTGTTTACCCGCGGATGCGCATCTATCATGCAGCCATGATTCCAGGTCTCAACGTGACTGCGCTGACCTATTTTGCTGCCAGCATGTTTTGGCGAGCCTCGGTTCACCGATGGGAGATAGCACGAAGCAAATTCCGGGGGATCGAGTTAGGGCCGTATGAGGAGCAGCTACGGGAGTATTTGATGAGCGAGTCGCCATTCCCCGATAGCTGCGCCCTGCTGGTTTCTGTCCCTGAGAACGTGAAGATCATTGCTGGTCTGTCCCTGACGCCATACGGCGGGCGCAAAGGTACACATCACGCCTACAAGCTGGTCGTGCTGGGTGTCGGTTTCCATTTGCTCATAGGGAGGCAAATCCCACGCGGACTAAGGGCGATGTGTCTTGTACGCGGAGTTGGGAATCCCATCTGCAGAACTGACATGTTGGAACAAGCCATTATGCAGGACCTTAGCCTCAAGTTCAGCCAGCATCCCCAACTCCTCGACCGCCCGAAGGGAAGCGCGTCGGCCTAACCATTTCGGGCGGCCTCAAAAACATCTGTTTTGCGAACGGTAAAACTGGCCCGCTAATCCGCTGCAATTGCTAGGGGATTGGACTTCGATTCCCGTAAGGTTTTGTGAACAAGCCCGGCGCTACACCCGAGCTCTGCTGCGATCTCGCGTATAGAACGCCCGACGCTGCGCAGACTGGCAATCCTCGCGGTGTCCAGTTTGGCTCGGGGACGGCCCAACGTCTTGCCTTTCGCTACAGCGTTGCGGAGCCCAGCGCGGACCCGTTCGGCAATCAAGCTGCGCTCTAGCTCGGCCACGGCACCCAGGACGGTAAAGACCATCTTCCCGGTCGGGGTGCTCGTATCGACGTTCTCGGAAAAAGAAACGAAGTCGATTCCCAAAGCGCGGAACTGCTCTAACGCTCGGAGTAGATGGCTGGTGGAACGCGCAAACCTATCGAAGCGCCACACGGCTATCACGTCAAAACGCCGCTTCGAGGCGTCGGCCATCAAGCGGTTAAGTTCTGGCCGCGAATCTTTGGACCCGCTCACACCGTTATCAACGTACTCGCCTGCCACGGTCCAGCCGCGAATCTCGGCAAACTGGCGCAGCTCGCGCAATTGTAGGTTCACGTCTTGGCCGTGTTTAGTTGTGGATACTCTGGCGTAGATTACTACCCGGATGTGTTTCGCGCCTTGCGGTAAACTCTGTAGAGCCATATTGCACCTCCATTGTGCGATCTGGTTAGGGGCGTGTCGGTGCTAGAACACCGGCGCGTCCCGTTTTGCTTCCTACCTCTGTTCCGCTCCTTTAGCCCTTACTTTCCTGCCGGGCCTGCTTTCGGCCCGTAACTTCTTGACCTTCTCAACGTCTGCAGTGCTGAACTGCCAGAGCGTCCGACCATCTCCCAGCGGAATACCCTTAGGCTCGATCTTCTTGTCTCTGAGATAGCGGTGGATTGTTTGTATCCCCACCCCGGCCATTCTTGCGGCCTGAACTGCGGTGTACGCTTTGCTCATAAAGGGGCGCTCCTCTATGGTAAGTGGTATATCACTTCCCGCTATCATTGTCAAAGTCGGTTTGTTGTGATTCCCGGCTCACGGCTGCCAATCTCTGTGCCATGTACTGCGCGGAAACTCTACCCGCATCGGTGGCCATGCGCACCCAGGCGGTGCGCGTTGGGCTCCACTTCCATCCATTGCGGCGGAGCATTTCGCGGGTTACTTGCGGCGGCTTGTTGGGGAACGTGATGAGAATGCGGTTGTCGGCGCTGCCCTCGGTGATCTGGAATCCTTCCCCGGTGATGGGTTGCGGGTCTGCGGTTTGCTGGCCGCGCTGTTCCAGTTGCTCGATACGCTGGCGGATTCTGCGCATGTTGCTGGAATTGTTCTGCAAGGCGTAGTCTGGGAAACCCACCCTCCCGCAAAAGTCCGGCTTGAGTGCTTGCCAAGCGTGCGCACGGCTCAATCCGAGGGCTTCCAGTTGTTCCACCTTCTGTTCATCGGTGAGGGATTGCCGGATGATTTTGTTTGCGGCTTTCATGCGCTCTTGGAGTGCTTCCAACCCTGCCAGTTGTTTTTGAAGTTTGCCCATAGCGTCCGGGTCGTCAGAGCTAACCCCGCCCTTCCCTACACTGGCGGCCTTTTGCTCCAGCTCCTCGGCGCGGTGCGTCTCGGCAATCCATTTCCCCATGTGCCCATGAATGCGGGCGCGATACCGGCGATCTGGCCCCTCTGAGTAATGCCCTATGAGAATCGGCTGACCAAACGGTATGACGCTGGCCATGCGGTCGGCGGTCTGCCGGTGGTCCTCGGCGGATTGCTTGGCGCGTTCGGCGGCATCTAGCAAGCGTTCGCGTCTGCGTTCCTGGCGCAATTCGTAGACGTTCGGCGGTCTGTTCTCATCCGGCTGCGCGTCGAAAAGCGTTTTCTGTTCCTCGCTCACTGCATCACCCTCCATCCTTTGTTCCATTCGGTTTGTGTTTTTCCGTCGTACTTGCGATCTAACTTCACCACGACAACCCCGTTGCGGTTTCTGACTAGCGTTCCAGTAACGGAGAATCCACCCAGGCCCAGCATTGACCGGCAAAAGTAGGCAACCCTCTGGCCACACTTCGCGCCTACTTCGGCCATGGCCTTTTCCTGTTTCTCGCTGTACTTGCTCCAATACTCGGCCAATTGCTTTTTGCGGTCGGCGCGCCTTGCCTGTACGCTCGCATTCCAACAGTGACAGCAAACCGGCAAGCGTTCCCCGTGGCCCATATCCACGTCTGATCGCTGCCGGTCGGTGTGTTGGCAATTCCTTAGAATGGTTTCCTGTGCGTTCACGGGCTCACCCTTGCAGACCTCGAAAATTCACGCTTATGTCTCCGTCGTACTCGCCATGTCTGCCGGTGACTTCTTGAGCCAACCTGACGGCCTTCCTGTCCAGATCACGCATAGACTCAGTGAATGCGCGGCACCCGCAGCAATCTGGCTGGTCATAATTGCGGTAACTGCCGTGGTCTTCGCAGGCAAGCTCCAGCGGCTTTGCGAGCGTGATATGTAGCCAACCCCAGGCCGTCCCTTGCCCATGCCCCACTTTCAACACGTCGAACCCAGCGGCGATTAACGCGGCTTTGACTGCTTTCGTTTCCTCCCCGTGCGTCTCTTGCTTTCTCCATGCCATAGGTTTTTTCCTTTCTGCGCTAGGCGCATTCGGCAAGAGACGGTGGGCCATCCCTTGCAAGCCGCGTCTAAAACAGGTCTCCGGTCTGCGGTACTTCGGTCTCCGTTGTTTCCCAAGGTAGCGGGTCGTTGCGCTCGTACCATTGGCCCTCAATCCATAGCGGGTCTTTCATGTCGGCGGGTGGTACGCCATCATTCCAATCGGTACAGTCGGCCATCACTGCACCCCATAGCGAATCGAACGGATGCGGCACGCGGGAATCTTGTGTTCTCCGAGTAGCGCGTTAATCGCCTCCCCGGCCAGCGCATCGGCCAAAACTTCCAGGGAATCATCCCTGCGTGTGGACACTTCAATGCTCAGGGTGATAACCGTCCGATTGCGGGTTGGTTTGCCGTCCCACTTGTAAAACGTAGCCTTGCGACACTGGACGCAAGATGTACGGATGAATCCATGCTCACAATTCTCTAGGTCTGTCTTTTCCATTTTCGTTTCCCCTCTGCGCTAGGTGCGCTCCACACGGCACGCCCTAGGCGCACCGTCCGGGCCGCACCTATGCGGCCAGCAATTCCATTTCGAGGGTTTGCAGGCAATCGCGGACGTTATTGCGGGACTCTTTCGCTACGCGGTTCAGGTCTGGGCAGTTTCCGTTTCCCCCTTCGGTGTGCCATATCTTGTCGAGATAGGGAACGATCTGCGCGGCCATCCCATAACTGGAAAACTCCAGTACCTTTGCGCGGGAAAGGAATCTCGGCTCTAACCCTTCCGTGCTGTTACAGGTGAATATCCAGATTGTGTTAGGTGCTGGGTCTGTGCTGTCCAGCTTGGAGAGTAGGGCCAATTGCGCTGCAGGCGTCATACGGTCGGCCTCATCCACCAGGACCAGATGGAATCCACCCGGCGTCATTGGCGCGTACCAACACAGGCGTACCGTGTCTTCGATGTTTTGCGCGGTACACTTCTGGGAGGGAATCTTGTGCAATTCGGCCTTTAGCTCACTGGCCATTGCCAGAGCCATCGTGCTTTTGCCGATACCGGACGGACCAACAAACAACCACGCGTCAGACTTCGGACGTTTGCAGAATGCGGAGAGAATCTTTTTCGGACGGTCGAGGCCGATAAACTCGCTTATGGTTTGCGGTCTGTACTTCTCGCTCAAACTCTGGGGAAACTGCATTGCAGATTGTGCGCTATTCACGATTGCACCCCCGTCAACGGCTCAGTCTGGGAAACGTGAAACACGGTCGTGGTCCACGGACGGCGGAAAGACTTTTCCTTTTTCTCTCCCGTCTCTGGGTCGGGGTCAGCATCCTTTTTGGTGCAATCCACAAAGGTGATTACTCTGACGCCATGCTCACCCTTGCGAACCGTGCGACCTAGTGCGCGCCATGCGTTATAGGTGAAGATGTTCTCTCGCGGTTTAATCTCTGACTCAGGAATCCCCTTCTCTGCGAATCCTGCAAAGATTGCCGGATAGTTTGAGAATGACTGGCCTGAGATTGCCTTGCTGAGTGCTTCTCTCTGGATTGCTTGCTTTTCCATTTCGGTTTTTCCTTTCCTTGCTTTGTGGTAATTCACTTACCACATAACACTCTGCAATCCTTCTGCCAGACCTCGCATCCTTCTGTTTTCTGTGATTTGTGGTAAGTGGCTTACCGCAAAGGTGAGAGTTTTTGCGCACAATGGGAAAATTCGCGCACACATTCGCTGGGTGAGTGTTCAAAAAACCCACCCGGATTCACGGGGAATCGGTCGTGCGTTTTCAGGGGATTACCGCGTGCGCTCAGGCGTCCATCAAACAAGTGATTGCTGAATGCGGCCAGCATCCCCGGCAATGATCTGTGCGCCGTGGACCCAGCAAGGCAGGCAGAGCAATTCATCTATGAAAAGATGCTGGCAGGCAAACCGGCCCAGACTTTCGTGCAATCTTGCTGGCATCTTGCGCGGAGTTTGCAGGCACACCTAACCCGGCCCACGACCGGCCAGAGCGCAAGGCACTACGCTACACAACTTGCTGTGCTTCGTATGGATTAGTGATAGACGACAGACAATAACGCAATAGAAACAACCCCGCGTACCCCTAGGAGTGACTCCGCGTGCGAAGCCGGGGCAATCGCTCTTAGCGCCAACGAGCGATCTCACCTGGAAAACCTAACACGCCAGCCTTCATTCGAGAGACACCGCGCCCCTCAAAGTGAGGCATGCCAGGTCTTCAGAAAGCCCATGCCCATGCCTCTTTAAACAAGAGGTGGCAGTCTGAAAATTTTAGGTGAGAAAACGCGAGGGCCAGGGTCATCGAAAACGGGAGTCACAGAACGAGCGCATGGGATAAAGGCCTGCAGAATCAATAGAATCAAGGCCAGCCATCGAGGTGAGAAACGGCTAGAATCTTGTTGAGAGCGGTTTCGAACGCAGTATATTTACCCCACTCATTCTTGACATGATTTATACCTGCTATCTAGATGACAGCAAAGACCAGAATCAAACCAAGCTGTTGGTGTCGGCTGGTTTCATAGGGAGCAAAGATGACTGGGTTAGTTTACGGTTGGCTTGGAATAAGCGCCTGAAACTTGATGGCCTGAAATATTTCAAGAGTAGCGAATTCAAAATGCTCGAAGGCGAATTTGCAAAGTTCAGGACCGCCGCATATCCACCACCACAAGGCCGTGACAAAGCGCAAAAGATTAGGTCCGATTTACAGGAGATAGTGCGTGAACGTCCCCGCATACGTGGCATCGGTGTTTCTATTCCATTGGCACAGTATGCGGAGATATATGATCGGCCCGAATCTAAGGGCTTGCTCCCAAGTGACCCATACCAAGCTGCCTTGGCTAGCGTGATGTACGAAACTGTCAAACGCCTGAGGACCTGGACCGAGGACAGTCGGGTTGCCTTTGTTCATGACGAGAGTGAAGACTTTCCGCATTTGTATTCTGCGTTTGCCAAGTTTAAGGAAGCCAATCCTGAGACTGCCGAATTCATTGAAGCATTTAGACCATTGGACGATAAGAAGCATCCTCCTTTGCAAGCTGCTGATATGATTGCGAACTATGCGCTTGGAATCGGAATAAAAGGCTTGGAGACCTCTGGGGGCATGAAGCTAGCGGTGAGTGAAATGAACGAAAGTATCGGGCTCCTCGCCCATTGGAGCAAAAAATATATGCTCAGTGTTCTAAGAGCAAACCTTATAGCCCGAGGAAAGCCCATCCCCTTAGATATTCATGACTTCAAAGATGACTATAAATATACACACAGATAGGACTCGCTCCTCACACGGCGCACGCGTGTTACTCTCGGGGTAATTCTTGTTCCGCCCATTCCCAATGGCCATCAGCATGCCATAGCGGGCGATCCCCTAATCAAGTAACGAATGACCCTGGTACATTCGAGCATAGTGGCCCAGTTGCTAGGCAGACGCAGCGCGTGTCCGACGCGCAGCAAATGCTTTTCGGATTTCTACACAACACATTGGGCATATCGGACGTTCCGAGTCGAGTTTCCCTAATAGGAGAAAGTTGCACCTCGGACAGATTGAGATAATCGCCGCCCCGCACTTCGGGCATTTCTCGGGCGTGGCGGTTGAAGTGCCAGCCTTGGCGTCCTGCAATTCGATTCGAAAGCTACAACTATCGGCGGAGCATATTGCAATTGGAGGCATGGAGTATCCTCTCAGAGGCAAAGCTAACACAATCGGACTCTAGATAACAGACCACTAATAGTAACTTATCGTGTATCAGTTATAGTAACTAGTATAGCACTTGACGTGCGTGCAGCAGGGGACTATAAGTTTCCTACTTCGTGTATCTCGGCTCCTGCCTACTATGAGAGGGAAGCCAGGAAGGATGCTCCTCACGCAATCCGGGGTACCCGCAGTCCTAATCTGTCTATGACAAGGAGGCCCGCCATGGTTCCCAGCCGCCGGGCGTTGCTGTTCGCAACTGTGTGCTGTTTCGTGTTCTCAGCTCTCGTCATCTTTTGGATGTTTTAACCCACCCTGATAGCCCAGCGGGAACCTTGCTCTCCCCCATTGAGCACCCGAGCGGTCGATGCCCATGTTGACCGGTCCCCTTTTTCTGTATCGCACCGAGAATGAGTCTTCGGCAGGTGCAGCAATCGGCGATAACCGGACACGCCATTATCAGCGGTGACTATGGCCACCGCCCCTCGGTGATTTCCAGAACGTACTGTTCCATCTGACTGCCCTGCCGATTTGGTACCCGAGATGACGGCCGTAGTGTAGCTCTGCACACCTGAAGACGAACTATGAGAACTTGGAGCTGGCCCTCTGGCAGTCTCGACTAGCGCGAGTGCGCAATTCTGAGCTGGCCGGCAGGTTTATTGCGGCAGTGGCGTTGGATAGGCTGTCAATTGGGGATGGACTCTGTCGGGTACCACGAGCCAGACGCGGCGGCCCCGGAAATAGTCCAGCAGTGGTTGGATGCTCACACCAGGAATTTCGCGCGCCCAAACCACTTTGGCATGATCAATGTCTGCATGGTTGTTGACCCACTCTCCCGCAGTGTCTGGGTTAGCCAGATACCGCACGATGATCAAATGTTCTCCTGGGAGAGCATCGAGATGCTCTTCGATTGCCATTCGAGATTGGTTCCCTGGTCTTGCCCAGACTCCGGCAGGCGCGACGTAAGATTCGGAATAAGGGCTCTTGTACGCCTCGGCCATGTAAACGAAGAGCATTCCCACGGCAAACAGAACTGTCATGCGGCTCATGCCTATCCCCACGGGGTGCCCCTTAAAATTCCAGCGTCGGAGGTGTCGCATCGCCTGCACCAAGAGGGTCGCGAGGATTGCCAGCATGGGTGCGGCGTAATGGGGTTGGGACCATACAACAAGAAACAATCCAACGAAGCACAAGATGAACTGCAACAGAAGTAAGCGGATTTTGCGATCACGCAGAAGCCAGGGCAAGGCGAGAAGCGGAAGGCACAGTTCGGGCCACAAAAAGAAGTAGATGAATTTCTTCGCGACCAATTCCACGTGGCTTAGGAATTGGCGAGTTCCATTGAGAGTGTGGCGCAGCCAATATTGGCGCTCCCACAGATTGTACGTATACTCGAACTGCGGGTTCGTATAATGCAATGCGGGACGCATCTTCTGCCACACAAAGGTGGGCACGCTGCTGTACTGCCGGTCGTTTAGTATAGAGGGGAAGAGAAAAGGATTCCCCGTGAGCCTCCAGTTATAATAGCCCAGAAAAAACAACGTCAGGAGGCCCATAGTAACCAGTGGGAGAACGACCCGCAGGAGCGTCACCCGCCAAGAAGGGCTCCGCTTGCTAAATATCCATACGGTTAGGACAGCGCCCGCGGGGATGAACAGGATGGCGCCCTCTAGTGGGCGGCTGTTGGCCAAGATCGCAGCACCCAGTCCCATTAGCAACGCATCCGCCAAACGGTGACGACAAAGAATGCGTGGCAGTGCGCCCAACAGCAACGCACCTCCCGTAGCCGCAACAGCACCACCCCAGTAACTGTTCATCCAGTAGCTGAAAATTCCGAGTCGCAACACTACCATCATCGCCCCGAGTAGCGCCCATTGCGCAGGAAACCAGCCTTGCAGCATCCACAGGATCGCTGCGCACATCGCACCCACGCTTAGAAGTACGCCGATCCACGGGTGAGCAATTACCTGTCCGAGTGCCAGCACTGCGCCCTGCGCAGGTGGGTATTTGGACATGTAGGCAGGGTGCTGGTTGACATGGAACGTATCGAGAAAAATCCACATCGGATGGGCGGGATTTGCCAGGCGTCCGTGCGCAAATGTGTCCCCAGCAAGCAGATAACTGAACTCGTCTGGAATCGCAGGCACGGGAACGGGCATTAGCCACAGAAGGCTGACCCGCAGGAGAATCGGCAGAAGTGCGACCACCACAATCGCGAGCCCTCTCTTTCCCGCACAACGAGCCGCGCAACTCTCGGCAGGGCGCAGAATACGATCCCCAAACAGCGGCATGTGCCAGGCGGCAATCAGGCATATGGCTAAAACCAGGTCCACAACTAGCTCTCGGGACAGAGAATGAGCGAAGATGAATTCAGGCATGTGCTCTCAAGAGGCCTAGCTTGAGGTCTTCACCACTCTGATCACTACGACCTCCACTGGATAGGAGCATATTATATAGGATCGAGCAGGGACATGTGGTTAATCAAGAGACTGGCGGTCCCTGAAGGTTCAGAGGCGTTGATGAAGATGCTTCATCAGGTTTGGTGGGTGAGCCCAACCTGCGCTTTGGCCTTCTCGTATCATCATAGTATCTTAGGTCACATTCTCTGCATCGGTAAGGCCAGACACCAAAAAGGGGACAGAGCCATCTTTCAATGAATCCGTTTCTTTTCGTCCTTCTGCGATCCTTACTGCCACATTCAGGACAGATGCCAGAAACTGTCGCGTATATAGTTCGTAACATGGACTGTGGCTCATCGCAAATGAACTGCAAACCATCATCTTATGATATTTCCCTCTGTACCACTAGGAGTAAGGAAGGGGGTAGTGGTGTCATTTGGAAAAGCTAGGCTGTGGGAGGCGTTTCTGTCTGTTGTTCTGTTTGGTTAGCAACTGTTTCTTCGATTTCGCTACTATCAATAAGGCTTACAAGCACTTCGTGAAGAAACAGACTTTTGTTGAAAGCCTTCAAAAGTTCCATCCCGATCAAGACATCGCTCGGCCCTGAATCCAACAATATCACCCCACGTTGTCTTTCATCGCCAACAAACACCTCGCCAAGCGCCGTCAACTTATAGGATTTAGTACCGTCAGCAAGGGTTGTAATAGCCGTTCCAGCTAACACCAGGCCCAAAGGAAAGCCCCGCGCACACCCGGATATATTGCCCGTTGGTGGCGGCGTCAATCGCATCCTGAATCCGCGAAAAGCTAGCCCCTCGGCAAGCAGGGTTACTTGAACTGACGATGAGTGCCTGGGACGCATCACTTGCCCAGGAAGGTTCAGAGACTGCGATCGTGAAACTGAAAAAAATAAGAACCAACAAGTGTTTATGGGACATCTTTCACCTCGTCAATGTGAATTTCTGCCATTCCTATATTAGAGCCGAGAGCTACAGTTTTCGGGGATCGGCCGTGGCTTTCAGAACTGGCCCGAACAAGATTCCCGCCATCCTCCCTGTTCTTTTCCAGTACACGTAGGCCCTAACGTCTGTGTATCCTGCCTTCAAGGCCATGGCGGGCACCTCCTTCACGTCCGAGAGCAGCATGTTGTCTTCAAGGACCACAACAATGGCCGAGTCTCTGCTCGCGTAAATATGCAACTCGCCCAGCATATAGTCCAGGTCCTTGGCGGTATAAGTCTGCTTGTTGAGTCGATATTCGATCCCTTGATCAGTTTTGCGAGCGAACACGATGATCCGCTGTGCAGACTTAGATGCGCTGGATTTGTTCTTCTTGGGCCCCGCAGATGTAGACACGCTGAGAATGAGTCCAAGGAGGAGAAACAGCGCCACTCGACATGTCCGCTTATCGATGCACGCCTGAGATCCTTCTATGTCGAGGATTGTGGCTCCAGTCAAGGTGAGCGATACGGCGATCATTGCAGGGTTTTTCATCGCCTCCCACCAAGTCTTATCATGGTAAATCGATCCAATTTTATCTGGAAAGTAAACCCATCCTCCAAGCAGAGCACACGAGTTTCCTACGCCAGACGGACACATCGAGTTTTCCTTTTCGGAAACCTTTGGGTTAGGACCGTCGGGCAATGTACTGCGGCGGTCAAACAACAACTTCGAGAGTTGTTCTTCATTCAAATCTTGAAGTGCTTCCGCGGGTTGCAACGTCGGGAGTTGGATCGCCGGTGCACTTGGTAGAGGTAACGGAGCTAGTTCAACGTTTATCGTCCTAGCAGCCGTGGTTGTCTTTCCCAGTTCGCTTTGCTGCTGAGAATCGCTCGACGGCGCTTCTTGCGCCTCAATCCCAAGTGGCGAGGACAAAATAACGACGCATACCGCAAGGATTAACTTCATAAACTTCGTCTCCGTCACCGGCGCCGTCTTCACGCCCCCGCCGGCAAACAATCTAATTGCATGAGAGGGACCAATATCACCGGCTTCAAAGCAGGCAAGGAAAAGGTTTACAAGTTGAGGAAACAATGCGTGTTACTCATATACTATTTTTATGAATGGTACCCTGAGGGCATTTGTCCGTATCGAATTGGGCTTTTCTAACTAACTTGTTCCATTTTGGGACCGGAAGGGCTAGGCGGGATCTTCCAAAGGGATACCTTCTGGAGGGCCAGGACCCTCCGAGGATTAAACGCTTGCAAGTTCGGGAATCCTGGTTTTCCACAGTGCCTATATATTAATATTGACACATAGCGCATAACACGCTATATAACCTCCAGATAAGAACTACCTACAAGTAAACAATCACAAACGGTGTCAAGCATGCTGTCACTCCCAGCTACAGCACAGACTCATGAGACTCCGTCCGCTCAAGTTTGCGCCACCAATCGAGTCGTAACTGCCGTGCAGCAAATGTGCCCTTTGCGGGGCGGGTCACAACCGCACTTGATGCTATGCTCTGACGGCCACTATTACGTGGTGAAATTTCGGAACAACCCGCAAGGTCTCAGAATCCTGGTAAACGAGTACATTGCGGGACAGCTTGCAAAACTACTGGGTCTTCCCTGCCCAGAGACGCGTGTTGTAGATGTGAGAGAAGAACTCATCAAACTAACGCCCGGGCTAGCTATAGAATTGCGCGACGGAAACGTGCCAGTCGAACCAGGCCTTGCATTTGGCTCCCAGTACCCGTCCGACCCAGATGGCTCTGGCAGGAGATGGCTACATCGGGTGCGCTCCGACTTCACGGGTTTGAACTACCCACTTGAAAACCCGTCAGACTTCTTGGGAATCCTGGTGTTTGATAAGTGGACCTGCAATACAGATCACCGCCAGATTCTGTTTTTACCCTCAAAGACAACGGCGGGACCCCGCTACCGGCTAATAATGATCGATAACGGCTTCTGCTTTAACGGAATCAATTGGAACTTCCCCAACTCTCCCATTCTCGGTCTTTATCACGATTGGACCGTCTACAGGAGTGTTGGTGATGTCAGATGTTTTGAAGATTGGCTGTGTAAGTTGGAAGTGAAAATAACCGGTGAGGAACTCAATAAAATTGTAGAGGGAATCCCCGAACCTTGGCTGCCCGGAGGGACCGCCCCACTTGTTGGATTGCTTCAATGCCTGTTCATGCGCAAGAGAATTGTCTCTGAGCTGATACGGGACGCTTTTGCGAGGATCAGAGGACGTTCCTCCCAAAGCTATTCCTATCGTAGGAATGGCGCTCGTGCTGTCTCTTTGGGGCAGGGGGAGTGAAAAGGACATTCCAAGTTGATCGGGTCACTGGGCACCAAGATGGGAATTCGATGCCCGGCTGGCACTTGCAAGAGGAGCAATGTCCATACCTCCCGCCGTAGACAAGTACATAGCATTTCATTGCCCCGTATCTCTTGGCTCAGCAGAATTCCATATCATTTCAGAACACTCACGGTCCCGCTATGAGCCGCCCCTCGAAATGTGTCCAAGCTATTTCCAGCTCAGAACTTATCGATTGTTAGGCTGGAGAAACCTTGCACCTTGGAGCCCCACTGTAATCTTCTGCTTTTCGCTTCCCACTTGGCGAGTGATTTCAGCAGCCATCAATTAAACTCTCATCAATTCAGCGAGTGGCACTCAAGTTGCCTCAATACTTCCAGTCGCGCCTCTCCCGGGAAAGGACATCTCTCCCTTCGCGACAATCGCCTGCCAGGCCTTCCCTCTGACGGCTCAAGAAGAATCCATCACTGGAGGGTCCAATGAGGGCCGGGAGCAAGAGTGCTCTTCTAGTTGTATTAGCATTAAGTATTGCTATTGGGGTACAAGCCCAGACATTGGCGGAAAACCCTGCGCCTGTAAGGAAACCAGCTACCTTGCGGGTCCCCAAAATAGCGTGGTTGTCCCTGAGCGCAGCCACTTACACCGCGGCGGCACTAGATATGCACGCGACGGCTAACGCTGTGTCGTATTGGAAAAAATATCCTGCGTTTTATTTGGGATTTCCCGAGGCGGACCCAATCGCGAGGCCCTTCGTGAAGTTGCCGAAGCCCGCCTATTACACTTGCGGCTTTGCATTAGCGACAGGGGTCAACTGGCTCGGTTATAGAATGTCTCGCTCACCGAAATGGCGGAAGATTTGGTGGCTCCCTCAGTCCATATCAGTAAGCGCAAATGGGAGTGGATACCAGTCGCAGCGCGACTAGCGCTTGGTGAAGACTTTAGACAATCGAAGAACGCCTGTCTGGTTAGGATCTGACCGGCCGGTAAGATGGCCGCTTCCCTATATGGGAATCCTCAATGAATTCAGTTCCTTCTTGAAACATCTCGGGTAAGCCTCCCTTTTCTCAACCTTTCAGTGTTACCCGCCAGTGAACATACTGCATACGTTAGCTGGGATCTGGAAAGCGAAATCAATGGCGTGCCTCGTGCAACACCTCATTCGGACGGGTGGCCTATAGGACCGGTCGGTAAAGCATTTTCCGCGACTCCAGCTGCGTGTACTTTTCAAAACCACGGCGTGGACATCGAGTGACCGTCAGAACCCTTGACCTTACCTGTAAGTCTCACGTTGCAACCCTATCTTATGCAGAAGCCAATACGAAAGTGAGAGCGGGAAAGGAAATTCAGAGATGAAAATCAGAACCGCAATAATGGTGCTAGTCTTTTTGATCGACGCTGGTATCGCATCGGCCTGTGAATGTCGGATTCAGGGACGCTGGGAGTTCGTAACCCTAACAGGGGACACTCAGTACGAGTTGGATCAAATGGGGCAGTCTGGCCTCTCAACCGTCTTGCTCCAGAGCGGCACATCTCTGAGCGACATTCCCTATTTCACGACCGATTTTTTCTACGCCGACAAGATTTCTGCCAACAACGTGACAGCAAGCGGAACGGTCGATTCAAACTGCACTGTGACGATTACCTTCACCTTCGGAAACAATGGGGATTCCTCCCAGCCCATTTTTACTTACACTTACACGGGCCAATTTCATCGAGGGACTCCGACCACGATTATCGGCACATATGCTACGACGGTAGGACCGACGTATTCCGCTGGCACCGGAAACTTCGAGGCCACTTTTTTCCCTAATTTTACGGATGCCCTCTATTCGGGGACACTGGAAGGACCCGACACAGGCAACGAGCAGACGAATGTCCCGATTCTAATGAGTTTGACAACCAATCCAGACTTCAGCCTAAGAGGCACCATTGAGGTTCCTAATTTCAATGACGGTCACGGCAACGCATGCTACGCCGGTCCCCTGACGCTCGTCTCTGGGCAAAGCCTGAGTAGTTCTTATGGAAGCGGCGTGATCTTAGAAATATTTGCCAACGATAGTCTCGGTCGATCGATCGAGATATGGACTTGGTCAATCAACACGGATGGCACGCCAGCAGCGATCGGCGAAATATTCGAGCCGAACCAAAACGCCAACAACGATCAGGCAGGCACCAACGATGAATATGAGCCATTGTATTTGATCAGTGGCGGCCCATGCGATCGATTTGCCGGGGGCGGGAGCCCATTGCATCCAGTCAAGAAAAGCAAACATCAGCAAGCTGAGCGTCGGCATCGCAACCAGCACTAACCAGAAGACCACTCAGGGGTGAGTCGGTTTGGCACCCATGTCCCGCAATGGGTCGATGTAACTGCTTCGCTCTGGTTCATTCGGAACTAAATCCTTTGTGCTCAGCGCCCATTATGTGGTGAGGCGCATGCAAAACATCAGAACCGACTCGTCCAGAGTCTCGGTGATGTCTGATGATTTCGCGCAAAGTCATTCCGTTTTTGATTGTGTGTTCGTTTCTTTCCAAGTTTGCGCTGGCCCAGAGAGTCTCTCCCAATCCATTGCCTTTGGCGTTGCCCACTGTCATACCTGCACAGGACTTCAGCAAAACCGTCGTTCCGCTCACTGAATTGAAGTTCCTTGGCCCTGCGATAGAAGGCAAGTTCGGAACGGGCTTCTGCTTGGACCCAGAGTGTCGCTTCATCGGAACCAATTATCACGTCGCCATGACGGCGAGGCCCCGCAGAATCAAGGGACAGAAGGTCATCCATCGGTACCTTGCTACCGGGCCGAATGATGAGGGCGCTACCCTGAACGACGGCCCTTCCATGGGTCCCATGAAGTACACCCTCAGCCGGGATCTCGCCATCTTGGAACTACGCCGCCCACTTCCTCACCACCATGGAGTTACTTTCAGTCTCGACGACTTGCAGGACGGGCAGGAAGTAGACATCTATGCTTATCCTAAAAGTCCCATCAACCCCGTCCGCAGCCTCCAGCACTTCCACGGTACGTTCAAGGGCCAGACGATAACAGGCCTCCTGGCCTTTGGCTACATGTCTGCTGATAAGACAATTCGTCCTGGCGCGAGTGGCGGTATAGTCATTGACAGCAAGACTCAGCAGATTGTGGGCATTCTGAACTCAATAGCGACGAACGGTGAAGCGATTGCACTGGCCGTGCCGGTTCAGTCCTTGGCTGAGTTCGTGAGCAAGGTGCAGCCCTGCCTAGCACAGGACATATTCCCTTACGCCAATGCGATCTCTCCGGTTTCAGTCGACCTCTATCCGAAATTCGTGGCACCGCCTCTCGTTGAAACGCTGCAACACCGACCCGAGGAACCCGCCAAGGTCCAGTTGCTCCGAAGCAAAGCGCAACTTCTGGCGGAGAGCATGCGCAACTTTGTCGCGGTGCAGACTTTCGCCTGGGGATCAGGTAACAGAGAACCAGCTGCTGAGGCGGCCTATGAAGTCCGGGTCATAGACGGTTACCAACGATTCCGCAAGTATCCCGATGGCAAGAAGGAGTCAAAGGACATTCCTCACCCTCCATTGAATCGTTGGGTGCTTCCAGCCGACGAATGGTCGAAGCTACCTGAGATGATTGGAACGGAATTCCGATTAAAAGTTCATGAAGCCCCGGACGTAGTTGTTAACAAGCAAGGAATGAAGGTCTTTCAATATTACAGTAGCGTCGAGGATAACTTGTGCCCCTTTGCACCAGTCGAAGATTTTGGATTCTTCACAATCAGCAAACCCGTCCCTGTCGCTTGTTACGGGGAAGTGTGGACTGACGAGGACGCGAACATAATCCGAATGTCGGAGCATTTAGAGCTTTCTGGCAAACTGAAAGCTTATCGAGGGTGGGGGGACTTTCAAGTAGTCCTCACCTACGGTTGGCTCCAGCGAACTGACGAGGCACCTCGGCTTATTCCTCTCACCATCTATACAAAAGCTGAGTTGAGTAAGAAGGTTTATTGGTGTCGGGGCCGGTTTGTGGACTATCAGGTATTCGCCAGTCGGGCGAGGCAGCTGCGAACTAACCTGCACTAAATTCCAGAAGTAGTGCCAGAGCCAGTCAAACAGCCTCGGGCCGTGAGGTCAGAGCGACTCTATTGCGAGCGGATGAAGTCACTCGGAGTGTCTTGCTCCTGCCGTTCACCCAACAGCTCTAAATCGCGCACAGCCATTCTCACTCGGACGCCAATGACCGTGGATTTCGTCTCGATTCTGAGTGCCCCTGAGCTGTCAATGCGGGCATGGATGACAAGTTGTTCGATTTCCAATTTTGAATTCCCACGGGTCCAAGAGGCATATTTTGACAGGGTTGGAGCGCGCCGGAGACGAGAATCTGGGGGACCAACGCGTGAAGCAATCAATTGTAGCAGTTCATCCAGACACTCAGTATCAAAGATGTAGTCAAGCGAGACTAGCTTTTGATCCTGAAAGGTAGCACTCATTGCAACTATGAGGTGGTCCTCCACTCTCGGAGTGGCAGGCCGCCCGTTTGAGGAGACGCCTTTTTCAACAGCGCAGTCAATCCACCGGTACCATTCCCGCTTTAGAGCATGCGCATCCACTTCACCTGACTTCCGTCGACGGCAGTGGGCGGAAGGAAAATCATGCCTGAATTGCTTGACGCTCTCGCCGAGCCGTGAAAGACCGTCGAGAGAGAACTGTGGAGTCTCAGCCGTTGCAAGCTGGCTTGGACTGTCCAGGCAAAGAAACACCAACACGACACGGGAAAGGCTTGTTGCGCGACGGAGTGACGGATTGCGAGAGTGAGTGGTTGGTGCGGACATTGAAGACTGTCGCTATTCCCAGAGCGATCGTGGGCCAAGAGAAGGTCCCAAGTACGACAATTAGCCCGGGCTCATAGGAGGGTTGCTGCATTTCTTTTTCCACTGGAGTAAGCGGGCCTTCGGCGTTGAGCGACATAGGGTTTAGGAATCGCTTCCGTAGAGAGTCTCTTCCTGAAATCCCAATTTGAAACTTCTAGCTCCAGACCGGGAATTCTCCTCTCAAATGGTAGTGTTCGGCTCGTCCGTCGAGCCGTCTATCCAAAGGGAATCTAGTTAAATCAATAAAACATCTCTTTGGTGATTGAGTTGCACATGGGGAGTCACAGCGAGGATGGCGGATCGCGTCAAGATGAAGAACCTTAGAGTCCCCGGGTTCTCTCCGAAGATCTGAACCTGATGTATGCCTTGCAAAGCTGCCTTTTTGAAGCTGGAAAGAAGCAAAGCGAAGAATCACGGTCGCTATGGCCTCCGGCTTTTCACACTAGAGGCTTGTCTAATCTGTTGTGTATTGCAGTTCGCTTTCGAAGATCCAGTTTTTGGTCAGCCCCCACCGCAAGCAACATCGATTGACTCGTCTCATGCATTTCCGACGCTAATAAGAACTGGGCACGATCCCTCGGGTGTGATAATTCAGCCGGGCAGAGTGATTACGACTGAGGTCGATCTGGCCTTGGTAAACGTCAACGTCACCGATCCGTTCGATCGGACGGTGATCGGTCTTGACCAAGACAACTTTCGCGTCTTCGAGGATGGCGTGGAGCAGGAGATTGTCACCTTTTCCTCGGAGGATGTTCCCATATCGCTCGGGGTAATCCTTGATTTGAGTGGGAGCATGACGGACAAAATTGACAAAGTCCGTGCGGCCATCACGGAGTTTCTCAAAACAGCCAACACAAATGATGACTTCTTCCTCGTGGGCTTCAGTGCTCACGCTGAATTGATGACTTCGTTTACGAACGACCCAGAATGCATCCAAAGTTCCGTCCAGTTTGCGGCTCCTGGGGGACCGACTGCGTTGTTAGATGCCGTTTACCTCGGACTCACTTACATGAAGAACTCGAAGCAGACGAAGCGGGCCTTACTCATTTTTTCAGATGGTGGTGACAATCATAGCCGACACAATCGAAAAGAGATCAAACAACTTGTGAGGGAAGCAGATGTCCAACTGTACGCAATTGGTTTTTACGACCCACTTGGCTATCCTTATCGAACGCCTGAGGAAATGCACGGGCCAACACTTCTGGAAGAGCTTGCAGAACTCACCGGTGGACAAGTTTTCCCCGGCCAGCATCTTGAAGACCTACCCACCATCGCCGCCCAGATCAGTGCTGAACTACGAAATCAGTATGTCCTGGGGTACACTCCGAGCAATCATATCTCCGACGGACAATGGAGAAAAATCAAAGTCAGACTTCGGCCACCTCGGGGTGTTCCTCCCCTTCTTGTGCACGCCAAAACCGGATACTACGCAAAGCTCCAATAGCTTCTTACGACTACCTGCCAACCTCCAATCGCCGCCGAAATCGCCGAAGACCTCGAAGCCGCCCTTGAGCAATTCTCCCAAATCGCTTCTGATCTAAAATCAAACCGCCAACAAGCAGGTGGAAAAGGATGAATCTATATGGCAAGAATCCCGCAGGGCGCAAGATTTAAAGGAAGTCAGCACTGGCTACAAGTGATCGCAAACAAGGAACGTGGTCTATTCGATGGAGCCATCCGTCCGGCGGGCATCACCGGAGTCGAATGGCTCTCACCCCTCGAAAAAGACGATTACGCAGAGTACCAAGACGAAGACTTCCTCAAGTTGTTGGGGCTTGAGCTGCCGCATCGCAGCTTGAAATCCTTCTGGCCGGCCAGAGGCCCTGTCTGGGATGGCCTAGCAAGCGCATCTTCGCGCTCGGTTCTGTTAATCGAGGCCAAGGCTAACGTTTCCGAACTAGTATCCCCTGCCTCAGAGGCGAGTCCAGAGTCTGCCGCTCTGATCACGCAGAGTATGAACGAGGCCAAACCTGCTTTCGGGGCCCCAAAATCCGCGGGATGGAGCGGGACCTACTACCAGTATGCCAACCGGCTCGCCCATCTGTATCTTCTCAGGGAGTGCAACAAGGTCGATGCCTTCCTGGTGTTTCTCTACTTTACAGGGGCGAAAGACGTGGGGGGTCCATCTGGAGAATCAGGATGGGCGGATGCAATTCTCTCTGCGCACCAAACACTACAAGTAGGGAAAGGACGGCTGACGCCGTTCGTTATTGACTTGTTCATCGATGTCAGCCACTTGGCCGGGTCCTAGACCGCTAGATTGATCCAGCCGCCCGCAGGGCGATCCTCATAGCTGTCCGGAGGCTTCATCCCGTCCGTTCGGTTATTGTTCGACTTGGCGTTCCCAATGCCGGACGAGGGTATATCTGGTTCGTGTCCGCGTTTCCTGGGGACTGCCAAGGTGTTTTCCCATCGCTTTTGCGTACCTCCTCCCAGCCTTGACGCGCTCCACGATCATCGACCGCTCCGGCTCAGCGAGTTAACCCAGGACTGTAAACACCATCTTGCCCATAGGAGTCGAGGTGTCGATCTGCTCCGATATGGCATGAGTCTTTCAGGAAGCTGTTCAAACACGTCGGGATCGTCGGCCAGCTCTAACGTCGATCACGTCTCGCTCGGGGCTATGCGGCAATTCGGGCGCAAGGTTGGAGCCGCGTCTGAGGGCTTCTAGGCGCTCGTTGGTCGCGCCCTGAATTATCATAATTGGCATGTTCAACACAGGGACCTGCTTCGAGCCGGAATTGTCGGTAGCCTCGCCAAGATTCGCCATCATCAAGCGAATGGACGAAAGTTTTTCCTTGCCCTCGGAGCTTTCCATAAACTCGGCGAGCATCACGGCCATTTGCGCCTTCGTGATCCCTACCGTCTCAGCACAGTCTCTAAAAGGGGCATCGGTGTACTTATCGAGAATGCGGTTGGCGCTCCACACGGCCCGGCCAGCCGGGTATCCTGCCGTGATCGCTGAGGCTCTACGGTCAAGCCGCGTTGCGCTGTTCTTCCTGTAAAACGCCAGCAGAAAAGCAGCTTCTTTTTCCCTCGATAGCCTGTGCCGCTCCCTGTTCTGCATAACTTCATCCCCATCCGCTAGCTATCCTACACCCAAGACAGTTCCTCGGAACGTATCAGCCGGTGCCAAATACACGCTACGAATGCCCAGCAACGGTGAGGATTGCGCTAGCATGCGCGGAAAAGACTGTGACTTGTGGTCCACCGCCTGACGCACACGTTCACTGAGAACACTGGAGTTAGTCTCGGTGGGTACTGTCAAACCTTGGCTGAAACCACACCATAAGCGACGCACGCGATTGTGTCGGAAATGAACTTCACTCGGTTCCTCATTTGTCGCCTGTACCGAAACTGTACCTCCGTCTGGCCCATTCTGCTGAACTAGCGGTACCTGCGACAAGCAGAATCAGTAACTTACGCACTTTCAACAGGGGGATGGGGTTCGACTCCCACCCCGGGCACCATTAAAACATTGTATCGACTACTGTTTAAGTAGCCGTTGCTTTTCCTCCGTAATGATACTTGCCTCTGTGTTTTCCTCGACTATGCCTGAAGCACGCCCAGA
>Ga0326727_10007822_pt1 | contig 27765 bp, 24 predicted proteins | sample MB2enrmetagenome_FD_207643 | JGI IMG/M metagenome (GOLD analysis project Ga0326727, IMG submission 207643) | Lab enriched peat soil microbial communities from McLean, Ithaca, NY, United States - MB29MY | ecosystem: Environmental > Terrestrial > Soil > Wetlands > Peat | place: USA: New York...
GATTCCGATTCAGTACCCAATAAGCAATTGCCCTGCCAAATAAGGCTTCCTTCAAACGGCTTTATCGAAAGCGCGCCGGACCATCGTGTTCAGGTACGCTTCCTTCGTGGATGCGCGCTTCCGATAAGGCACTAACGTTTCTGGACCGCGAGACGTAGCACTGAAGGGGCCTCGGATTACCGCCGCATTACCGACGATCCGCCCAGAGCCTCGTCTTTCGCTTGCCCCAATCAGTTTCCGATCTCGGCACGGAGAAGCAAAAGAAAGAGAGAGCAGGAGATTTCCCTGCTCTATCAATCGCGGATCAAATTGCCGACTTCTCGGCCCATGCCACATTGGCGATTGGTATCTTCCGCAGAGTCATTGCGGCCCCACGAGCCGAGCTCCGAATCGACCGAAGCCCCGTCGCTGCTGAAGCAGTTCCCAAAAATTTTCCGGGAGGACTACCCTCGGCCTTTCGGTGGTCTCGTTTCCTTTGGCGGCGCTGTCCTCTTGTGAAATGTCGGGATCGCCGCCATCACGCAGGGCGATCCTGAACACCACCCCGCAGCCGTACGGGGGGCTGCATGACGACGTGTCGCCGCCGCCGACAGTGGTGCCGTAAAGGTTGCCTTCCTCGTCTTGGAGCAGACCCGCCTGAGGATTCAATCCGTCCGCACCCCCGGTGAAGGCATAGAGGACCGTCTCTTTGCCGGTTGGATCCACCTTGAACACCACCCCGCAGCCGGTGCCGGCGCAGAGGGAACCGCTGAACTCGCCCCCGTAGTTTGTAGTGCCGTAGAGGTTGCCCGCTGGGTCCCGCACCACACCAGCGAACGTCTCTGCTCCATCTGCGCCTCCCGTGAAGCTGTAGAGCACGGTCTCTTTGCCTTTCTTGTCCACCTTGAACACCACCCCGCACCCCAAGTTGGAGCAGCCGCTCAAGTCACCCCCGTTGCCGGTTATGCCGTAAAGGTTACCCGCGTTATCCTGAACCAGCCATCCGTCAGGAAATGGTCCCCCGTCTGCTCCATTGAAGGTGTGCAGCACGGTGAATCTTCCGGTGTGGTCCAGCTTATACACCGTTCCACAGCCGAGGTACCCGGTAGCGGGCTCGACCACCTCGCTGCAAAATCCGCTTATGTCTCCGCCGTTCGAAGCGCCGCCGTAGAGGTCGCCCGCCTCGTCCCGAAGCAGGTCTCCGTACGGACCGTACCCGTCCGCAAGCCCGGTGAAGGTGTGGAGGACGGTCTCTTTGCCGGTTCGATCCACCTTGAATATCACTCCGCACCCGAGGACGGGTTCGCCGGGGCAGTTTCCGATTAAGTCACCGCCGGCGATGGTGGTGCCGTAGAGGTTGCCTGCCTCGTCCCGAACCAGACCCGAGGAAGGGCCTAATCCGTCCCCACCCCCGGTGAAGGCGTAGAGGACCGTCTCTTTGCCGGTTGGATCCACCTTGAACACCACCCCGCAGCCGGGGGTTCCGCCCTCTGAGCATCCGCTTACGTCGCCGCCAGCGTGGGTGGTGCTGTAGAGGTTGCCCGCCTCGTCCCGGAGCAGATCCATGGCAGGATAAGCTCCGTCGGCTCCTCCCTTGAAGCTGTAAAGGACGGTCTCTTTGCCTCTTTTATCTACCTTGAACACCACTCCGCAGCCGGATCCGCCGCATCCGCTGAGGTCGCCGCCGTTGAAAGTGGTACCGTAGAGGTTGCCCGCCCGGTCGCGAATTACGCTCCCCAGGGGGTATTCCCCATTCGCACCCGTACCGGCAAACGTGGAGAGTACGGTATAACTCGGCGCTTCCTGCGCTCGGACGTTTATGGCCGCCGAGAGAAGCACCGCCCCCAGCGCCAGCGCGCCGCTTACGGCTCGCCAGCCCCTGCCGGGAATCCGGCCGTGATATTCCATTCTGCTCGTCATATATTCTCCTTTTCGCCTCGCAAAGATTTTGTGTCCCAAGCACTGCATCGACTTCGATTGCCCGTCCCGTCGTCGCCGGCCCCCAGATAGGTGATCGTGCGCTCGGCTCTGGAAGTGCTGGCCGGGCTCGGACTCACTGCTCACGCGAGCCGCTCTGCGCACCACCCACGCCCTTCAAACTTCATAGCCGCCCATGGCCGCGTCCGCCGGAAACGCCGGCGGCTTCGTCCTAGTCACCTTATCGGGAGTGCCTCGGCCCGTCACGATTCTGCATCGCCCCACGCCTCCACCTTTGGGCCAAGTCACTCCCGATCAAGGCTAGCGACTAATCGTTACTGACGCTGGTCGGCGCTTGAAAGGCAAGCACGGCTTTCCTGTTGCTCGCTTCGTAGCATCCCACGGCGGGCGCGGGCCGGTACTTTACGCCTTCGTGCCGCGTGCACCTGACCTCTGCCGTAACCTCGTATAACACGCCCTGGCGGGGCCAGCGGACGCGCCGCGACAAGCATGAGTTCTATTGCAATCGCAAAGCACGCCGCCTTTGCCGCCCTGCTGCTTCCAAGCAGCAGAGCGGCACGGCCGCGTGCTCCTGATTTTTCATCGGAGACTTAAGCGCCCGGGATAGCCCCCACCGATCGGGATCGCCAGATAGCCGCGATACTCGCCGGTGCTTTTCTCCACCGCCAAGCCTGCAATCTCCCCGCGGGAATTGATAGCGCACGCAGTCTGCAGTTGCAGGGGAGAATCTTCAGGAATCAGAGTGTTGAGGTCGGTCAGCACGCCGTTCACGACCACGAAGGCGCGCAGAACTGAAAATGTCGCATCCAGCGAGACGCCACCCACCTCGCCCGAGTCGTTGATGGATAGGGCGGCGCTGTAGGTGTCCCCCGGGAGCGGGGGCACGTCCTGCATTCCGGTGCGTTGGCTCCAGACGAAGCCGTGAAACACGGCATCGCCGGCCAAGTCTGATACGCCCACCACCTGGCCCCGATTATTAATATTATGGGCCTGGTTTCCGAACGCGCCACCCAGGCTGCCGAGATCGGTTGCGGCGCCATTCTCCCAGAGCAGGGCGTGGACCGGTGAAAGATATAAACCGTTGATCGTGTTGAAGGTCGAGCAAGCTCCCGACGCGCCGGCCACCTGGCCGGAGTCGTTGATCGCTATAGCGAATCCGTCCGGATCGCCGCCGTAGGTCGGAAGTTCTTCAATGTGGCCGTTTTTCCAAACCACCGGCTTATCCTGCAACACCTGATATTGGCCCTGCGAGGGATTATAAGTTGGGCAGGTCGAGTCGGGCGTCGTGTTCTCCGCGTTGCCGGCCACTTCGCCTCGATTGTTGATCATACTGGCCGCTGCGTTGTAGCCTCCCAGCGTGGAGAGCGGATTCATAGAGCCGTGTTCCCACAAAAAGCCTAGACATGTGCCCGACGACGGGGCCCCGGATGCCTTGAAACCGCAGAAGTCTTCGCCGTTCGGGTCTGGGTCAGAGGTTTCGGCCTCACCCACGACTTGGCCGATGGCATTCGGTGAGTTAAAAACGGAGCTGGCCAATCCTCCGAGCGTGCCGAGATCGCTCTTGAGCGCGCCTTGCCAGAGGGTCGCGTGCCAGCTTCCGTCAGCCAGGCTCGCCTCCCCGCTGGCCACACCCTTGTTGTTCACATAGAACGCTTGGCTATACGTCCCGCCCAAGGTGCCGAGGTCGATAACCGTGTAGCGGGGACTGTGTAAGTCCTCCTGGGCCGCTAGTCTGGCTGGCGGCACCAGCAAACCGAGCATGCCCAGCGATATAACGAGTGACCTGAATCTCATGTTGCCTCCTCTTAGGTTTTGTCTGTACTGCCCACGCGGCCCGCTCCGCGAACCGCGCTGAGCGCATCCCGATGCGGCCCTACGTTCGATCCCGCGGGATTAATTTGCTTCGGGCCCCGCCCTGGAGTACAATCTGTTCGGGTTTAGGGCTTCCCAACTGAGGCCCATTCCTGTTCGAGCTGATCCTGTACCGGCCGGGGTTTAGAAGTCCTTCCCGATTTATTCCAAAATTCTGGCAAAGTTCTTACCGCGTCTATGAATGGGCAGGTAAAGCACTTCTACGCGTTTGGTCCCTTTCGCCTCGACCCTCAGGAGCGCGTTTTGCTGCGCGACGGCCGACCCATTCCCCTGACTCCGAAGGCTGTGGAAATCCTGCTGCTGCTGGTCGAGAAGGCTGCACACCTGGTTGACAAAGACGACCTGATGAAGCGCGTCTGGCCAGATACATTTGTTGAGGAAGGCAACCTGACCAAGAATGTCTTCGTTTTGCGAAGGGCGTTAGGGAACGGGGATGCTGGCCAGGAGTACATCGAGACAGTGCCCAAGCGTGGTTACCGATTTGTGGCTCGCGTGACCGCCGTCGTGTCCAATGGCGAGGATAAGACGATAAAGACGGAACCGCAGCCATCCACGGTTGCTACCCCGGCGTTCGACCCCAGCGCTCTCGCTCGCCTGATTCCTACGCCAGCGTCCGTCGGAAAGGTCAGTGAGTCCGGCCAAGCGGCGGTGGGGAAGCCGCCGCTAAAGGCAGTACCTCCGCGGCGGACGACGGCGACAACCAGTGCGAAGTCCGGAGCCACAACTGGCATCCGAAAACACTGGAAGGTGATTATTTCTGCTGCCGCGGCGGTGCTGGCGTTCCTCGTCGCAGCTTACTTCTATTTTCACCGCACACCAAAACTCACGGTCAAGGACACGATTGTCCTCGCCGATTTCGACAACAAGACCGGCGACAGCTTATTCGACGACACGCTGAAGCAGGGACTCTCGGTACAACTGGAGCAATCCCCCTTTCTCGAGCTGGTCTCCGACCGCAAGGTGAACGAGACACTAAAGCGGATGGGGCGTCCGGCCGGGGAGCGGCTGACGCCCGAGGTCACCCGCGAGGTCTGCCAGCGCACGGGCAGCAAGGCGATGCTGATCGGCTCGATTGCGGGGCTGGGCAGCCAGTACGTCATTGGCCTGAAGGCAGTGAGCTGCGACACGGGCGACCTGCTGGCCGAAGCGCAGGAGCAGGCGGCAGGCAAGGAAGCCGTGCTCAAGGCTCTGGATGCGGCTGCGGTCAGCGTGAGGGGCAAGCTGGGCGAGTCGCACAGCTCAGTGCAGAAATACGCCACGCCGTTGGAGGAGGCGACCACGCCATCGCTGGAGGCGCTGAAAGCCTACAGCCTGGGACGGAAGATGTTTTTTGCGAAAGGAAACACCGCAGCTCTGCCCTTCTTGAAGCGGGCGGTGGAACTCGACCCGAATTTCGCCATAGCCTACCGGGCCACGTCGGCCGTATACGGCAACCTCGGCGAGACGGGGCGGGACGCCGAGGATATCCGCAAGGCTTACGAGCTCCGGGAGAAGGTCAGCGAGCGGGAGCGGTTATACATCGAGGCAAACTACTTCTGGGCCGGAACGGGAGAGCTGGAGAAGGCAGTGCCGGCATACGAGCTGTGGCAACAAACCTACCCGAGGGACTACGCCCTTTACGTACACCTGGGAGCAATTTACGCAAGCCTTGGAAACCTGGGAAAGGCATTGGAGGAACAACGCGAGGCAATGCGCTTGGAGCCGAACAGCCAGGACATCTATGCCGCCCTCGGCTACGACTACATGAACCTTAACCGGCTGGATGAGGCGGAGGCCGTGTATAAGCAGGCGGAGGAGCGCAAGCTGGAGGGTGAGGAGTTGCTTCGGTTCGGTTACCAGTTGGCGTTCCTGAAGGACGATGCGGCACAGATGGCGCAGTTGCTCTCAGACGCCACAGGGAAGCCGGGCACGGAAGACGTGCTGCTGGCCACGCAGGCGGACACGGAAGCCTGGCACGGGAAGTTGAAGGACGCACGCGAACTGACTCGGCGGGCCATGGATTCAGCCCAGCAGAGCGACGCCAAAGAGACGGCCGCAGTATATCAGGCAGCGGCAGCGCTGCGCGAGGTGGAATCGGGAAACCGGGAGCAGGCGCGTGCCGAGGCCTACGCGGCGTCGAAACTGGCTCCGAACCGCGACGTGCCGGCTATGGCGGCGCTGGCTCTGGCGCGGGCAGGCGATACGGCGGGGGCGAAGAAGCTGGCCGCCGAACTCGACAAGACCTTCCCGCTGGACACTGTCGTCCAGAGGTATTGGCTGCCCACGATCCGGGCCGGGGTCGCCTTGGAGAGTAAAGACCCGAACCGGACAATCGAACTATTGAAGGGGGCGAGCACAATCGAACTTGGCGGAAGGCCGAGCCTCGCGCCCGCTTATATGCGTGGAGAAGCCTATCTCATGCTGCACGACGGCAACCGAGCGGCCGCAGAATTTCAGAAGTTTATTGACCATCGCGGCTTGGTGGGGAACTTCCCGTGGGGCGCGCTGGCCCGCCTCGGCTTGGCGCGCGCTTACGCCATCCAGGGCGACAGGGCCAAAGCCCGCACGGCCTACCAAGACTTCCTCGTCCTCTGGAAAGACGCCGACCCCGATATTCCCATCCTGAGACAAGCGAAAGCGGAGTACGCGAGACTCTAGTAATTCCGGTGCTCAAGCTTTAACGGCATATATATGCTTGACGACTCGCCCGGGCATACAGGAGAGTGAACGTCGCAAGCGATTTTGGACATCTCTCCGGATGGCTTGGAGTAACGGGCTTCTCGTAGAATTTCAAACCTTGACTCCCCCGCATCGAGGAAGTTACCGTCCCTGCTCGCGATGACTTGGACGTATGGTCGGATTGTCCGAAATAGGCCGCTGCCAGGTACACGTACCACCCAGAATACGTTCTTGCTGGTTGCGTTATTAAACCTACACGGCACGATCAGCCGCGGAATATGCAAGCCCTTTTTTCGGACCACCGGTTAAGTTAGAATCTCGGGGCCATTTCGGAGAAGGGGAGAGGGCAACGACCCGGCGATGCGAGGGACTGACGGATCAACTGAGTTCGAGACCGGCGCCGGCTAAAGCTATGTATATCCCCGAAAGGATTTGTGCAAGGCTATCGCGATGACCAGTTCGGGAAAACATAAGCGTCGCCCTGAACCACTGCCGGATACGGGGGCGCGTGTCGGAGGTGTTGGAAAGTCGGGTTTCAGCAGGCAGAGCGGGATTCTTCGCTTCACTCAGAATGACAGCCGAAGGCCCACAGCGGGATTGGCCGCGCTCGAGCCGCATCCCGCCCTGGAAAAATCAGTCTTGCTAGGCTATCTTTTCCTCATCGCGGGGCTTATCTTCCTGATGGTTGGCTATTTGACGCATCGTTTGGTGAAAATGGGGGACTTCTTCACCTCGGACGCGTTGCTTCTGCCGGCGTTGTACAAGGACCTAATTCACCGCGGCGGAAGCCTGCATGATTGGTATCTGATGTCGCCGCCTTATTTTTTCCCCGACTACCCCCTCTACTTCCTCACCAATACGCTTGCGCCCAGTCCGTATTGGGCCATAGCGGCTTACTTCGTCGTGCAAATCGTTCTGACCTTTTTTGCGCTGGCTTGGTTGAACAGATTATTTCTGGACAGGGGCAAGGCGTTCTTGTTCGCAGGCATGTCGTTGTTATGGCTTTGTTACCTGTGCATGAAAAGCCCATTCTGGTTGAGCCCCTTCAAGTGCCTGGCTCTCGGCACAGAGCATTACGGGAGCTTCGTCACGGGCCTTTTCGTTTTGCGCCTCGCCGCCATGGCGATCCTTTGGCCGGAAACGCGCGTCCAAAAGGCATATCTATTCCTTATTCTTATTTTCTCCGCCCTCGTGAGCTTGTCCGACGCGATCTTTGTGGTTCAATTCGCCGCGCCTCTCGTCATAGCCTCAATCTACCTCTGGGCTAAATGCGTCGTTCCATTGCGGAAGGCCTTAAGTGTCGCCACCGCCACAGTGGCGGGAATGGCCTGCGGCCTCGTTTTGTACGGGCGCCTGGGATTAAACCTGCCCTTTTATGCCCAGCACATAGATCTCAGCCTGCTTTCAAGAAACGCATTAAGAATCGAGAGCCTGTTTCTCGACCTTTGGCATACCCACCCGGCGTGGCTCGCGCTTTGCGCCTTGGGGTGGGCGACGATCTTCTGCATGTGGGCATTCGTCGACAAGTTGGACGAATTGCAGCGGCCGCTTTCGGGCTCGGCGAAATTTCTCGTTGCCTTCTGTCTGGCATCTTGCGGCCTGGTTTTGGTAGCGTGCCTGATTTCCAGCCAGCTCGTCGCTGCACGATATTTCATGCCGGTTTTCTTTTTCCCTGTCTTCTTTGCCCCCTATGTCACTTTGGCGATCAAGCGTACCCGGCTCAGGACGACGGTGATCTGCGTTTGCATGGCAGGCATTTGCGCAGCAGCGATTCGTTTCCTTGCCTCTAACCCTCAACAGCTTGCTTTCCACGGCGATTACTACCCGGAGGAAATCCAATGCATGGACGCGGCATTCGAGAAATATGCGCTGGAGAACGGAGTCGCGCAGTACTGGGACGCGAGACGCACCGTCTTTCTAGCGAAAGCTCCGGTTAATATTGCCCAGGTTTCTTCCAGCCTTGAAAATTATGAATGGCTTACTTCCAAAAGAACTTTCAAGAACTCGTACGATTTTGCCATTATCGATCTCGCCGAGCCGCCCTCCTCCTTCTTCAGGCTGAACGAAGCGCAAATAAAGGCGATCAATGGCCAGCCGAGGGATACAGTTCTCTGCGGCGAGAAAGAAATCCTCGTCTATCCCAAGAATAGCCTTCGTTTGCACTAGGGCATCGCGCCGCATTTGGTGCGTGGGGAGGGTTCGACCGCTAAATCGGATGCCGGCGTGCGTATGCAGGGCACGGGGCTCTTATTGGTCATCCCGAATGAGCACCTGGTTGAACTCGAGGTCCTTTCGAGGGGGGGTGCAGGGACCCGCTCTACGATAGAGGCATAGGCCGTTCCAGCAGCCTGCCAATGCGAAGTCATCCAACTTGCCAGGGAGACTACCGCTCGTGACAATCGCGTTGAAACTTCCAGACTCCCGCTCCAGCTCGGATTGTTGGCGAAGAATGAGAATCGAAACATTCCGGTGCAAATGCGCGTAACCTGCGGTTTCCCACCATTCCGTTTTGTAGACTCCAACTCCGCAAAGAGTCGAGTCCTGGCTGAGGCAGTCGAAGGCAATCAAGCTGCCGGAGCGTAGCGACCAATCGAGATGCAGGACGAGCAAGGCGGAACTGAGCGCGCAGAAGGCCAAACCCCCGGCTACGATCGTCCTGGATGTCAGCGGCAATTTCCGCCCCATGTTGAACAGCGGTGCGATCTCCGCTACGCCGAGCGCCGCGAGGGTGATTACAATTGGCGCCAGAGGATAAAGAAAGCGGACCTCCTTATGGCCAATAACGGAGTGCGTGACAAGAATGATCAGCGCCACCCAACCCAGAAATGGGCTCCGGCGAGCCCCGATGACGGCGAGAAAAACCATCGGGCCCAGGTGCTCCGACAGCATCAGCACATACCAATACCAAGGCGTGACTCCATAGAGCTTGGCTCGTGCCTCCACCATATTGATCCAGAAAATACGGACGTAGGACTGGAAGGGATATGACCAGGTAATCATATCCAGCATGCCGAACGCCAGTACCGGCAATGCGAGCCCCGCAGCGACAGGGAGAATTCTCTTCCGCCAGTTTGGGTAACAGAACCAAACAGCCGCGAAGGCCACCGCCGGAGCCAGCTGGATCCGGAATGACGTGGCGAGCCCGCAGAAAATCCCGGCCAGGAACATGCGCTTCTTTTCGCTCAGTTCTTCACCGTAAACACCCAGGTACAAGCCGGGGAGGAGAAGGTGAACAGCCAGAACTTCAGTGAACGCCTTGGACGCAAAATAGACCAGCTCATACCAGATCGCACAAGCTCCCGCGCCGATGATGGCTGCCTCGATCCCGCTGGCGCGCCGGTTCCAGACGAAAGCAAACCAGATGGTGGTCAGGGAGATCAGTGAGAGCACCACGGCAATCCCCCACTCGTATCCCTTCGATCCGGGGCCCATCCAAGCAGTGGCTCGCATCACACCGGCCAGGAACGCGGGAAATACCCAGGAACGGGCTCCTCGCCTCCATTCCCAGGTCACTACCCCGTAACCATACGCCAAGCGGTGTGCCGGTTCTTGGCCCTGAAAGATCTCGTCCGGCCAATGGATGCTTGGGAGTTTTAAGGCGGCGCCCACCCGCAAGACTAGTCCGATGAGCAAAATGACAAGCAAGAGGAGGTGCGCGCGCGTAGGTATTTTCATTTCGCGGGCCCTCGGGAACGTGTTTGGTCTCCCGGGACTCCCAGGATATTAATATAGCTTGGCGTCGCGTTCAACGTCTGCAAACCGCACGTGGCGGTTCAGTTTGATGTGGAGCCAGCTTTACCCCGCCACGTGGCGAGGCAAGCTCGCCGCTACACCTTTAATCTGACCCACTGCCAGACCGCAAGTCGGGCCGTCCAGTGTATAATCGACACGCGCAGGCGATAACGCGGGAAAAGCAAATGGGAAGCAGTCGTAAGCATGGTAGCTCAGGTGTCATTCCCAAAACGAGTCATGCCCCTGCACGAAGGGAGGCCGTGCCCTCGAACGGAACCTTTTCGGTGGGCGCAGCGGCGGAGTGGGTTACATTGGCGCTTATTCTCGCCTTTTCTCTCCTGACCCTTTGCTATCCGGCGGTCCGAGCTTTTTATCGTTTTGAGTCCAACTACAACGAAGGGTGGAATGTATACAACGCCCTGGCCGCGATGCAACACCAGCGCCTGTACTATCCGAAGTATGGCTGGACCACGGTCAATTATCCAATCCTTTCGTTTTACTTAGTCGGATATCTGTCGCGACTCGGATGCGATTCCCTCTTCACAGGTCGTATGATTTCTCTCGGCGCCTTGCTCTTCTCCTGTGTTCTGGTAGGGCTTATTGTTAAGAAGCTGACCGGCGGCTGGAAGCCGGCGCTTTTTGCGGGCGCGTTTTGTCTCGGCCTCTTTTGCTCTCGAGCGATTGACTATGTGGCGACGGACGATCCGCAAATGTTCGCCCATGTGTTTTTCCTTCTTGGCTTGTGGCTCTATGTGGGTGGCCGCCCGAGCACCGGCCGGATCGCTGGGATCACGTCGCTTTTTGCTCTGGGGGGCAACATCAAGCACAGCCCTCTTCCTGCCTGTCTTGCGGTGTTCTCCGACCTTTGCATTGCCTCAAAACGCAAAGCCGTTCAATTCGCGCTCTTTGGACTCTTTTTGCTGGCCGTGTCGATCGTTCTTAACATTCGGGTCGGCGGTCCATTCTTCATTTCTCAACCGTTGCTTTCAAGAGCATATTCGTTTGCAAAACTGCGCCATGCCTTCTTTACGCCATTCTCCCCACTAGGACTGCCTCTTGCATTTTCCGCCTTCTGGTCAGTCTGGCGGCTAGGAAACCCGCAGGCGCGGACCATCTCCCTTTATTTCTTCTGGTCGGCACTCATCGGCTTGGCGTTCGGGGGTGGCTCCGGCGTTGGCGCCTATGCGTTTTTCGACATGTTCTTTGCTATGTCGATCATTATGGGCGATTGGCTGGATATTTTGTGGAAAGCGCCCATCCCGAGCTTCGGGAAAGGAGGGCGGTGGCGATTCCTGGTGCCCGTCTTGCTTTACTTGTGCGCCGCCTTGGCGTTTGTTCCGCAGGGGGTCAAGCTGCGACAAGACTTTACCTTGCTGCCGATGCGGGAGAGGGCCTACATCCGCGAAGTGTCATTCCTGGTCGAGCACCCGGGACCCGCCATATGCGAGAGTTTAATTATGTGTTACGACGCGGGCAAGCCATTCATCTTCGATCCCTTTAATGCTACCAGACTCGTACGACTCGGAAAGCTGGATAGTAAGGAGATAGTGCAACGGATTGCCGCAAGAGAATACGCGGCTTTCCAACTTGATACTTCGGTTGACCTGAAGGCCACCGATCGGTTCCCGGAGGATGTGCTTTACGCATTAGATAAGTATTATTACGAGGCATTGAAGGGGCCTGACTGTCACATCTATCTCCCCCACGGGCGGCCGGGCTCGTAGAGCAGTGACGAGTGATGAGTGACGAGCTGTCCGGAGTGATGAGTGACGAGTGATGAACTGTCCTCTGCGTCTGGGCGCCTCGGTGTCGAGAAGTTTTCCGGAGGGAAGGCATGCTTGTCCCTTATTTTGATCTGAAGGAGCAATACTCGAGGCTTCGCAGCGAGATCTTGGAAGCGCTGGATCGAGCTTGCCGCAGTGCGTCATTTATCCTCGGCGAAGAGGTCAACGAGTTTGAGAAGGAGTTTGCCGCCTTTTGCGAAGCCAAATTCTGTGTCGCGTTGAACTCCGGCACCAGCGCCCTGCACCTAGCTTTGCTCGCTTTGGGAGTGCATCAGGGCGACGAGGTGATTACCACTCCGAATACGTTCATCGCCACCGCCGAGGCTATATGCTATGCGGGCGCCACGCCGGTGTTTGTGGATATCGACCCGAAGACGGCGAATCTCGATCCCGACCTGATCCCCCTGGCCATCAGCGAGCGGACCAAGGCCATCCTCCCCGTTCATTTGTACGGCCGCCCTGCGGACATGGAGCCGATCCTGGACATCGCGCGCCAGCACAACCTGGCGGTCATTGAGGACGCCTGCCAGGCTCATGGCGCGCGTTACCGGCGCCGGAGTGTGGGAAGCATTGGCCATGCGGCTGCCTTCAGCTTTTATCCCAGCAAAAATCTCAGCGCCTATGGCGAAGGTGGAGCGCTGACCACGAATGATGCAGGAATCGCCGAGTTGGCGCGCTCGCTTCGTAACCATGGCCAAAGCGGCCCTTACACCCATGAGCGAATCGGCTACAACTACCGTATGGAGGGATTTCAAGGCGCTGTCCTAAGGGTGAAGTTGAAGCGGCTCGAGCAGTGGAACGCGCGCCGCAAGGAAATCGCCGCTCTCTATCGCAGCGTCTTGCAGGGCGCGGAAGTGGAAGTCCCACCCGAGGAGGCGCGCGATGAGAGGGTCTACCATCTGTTCGTGGTTTACGTCGAGCGGCGTGATGCCGTGCGCGCCGCTCTCCAAGCCCGCGGAGTCCAAACCGCCATCCACTACCCTTGTCCCGTGCACTTGCAGCCCGCCTTCGCGACCCTCGGGTTCGGGCGCGGCAGGTTCCCTCATGCCGAGCGCGCCTGTGCGCGAGTCTTGAGTATGCCGTTCTTCCCCGAAATGACCGACGAACAGGTGCGCTACGCCGCCGAACAGCTCGCCGAGGTGGTGGGTATCGCCTAGCGCTTGCGAGGCGCCGGAGGGAACCATCGAGGGAATTTGCACCATTCACGCAATTTCCAAGCTATTGGATTTTTTCGCGCCGCATAAGCTATTATCATGTGTATTTTCAATGAGTTAAGGAATATACACAAAACTACATAGAGGTGGCAATTTGCCACACTTGCGACTCATCTCTTACAATGTAAAAGTATGGTAATATGTATATATGGCAACACGAAAGATGACCTTCACACTGCCTGCTGACTTGGCCGACCGGTTTGTGAGTAAGGTTGCGCCCAGGAAGCGGTCTCGCTATTTGGCTCAGGCGCTTGCCCAGAAGCTCCAGGAGCGAGACCGGAAGCTTATCCGCGCCTGTGAAATTGCAAATCGCGACCTCGAGGTCAAAGCCATTGAAAAGGAATTCGACGCCATTTCCGAGGAATTCCGTGAACCCTGGAGCGACGCCAAAGCGCGGCGACGTGTGGTGGGTGCGCCTCGATCCGACCCTCGGGTCAGCGATTAAGAAGACCCGCCCCTGTCTGGTTCTCAGTACCGACATCGTTAACCAGCACAGGAGGACGGTTGTTGTAATTCCGCTCTTCACGTCGCCCGAGGCTAGCCCGCCTCTTCTCGTTCCCATCGAGTGTGCGGGCCGGTCTGTCGTCGCGGTCGTCGATCAGATTCGAGCAATAGCAAAAGAAAGGTTGCAGGAGCGACTGGACGACGTTTCCCCAGACCACCTGAAAGCTGTTGAAGAGGCACTGCGGCAGATTCTTGAATTATGATGCCACGTGTCATGCTGAGGACGCCGAAGTTTGCTGGCCGAAGTGAAACGGGGCCGGCGTCGCCCGCGCTGAGGCGTCACCCGCGCGTAGGGGGAACGGCATCCAGCGACGTCATCCCCGCGAAGGCGGGGGTCCACTGCGGATGGATTCCCGCCTGCGCGGGAATGACGAGGAATGAGAGGCGTGGCCTAGGCGAACAGCGACGTCACGCCCGCGCTGAGGCGTGACCCGCGCGTAGGGGGAACGGCATCCAGCGATGTCATCCCCGCGAAGGCGGGGGTCTACTGCGGGTCTGGATTCCCGCCTGCGCGGGAATGACGTGGGGCAGGGTCTGTCGCGCGGGAATGACCTGCCTCTCGAGATGAATCCCATCCCAAGTGGCGCCAGCACGAGGGAGGGACTGTATGAATGTTGAAACAATTTCGCCCCCACGACCGGTTCAGCCCAGCGAGGCCGCACCTGCGCCCGGAAGGACTAGGGACTCTCTTTTTAACCGAGCCTTGCTTGCCGTGGCCATCCTGTTCGTGCTCGTGCGAGCGCTCCCGATCCTCACCTTCCCACTGGGCCGCGACCAGGGAACTTACTTGACCATCGGACAGGGACTGCTGGAAGGCAAGCAACTGTATCGCGACCTTTGGGACAACAAGCCGCCGGGCATTTTCATCGCTTACGCGGGAATTGCCAAGCTGTTTGGCCGAGTCATGTGGTCGGCGGCGGCGGTCGATATCCTCCTGCTGCTTATTATTTCTTACCTCCTTTTTCGCTTCACTGAGCCCTACCTGGGCCGCGCGGGCGCGGCACTCGCCGTGATGGTGCACGCCTCCATGCACGGCGAGATGAGGTATTTCTGGATCGCCCAACCCGAGACGTTTCAGGTGGCCTGCGTCTTGTGCGGTTTCCTGCTCACGGCGCGCCGCGGGCGGTGGTGGAAGGCGAGTTCTTTCGTCGCCGGCCTTTTGCTTGGCTACGCCTGCTGGCTCAAATACAACGCCATTGCGTTCCTCCCCCTCCTTGCCTTCCTTCCTTATCTGGACACAAGTGGTCTCGACCGGGACCCGCGTCGGCCTGCACTCACCATCCCCTGGCGGAGTTGGCTCGCGCGGGTCGCGATACTGCTGGCTGGGCTCGCTGCCGCAGTTTGTATTGTGCTGGGTTGGATCGTTTTCAAGGGCGCGTGGCCTGCCATGAAAGAGGTGCAATTCGAAGTCCTGCCGCGCTACGCGGCCATGGCCGTCGAGCGCCGTCCGCACTACCTGCTCTCAGTCTTTGTCCGGACAAATTATTTCCTAGGCGTGTGGAACTTATGGGCCACTCTTGCGGGGCTTCTGCTGGCGTGGCTGCGCCGGGATCTGAGGCGCTTCGCACCGGTCTTCCTTGCCGCCCTTACGGCCTATGCCGCTGTGGTGATGCAGGTTCGTTTTCATGATTACTACTTTCAGAGCTGTTATCCTTTTTTTGCCGCCCTATGGGCGTACCTTGCGATCAGTATCTATGAGGGATCTCGCGCTTTAGCAGGGAATTTCAGGCAGCGGGGCTTTCGGCTCGCGGCTGCGTTGGTTTGGATTGTTTTCGCCCAGGCCGTTTTCTGGCCGCTCCCGGAGGAATTCAACAAGCTAGCGATGCGGTACGAAGAACTGCGCGAATGGCGAACTGGCTCTGAGAGATTTTACTCGAGCTATCCGCGACAGTTGCCGTTCGAGCTTCTTCGGGGGCAATTCGACGTCATTCACTACCTCGAGAAGAATGCCAAGCCGAGCGACGGCGTTTTTGTGTGGGGCAGCAACTGCATGATTTATTATTTGTCAGGCCACCAAGCGCCAACCCGCTTCGTCTCGAACCTGGGCATTGTCTCACTCTGGGCCCAGCCTTCCTGGCGGGAAGAGTTGGTGCGGGACCTGAAAAACGCTCAGCCGCGTTTCATCATCGTAACGCGCGGCGACGCGCTGCCGACCATCACCTACGTGAACCTGGACTCCGAAGGTTATCTCAAGATCTATCCGAAGCTCGAGCAGTTGATCGCTGAAAATTACAATCCCCTCGCCGACTTTGACGCCTTCGTCGTATATGAACGAACTGGGAAGAGGACCTCTGACGTGAAAGCTTCGCGGCCGTAGTGCCTAATCTGAATCGCCGGCTGGCGCAGAGCGCAACTCTGCGACTCATCCGTGTCGCTCACATTATCGCAGAGTTTCACTCTGCGCCAGCCAGCCGAATGTGAGGTGTCGGGGTCGCGGGACCCGCCAGCCTTTGGAAAGACGCCTTGGCCCACGCTACCGCCACGAGGAACCCCGCAATTCTCACCGTGGACTGAGCCGTTATTACCAAGGTTTTCCATTCCCCTGATGGCAGCGGTGGATGGCAATCATCGAGTCCTTGCTTTTCAAAGCGCGGTTGTCATATTCGACGGGAAGGGCGTTTTTCGTTCCCAATCTCGCGAACGGCTGTTGGCACTCGCCTACGTGATATAGAATCGGGTATTGCAGCCTGCGGATCGGGGCCTTCAAGCAGGAAGCCGCAGCACATGCCGAATCCGCCGGCGGGTCCGTCTCGGCGAACTCTGCTACCTGCGAAATTGCCGCCGAACGGCGAGAAGGATTAACGCGATCAGGGTAGAGGTAAGCAGTAGTTCGACCAACGCAAGCAGGCGGCCCCAGGGATAGCCGGGCTCGTAGGCAAGATCGCGCTGGAATGCTGCGACACTGAGGGACGTCATCACGCTGTCGCGGAAAAGTCTTCCGGGACGTTCGCAGTTCCAGTACCTCAGGCTCGTTTCCTGGAGCGAGGCAGTCTGCACTTGGATAGGAGTTGTTTTGGCGGCCGGCGATCTGCCTTCCGCCGGCCTCAGGCCCAGCAAGGGGTAAAGTGCGGCAAAGAGCACGATGACGGCAGACAGCCAGAGCAGCGGCTTGCCCCAGCTCTCTCCATAATCGCTGGCGCGTCTGTACCAAGCCGCCAATCCTAACCGTTGGTGCCAGGAGCGCAGCTCGCTGAGCAGCCACGGGCTGCATCGCAGTTTTCCGCACCACTCACCGAGTTTCCTCAACCGTGGCCTACCCGACAGCTTCGCTTCCAACTGCGACAGCCAAGTCAGACGCGGGCAAGCCAGCCGTTTCATTTCCATCTCGCCGTAATGAAAGTCCCCCGCCGTCCAGTAATCCCGCCGGTCGTCGTAGTTCTTTTTGAGTTGTTGGTAGAGCTCGGAAATCAGGCGGTAGTTACGCTCGTCGGGGCCTCTTCCTTGGGCAGGTATAGCTCCCAGAGCTTCGTCTCCTGGGTCGGCCACTTCCTCAAAGAGCATTCGCTTGCCGTTATTCGACCGCTCACGCCAGCGGACGTCAGAGAACACGAACATTGACATGTCACAATTGCGGAATATTGCCTGCCCGAGGAATGTTCTGAAGAAGGTTACAGCCGTAGGCTTGTCGAATCTTGCATTCGAAAAGATGGGACCCGGACTTAGGGTGTTGTCCTCGCGAAATCGGGTTTCACGAAAGATGGCTTGCCCTTCAAAGGCCGCAAACCTAAACTCGGCGCGTTGAGCGAAGGTAGCCCACGTGAAGTCGGCATCGGCTGTGAAGGTAGCCCGGATAAAGGCGGCTACGCCCATAAACGCAGTTCGCCTGAAGCCTGCCTGCCCCCCAAACGTCGCCTCGTTAAATATTGCATCCTCACTAATACTGGCGTCGCGGAACTCAGCATCCTCGGTAAAGTCGGCTCCACCGAAAAGGGCCTCTCGCATGAAGCGGGCTTTCCAGAAGGTTGCCGGACCTCCGAAGCTGGCCCCGCTGAAGCGAGCATTCCCGATGAAAGTCGTCTCCGTGAATTCAGCACCTTTGGCGAACTTAGAACCGCCAAACTCCGCGTCCTGTGTGAAGGTTGCCTGCCAGAAAGAACTGTCCCTCGTGAATACGGCGCCAGTGAAATCTGCACGCTGACCGAACTTCGCTTGGTAAAAGAGGGCATCCCCTGCGAATCTCGCCCAGGCGAACGAGCACTGGGCGGTGAATTCCCGCATGCCGTAGTTCGCCGATGGAAACACAAAGTACGATAAGTCGGCAGTCCCGGTTCCTGCCTCTTTCAGAATACGCTCAAATTCCGCCTGAAATTTCGCATTATCTTTGTCCGGATCCCGGGAATGCATGAGGCAGACAGGCTCCTCGTCAATGCCTGGAGGCGCGTTGTAAATGGGCCGCCCGCAGCGCCGCTCAGCCCACGTCGGTACGGGGCAGCCTTGATCTCCCTCCGCCTCGTGATTGCCAGTCTGTTCGTCCTCTTCCGTGTCGGACATGTTGGGATGGATTTTACCAGAAGGTGTACAGGGTCGGGCGCAATAAATGATTTCCTCGGGTGATGACTGGTGGATTGGATTCACGTGGACCAGTTTCGAGGTATGATAAGAGCATGTCTACAGTACCAAATAGAGTCCCGCCTGAAGTGACTTTCGACGAGTATTTCTCAGGCCGCAGGTTGGCAACTGTTGATTTCACAGACCGCATACTTGGGGACGCCATTGAAGGAATCCGCGATTCAATTAACGAGCGTTTTCGAGTGAATGCCGCGGGAATTACAAGCCCCCATGGTGAGCCAATCATCCATATGGATTACCTGAGGTCGGACGAGGTGAGTGCATTCGCTTTCTTTCATGAGGGGATCGCGTTTATAGCTCTCACAAGCGCGTTGCTAGTACGGTTGATTGACATCACTTCCAAGCTCTGGCGCCTGAATCCTCTCGGCGAAATTCTGAAGATCAACCTGAGCACTGAGACCAGGAATTACATCGGTGCTACGAGTCTGCCGATCCAAATGCAAATTGTGTCGGGCCATGAGCTTGGTCACATCTTTCATGGTCATTGCGGAGAAAGTGATCGTCCTGGTCTCAGGGTCGACACGGCCAGCCAACTTCGGGTCCAACCGGACGGCGAAGCGAACCACATGCGCGACCAAGCAATGGAAGTGGAAGCTGATGGCTATGCAGCGCATATGATGCTGACAAATTTCCTCAACGGTGTTGGGGAAAATCTGTTCGGGATGCTTAATCCTGCTCTGCCCAAAGAGGAATTCATTCTCACGTACTTCCTGGTTGAGTTGGGCTCCTTATTCTATCTCTGGGGGCCTCGAGCCTTTGATCCGCAGAGCGTCCGGTCCTACGATCATCCACCTGCTCTGATGCGAATGAACGTCTTCATGCGGGATATTGAAGTATGGTGCAGCGAGCACCGGCCGGACCTTGTGCACTGGGGCACTCTCGAACGATTTCAGAGGATCATGCATTGCGTTTCCTTGGCTAATGGAGAAACAGAAGGTCTTAAAGTATGGCAACGACAAGGCGCATTTCTTCTCAGCGACGCAGGCGAGCGCTATATCGCTGACCTTTACAAGACTCGCGAAACGCTGAGAACGGATATGGACCGCCTCCGCTGGAATCTCAAGCCTACGAATAGAGCGGGCCTGACGCAATAAGCCGCTGCAGCACCGCAATAGAAGGATCTGTCATCGGCGATTCCCCCGAGAGTGAGGGTGTAGTGTTTACCGACAGTATGCCGCACCGATTCCTGTTGATAAATTCCCTTCCCACGAGTGATTTTCAGATGATCGATATTGTCGAGACTGGATTGGGCCCGGGCAGTCGCCTCCCCGTCTAATCAGCGCCACTCACCTGGCATATAGCGGCCTACTCGTAGAATTGCAATCCCTGGCCCTCCCGAAGTCCCGAGAGGGAAAAGGTGTCAGGCACCTTTTCCGCCTTTTCCGCGTCGCCCTCCGCCCCGCAGGCTGTTTTCCAGTCCGAACAGCGCTACCGCACTCCATACCCATTCCTTCGGGAACAAAAGGTACCTGGAACATGTGAAAAAATTGGTTTTACCGATTTCAGCACTACGCATTTTCAATAAGTTACACGGTTGATAAGGGGTCCAAATTCAATTTTTTCACATGTTCCTGACACCTTTTTCCACTGACACCGTTTCTCCTCCGCCTTTCAACAGCCGAGAAGCAAGCCTTCCGAGACGCCGCCGAACGCTCCGGCATTCCCCTGGCGACGTGGGCTAGAGATAAGCTTCGCCGCATTGCGACCCGAGAACTGGAGAATGCCGAGCTTCCTGTCGCATTCCTAAAGTGAGGCATCATGATAAAACCCAAATATAGAAAGGGGCTAGATTTTAGCCAACTTGCTCGATCCGTAGTTGAGAGGGCTATTGCCGCGCCCCTTACCCCAAAGAAAATTACCTACGTCGGCCATAGAAATGTAAAAGGACCACTAAGACAACCGCCAAAAAATACCGCCAAAAAACACCGCCAAAAAACAGCAAGCCCAAGTCCAGATAATAAGATATACTGCGAGCCTTTCAGCATGCCTATAGGATTCTTCGAAGGAGTATTCGTTGGGTCCAATAGAAGAGTTCGCGCTTAAAGTCCAATTGATTTCACAGGAAACCCTGCGCGCCTCCCTCTCAGCCTGGTTAGATTTTTGGACATATCTAATCGTTGTGGGCGTAGCACTAGAAATAATTGATTGGGTATGGGAATATGCGAGCAATTTAAAAGATTTTTGGCGCGGAGTTATCCACACTCCAGAGGAACCCAGTTTCGTAAAATTCTCCATTGGACTAATGGCCATAGCCCTAGTGGTGACAGGTGTGGCCGGAGAATGGTACCTACAGGTAAGAATCGGGGAAGCGGAGTCAAAGATTGAACAAATTGCGGATTCTCTGGAAGAGTCAACTTCGAGTAAGTTACGCGACACAGTGAGGGACGTAGGAGATACCAAAACTGCCGCAAAGCAATCGGCAGTTGCGGCAGAGCAGGCAAGCGTACAAGCGGGGATAGCCAGACGGCGAGCCGAAGCGATAGGAAAACAGGCCACGCAACTTGCGTCAGACCTAAGAAAAACGGCTGAAGCCCAAGAAAAAGCAGCGGCAGCGCAATTAGAATTGAATAAATACCTCGAAACAAAGACCAATGCGAGGTGGAAGAATTTAACCGTCAACACCGATTTGCTGAAAGGGAGCGCAAAGGCAGCATTTGAAATCTTATATGTTCCAAACGACGAAGATGGATTCACCTTCTCGACCCTACTTGCCAAGATGTTAGGAACTTCTGGATGGACCTTTCTAGGCATACGACCATTAAAAGACAGTGATGCCGTAGAAGGTGTTTGGAATATCCCAAACGCCCCGTTGGCGTTCAACGCTGGAGCTTGGTATGGGATCAGCTTCAACGTAAAATCACCGCCTCCATACCCACCGTTTGGACACGAAAAAGATTGTCCGGTGTGCGCATTAGTATCAGCAATTGCAGGAGGGTTCAAAATCACTGCTGACCCACGACTCCCAGAGGGAGTTGTGCGAATCGTCGTTGGACAAAGACAGTAAGCCGGTCCAAGGGAAGCAAGTATTACCGCTACTAGATTCCGTATTTTTCTCCAAACTGAACCAGTACCAAGCTGACCGCAGGATTGACTTGGGCGAACCACGGAGTCAGAATATCACTGATTACAGGCGAGGCCAATTGGGGAAGCCGACCAATGCAGAAGATCTTCATTTCCTATCCGTTCGAGAGCAAGGACGTAGCAGAATTGCTTAGAGACTTCCTCGAGCACCGAGGGGGAATTGAGGCCTTCTGGACTGACTGGGAAGAGATCACACCGGGGCAGCAGATTGTGGAACGCGTCCAGGAGGGTGTCCGCGAATCATTCTGTTGTGTCCTTCTCCTGAACAGCTATTCCGTGAAGTCAACTTGGTGCATGGCTGAAGTGGGAGCTTTCTGGGGAGCCAACAAGCCTATCATAGTCTATCCCATTCAGCCCCGTTGTGACGCCCCGGCCTTTCTTCAAGGTTTGAGGAGAGCCAATTCCACGGACGAAGTGGTAAGAGCTTGCAAGCAAATTGTATTACCGGCGCCGCCGCCACCGCCGCCTCCTTTTCTGGATGTATTCCAGAACAGCGGAGTTGCCAATGCCTTCAGGATCCCGGTCCGCGATCACGAACGCGAAGCTCGCGTGTATGGCCTCGTCCGTGAAGAACGCCAGCGACCTACCAAAGTGAAGACGTTCCGACTATCGGCAAGTTCCGGTTTTAACTATTTGCACTCCATGGGTAAGGTCTGGAGGGGCGGCTTGGGCGATGCCATTTTGAAAGACGGGGTAGAGTTTTCCGTTGTTCTCGAATCGCCGTTCTCACCCTTCGCCTTTACGCGGGCACTAGCAAATGAGCGGAAGTGGGACCATTGGAAAGAGAAAGTGTACATTGAAGAGCTAACTGGCCTTGTCAAGAACCACAAGGTGGAGGTGCGCGTCAGCGAACACCCGATGAACTGCTCTCTGTTCTTTACTAGCTCCGCTGTGTTCTACGACCCTTACCTGTGGGGCAGGCCTAGCCCGGCCGGGGCTACAGAAAATAACTTCTGGGTTTTCGAGTTCCGCGCTGTGGCCGACCCTGATTACGACTGCTATGGCCTTTTGGGGAGACACTTCGATTTTCTTTGGAGGAATAGCGAATCCTTAGAAGAGTTCCTCGTATCAAGTCCGACCAATTTCGAGGATCGGAGAGACGATTTCCATGAACGTCTGCTAAAGAAGCAGAAGTCAGAGAGACGATGACGATGCCGCCGCCGAGACGTGCCGTTGAGGAGGCTTTGCTTCCGTACCGGACCTGCCGCCGATTGGTTCTTGGCGATATTCTGGAGCAGATCACGCGAGGCGGGGGTGTCGCTAATACCTTCCTTGCGATCTCCAGGCTGTTTGTTCGCGTAAAGAGTGCTGACAGTATCCTGGAAAAGATGGAACGGAAGGGCATAACGGTCGCCGACGCGTCGGAGATTCCAGCGAGGATGACCGACATCCTGGGTTTCCGGATTATTGTGGAGAACATCGAAGAGCTGCGCGCTATCCAGCGGTTCGTCGAAGCCAAGTTCGAAGTCTCCTCACGGCGGGACCAAGTTGAACATCCGAGTGAATTCGGGGAACGGGGAGTGAGGTACAGCCTTCGCTACTCGGACGGCGCCTCAGCGTGTCTCTTTGAGATTCAGGTCCGCACGTTTCTTCAGCAGTGTTGGGCCAGCCGGTCGTTTCACCTATTCCACAAAAAGCCACGGGAGGTCGCGCTCAAGCGACGTGACACGCTGCTTTCGTTGAGTGACTCGCTGTCTTCTGCCGACCGAGCCGCCCAGAGCCTTTCTGAGAAACGATCGCTTCCTACAGCGGGCCCTACGTTTGACTGGAAGGATCTTCCTCTGTGCAGCCAAGTCAACCTTATCGTAGTCGAGCCGGGGGAACTGTTCAGTACCCATGTTGTCATACGATTGACAGGAAAGGACAGTCAGGATCACGAGGTCATTGTGCGGCGCAAGGTCGAGCTTTACGCCTCGCACCCAAACTGCGCCATCGTGGAATGCTCTTGCCTGAACTTTCTCTCCTTCCTACTGAATGAACCCCTGGTCTGGGTACCCTTGGACCGTCTGGAGAAGGCGGTTCTGTAATCATGTTTGTAGATCGGGTCGAGAGGCTCATTTCGTACCACGACACCTGGATTTCGCTGGACCCATTACTCGGCTGTCCGTACCAATGTGCGTACTGCGTCCTCCGACACTACAGCGGTACGGGCGTTCGACCGAGGCAAACCGTTTCACCTGGGGACTGCGTCCGGCAACTGCTACAGTACCCGCTCTTCGTTCGGGGACGGACGCCGGTGGCAATAGGGAATGAGACAGACGTCTTTCATTCGCTGAACGCCGCGTATGTGGTCACTGTGCTTGATGAGATGAGTGCGGTCCAGATCGAGAACCCGATCGTACTTGTCACCAAGAGCCCGCTATCTGATAAGACCATGAAGCGCGTCAGAAATATCCCGGGCCTCCGAATTGTCCTATTTCTCAGCTATTCAGGTTTGGGTCGCCAGTTCGAACCGAACTTCACGGATGAGCAACTCAGGCGGAACTTTTCGGTGGCCAAGACTAACGCTTTTCCTGTGGTTCACTATTGGCGCCCGCTATTGCCGGAGAATACGACGCCCGAGGCCGTGGAGAAAATGCTTTCATTCGCCTCCGCGATCGCCGATGCGACCGTTTTCATCGGCCTCAAGCTGCACCCAGAGCTCACGCGTATTATCACACAGGGTGGCGGATTAATGGTTCCTGACCAAGTTCGGGATCGCGCAGGAGAATGGCTTGAGTCCGAAACAGTGCGGTCGATTTACCGGGACGCTAGCCGCATTTGTCCCAATTACCCCTTGTACCGCCATGCCTCTTGTGCGCTAGCCTCCGTCCTGCGTCAGCCAAACCATACCGCCACGATTTACCGCCAGGATATCTGCCCGCCCAGCCACTGCCCGGTACCGCAACGGCGCACGTGCGAGGCGGCCCGACGAATTCCCACGGAAGGTGAGATTGCCCGCGTACTGTCAGCCCTGCCACACGGTATGGATTTCGAAAGGGGGTCTGACAGGGTGATTCTTAAGGGTAAAGTCACCCAGGAGGAATTTGCGTATCTACTGCACAATCTCAATTGCCCCATCGTGGTCGAGGCGGTTGGGATGCAGAGCTTGTACCATGGCAGCATATACGATGGGCAGCGGGAAACGAATTGACTGTCGTTGGTTGGGGCCACCGCTTTATCGAGGAAAGTACGAGAACATAGATACGACCATGGGCCACGTCACCGCGGCCGAAGTGGACATGATTACAAACCCTCTGATGGGCACTGAAGCGCAAGAGGAGAGTGTCCTGCCGCCGCTTCAGGGCGGGGGAAAACAGGGGAAAAGGTGTCAGGTAGAGCGCCGGGATAAACCGGCATGCAGTCGAGGATGAAAGAGCCTTACAGGAAAGGAGTAGCGAACCGCCTGGCCTCGAGTCTTGCGGAGGCAGTCGCGAGGCTGCCGTCGAAGCGTAGACAGAGGTATCAGTGGGAAGGTATGGAGCTGCGAAAACCGTCAATCGGGATGCCGACCCTGTTACCCGAAGGCCACACGCGCGCCGACGGTAACGCGAGCCGGCGAGTGGTCCCGCGTAGTCGTAGACCCCAGGCACGCTGAGAAACTGCATGCACGAGAACCGGGAGACCTCTTCGGTGATCCCCCATGGAGTCTGTGTGATAACCCTGAATTGTAGCGGCGGTCTATGACGGCCGTCGCAAATTATCAAGGACTTCGGCGCTCATAGAGCGCCGCTACAGCGCACGAAGCCGGGTTGTCACACAGACTCCCCTGGGGACCGGTCCGGGAAGGCCCAGAGCCGCACGCCGGACGTGTACGCCGGAGAGGAGCCGGATCGCGCCGCAGTACCGATGAAGCCGCCGAACAAGGATGCGCCAGCCCGCCATTCTTACGGAAAGTCTTACTTGCCCTGGTAGGCGCGTTGAAGAGCGGCGATGTCGAACTTTTTCATTTTCAGGAACGCCTGCGTCACGCGCGCGGTCCGTTCCTGGTCATTACCGCTCAGCAAGTCGTTCAACACCGTGGGAGTGATTTGCCAGCAAAGTCCGTACTTGTCTTCCACCCAGCCGTATCGCTCGCTGAACGGGTAAGCATCGAGGGGCATGAGGATTTTTCCGCCCTCGGAAAGCAGTGCCCAGAGCTCGTCGACCTCGCTCTTCGCCCTGCATTTCAGGTGGAATGAAACCGACGGATTGAATTTGAAGAGCGGTCCCGCGCTGATGGCCATGAACGGCTGACCCGAAAGCTCGAACGACACCACGTCGCAATCACCCGAGGGAGTGTTGTGAAGCGTCGTTATCTTCTTGACGGTTGAGTTTGGAACTAAAGTTGTGTAAGACTCGGCCGCTTCTCTTGCCTCTTTGTCGAACCATAAATGTGGAGTGATTTTTCGCATGGATTTATTCTAGGATTTTCAGAGAGTGTGTCAGAGGGCTAGCGCAGACATCCGCGGGTGGCGCGTACATTGCATTTTATGCATGCGCCATGAGCGGCTTGACTCAGCTTCAACCGGATGCCCAGCTTCGTCCCCACAGGAATAGCGTCCGGCTCGCTGCCGGAGACGACCGCCGCTGGAATGCAAGTCGCTGACATCAGCACCAGCAGTATCAGCTTTCTCAGCATCATGTTATTGCTCCCCGGAGCACTACGGGTTGCGCAGAGCGAAGCGCAGCCTCAGCCCCGACCATCTTAGACCCCCGTGGGGCTAAACGCAAAAGGGTGGGAACAAGCCCCGTCCCTGCGCGCGGAATTTGAGATTGCAGATTCAAGACTTCAGATCGGATTGAATTGGGCTGGCGCAGACATCCGGTTTTGGATGCCTGCGGGGTTCGCGATAGCGAGCCGTGATTGTGGACATCCCCACCAAGAGCGAGCGCAGACCTGCTTTTCAAGGTTTGCGGTTTTTCGGAGAGCATTGCACGCCGTGACGAAAGCGGGTAAATAATTGCCATGTCCTGCCTGCGCCCCGACCGGGTGCGCCTGGCCACCGATGACAACGCGCACATCCGAGAACCGGAAGAGCCGCAGGCCTTGAAAAGCAGGTCTGCGCTCGCTCACCGTGGACTGAGCCGCTATTAGCAAGGTTTTCCATTTCCCTGATGGCAGCGGTGGATGGCAATCATCGAGTCCTTGCTTTTCAAAGCGCGGTTGTCATATTCGGCGGGAAGGGCGTTTCACAGGCACAATCTGGCAGAGGTGGTGGGAAGGGCTGTGCTCCCTTTTGGTCATGTATGCCAGTCGATTCCGCAACTGCGTGTGTACGGAACGGAATCGCAACGGAGGCGCAGGTTGGAAACGAGGGAGTCAAGAGCCGCGAGCGACCTTACGGCGGGAAGTTCATGCGGCGCAGCACGTCTTGGAAGCGTGGGGCGGAGCGCGGGGATTATTTCAGCTTTGCGTACTCCGCCTTGGCTTCCCTGAGAATGGGAACATCCGGGTCGGCGTCTTTCCAGAGCGTGAGGAAATCCTGATAGGCGGCGCGGGCTTTGGCCGTGTCGCCCTGCATGGCGTAAGCGCGCGCCAGTCCGAGGCGAGCCAGCGCACCCCAGGGAAAGTTCATCACCACTCCCCGGTGGTCGATGAATTTCTGAAATTCCGCTGCCGCTCGGTTGCCGTCGTGCAGCATGAGATAGGCTTCCCCACGCAAATAAGCGGGGCACAGGTAAATCGCGAGGCTCGCTGGTACGCTAAGTTCGACCGCGCTCGCCGCCTTCAATAGTTCGATTGCCCGGTTCGGGTCTTTGCGCTCCAGGGCGACCCCCGCCCGGATGGTGGGCAGCCAATAGCTCTGCACCAGCGTGTCCAGAGGGAAGGCCTTGTCGAGTTCGGCGGCCAGCTTCTCCGCCCCTGCCGTATCGCCTGCCCGCGCCAGGGCCAGCGCCGCTACCGCCCGCACATCGCGGTTCGGGGCCAGCTTCACTGCCGCCTTGGCCTCGGCACGCGCCTGCTCCCGGTTCCCCGCTTCCACCTCGCGCAACGTCGCCTCTGCCTGATAGACTGCCGCACTCTCCTTGGCGTCGTTGTGCTGGGCTGAATCCATCGCCCGCTCGGTCAGCTCGCACGCGTTCTTGAGCTTGCCGTACCAACCTTCCGTGTCCGCTTGGATGGCCAGCGACCAGTCTTCAAAGCCCGGCTTGCCCATGGCGGCTGAGGCCAACTGTGCCATCTGCGTCGCATCGCCCTTCAGAAACGCCACCCTGTAGCGGTTCGCGAGCAGAATCGGGCTCTCCAGCTTGCGCTCTTCCGCCTGCTTGAACACCGCCTCCGCTTCATCCAGCCGGTTGAAGGCCGTGTAGGCGACGCCGAGGTCGATATAGTTGCCCACATTATTTGGCTCCAGGCGCAGCGCCTCTCGCCATTCCTCCAATGCCTTTTCCCAGTTTCCAAGAATGGCGGAATCGAATCCCAGCTCCATGTAAGGCACGTCGTCTCTTGGGTAGGTCTGCTGCCACAGTTC
>Ga0326727_10007823_pt1 | contig 27764 bp, 22 predicted proteins | sample MB2enrmetagenome_FD_207643 | JGI IMG/M metagenome (GOLD analysis project Ga0326727, IMG submission 207643) | Lab enriched peat soil microbial communities from McLean, Ithaca, NY, United States - MB29MY | ecosystem: Environmental > Terrestrial > Soil > Wetlands > Peat | place: USA: New York...
GCGTGCTCTCGCCTTTGCAGGGCATTGGTCCCGAGCAGTTGAAGCTCAAGAATCTGGTCGAGCGGCTGAAATCCGGCAAGGTCAAGGAGCTCATCATTGCCACCAGCCCCACGGTGGAAGGTGAAGCGACGGCCGTTTACCTCTCCAAACTACTCAAGCCTCTCGGGGTGAAAGTAACTCGAATAGGAATGGGGATCCCGGTGGGTTCCGAACTCGAGTTCGCCGACGAGATCACCATGCTCAAAGCGATCGAAGGCCGCAGGGAAATCTAGCGGCGGTATACGACCCTTCCGCCAACTACGGTGGCGATCACAGCGCCCTTCAACGTCCAACCATCAAAAGGCGAATTGCGGCTCTTCGAGCGGCCTGTGGCAACGCGGTAAGTCCACTCGAGGCGAGGATCAAAGATCGTGATGTCGGCCGGCACGCCCACGCCAAGTCGTCCACACGGTCGGTTCACGATGCGGGCCGGGTTGGCGCTCATCAAAGAGATGAGATGCCACATCGAGATTTTTCCCGTGTGCACCAGTCGCGTAAGCGCCAGGCCCAGCGCCGTCTCGAGCCCGATGAGGCCGAAGGGAGAATCGCTAGCGAGGGGCTTGGCCTTGAGTTCGGGAGCGTGGGGAGCGTGGTCGGTGGCAATGGCGTCAATCGTTCCATCCCGAAGCCCTTCCACGACAGCTTCGACATCAGGCTCGCTGCGCAACGGCGGATTGACCTTGGCGTTGGTGCCATGCTCAAGGACGGCTTGGTCGGTGAGCGTGAAATGGTGCGGCGTAGCCTCACAGGTGACGCGGATGCCTCGGCGTTTGGCGAGGCGTACCAGATCGACAGAGCGGGCGCTTGATACGTGACAGATGTGCAGGTGTGCGCCCAGAGCCTCGGCCACGATCAGGTCGCGCGCCACACAAACGTCCTCCGCGGTGGTCGGAATGCCCCGGACATTCAGTTGGGCCGAGACGGGGCCTTCGTTGATCACTCCGGCAGCGCTCAGGCTGAGGTCTTCGCAGTGGTCCATCAGGGGGGCATTGAGCTCCTTCAGCACTTTCAAGGCGCGCTTCAATAAACCGGCGGTCTTCACCGGCCGTCCATCATCGGAGAAGCCCACCGCGCCGGCCTCCACCAGGGCGCGAAAGTCGGTGAGCGATTCCCCCTGACTTCCCATGGTCACGGCGGCGACCGGAAGAACGCGGGCCAGCCCGATTCGCTTGGATTTCTCGATTGTGGCACGCACAATTTCCGGGCGGTCGGTGACCGGCTTGGTGTTGGGCATGGAGCAAACGGCGGTAAAGCCTCCGGCAACCGCGGCCGCCAACCCTGTCTCCAGTGTCTCAGAGATCTCGCCGCCTGGCTCGCGCAAGTGGACGTGGAGATCCACGAATCCCGGTGAGACGACTTTGCCCGCGGTCTCGAGGACCTCGTCAGCCACCAGGCTTACGTGGGGTGCGACCTGGCGAATCACCCCATCCTCAAGCAAAACATCGAACTCGCCGTCCAACTGGTCCTCGGGCGAGATTACGTGACCGCCTTTGATGAGTAACGATGACATGGGAGATCACTGTTATTCTGAGCCCGCTGGTCTTTGCGGGCGAAGAATCTCCGTAGTTATTTGTTCCGGGTCACGCGCCCCCTTCAAACTGCCGAGATCCTTCGCTCCGCTCAGGATGACAGGGGCTCTTGATTCTTTCCCAGGTTCAGAGGATTTCGCTTCCAACCCTTGCGACGGCGCGCCCGAAAACGGGAACAGCGGAAGCATACAATCCATCACAGGTTGATAGCTCTTCCGGTGCTCGGGACACGGACCGTAAGTGACTAGAGCTCCGAGGTGTTCCTGCGTTCCGTAGCCCATATTTCTCGCCAAGCCGTACCTTGGGTACAAGCGATCGAGTCCCTGAAGGTGCGCGTCGCGGGCCACTTTGGCCAGGATGGAGGCGGCGGCAATCGAGACCGAGAGCGCGTCGCCATGGACCACCGCGCGATAGGGAATCGGAAACCCTGTGCCTTTGTTACGGCCTTCCAGAGGCATGGCGTCCGTAAGAATGAACTCCGGAGCCGGATCGAGCGCCAACAAGGCGCGGATCATTCCTTGCCTTGATGCCTCGTAGATGTTGATCGCATCAACCTCGGCTGCGGAAACCGAGACGACCTTGAAGGCGATGGCCTTCTCTGTGATTTCCCGGGAGAGCGATTCGCGCCGGCAAGGAGTGAGTTTCTTGGAGTCATCAACACCCAGGATGGGCTTGGCGGGATCGAGGATGACGGCGGCAGCATAAAGCGGACCGAGCAGTGCGCCGCGTCCCGCCTCGTCACAGCCTGCCACGAGGCGGCATCCCGCTTGGAAGACCTGTTTCTCCAGTTTCCAGGTACACCTGAACTCACTGGAGCTTGGTGAGGGCGGCATGGTGTGAACCATAACCGTTGAGGGGGTGTGCTGTCAACCACCCCTACCCCTCCTTAACAAGGAAGGGAGTCATGCCAAGCTCCCTCCTCGACTGTGAAAGGGGACCAACCCGCATTCCCCTCATCTCAGAGGAGGGGCAGAGGGTGGTGAATTCCTCAGGCTTCCTGTTCCGTGCGGACCTCGCGCAAACGCGCCGCCTTGCCGCGCAGCTTGCGAAGGTAATAAAGCTTGGCACGGCGCACTCTGCTGGAACGGACCACTTCGATCTTACTGATGGTGGGTGAATGCAAAGGGAAGATTCGCTCGACGCCCTGGCCGAAGGAAATCTTGCGTACCGTGAACGTGGAATGATTGGCGGCCCGCCGCTGGCCAATGACCGTGCCTTCGAAGACCTGGATGCGTTCCTTATCTCCTTCTTTGATGATAACGTGTACACGCACCGTGTCACCAGACTGGAACTGAGGCAAATCTTTCTTCATCTGTGATTGTTCAACTTTTTCGAGCGCATTCATAATTCCTATTCTCCCGAACTTGGAATAACGACCGGTTCGCACTCCTCTGCCCGGAGCGCCTCCAGCCAGCGACGCTCTTCGTCGCTTAGCGGCAAACCGGCCAATAAATCGGGCCGCCGGCGCCATGTTTTCTCGAGCGCGCGCTGGCGGCGCCAACGGCGGATCTCTTCGTGATTTCCCGAAAGCAGGACTTCCGGGACCATCCAACCTTGATACTCTGCCGGCCTGGTATACTGCGGAAAATCGAGCAGGCCGTGACGGAATTCGCAGGAACTTGCGCGCGGAGCGGTGAAGGACTCCTGGCAGGCGGATTCCTCATTTCCGAGAACCCCCGGCAGGAGGCGGATCACGGATTCCATCACCAACGCCGCGGGAAGCTCCCCTCCACTGAGTACAAAGTCCCCGATGGAGATCTCCTGGGTAGCCACATGCTCTGCGATGCGTTCATCCACACCCTCGTACCGGCCACAAATCAGCGCCACGCGCTCCTCCCGCGCCAACTCCTGCGCCAAGACCTGGTTAAAAAGTCTTCCCTGCGGCGAAAGCAGGATTACCGGAAGGCGCCGATCTGGCGACTCGGATTGCAGCGCGGCGACGGCCTTGAAGAGTGGCTCGGGTTTGAAGACCATCCCGGGCCCGCCGCCAAACGGCCGGTCGTCCACGCTCCTGTGCCGGTCGTCGGTGAATTCCCGCAAGTCATGCAGGCGAATGCTGGCTTGCCCGCCGGAAAGGGCGCGCTTCAGCACGCCGTACTCCAGCACGCTCCTGAAGAACTCCGGGAAGATGGTGATAACGTCAAAAGTCATGCATTAATATCCAGCAGATCTTCGGGCGGGTCAATCAGGATGATCCTGGCCTGCGTGTCGATCTTCGTACAGATGGCCTGCGCCAGGGGAATCAGTACTTCGCCGTGCGGCGTCGCCACTTGGAGGACATCCACACCGCCCGTGGGCGCGATGCCCGTAACCGTGCCCACTTCCACTTGTCTTCCACTGCGTTCCGTGACTACCCGGCAACCTTCAAGCTCCCAGAGGTAGTAATGACTTGGAGGAAGCGGCATTCTGTCTTCCGCCAAAATCAGCATGTTCCGCCCCCTCAGACTCTCAGCGTCCGAGATGGAGTCGACTCCGGAAAACTTGATCACCACCCGGCCCTTGTGGGGCCAAACGTGCTCGACCTTGATGGGTTGAGGAGCCGTTCCAGGGTTCTCCAGGAACACCTCGCGGAGTTCTTGGAAGCGCGCAGAGAACTCCGTCAGCGGTTCGGCAAGAACTTCCCCCCGGCGTCCTTGGGGGCGAACCACACGCGCGACGGCAAGGAAGCGATCTGGCACGGACCTCCTACTCGAGAATTTCGAGAGTGAATCGCTTCTTCAGCTTCATCCCCGCGGCGTTGAGAATCGTGCGGACGGAGCGCGCGGTTCGGCCTTGCTTGCCGATCACCTTTCCCAGGTCGGAAGGGTGTACGCGAAGTTCCAACACCGTCACCTGCTCGCCCTCGATGGCCCGCACTGTCACCTGGTCCGGGTTGTCCACCAGCGCCTTTGCGATTGCTTCGATCAGTTCCTTCATGTGGCCCTCCCTCGCACGCGACTCCTGCTTGTATAGCCAATTAGAAAGCCTGTGTCAGAACAAATGAGTGCAAGTCGCACCGGCCTGAACCGGTGGCCCACCGAGTGCCGTCAACTCGGCGTCGGTGTCGGGACTTCCGGCGCCTTCTTGAGTAAGCTCTGAATCGTCTCGGAAGGCTGGGCGCCCCGGCTTATCCAGTAATGCGCGCGTTCTCTATCAAAGACCACCGTTGGAGGATGCCGGCGCGGGTTGTAGTGACCTAGTATTTCCAGGAAGCGCCCGTCACGCGCTTTCTCACCAGCGATGACCACAATTCTATAACTGACCTTTTTCTTGGCTCCCGTCCGAGCCAAACGTATCCTTAACAATCGTCCCCCCTGAAATCCAAGTTTTGCAGGCTGAGGAGCCCTGCACTAGCGTGTTGCCGGCCAAACCGCACTTGCCCTGGATACGGTCTGGCTGTCATTCTGAGCGAAGCGAAGAATCTGCATTAGTTCGCCGGGCCTTAACTGCAGATCCTTCGCTTCGCTCAGAGTCTGTGATTTTTCTGGATTTTTGGCCATTTTCGAGCACTTATGTTATCAATGGCACTTTTCGGCAACATTCAAAAAAATCACGCTCTCTCAGGATGACAGCCACCTTCATCTCCGTAGGTGGCCTGCAAGTCCGTGTGCACTCGGAATCACAGCCACCAAAACTGCCCTCTATTAAACTTTCACTCCACCTTCCCCCACGGGCATCTTCAGCCTGCTGAGTTGCCGCCCCAGAAAGTTCTGGCTGAAGGATTTCATCATTTTGCGCATTTGGAAGTACTGTTTCAAGAGCTGATTCACTGCCTGGACGCTCGTGCCGCTGCCTTTCGCAATCCGCTTGCGGCGCCGCCCATTAATGATCTCGTGGTTGCGCCGTTCCTGCGGAGTCATGGAGTCGATGATAGCCTCGATGTGGATCAGTTCCTTCTCGTCAACGTTGGCTTTAGCGGCGTCCTTAAAAATGCCTACCTTGGGCAGCATACCCAGCATCTGGTCCATGGGCCCCAAGCTTCGCACCTGATGAAGCTGATCGCGAAAATCCTCCAGGGTGAAGGTATCGGTCTGGAGTTTGCGGTGAACCTCCAGGGCCTTTTGCTTATCGATCTTCTCTTCGGCCTTTTCGATCAGCGACAGGATGTCGCCCATGCCCAGTATACGGGAAACTATGCGGTCCGGGTAGAACACCTCCAGCGCATCATATTTCTCACCCACTCCGATAAACTTGATCGGCTGGCCTGTTACATGATGGATCGACAGGGCCGCGCCGCCGCGCGCGTCGCCGTCAAGTTTGGTCAGGATCACACCCGAGGTCCCCAGCCGCTCGTGGAACTCCTGGGCGCTGCGCACGGCGTCTTGACCAACCATGGCGTCGGCCACCAGCAGCACTTCGCTGGGGCGAAGCCGCGTGCGCAGATCGCTCACTTCCTGCATCATCTCTTCATCAATGTGCAGGCGCCCGGCGGTATCCACAATCAGCACATCGTGTCCGCGGTCCGCGGCGTCTTTGCGGGCCGCCAGCGCCAAATCGATCGGCGAGTTGAGCCCTTGGCCGGCGAAGCAAGGCAACTGGATAGCCTTGGCAATCACTGCCAACTGTTCGCGAGCTGCGGGACGATAAACGTCCGTAGAGACCAGCATCGGCCGCCGCTTCCGGCTGGAAAGCCATAGCGCCAGTTTGCCTGCCGTGGTGGTTTTGCCGGAGCCTTGAAGCCCCACGACGAGGAAGACCGTCGGGTATTCCTTCGAGAACGTGAGAAGCGAGGCCTCGCGCCCCAGGATCTCAATCAACTCATCGCGAACGATCCGAATCACTTCCTGGCCCGGCGACATGCTGGAGCGAATCTCTTCGCCCAGGGCTTTCACGCGCACTCGGTCGAGCAGGGCTTTGACCACATTCAGGCTGACATCGGCATCGAGGAGGGCTAGCCGCACCTCGCGCAAGTTTTCGTCAACCACGTCCTCGCTCAGAACTCCCTGCACGCGCAAGGACTTGAAAACTTTCTGGAAGCGACTTTGTAGAGCGTCAAACATAGGGCTGGGCAGACAACTGTCCTTGATCCGCTTGAGCAGAAAACCTTCATCCGGCTGAACTTCTATTGTACATCTGCAAACGTCTTAAAGGAAGCATGTTCTCTCGCGTAGCGCTGACCTTCAGGTCAGCACAAGGAAAGCACCGACCTCAACGCCGGCGCTGCCAACGCTCACTTCCCGGCCATGAGCTTCTCAATTTCTTCCACGGCGCGCGGCAGGCGCCTGCTGAGCAATTCGTTCCCATCCTGGGTGATGAGGATGTCGTCCTCGATGCGGACGCCGATTTTCTCTTCGGGTATATAAATGCCCGGCTCCATCGTTATCACCATGCCGGGCTGAAGGGGCATATTGTAGTTCATGGGGTCATGGACGTTCAGGCCGATCGAGTGGCCCAGGCCATGGATGAAGTATTGGCCGAGAGGGTTGCCGTGCATGTCCTTCCCGTGGGTGTTGATGTAGTTGAAGGCAATCTCGTGCAGGCTGTTTTTGCCACGCCCCATCGACATGCCAGGCTTGGCGGCGGCTATCGCGGCGTTTTGCGCACCCAGTACGATCTCGTAGATCTCGCGCTGGCGTGACGTGAAGTTTCCGTTAACGGGCAGGGTGCGGGTAATGTCAGCGGCGTAGCCGCCATAAGACCCCGCCACATCCATGACCACCACGTCGCCGTCCTGCATTTGCTGGTCATCGGCATCATAGTGTAAAACGGTTGAAAAAAAGCCCGAGCCAACGATGGGTGGGTAGGCCGGCCATTCGCATCCGCGCCGCCGGAACTCGTATTCCATACGGGCTGCCACCTCGTACTCCCAGACGCCCGGCCGAACCGTTTTCGCCGCCGCCAGGTGCGATTCGACCGAGGCGTCAACGGCCTTGCGAAGCAGGGCAATCTCACCCGGCGACTTCAGTACGCGCTGGCGCTCCACGTGCTGGCGCACGTCGGCAAGGGTCGCCTGGGGGGCCATCCCGCGCAACTTGGAGACGATCTCAGCCTGGAAATAATCTTCGCCGCTCTCGGGCTGGGGGGTCAGTTCCGTGTAGATCTTGGGAAACGCTTTGAGCGCTTCCAGAAGGTCCGACTGGAAGAGCGAGGCTGCCTTAACGGTGGGGAAACCTGTCCGTGCGCTCGCGTCGGGATCGTCCGGCCCAAGCTTCGGCCCATTCCATTTTTCCGCGAACAAGTTGCGCGCGGGTATGAACAGGATCTCCTTCTCAAGTTCGGGAGCGCCCCCGGGCTTTGGCGCCTTCGGGATCAGCAACATCATCGCGTTCGGTTCGTTCCAGCCGGTGAGGTAGTAGAAGTTTTCATTCTGGTGGAAGGTCGTCACGCTTGCGGCTACGTCGGCATCCTTGTAGCCGAAAAGTGCGATGACTCCGTCACCGCCCGTCTCGCGCACCAGGCGCACGCGCCGCTCATGAAAAACCGACAACGGCTCGCGTTCCCAAGCCAGGGCTGGAAGTATGCAAACCAGCAGCCCCATGGAAAGCCACAATAAGTTGCGCGATCGACGCATCAGCATGAGAAACTCCGCGAAATCACGAGTGTAGCATGGCCGGCCCTGCTTCGGCCTGTCATTCCGAGAAGCCGCAGGCGACGAGGAATCTCGCACTGCGTTGAGAATAGTCAGAGCGAGGTTCTTCGCTCCGCTCAGAATGACAGGAGCGAGATTGCTCGCGGAGTTTACCCTGAGCACCCAGAGCGAGATTCCTTCACTTCGTTCAGGACAGGCTCTTCGCTTCGCTCAGAGTCTGTGATTTTTTTTGGATTTTTGACCATTTTCGAGCACTTAACTCATTTGTTATCAATGGCACTTTTCGGCAACATTCAAAAAAATCACGCTCTCTCAGGATGACAGCGAAGGGTTCGGAATGACAAGGCTTGCAGTTGGGATGGAACTAGGTTTCCTGTGAAGCGGGACGGGATCGGCCCAAGGCGGGCAGGGTATTCCAAAGCCGGCGCAGGGGCGTCTGGAAAAGCGACATGGTACCCATATAAGCGTAGCCTACAAGAAAGAGGAGCAGAAAAGGCACCGTCAGGTAGTTCTCGACCCGGAATGAGTACGCGGTCGCGAAAACGAAATAGGCCGCCAAGCCCAGTTCGACGTAGGGCTGCCAACCGCCCCCTCGGCGGACGTACTTCTTCTGCTCCCAGCCTTCTTCCTTCAACTCCACCCGGTACTTCGGAGTGCGGACAAATTCCGAGCTCTTGCCTAGCAGAGCTTCGATCACCGCCATGGAATTGGTCACGGAAAGGCCGATGCCGGTGGCCATGAGGAAGGGCATGAACCTGATGCATTTCCACCAGTCTTTCGGGTAGAGCTCACGTTGGGCCACCATATAAAAGCTGGATACTGAGCAGGTGGATGCCAGGAACATGGGCAGGTCCAGGTACAACATCTGGAACCAACCCTGGTAGAACCGCACGATCATGGCGGGCAGGAGAATGACGGAAAAGACCACCATCAAGGGATAAGCGAGGTTGGCGGTGAGATGGAATGTGGCCTCGAGCTTGATGCGCAGCGGCTGACGGCTTCGCCAAATCCGGGGAAGGAGTTTCTTGGCCACCTGGATCAGGCCCTTAGCCCAGCGAGCCTGCTGCGTTTTGAAGGAGTTCATTTCGACAGGCAGCTCAGAGGGGCACTCGATATTCGGGTCATAGACGAATTTCCAACCCTTCAGTTGCGCCCTATAGCTTAAATCGGTGTCTTCGGTGAGCGTATCGTGCTGCCAGCCGCCCGCGTCTTCGATGGCCGCACGCCGCCACATGCCGGCGGTACCGTTGAAGTTGAAGAAGCGACCGGAGAAGTTCCGCCCGCCGTGCTCAATGACGAAGTGCCCATCCAGAAGGATGGCCTCGACTTCCGAGAGGTTCGAGTAATGGCGATTCACCCAGGTCCAACGGCCCTGGACAACACCGATCCGGGGATCGGCGAAGTATTCAACCATCTGGCGGATGACAGGAGGAGGCGGAACAAAGTCCGCGTCGAAGACGGCGATCAACTCGCCGCTCGCATGTTTCAAGCCCTCCGCCAACGCGCCTGCCTTGTAGCCCTCCCGGTTGTCGCGATGGTAGTAGGAGACCGGGTGGCCGGCGCGCGCATACTCGCTCGCCAGGCGTGAGGCTACAAATCGCGTTTCGTCCGTGGAATCGTCGAGGAGTTGGATTTCCAGCAGGGCACGAGGGTAATCGACCCGCGTGACCGCATCGAGCAGCCGCTCAACTACGTAGCGCTCGTTATAAATCGGCAGTTGAATGGTGACCCGGGGAAGAGGCCCAGTGTACTTTTGCGGCTTGGGCGCTTTCTGCTTGTTCTTAACGTAAAGGTAAGTCAGGAAATAGCGATGCATCCCGTAAATCGACAGGATGCTAAGAATCGTGAAGTACGGTATCAGGATGGCGAGATCGAAGGCATTCACATGGTAAATGCCGCGAAAGGGGTCTTTGTGGAAGATCGAGTTGAAGTACCGCCCCAGTTGGCTCGAGTGGAGGGGCAGGATTAGTAAGAGCAAATAGGCCATAAGAAAGTCAGCTCGCGGCTTGCAACCTACGACTCGAAAGCCCAAGCGTTCCGTCTTCTAAAGCGGCCAGGGTTACCTACAGGACACTAGAGCCACGGAAGAAACCGCAAGACTCCGTTCCGAAGCTCCTCGCCTGGTTGTTGGCCGCATTATCATTATACCCTGGCGGCAAAGGCCTTGTCGAGCGCTTTGTCGTGCTCGGTGCGGGTGGCAGCGCCGGGGGCTCCTTTCTTATGACATTTTGTCATTTCAGCCGGAGCAGGTCCCGGCAGAGCCACTCTATAAGGGTTGCAGTGCCCTTCCGTCAGGGGGCGGAGCCGAAGGCCCGTCCGAGCCACCCAATGCCATTCGCCGGACGCATCCGTTTTCGACGGCGATCCTTTGTTTTCATAGACATTCTCGCTTTGTTCCGTCAATTTTGGAGTCCGGTAGCAGCAGTTACCGCCTTTCTCCGCCGACACCTACCGCACGAAATCACGGTAATAAAGCTCTCTCGCCTCGGGAGATGGTTGTCGGTTCTTGGGCAGCGATCCCCTGTAGCCGGCCTTCTGTCACTTGCCCAGCCTCGCCTTTCGCCTCGGAACCGGTAACTTCGTTTTCGGAAATTGTGCTGTTCCTGCTCCTTTGAGGCTCTAATTTGCACTAATTTGCGTGCAAAACGCGCGTAATTTGCACACTCAAAAAAGCGATGTCCTTTATTCTAAAGTACTTCTTCAGTTCGTTCCCACTGTTTTTGTATTATCTCGCGCGCCTCCGGACCTCCGTCAGACGGGCAATCTCCAACCTGGCCGCATTCCTGCATCCCAGACCCCAGCCGCGACGCGTGAGGCGTCAAGAAGCTCGAATTCTGTGTTAAATGCGCGCAATGTGCACTCAATTCGGGTTCGTTTTGAGTTCGTTTTCGAAGTGCCTCGTTTGTTTTCAATAACATACTGACTTCGTTCGTACTATTTTTTGTTTTTGTGGAGCCGCTCCCTCTTGAGCGCCTCAGGACCATCCCGCTCTTCCTTCCCCATCCGGCCATCCCGGCGCTCGCCTGCGACAATGTGTCCACAAAATGACCACGATAATAGGCTATCACAAGTCCGTGAAGTTGTCAAGCGGAAAATGCAAAAAAGTGAGCCGACTTTGCCGGAGTTCCTCGCCTTGCCCGGCCAGACCACGCGAGGAAGAGTGACTGTGACCAGATGTCGTTTTGCAGCGCGCCCGTCGCCGGAATATGAGATCCCGCCCCTTCCCCTGAACGCCAGTGGCCCCCCGGTCGCGTCTAACGTTTACGGACTACGCTTCAAGTGAACTGTGGTCGCGGGTAGCGCCTACATGCCGCCAGAACCTAAGTTGGCCGCAACCGCATGTGCCCGGCGCCATCAGAACCGGTGAGGGGTTGACATACATGGGCCTAAGGGATGTGGGCAGTCCCTCGGGCCGGCTTGTGCCTCAGGGGCAGGCAGAGCTTACCGAACAGGGCGCCAACGAGTTGCCGTGCCAACCCTTGCTGGAGCGTGAATAGAGGTGGGAGCCGGATTTCGAAACTGTCTGCCCAAACTTGGGCTTGGTCGCGTGCAGAAATGAGGCGTGCGGTCACGCGCACCCGCAGCCCGAACCTGCGCACTCCTCCTTCCACCACGAAATCCACTCCCAACTCCTGTCCGATTTGCTGGATGCTCATCCTCGAGTCCTGGTAGTGCGCCGCTGTTGTGAAGGCAATGACCCGAAGCCGTTCCGGACTCCGTTGGCCGAGTGCCGAGATGATCTCGCTGGTGAGAACATTCGCGAACGAATTCCCTGCAGAATTATCAGTGAGATTCGTGAAGGGAAGGACGGCGATCAGGAGTGGCCGCTCAGAGGGAATCCGGTCTTTTGAGCTTTCAGCAAGCCCTGGCGATGGACCTGAGGTGGGTGGTTCCCGGCCATCAGCGGCACTTTGCGACTTTTTTCGGGTCTCCAGCCAAGCATCAATCGCATCGCTGAATCCATAGACCGTTTCTTTCTTACGATGCAGGTGACGACGGACGGGCAACCCCTCCTGCCGCTCCCAACGGCGAACCGTCCGTGGGCTGCACTTCAAATAGGCCGCGATCTCCTTCCAGGAATTCAGGCGCAACGCTGGGGGGGAGGAAGCGACAGCAGTTAAAATAGGAGTGAGTGCCTTATCTGCCATTGGCAAACTCCAGCAACCCGTTACACAAAGCCTAAACCGTTCGAAGCCACTCTTCAAGATAAATTTAACGAATTCTTCACATTTCTAACGCTCACGCTTAACTATATGCGCAATAGCCGAGGGGATAGCTCTAGCCAAATGCGGACAAACGCGGCCACGAAGAACATTGGCCCATGTTGTCCATTACGGGCTCCTGCGTTTTCCGCCTAACCTGGATGAGGGGCAGACAAATCCATGCTGAACGATGAGGTAGTCTTTACTTCCTGCTGGAACGTTGAGCGCCCGTGTGATCGGAATGATGAACGGTTTTTTAATAGTGCAATAGCAGAAACGATAAGTCTCATCTTGCTCTGTCTGGTCAGGGGCAGGTCTTTTGGCTACCAGCCTTCGTGATGCGGCTAAGCAGATCAGAAGTTATGAAACGCATCACCGATACGTCCCGGCGTTTCCAGGGGTCGCGGGAATCCGCGGGAAATCGTCAGCGACCCACGTGCCACGCCAACCCCAACAGGAAGGGAATGACGATACTTGTCGCCGATGATCATGACGTCTTTCGTTGCGGCTTGCGGGCACTCTTGGAGTCTCGTAGCGGATGGGTTGCGTGCGGAGAACCGGCAGGCGCGAGGTCAGAATAGTGGTGGAAAGGTGTTCAGCGTAATAAGGGGATACAATGCGCATTCTTGTGGTCGAGGACGAGGAGCCGGTCGCCCGCTTCTTACAGCAAGGTCTCGAATCGGATCATTATGCCGTCCATGTGGCCTACGATGGCGAGCAGGCTCAGTCGCTCGTCGATGAGGCTGACTTTGACTTGGTGATCCTGGATTTGCTCCTTCCCAAGGTCGCCGGGTACGAAGTGCTGAATCACATACACAGCCAAAAGCCGTCTCTCCCTGTTCTGATCATATCCGGTTGCGCAGATGTGGAGGACCGGGTGAAAGGCCTGGACTTGGGGGCCAGCGATTACCTGGCGAAGCCGTTCTCGTTTAACGAGCTTTCGGCACGCGTCCGGGCTTTGTTGAGGCGATCTCCTGATTCGCCTGGTACCTTCCTGCAATTGGAGGAGTACCGGCACCGGTTCGAGCAGATGAAATGGCTCTTGGGCCTGCCCCCCACCTTCGGTTTCTTAGTTGAAGCCGATGGACCGTATCCGAGAGGCCATTCTCAGGCGGTGTCCTGGCTGGCGATGCAGATCGCGAGGCGTGTGGGACTATCCCAGGGAGAAGTCGAGGAACTCCGTCTGGCAGGCCTCCTTCACGACATCGGTAAGCTCCACGTGCCATTGCACATACTCGACAAGCCCGAATCCCTGACCGCGGAAGAGTTCGAAACCATGAAGAGCCATGCGGCTATGGGAGAGAAACTGTTGGAACCTTTCAAAGTGAAAGGCATCGGGCGCATCGTGGGTCACCACCACGAACGATACGACGGCAAGGGTTACCCAGACGGGTTGGCGGGGCACCAGATTCCACTGGGAGCGCGAATCGTGGCTGTGGCTGAGTGTTTCCACGAAATGGTTTCCGATCAACCTTACAAGAGTGCCCGCGCTTTCGAGGATGCCCTTGCCGAATTACGGCGTTGCTCCGGCACGCAGTTCGACCCCGAGGTCGTAAAAGCCTTCCTCGACTGGCTCCAGATCTACGGTGATCCCCGCGAGCAACAGTAGCAACGGGATCGTGCCGTTTTCGGTGAAATCGACGAGGGTTGGCTCCCACGTTCGGCCCGAGTTGAGTCGGTTGCGGTGAATCAACCCTGGTTCGAAAGAAAGCAGCCGGAAAGGTTCATTGTCATATTGAACCACCTGGAGGCCCGTCGGTGGTTAGACCGCACCGAGCTTGACGCCCGCCTCGATCCAGCTCGGCTCGGGATCTAGTACACCTTCTGGCCTGGCTCATCGCAAGCTAAGCCAGAAAGCCGTGCCAGGAAGGAGCTAGGATGCTGAACGAAGGTTTTGGCACCTCCTCTAGAAGAAGCGAAAGGGTGTTGCTAAGAATCCCCATACGGGTCGTGGGCAACGATACCCATGGGAATGCTTTCGACGAGACTACCTATACGCTGGTCATAAATCGGTCCGGAGCGCTGATCGCCGTTGCGCACCTGCTACACCCGGGAGCGGTGATCAAGATTACGAACATCAAAAACAGAATCTCTTGTTCCTTCGTAGTCGTTATGCGAGCCGCGGGGTCATTGAGCGGTACTCTCGAATGGGGCGTGAAGTGCCTGACGCCGGAGATGGAAATCTGGGGTGTTCACTTTCCAGACAGATCGGAAGAACCTGCGGAAGCGGATCTCACCCATGTCTTGCTGGAGTGCCGGGAGTGTTCTTCCCGAGAGATGGCGGCGCTCACGGTGGAACAGTATCGCAGGCTAGAGGCGCGGTCGCGCTTACCGCGCCCCTGTCCAAAATGCGGGGTCGTCAGGGATTGGCAATTCGTGGCCACCGAAGCTGGACCTGGAGGAATTCCACCGAGCCTTCCGGTCCCCTCAGCTTCCGGGTTGACTTCACGGGACGAAGCCGGCAGACGGCGAGATCAAACCTTGGCGGTAAAGCTGCCGGTGGAGATCAGGCGACCGGATGGGTCCCAGGAGACCGCCAGGACGGAGAACATTTCCGAAACTAGTCTCTCCTTCGCGTGCGACCTCGAAATGCAAATTGGAGACAGGTTGTATGTGAGTGTGGGATTGGATCCTCCTGCAGAAAAACGCGATCTTCCTGCGCGCATCATGTGGCGATGTCCCGCCCAGGCCAAGGGAAGGGCATACTATGGGGCAATGCTGGAAAACGCGAATGACGCCGCGGCGGCTGGTTACGGGCCATCAGCCAAGGGTTTTCGAACAAGCCCGGGTGCAGCGCTGAATGCTAAATTCTGACTAGCCAGTCTTGGCGGCTATTACTTGCTTTCAATGTCAGCCCGAGCTATGGGGGCGACAGCGCACAACAGACGGTGACTACCCGCAGATCGTAGGAGGTGGCCTGCGTTTGGCATTCCTGGGGCAAGATGTTCTTCGTTTGAGTTTTTGGACGCTACGGGATCGCTGAAAAACCCAAGATGGCCAGGATCAGCTTGGGAGCTTCGCGGTGAGCTTTGCATTCGGCGAGCCACTTCGCAACGGACTTCATTCCGAGTCTGGTGTCCGTGGGTGTCGTTAACTCTCTTGAAGCGGTCAATGTCAGGCAGGGCGTTGCATACCGGATTTCCGGTATCAATAGCTTTTCACACCGTCGGTTACGAATGTAGCGAGCAGAGCTAAGGGCGGTGGGGATGCGCTGAAAGCTGAATTGGGGGGATCGGATGAACCGACGGCGGGTGGTGGCGCTCAAAGCACTGCATCGAGGAGAGGATGCACTGAATCGATAAGGCGCCTCACCTGCCGCCGTGTTCCTGGTTCTTTTCCGAGCGAGACGACGGGAACGCGACCGCACGCCGTAGCTCACGAGTGGAGAATGGGAGGTGCCGAATGGAGGCATATTGGGTTCGCAACGGCAGGGATGGCGACAAGGTTCTCGCCCGACGGCTGCGTGAGGTGCGCAGCGCTGCGGGTCTGAGCCAAGCCGCAGTCGGGAAGCGGGTTGGGCTGGCCCACACTTACATCTCCCGACTGGAAAACGGGCGTATAACCCCAGGACTCCCGCTCTTAGAGAGGCTCGCGAATGCCTTGCAGGTTGAGCTATACCAACTTTTCCTGGGTGCGGGCGCAAGACCGGAATCTCCCAGACTTCTACCGCTCGTTCCTGATGGGGCGCAAGAGCGGTCCCTGTTGCAAACCTTCCGTGAAATCTCGCGTGAAGACAGATCATTGCTGCTGTACATGGCCCGCCAAATGGTGAGTCGCGCGGGGCACCGCAACGAAGAACGGCGGACAAACCTCGCAAGCCAAGCACGACACGCCCCGAGCGACCATGCCACGGCGCGACTCAATCAGACAATCGGCGTGCATTCCGTCAGCGTGCCCCCAGTAACAGTCATCTCCGAGCCGAGCATATCGACGGCAGAACCAGAACGGGCCCCCAAAACGAGCCAGGAGTTCGAGGCTAAAATGCCGCCGATGAGTTACCTGCTTTACTGCATCTTTCGCGATCCGCTTCCGCCGACCTTCCAAATCCCCGACGGCGCGACGGGGGATCGTGTCTTCACCGCAAACTACAATGGCTTGGGCGTCGCACTTTCCAAGCTTGCCTGGCTCGACGCACCTCTTGATGCTTCGAAACTCCTCGCCCATGAGAGGGTGGTAGAGTCCTTTTATCGCCACCTTACCGTCATTCCCTTTCGCTGTGGGTCTTGGGTCCGAGATCCCTACGACGCGGTGGTTTTGTTGAGGGATAATCACAAAGCCTACAGCACGCTTCTCCGCGAACTCGAAGGACTGGCAGAGATGGGCATACGGATTATTCTGGATAACCCGTCGCCGGGGCGGGAGCTGATCGGCGCGTGATCCTACCGGAGGAGCTCTCTTTCCGCCCGAGCGTGCCCGGGGGCCGCCTACGGTGATCTTCAAGTGGAGCGGGAGGCGCGCAGGCACGCGTGTTTTGCGTTTCTGTGAGACTTTTCATCGTGCGTTCGCGTCACTAAACACCCGGACACCTCACGTATCTGAGAAGAACCGCGGAGGAACGCAAACCACGCGCACCTTCGCGCTACCGCTGGTCTGCAAGCCGGGCATTTGGACGAGTTACGGGTAACCGTGCTTTTGACTCGTCGGCAAACTCCGGTCCCAAGAATGGTAAGGCTACGCGGCCAAGTGATCGCATACATCACGGTTCGGCAGAGCCGCAATTCAAAATTCGAGATTTGAAATTCAAGAGCATGTGACGAAAACGATTATCGGCAAAAATCTTGGCGCGTCGCGACGTGGACCGGAAATACGATTACCGCTATTCCTGCCTTATCACCGTATTCGGCCGACTGCTCATGGAAGGGTGGATCGCGGAGGCAGATTTGGGCGGCCTTGCGGAAGATAAACTTCAACGAATTAAGGGCTTGGCGAGCTTCATGGGGCAGTCGGAAGGCTAGTACTTAATCACGGAAGTCGCCGTGATAACGTCGCGCTTTGAGAGGGCGGGGGTTCAGCCCCGCCGCCTACGGGAGCCCAACGAGTTGGGCCTTCAGGCCCTGAAGCCACGTTCCTTCAGGGGCTAAAGCCCCAATGACGAGCCGTTTTCCGTGGCGGGCTGAAGCCGCGCCCTTCCCGCCGCTCAGCAAAGCCGCCACTACTTCAGACAGTGCCGCGGCTGGCAGCAGCCTGCGTCGAGGCCCCCGGCGCGGGGGTCGGGCTGAGCTGCGGGAGCTTCTCCTCGGGCATAATGATCCAGGCGATGATGTAGGCGAGCAAGCCGCAGCCACCGAAGACCACCAAAGCAACCCATAGAATCCGAACCAGGCTGGGATCCAGGTTCAAATAATCTGCAAAGCCCGCGCAGACACCCGCGATCTTGCGGTCGGTCCGAGAGCGCGAGAGAGGTTTGCGGGGCGCGGGCGGGTTGAAAAGCGCCGTCCCGCATTGGCAACAGAAGTTCACCCGGTTAGTAAACTCTTTTCCACACTGTGGGCAGAACATGTTCGCCTCCTGTCCCGGATTTTGGATTCAATCCTCTATACGCCTCTGGGTTAGTGAAAGTTCCGTTTCCGGCTGCCCCCTGCCCGCCGCCCCGCCAAGGCGCTCCTCGGCCTGCCGACAGAATTCGTCTCGGGGAGCCTGATTTTGGGTTACAATCCCACTCATCGTAGTCTAATAAGAGTTGGGGGGAAATCACATTGGTACGTCTCGAACTATGCGTGTAGCACCGAGGATGACCTGGGTCGCTCGAAAACCGTTCATGGTTTTTGCTCGCGGCACTTCTTTACGCCGGGGGGTCGCCTATAGCCTGTTCCTGGTCCGGTTGATCCTGGCGCCGGTCATTTTCCTGACCGTTTACTACATCTTTGCTATGGGGTGGATCGTTGACCGCATCGTCAGCGTCGATGCCCCGATGGCCACGCAGGCGGAACAGATCTCGCTGGAAATGCTGAAGGCGCTGCGGGCGGAACGGAGTTACTTCCTCCTCTATGACCCGGCGGAACTGGAAGCGAACCGCCAGGCGCTGGCGGCGATGCAGCAGATCATCGATTCGTGCCTCAAGCTACAGCCGGAAGAGGGAGTGGCCCTCGAGAAGATGCGGACTCAGGGGCAGTTCTATCAACAGCGGATGGCGGTGGCGGTGGCGCGGCGGGCGGAAGTGAACGAAGCGCCGGCACAGCACGTTCGCGATGTGATCCGGGCTTACACCCGAGACCTGGATAGCTTGTTAAAGGCCTCGAGCCACACCAACCGTACAATCTTGATGGAAGAACTCCACAACCGCCTGGGCTCGCTTGACGAGCAGGTGGCGTCCTCGCTGGCGGCCGAGGATCCGGCGTTCCGCCAGATCTCTGCCGACCTCCGCTCCTCCAGCGAAGCGGTTGTGAAGGAGTCGTCGGAGCTGGAGGCTCGAAGTTGGCAGCGCGTGCAGCGGGACCATGCGAGGGCGCGGCTTTTGCTGCGGCGGGCGGAGTGGGTGCTGAGCACCGTCTCTTTTCTGACGATCCTCTTGAGCATTTGGGTAAGCTTCGTCTTGCCGCGGAGGGTGGTGGAACCGCTCGTGGCTCTGAAGGCGGCGGTGGATCGAGCGGCGGTGGGGAATTATGCTATCGAGTTTGACGTGGAAGGGGAAGGCGAGGTCGTGCAGCTTGCCAATAGCGTCCGCAAACTGCTGGCGCATGTCCAAGAGAAGGAGGAAAACTCCAAGCCGCCGAGCGAGTCGTGACCGCCACTTACTTGTAGGGGGACGGCTTGCCGTCCCCGCATTTGCGCTGGTGCCAACGAGGGTAGGGCAAGCCCTACCCCTACGCCGTTTCAAAGCAGGTTGATTCATAGCGGGAGGTGTGGACTCATGAAAGGTAAACCGGAAGTTTTGAAAGCTCTGCAACACATGCTGGAGGAGGAATTGGGCGCACTGAACCAGTACTTCCTGCATAGCGAAATGTGCGAGAACTGGGGCTATGAGCTGCTCAGCAAGCGCGTCAAGAAACTATCCATCACTGAGATGAAGCACGCGGAAGAACTCATCGAGCGCGTGCTTTTCCTGGAGGGAGCGCCGAACCTGAGCGAACTGCCTAAGCTCAATGTCGGGAAGGATGTGAAACAGCAACTCGAGAATGATTTGGCCCTCGAGCACGGCGCGGTGACCGATTATAACGAGGCCATCGCTACGTGCCGCAAGGCCGGCGATAACGGTACGGCCGATTTCCTGAAGGGAATTCTCGCTGACGAAGAAGGCCACGTGGATTTTTTCGAGGAACAGCTCGGCCTCATCGAGCAGCTTGGCGTGCAGAATTATCTGGCACAGCAGCTTGAGGAAGGATAGCAGTAAGGTTCGCCCGCACACTTCACCATAACAGCTGCTCCTTTCCCTGTCCTTCCGGCAGGAGCTTAACTACTGCAACGGGAGAGCCCTCTCCCCAAGGGAGAGGGCTGGTGTTTCATCGATCACCCACCTCATCCCAAGCCTCGTCGGGCCACACCTCTCGGGTCAACTTTTCACCGAGCTTCCCAACCGACGGGTTTTCAGGTTTGCGCTGGTACCCTCCAAGGTATCTGCGCTCGAGCGCTTCGTCGTCTGGCTTGCGCAACAGTATTTCGGGATCTCGGTCTGTCATCCTTTAATCACCCCAATCGGTTTCAGCCGCGCCACGCGTTTCGCCAAGCCGGCGTTGTGAACCACGTCGATGACCACGTCCACGTCCTTGTAGGCTTCGGGGATTTCTTCGGTGATGCCGTCGCGGGACTCAGCGCGCACGATGATGCCCTGCTCCTCGAGGCGCTGGCGGGCGTTCTGGGCGAAGGCGGATTTCTTGGCGGCGGTACGGCTCATCACGCGCCCTGCTCCGTGGCAGGTGGTGCCAAAGGTCTCCTGCATCGCACCCTCGGCGCCCACCAGAACGTAAGATGACGTCCCCATCGAGCCGGGGATCAGCACCGGCTGGCCGCAGGATTTGTAGACATCCGGCACTTCCGGCCGCCCGGCGGGAAACGCTCGCGTGGCTCCCTTGCGGTGCACCATCACTTTGCGGTCCCGTCCGTTCACCCGATGCCGCTCAAGCTTCGCGATGTTGTGGCAAACGTCGTAAACGACGCGCAACTCTTCCTGCGGGCCGAAGATGCGCTGGAAGGCTTGGCGGGTAAAGTAGGTGATACCCTGGCGATTGGCCCAGGCGAAGTTCGCCGAGGCTCGCATCGCCGAGAGGTATTCCTGGCCTTCCTTCGAGTGCACCGGTACGCATGCCAGTTGGCGGTCGGGCAGGTCGATGTCGTAGCGGCGCATGGCGGCGTCCATGTTGCGCAGGTAGTCGGTGCAGACCTGGTGGCCGAGGCCGCGCGAGCCGGAATGGAACAAGATCACGATCTCGTCCTGGTAAAGCCCAAGCGCCTGAGCCGAAGCCTGGTCGAAGATGTGCTCGACGTACTGGACCTCGAGGAAATGGTTGCCGGAACCGAGCGTTCCCACCTGGGGCAGGCCGCGCTTCTTGGCCCGGTCGCTGACCATGGCGGGGTCGGCTTCTTCGATGGCGCCGTTCTCTTCGCAGGTGTCGAGGTCCTCCGGCCAGCCGTAATCATGCTCGACCATCCAGCCGGCGCCCTCTTTGAGCAGCTTGTCGAGTCCCTGGTAGGAGAGCCGGATGTTTCCGCTCTGGCCTGCGCCCGAAGAGATGTCGCGGAAAAGCTGGTTCACCAGTTCTTTGATTTTCGGGCGGACCTCGTCGAGCGTCAGGGTGCTGGCGAGCAAACGCACTCCGCAGTTGATATCAAAGCCCACACCACCCGGAGAAACCACGCCGCCCTCGTCCGGCAGCGTGGCGGCCACGCCGCCGATGGGGAATCCATAGCCCTGGTGGATGTCCGGCATGGCCAGGGAGCGGCCCACGATGCCCGGAAGCATGGCGACGTTCATGGCTTGTTCGAGAGAGAGGTCTTTGAGCAAGTCCATCAGGAGGCGCTCATTGGTGTAAATGAGCGCATCGGTGAGCATTCCGGGCTTGGTTTCCCTAGGCACGAGCCAACGGTAGTCGTCGAGTTTTTGAAGTTGGTGGAGTTCGAGAGGCATACGACGTCCTAGTATACGACGGTCATTCCGAGCGCAGCCGAGGGGCGTGCCTTGCCTTTCAATCGACAATCGTCCATCGACCATCGTCAATCATTGTTCCAGCACGTTAACTTCGCGAATCTCTCCCCCGTTGAGCGGCACGCGCAGCGTCTTGATTTCGAGTGGGCGGAAGTTTCCGGTCCAGCGGCGGTTCACTAACCCCAAATCCAAGTTAGCCGTCACCGGGCGGCCGGCGGTTTCGTAGCAGCGGACGATGAGGTCATCGCCGTCTTCTGATTTCTTCACCACCGAGACGACCACGTTCGGGGCATCCAGAGAAAGGAAAGAAGCGGAAAGCGGCCGGTTGCCGGGATGGATTCCCTGATAAATGATCGGGATGGGGGCCGTAAACTCCTCTGCCATGCGCACAATGCCCGCGTCCTGCCAAGCGCCGGTGTGAGGCACGAGGAGCATGCGGAAGGTCTGCATGCCCTGGTCTTGCCAGATGTACTCGCCGTTGGGCTCGAGTTGGCGGGGCCGGTGCTGCGCGAAGACCGCGCCGCGGGTAATCGAGATGCGCATATCGTTGCCCTGCACGCTGTAGCCGTACTTGGCGTCATTGATGACGGCGAGCCCATACTCGCCGGCGGCGCGGCGGCCGGAGAGGTCGATCCAGCGTTGCCCGGGATCTTCGTCGCCGTTGGCCTGGCGCACCTTGTACCCGTAGGCAATTTCGTAGGTCGGGCGGGGGTCCTGCACATCCACCGGGAACGAGAACTTCAGGATTTTGCGATGCTCGTGCCAATCGAGCGCTACGCGGGCCTCGAGGGTGCGGGCGCCGGAGTAGAGCAGCCAGTCCGTCTGTAGCGAAGACGCCTCGTAGTTCGTGCGCACGCGGATGGTGGCGCGCAACGGGCCGTTCTCGAGCACCCGGAAGCGGGCGTTGCGGAATACGCCAAGTTCCTTGGTGTAGGCGCGCACGTCGTGGCTCCAGGTGTCGCTGGGGTCGTCCAGCACAATCGCCCGCGCTCCGCTCGCGCCGCTTTTGAAAACCTGCGCCCCGGTTTCCTTGTCGAGCAGCGTCAGGCCGCCGTCGTCCGCGAAGGTGACGCGCAGATGTTCGTTTTCCAATTGGCGCTCGGTGGCATGCACGGCCGAGACAGGCGGTGCGGCAGGCTGGCTGCTTCGCAATCGGAATTGCCGGTATCCGAAAGCGGGCACCGGCGCCTGAAACGCGACTCGCATGCGATCGTCCACCACGGTCGTCGCTTGGATCCATTGGTGGGGAATGCTATTGCCATTCTCATCTTCCAGCACGGAGGCTGGTTGCGCGCCCTTCTTGTATTCGAAACCCCAGCCCACATCGTACTCGACGTTGAGCTTGGCATTCCAGGCATGGGGATTAAACACCACCAGGAATTCGGAGTTTGGGTCTTGCGTCGGAATCTGAAAGGCAATCTTCTCCGCCGCCTTGTTCATCGCCTGACCGGCGATGTCGATAGCGCGTCCGTGGGCTTCCCGGGCCACGTCATAATGCTCCGGAAGCGCGGTCCCGGCCATGCTGTCATGGAATTGTATGAACAGCACCCTTTTCCAGGCAGCCGCGAAGTCGGCCTTGGGGTAGTCAAATCCAGCAACCGCGGAACCGAGGGCAGCGAATTTCTCGCCCGTCGCCAGCGCGGCTTCCGCAGTCCGGTTGTTCTTCTTGACCTCGGACATGGCCGTGTAGCAGCCCACCGAGTGATGCTGAAGATCGTCCGCCACCACCGGCAGGTCGGTGAGTTTACCGACCTCGTCAAAGTAGCGGTCCGGGGTGCTGAAAATGAATGTCGGCGCGCCCGGCATCTTCTGCATGTCCAGGATCGCTTGGATATTCTCCTTGGCGGGCCCGCCGCCATGGTCGCCAGCGCCGTAAAAGACCATCAGTTCTTTGGTGGGTTCCTTTAATTCCGTGATGAAGTGGCTGACCTCTTGCTGCATGTGCTCATCAATCCCGTAACTGAACGGGATGCGGTAAGTGAGCACGCGACTCCCATCGGCGCCCTCCCACCAGAAAAGGTCGGCGGAAAGCTTCTTCTCGTGAGCCTGGGGACGCATGAAGACATAAGCGTGCAGGCCTTGCAGCTTGAGGATCTGCGGCAAGGTTCCCGGATGGCCGAAGGAGTCGGGGTTGTAGCCGACCTGGGCCATGCGTCCAAATAACTGCTGGAACAACCTTTGGCTGTAGAGCCCTTGCCGGACTAACGATTCGCCATTCGGGATATTCACGTCCGGCTCGACCCACCAGCCGCCCACCAGATCCCAACGCCCCTCTTCCACCCGCTTGCGGATCTCTTCGAGCATCGCGGGGTCAGTTTCCGCGACCCACTCGTAGAATTGAGCGGAACTCGCGGTGAAAGTGAAGTCAGGGTACTCGTTCATGCGGTCCAGCGCAGATTGAAATGTGCTTAGCGCAACGGACATGGCCTCCGACCATGGCCAGAGCCATGGGGCGTCAATATGGGCATTGCCAATCATGTGGAATCGGTATTGGCTCGCACCCGACGGCCAGGAACCTCCGGACTGGGCACTGGCCTTGGCGGCAAAGAAACAGCAAACCAAAACAGGGACGAGGCAAAGACGATTGGCGGCTGATCTCAAAGGGGCGCTCCTTTCAAATGGTGAAGGTTAAAGGTTAGAGGGTAGCGGATAAAGTGTAAAGGCTAAACATGCCATCCTTCATCCGTCGATAACGGCCCGCCGTAGGGGGACGGCTTGCCGTCCCCTGGTTGGATCTTGCACCAACTGGGGTAGGGCAAGCCCTACCCCTACGCCGACGTGCGCGAACGGTTGCGCGCGACCCCGCTTCTTTTACCCTTTACCCTTCACACTTTACACCTCCTCACTTGCAAGATGCGGTCCGGCTTCTTATACTAACCGCCGATAGCTTTAAGACTTCAAGGAGGTTCTATGGCTTTGATATCACGTCGGGACGCGGGCAAGCTTTTGATTGGAGGCTCGGCGGGTTTGTGGGCAGTCAGCCGCAAAGGGTGGAGTGCGTCCTACATTGACTCCGTAGTTCGCGGAGTCCAGATCGGCGCGCAGAGTTATTCGTTTCGGGACATGGGTCTCGATGCCGCCATCGAGGCCTTCAAGACGGTGGGATTGGGCGAGTGCGAACTGTTCGATGGGCACGTGGTGCCGTCCAATATAAAGTGGCAAGAACAGGAGAAATGGTGGATTTCTGCGCCTGCCAGTGCTTTTCACGAGATCCGCAGCAAGTTCGATAATGGCGGCGTGAGGATTTATGCTCTCACTTATGCTTTTCGTAAAGGTGTTACAGACGCAGGAATCGAGGCTGGCTTTAAGGCCGCGCAGGCGCTGGGCGTCAAATACATCACCTCTTCATCCAATGTGAGCGTTGCACCACGAGTTGACCAATATGCCCAAAAATACAAGATCATGGTGGGTTTCCACGGCCATGACGATACCCGCGACCCGGATGAGTTCTCGACTGCCGAGACCTTTGCTCGCGCCATGAAGGGTGCGTCGCAGTATATCGGCGTCAATCTGGATATCGGCCATTTCGTGGCTGCCAACGGCGATCCCGTTGCCTATATTCGCGAGCACCATCAGAAGATCGTCACGCTGCACATCAAAGACCGCAAGAAGAACCACGGAGCCAACCTGCCCTTTGGCCAGGGTGACACGCCCATTAAAGAGGTTCTCTGCTTGCTTCGCGACAACAAATGGAAAATCCCCGCCAATATCGAGTACGAATACGGCGAGGATAAGCACTTGGACACCATCGCGGAAGTTAAGAAGTGCTACGCGTATTGCCGGGAGGCACTGGAAAGCTAGACTCGCAAGCCCGAGTCGGTGGGATTCATGCCGGGAACTGCGGCCAATCGGCCCTACGCGCTAGTGGCCCAATATTACGACCACTTCTTTACTTCTCATCTGTTCGCGTACCGGCGAGCGCGCGAGAGAATCCTAGGAACGATTCTTCCCCACGCGCGCTCCGCCTGCGACTTAGCCTGCGGCACGGGCACCACCGCGGTCGAGTTCGCGCGCCGCGGAATGAGAGTCTTCGCCGTGGATCTCTCGCCCACGATGTGTGCCCTCGCACGCCAGAAGGCACGTGGTGCTGGTGTTTCTCTGACCGTCATCCGCGGTGACATGCGGATGTTCCGGCTGCCAGAAAAAGTTGACCTGATCACGTGTGAGTACGACGCGGTGAATCATGTCCCGCGGAAGTCGGATTTAGCGCGGGTGGTGCGCGCCGCGGCGCGCGCCTTGTGCCCTGGGGGTCACTTCTATTTCGACGTTAACAATCGGCGGCACCTGGAGACGAACTGGCCGGGTATCTCGTACACGGTAAAGCGTGGCGTGGTCATGGTTATGCGGGGCAGCTACGACCGGCGGCGCGCCAAGGGCTGCGTGGATTTTGACTGGTTCATCCCTGAACGGGGATGCTGGCGCCGATTTGAAGAGCGCGTCGAAGAAGTCTGGTGGACAACCTCCGAGATCCGTCGGGCCTTGCGAGCGGCAGGTTTCCGTAGGATCCGGGCCTGGGACGCCAGGCTCTTCTCTCGCGGGCATCCGCGCCTTCCCGCCGGCTGCCGGACCTTTTACCTGGCCCAAAAGCGGTTTGTGGAAAGATCACGCTCGAATTCGCCTCCTCATACGTCCCAGGCAACCCACTACTGATCGTCGGTTGCGCCCCGCCGGGTGAGGCGAGGTGGGCCGCGCGGATCCTTCTTCGGTACTGATTTCGAAAGCGCCTTAGCCGCGTCGATGTACGTCAGAGTAAGCATGTCCCTGAAGGCGCTGGCGGCGTCAACGATCTCCCAGACTGGTATGGGACGTTGCCCTACTTCGATATGCCAGTTGAGGCGAATGAATGAGTCTCGCCCCGAACGCGCGTCGACAAACGTGGGCACACCCTTTTCCTCGCTCAGCATATGTCGGCCCGGCCCGACGTTAATGGCGAAGAATCTCCCGCGCTTTATCTCCGCAACGACGATACCGTCGCATGAGACTGGAAACCAAGACCGTACGGGCGTTTCCTGCTGCACATAGACATAGATTCGTGCACGCTCTTCGGCCCGAGCAGGCTGCCCGAGCGTCAGGGCGAGAAGCGGGATGATCGCGATGTGCGGTGGCTGTGCCACGATGGAGGTGTTGGACCGGAGCTATTTTGAGATCTTAAGTTCTTTTCGCACTTGTCGGCCTGTCATAGAAGGGCGGCGCTTCTCAAGGCGTGCCTCTGCACGGCAACGGTCCTCAAGTTCTTCAAGATTCTCGTCGATAAGTGCGCGGGCCTAATAAGACTTCGTCCGCCCCGAGCGCTGTGCCAGGTCGGCCAATCGCCTTTCGATGCCAGGGTCCAGCCGAATAGAAAGCATAATGTCCTTTCTATAATTCCAATCATACACCGGCGACACTCAATACGCCCGCACGCGGCAGCAGATCCAAAATAATCCGCGATCCTTTCCCGAAGGCTGGCGTTTTGTGTTATTCTCGGCATCTTAATTCCAACGCATTTGCTGACGGCGCGGGGGCAGCCGTCATGCAGGTGCAACTTTATCCGGAGCCAACCCATGACCGAAAACAAATATCTTCTGCCTGAAAGTGAAATCCCGAAGACTTGGTATAACATCGTTCCTGACCTGCCAGCGCCCTTGCCGCCTCCGCTTCATCCTGGGACGCTGAAGCCCGCGGGACCGGGCGACCTGGAGGCGATATTCCCCCCGCAGTTGATCGAGCAGGAGGTTTCGGCGGCTCCAACGATTCCGATTCCGGAGCCCGTGCTCGACATCCTGCGGCTCTGGCGGCCATCGCCGCTGTGCCGGGCGCGCCGGCTGGAGCAAGTCCTGGGAACTCCGGCGAAGATTTTTTACAAGAACGAAGGCGTCTCGCCGGCAGGAAGCCACAAGCTGAACACCTCGACGCCACAAGCCTACTACAACAAGGTAGCAGGTGTTAAGCGCATCTCCACAGAAACTGGGGCGGGCCAATGGGGAAGCGCTCTGGCGTTCGCCTGCAATGTATTCGGCCAGGAGTGCATGGTTTATATGGTAAAGTGCAGCTTCTATCAGAAGCCCCACCGGCGCACCATGATGCAGTGTTGGGGCGCCAAATGCATTCCATCGCCCAGCGACCAGACCGCCGCCGGAAGGCAGGTCCTTGCCGAAGATCCGGACTGCCCGGGCAGCTTAGGCATTGCCATCAGCGAAGCGGTCGAAGATGCGGCGGGTCGCAAAGACACTAATTACTCACTGGGCAGCGTCCTCAATCACGTTCTGTTGCACCAGACCATCATCGGGCAAGAGGCGATCGCGCAATTGAAGCTCGCCGGGGCCTTCCCTGACGTGGTGATTGGCTGCTGCGGCGGAGGAAGCAACTTTGCCGGCCTGGCTTTTCCCTTCGTGCCCTTCAAGGCGGCTGGAAAGCAAATCCGCCTG